>BNJS01001251.1_pt1 | contig 41071 bp, 63 predicted proteins | sample 8540461 | NCBI WGS metagenome assembly BNJS01 (sample SAMD00202454, study PRJDB9452) | human saliva metagenome | isolation source: human saliva | place: Japan
AGCCCCGCGTAGTCGCCACAACCAGCTCACCGAAGCACAGATCATCGAGGTCGTCCGTCGCCACCGCAGCAAGACCACCGACACCCTGCCCACGGCAGAGAGTGACGTGCCTCATCTACGGTGTCCACGGCAAGGCCATCCTCCCCGTGGCGAGCGGCAGCGCCGTATGGCTCGTGAGTTTGCTGAGCGTGACCTATGCTTTGCCACTGGTGCTGCAGGGTCGGAGAAGACCTTCATCGCCATCTGTCTGGCCGTCAAAGCCCTCAAGGCGAAAGCAAGTGCGCCGCATCATCCTCTCGCGTCCTGCAGTCGAAGCAGGCAGAAGCTCGGCTTCCTCCCCTGGTGAGATGAAGGACAAGCTCGATCCCTTACCTCCAGCCACTCTACGATGCTCTTGGCGAACTCATCCCCGCTCCCCAAGCTCAAGGACCTCATCGACACAGGCGTCATACAGATCGCACCGCTTGCCTTCATGCGTGGCCGCACGCTGAGCGATGCCGTCGTCATCCTCGACGAAGCGCAGAATACCACCCGCAGCAGATGAAGATGTTCCTCACGCGCCTCGGGTATGGGCTCGAAGATGATCATCACGGGCGACTTCACGCAGATCGACCTTCCTCGGGGCGTGACCTCGGGACTTCGGGATGCACTCGACAAGCTCCACAGGGCTGAAGAGCATCAGCTTCATCCACTTTGAGAAGACCGACATCGTCCGTCACCCCCTCGTCTCCGAGATCGTAGCCGTCTACGATGCTAAGGGACGACAAGGCTCCATCCTCCGATAAATCACAAACTAATCACACAAGATAAGACTATGGCACAGACTCTCGTCCGCACGGACTTCCACTTCCCGCAAGACCACGTCTACCCACGGCAAGTACGTGACGTCTACTTCCTCGGTAGCGAGCAGGTAGCGATGATCGCCACCGACCGCATCTCTGCCTTTGACGTTGTCCTCCCCTAAGGGCATCCCCTACAAGGGACAAGTCCTCAACCAGATAGCGACTTACTTCCTCGAAGCTACGCGCGACATCGTCCCCAACTGGCTCTTCCGCTCCCGACTCCATGCGTGTCACTGGGTTTGCGCTGTGAGCCCTTCCGTGTAGAGATGGTCATCCGTGGCTACCTCACGGGCTCTGCTTGGCGTGCTTATCAGGCAGGTGAGACGCACCCTCTGCGGCATCCAGCTTCCTGACGGATGCGCGAAAACGAAGCCTTCCTCGCCCATCATCACCCCCCACCACGAAGGAAGATGTCGGTCACGATGAGAATATCTCTCGCGAAGAAATCATCCGCACAGGGCTGGTCAGCGAAGAAGACTACAAGCAACTCGAGGCTCTACACCCTATGCCCTCTTCAAGCGTGGGCAGGAGATGGCGCGTGAGCGTGGCCTGATCCTCGTAGACACTGAAGTACGAATTTGGGAAGAAGGACGGCAAGATCTACCTCATCGACGAGATCCACACGCCCTGACTCCTCTCGCTACTTCTATGCCGAAGGCTATGAAGAACGCTTCGAGCGTGGCGAAGAGCAGAAGCAACTCTCTAAGGAGTTCGTCCGCCAATGGCTTATCAAAAACGGCTTCCAAGGTCGTGATGGAGAAGTCGTCCCCGAGATGACCGAAGAGTACTGCCAGAGCGTCTCCGACCGCTACATTGAGCTGTACGAGACGGTCACTGGGCGCACCTTCGTCGCAGAGTCCACGGACGATCTGACGGCACGCACTGAGCGCAACGTCCGCCGCCCTCCGCTAAGGACTTCATCAGATAGATGTTCTGATCCAGAGATCGCTATTCGCTCTCTGGGTCAGTGCTATCGAAATCAGTAATATAGGTGAGGGTGTGAAGCAGTCTAGCTTCACACCCTCACCCATCTAGTGTATGCTCCAGTATCTGCTTCGCTTGCTTACCTATACTGGTTCATGACCCCTGTCTGAGCAATTTCGATGTACGCTGACCTCTCGTGTATGAGGAAGGCCCATCTCGCCCCTAGATGGAGGGTGCAGGTCACTACAAGCTCGCGTGGACGGAGGGGGATGACGAGGCTGGAGAGCCGGTGGCAGATAGGCGATTGACTTGGTAGCCTGTTTTGTCTCAAGAGGTTCGAGAGGCGTGCAGAGAGCTTTATCCGCTTTGCTTGCTTCCCCAGTGTGCATCGAGATCACCGAAGACGGTATGCTGGTAGCTCTGGGCAGGGCAACCTCATTCATCGAGTGGACGACCTCCAGCCCGAATAGCCAGTGACTACCGAGGGTGAGTCCAGCTCGAGACTCTCACGCAGGGAGAAAGATCGGGCGTAGCTGTCGCTGAGGATGGTGCATCCAGAGGCTACTGCACCTGATGGCATAGGCCAGGTCGAGGGGTGGAGCTTGTTGCATGTCATCGTCAGCTGGGGCATCAGGAGGTCGCTCTGTATCTGATAGAGATGGTGAAGCTGTGAAGAGATGTAGCTTGAGTGGCTGTAGTGAGCGAGGCATGCAGGCTCATCCCGAGCGGAGCGATGGACTTGTCGATGACTCCTACCGCAGAGAAGGTCTGTCGATGATGCCTGCTGTCGATGGGGTACTCACGATGCGGTCGAGGCTATAGGTATAGTCCCGATAATAACCATGCTGCGTATGGAGGTAGCTTAGGTGGAGGTAGGTGAAAGAAGAGCTGCAGCGGATCACGGTAGGTCAAGCGAGCGAAGTCGAGGCATTCTGCTGGGTAGAGCCGCCCAGACTCTGGTAGTAGAGGCGGCAGCCACGACGCTGGTGGGTGGACTGTAGTAGCTATCGGGGTCAGGACGCAGTGTGTAGCTCCCACGCACCCATAGCTCAAAGCGGGGTGAAGCTCTTCCGCAGACTGATGAAGGGGGCGAAGGAGAGGCGTGTTGCTTTCTGGTGTGTGTCTCCCACATGAGGGCTTCTCGCTCCAGAGTATGGAGAGCCCATGAAGCTACACAGATCTTCGCCCCGATAACTGAAGGAGGCATCCAGTGCCATCGAGAGATCCTGATAGCTGCAGCTACGCTGGAGGCTGGCGTAGGGTGTGTCGTAGCTGCGTAGGTCAGCCGCAGCACCAAGCCCTGTGCCGAGGGTGGTCGCCCTGTGAAATGGAAGGCAGTCGAGGCACGCTGGGTCGAATACAGCTGGCTGATCCTGCGCTGCTCGTGGAGCGTCTGCAGTGGGGCGTGTCCCTTCGCTCCAGCTTCCTGTAGCTCTTCCCCGAGGTATATCCTCGTGTGAAGGAGGAGAGATCGAAGATAGCACCGCCTAAGCGGAGGGTCGTCTGAGGGCTGCTTGCAGCCAAAGAGGCTCTTGCCGTAGCTGGAGGTCGTACTCGGCGGCTATTAGAGTGAAGCCCTTCGCACTGGTCGGCAAAAGCGCCCCTCCGGAAGCGCAATTCTCCCACGAGATAGCGCTTGGGAGCATTGTGTCTGTAGCGCAGGGCTGCATTGGTAGCAGTTGGGGCTCTGCAAGAGAGGAGGCTTCGTAGAGGTCGAGTGGGGGAGTGCTGAGGTAGTGGGTCTCACTCACGGAGCTGAGGCGACGGCGGTCGTGATAGCCTGAGATGTTGAGGCGGAGATTGCCATACTCACCTACCTTCTGCAGGTCGTTGATGCTCAGCTGAGCCCACGGTCATCGAGGTAGCGACTGAGATCCAGGGGCGGAGTCTGAGGCGAAGAGGTCTGGCAGAATGGTCGAGGGAAGGGAGACCTGTGGAAGTCCCCCTGCAGCATCGTACTGCTGCTCGAACCCGAGGTGAGGTCTCTCCCGTGTTGTTCCCCTGAGCGAGGTGATGAGCTGATTGGTACGTGCTGCCTGCATCAGGAAGGTCTCCTCCCAGAGCGGTGGGCGTAGCCCCGTCCCAGCCGCGGTCCTCCGAAGGGACGGAAGCGAGCAGCCTTGTTCAGACGGATGTTGAGGGCGGCTTGGTCACTAAGGACCCTGCCCCCTGTAAGACCCGTTTGTGCTGGTTGTGCTCGATGACATCGACCTGATCGACAGCATCGAGGGGACAGTTGCGTGAGGCCTGTGTAGTTGCTCCCTGCAAGGGGTCTTGCCCCTCGATGTAGAACTTATTGATCGGTGTCCCCTGATACTCTATGCGACCATTCGCCTTGACTTCCACCCCCGGGAGCTTCTTGATGACATCCTCGAGGTAGCGGTCACGCTGCCCTGCGAAGGCTTTGACACGGTAGCGCAACGTGTCGCCACGGATACCGATCGGCTGTGCTTTGATATGCACCTCACGTATGGCCGTGGTCGAAGGCTGTAGACGAATGGTGAAGGTATCTCCTGCTATTGAGCTGACGAGTACCTCTTTAGCTTGGCATAGCCCAAGAGGACGAAGGTGAGACGTTGGTCTTGGGGAGTCAAGCGGAAGTGGGCTTCTCCCTTGTTGTTGCTCTGCGTGAAGGCCGTACGATGCTGCTCGCTATCCCACGCCGAGCAAAGGACATCGATGATGGGGGCAGCCGTCTCGGCATTGATGATGCGAGCCGTCACGTGACGCTCACTGGTCTGTCCCAGGGCTCGTCCCACAGGAGCAGGAGCAGGCAGAGCATCCACCATAGATGGAGCTGCGGGCTGTGTGGTGTCTCATACGTGGTATCGTGTCTGGTCAGAGCAGGCAGGATACTGCCTACCTAATTCGATGGGATGGTAGGGCTTGGGGACGCAGGATGCGTCTCCGTCGTGAGGCAGGCTGGACTAGGTCTGACTTGAGAGAGAGGGCTGCTCGCTGGTATTGGCGCAAGAGGCGTGCAAACACTTCGCGCTTGGTCTCAAACAGCCAGTGTACCAGTGCTCGCTCATAGATGTAGTCCGCAGAAGGAGCCTTCTCAAAGCCCACCAACGTGTAGATATACTCGCCCTGCGTGTCGTAGATGCAAGTAATCAGCCCTGGGAGTCCCCCGAACTTGTACGGCCATGGGGATAGGCGACTTCGGTGTACCACGCCACATAGTCTCGCCCACGGAAGCGAGTCGTCGCCTTTGTGGCAGGGGTAGCCTAAGACCGTGCTATCCCCTTTCTCCAGCCGCCACTGAAGCGAGGGATGGGCTCACGATAGTGATACTTGTTGATGGAGATCTTACCATAGGCATCGAGATTACCCGTCGAGCGGTCGAAGAGCAGCTTAAGTTCGGTAAATATATGCCCAAGAGAAGCCTCCCATTTTCCGATGAACTCCCCTTCTTTTTTCCGAGCCTTGACGGAGGCATTCCATACAGAGTCGGCACGTAGCCTGCCGTAGTCTACAAACGATTGGTGGCTGGAGCTCATCTGAAGGAGCTGCATACGCCTGGCTCGGACAGGCTTTGTGGTGCTGTCACAATGCAGTCTTCTGGTAGTAAGCCCTCCACTGCGCATAGTCGAAGATGCGGAAGGCTATCGTATCTCTCAGGGCAAAGCTACGCTGTGGATTGGGGTAGACTTTCGACACCTTGCGCTACAGCTGGCAGGCTGCAGACCCCTATCCCCAGAGCGAGAAGGAGGGCACGGAGCAATGGAGACTTCATAAGGTGGGGAAGGTTTTACCTAATTCGATGGGATTATAGGGCTTGGGTCGGCGCTCACTTGGACGGGAGATGCTGGGTGATGATATCCGACTTGAAGAGATTGGGCTGCCCGTGGAACCGCCGTTGAAGCCGATTGATCTCCTCACGTGTCCCTTCGGTGGCTTGCGTCGTCTATTGGCCGGGTAGATGTAGTCCGCAGAAGGAGCCTCTCAAAGCCTCACCAACGTGTAGATATGCTCGCGCTGGGTGTCGTAGATGCAAGTAATCAGCCCCTGGGAGTCCCCCTGAACCTGTACGGGCCATACGAGTAGGCGATCTCCCTCGGTGTACCACGCTACATAGTCTCGCCCACGGAAGCGAGTCGTCGCCTGTGGCAGGGGTAGCTCAAGACCGTGCTATCCCCTTTCTCCAGCCGCCACTGAAGGAAGGGATGGCTTCGCTGTAGTGATAAGGATCGATGAAGACCTTTGTCGTATGCGTCCAATGTCCCCTTGCTGCGGTCAAAAGCAACTTCGTATCTGGGAGCGACTCTGCGTGCAGACCATCTGCTCTGGAACTCGCCCTCACTCTTGCCTGCTTTTGGATGGAGGCATTCCAGATAGAGTCGGCACGTAGCTCCCTCATAGTTGACATAGGCTTGGTGCTTATTCCCTGATCAGGGAGTAGCTGTATCCAGCGGTATTCACGTGGATGGAGGGGTGTCTCGGCACTGCTTTCGGTAGAAGGCACGCCACTGAGCGTAGTCGGTGATAGAGAGTGAAATGGTGTCGCCTCAAGGCGACACCTTGTCTGATGTGGGGCTGTTTTGCTGCTGAAGCTGTGGAGCTGTGTGAGCTCGAGCATCCTATCCCCATCGTGAGAAATAGGGTGCGGAGGATAAGGAGTCTCATAGGTAAATACAGGTTATACTTTAGGAATATTCTGATATAAAAGTTCGGGTAGATATGTCTACCTACCCGAACTTTTAATGCAGGAGACTGCCCTCATCAAAACATCTATCTTGAGGAGGGGGAAGTTCATTAGAGTATGACTCACTTTCAGTATCAGGCCATACACCATCGTCCTTCTTGCCGCTACCATCACAGTCTAACTCCGACAGATCACGTGCTGCATTGCGTCCATCTCCTCTGGAGTTAATGAACCGTCTGGGAAGTAGTAACTAGTACCGCAGCAGTCTTGACCACACTCGTGTGCTGACAGCTTCGCTGAAATCTACTCACTACTAAATAGGGTAAGTAGAGCAGGCTCCCAAAAGAAAGAATGCTTTCTTCATAGTAGTATGATGTGTTGTTTTGGTGATTTGGGTGGTGTGTTTCGCCACCCTCTTCACCAGCAAATGTATGAAAGTTCTGATAAAAACAAGTAGGCTGGAGGCACGTCGTACCGAGTGCTATCAGGGTATGCGGATGCCCACACTATAGACTTCATGAAGGAGAGCATCGAACAGCTTTACTCTAATTGATGGGTTATGAGGCTTAGGGGGCTTGGGTGTTTTCTTCGTTTGCGATAATTTTGGAGATGTTATATACACCTGGTGTTTCCATATAGTGTCTACTGCTTTGCAGGAGTTGGTAGCCCTCTGTAGTTTTGTAGCAGGGACTTCACCCTCCGATAGATCATCTCCCTGGGTAGGCACGTTCGAAGCCCCGCAAGGTGAGACATGCGCCGGTCTGCAATCACGAGATGCAGCACGATGCTGCAGGCAGACCTCTGAGCCCATACACGGCCATAGCTCAGCGGTGTCTCCTCCGTGTACCACGCCTGTACGTGGCGGCCCAGGTAGTGAAACGTTCGAGCTCGGTGGCAGGCGTGTCCAGCGACGATACTGTCTCCCGATGCACAGTGTCCCGCTCTGCACTGAAGGCTGTCGATTTCATGGAGTAAAGTGGTCAAAGAGCAATCTGGCAATAAAAGAACTCCATGGTACCAGCGGTCTGCAGGAAGAGTATGGCTGTCTACCACCGAAGTCTTGCTTGCCTTATAAGTGCTGACGACTCCTCGAGCTTTCTTCGTCTTCGCGCCATCATCACATGTGGAGTCAGCCTGCCACGTCCCACATGGTCCAGATACCGCACGAGCTGTCTTTCCGATTTGCAGAAGCTGCATCCACTGCGATGATGGTGAACGGAACTCTCAGCTGCGAGGGTGGTACTCTGAATGGTGGTATGCGCGATAAGACAGCTGCTGCTCGATGAGGCCCTCCTTCGGCGATCGTATCGATTTTTCATCATCTTGACTGGCCTTGGATCATCGTGGTTGACCATCGGACTCTGCGTAGTACTTTCACGATGCCCGGTACCGTTATAGTGTAGAGACTTAATATCCCCATGTGGAGTGATTAAAACCATAGAATCGCATAAGAGCCATCTTCATAGTGGTACGAGGTGTATTTCTGGAGGTTGGTACGAGGGCGTTTGAATGCCTCTTTCTGTCGTGCAAATCCTATAAAGTTTCCTGATTAAAAACAAGCAGGGTGGAGGCTGCTCGCACAGGTGCGCATAGAGGCACTATAGGGACATACCGTCTGTGACCTATACTGGTCTGCGCTCCGACCACTACTGGTCAGAGTGCGGAGCAGTACTGTCGATAGCTCTCACCACTACTGGTCGGAGTGCCGATTGCAGTGGTCGCCCTGAGCTAAGGTGTGGTGTGCTGGAAAAAGTGGACAGTAGGACGATAAGTTAGGGAGTGCGGGTTGACAGTCTTGTGCAGCAATCGCAGTGAGCGTTGACAGACTTCATCGCTTCTCTAGCAGTCGACTTGTGACTCATCGTAGTACTCGAGGGAGAAGGCAGTGGAGAGGACTTCATGCCCGTAGAAAGCGGGACACCTGCAGGTCGTATAGGGTAGGGATGCAGCACCTTTGCACGAAAAGAAACAGCATCTATGAATCAACTCGGACCTATTCCTCGGGGCATCGTCTCTGCTCTTCAGCCCCTCGGGTGGGCTCTTCCGGGGAGCGGTGCGCCGTGTCATCCAAATCGCCGCACTTATCATCGCCTTCCGCGAAGCATGGCGTTTAGCCCCTTGCGAGAGAGCGTCTTGGGCGGTGGTGACGGACAGAGTAGCAGGTTGAGGGCTTCATCGTCCCCTCCCTCTCCTTCGCCCCTCGTATATATAGGTATCCGTCTGGTGGGGAATTGGTTCGGCTCCCTCACCAAGGGGACGTTCCTCTACGTCATTGATCGCATCATCGGACCTCGTCTTGGGACTCCTCGTTGGCATCTATTTGATGGGCTATGCCTGTCTCACTCTACGAAGGTATCTTCCCCACCTCGAGCTATGACGAGCAGAGCGACACATCACGACCCGACAGGACTCTTACCTCTATCCGCGCTCTCATCCATTCCGTAGCGGACATTAGCCGTGCCAAGGCAGTCCTCTTCGGGGCGAAGAAGCGAGCGAAGATGCTCCTAACACCACCCTCAAGCTCCCCAACGCCATGATGATTGACCCCTGCACATCATCCATGAGTACTACCCCATAGGTAGCGACATCGAGCGTGTTCTCCGCCTCCACGTCGAGGATGTGACCCGCTTGGCCCTCGAGATTGTGGACGCTCATCCCGAGCTTCCCATTGACCGCACCTTCGTTCTATGAGGCCGCTATGCTCACGACATCGGCATCTACCTGACCGATGCACCCACCATCCACTGCACGGGCACGGCACCCTACATCCTCCACGGCTACTTAGGCGCAGAGCTGCTGCGTGGCTTGGGGCTGCCCCGACATGCTTGGGTCGCTGAGCGACACACGGGGAGCGGACTGACGAGCGAGGAGATCCAGGCACGTGGCATCCCCCTTCCTCCTGGGATATACACCCCACAGAGCCTCGAGGAAGAGGTCATCTGCTATGCGGATAAGTTCTACTCGAAGACCAAGCTCGGCAAGCAGAAAGCCTTGAGCGGTACGCCAAGGCTTTCAGCAAGCACGGCGAAGCAGCCCTCCATCGCTTCGACCTACTGCACGCCAAGTATGGCATTTAGTCTCAGGCTTTTCCCTATATTTTCCTATTTTTGTACCCAAGACTCAAGCAACAATCTCTAATCAATAATTATATGGCTACTACAGCAGACTTCCGTAATGGTATGTGCCTCGACATCGATGGGCAGTACTACTTCATCGTCGATCTCCTTCACGTCAAGCCTGGTAAGGCCCAGCTCGTTCGCTCGAAGCTCAAGAACGTCTCCACGGGTCGCGTCATCGACAAGACGTGGAACAGCGGCGTCAAGGTCGAAGAAGTACGCATCGAACGTCGTCCCTACCAGTACCTCTACAAGGATGATATGGGGCTGAACTTCATGCACCCTGAGACCTTCGAGCAGATCTCCATCCCCGAAGCCGTCATCGATGGGGTACAGTTCCTCAGGAAGGTGATACCGTCGAAGCAATGGGCACGCAGCCTCTGAGACCGTACTGACCTGCGAACTCCCCGCTCACGTCGACCTTCGTGTGACCTACACCGAGCCCGGCCTCAAGGGAGATACCGCTACCAACACCCTCAAGCCTGCTACCGTAGAGACGGGTGCCGAGTACGTGTCCCCTCTTCATCACCGAAGGCGAACTCATCACCATCGACACGCGCGATGGCTCGTCACGTAGGGTCGTGAAGGAAGCCTAGCGCATCCCTCCCCACCTTCGCCTACAGAGCACGAGCGATACTCGCCCGACTTCTCCGAGAGAAGTCGGGGCGGTCGCTTTATCTTAGAGAGGGGAAGAGCTTAGCCGAGGAGCGTCTTGAGGTGCTCTGCGTACGCTGCCCAGTCGGTGATGGTATGGCGTGCTACTCCGCTCTCGATGGCAGCCTTCGCCACGGCAGTAGATACCTCTACGATGAGTCGGTGGTCGACAGGCTTCGGGATGAAGTAGTCTGGCCCGAAGGTAAGTCCCCTGCGTGCCGTAAGCCTCGTTCACGTAGTCGGGGACGGGCTGCTTGGCCAGTGCTGCGATGGCGCGCGTGGCAGCTAATTCCATAGCACCATTGATGGCGGTAGGCATGCGTAGTCGAGTGCTCCACTGGAAGATATAGGGGAAGGCCAGCACATTGTTGATCTGGTTGGGGTAGTCGGTGCGTCCTGTGCTCATCAGCACGTCGGGGTTAACTGCCTTCGCTTCTTCGTAGGAGATTTCGGGGTGGGTTCGCCAAGCAAAGATGATCGGACGCTCAGCCATCGAGCGCACCATCTCCTGCGTCACCATCCCGCCCCTTGGAGAGCCCCCAAGAGGGACATCCGCTCCAGTGCATCGCATCGGCGAGCGTGAGAGGTCGGTACGTGTCGTGGCGAACTCACGCTTCATCTCGCTGAGGTCGGATGCGATCCGGTGGTGATCACGCCCTTGGAGTCGGTCATCACGATATGCTCGCGCTTAGCCCCTAAGTCGCAGTAGAGCTTGGCACATGCGATGGCGGCAGCACCAGCACCGCTGACGACAATGCGCACGTCTTCGATGCGCTTGCCGACGAGTCTCCAGTGCGTTCAAGAGCCCAGCTCCGGAGATGATGGCCGTACCGTGCTGGTCATCGTGCATCACGGGGATAGGTAGCTCAGCCTTCAGACGGCGCTCGATCTCGAAGCATTCGGGGGCTTTGATGTCCTCGAGGTTAATAGCTCCGAAGGTAGGAGCAATAGCCTTGACGGCTGCGATGAACGCCTCGGGGTCGGTAGCATCTACCTGGATGTCGAAGGCATCTACTCCTGAATAGATCTTGAAGAGCAGTGCCTTTCCTCCATCACGGGCTTGCTGGGCTTCGGCACCGATGTTCTAATCCAGGACGGCAGTCCCATTGAGATAACCCCGACCAGGTCGCCCCTGCCGTGCAGCGGTAGGCAGCGGTGGGGTCATCAGCGATGGCTAAGCAGGGCTCAGCCACGCCAGGAGAGTAGAGCTAAAGAGAGGTCATAGGCGGAGCTAAGTGGTCTTGGTGGGGACGATGGCGATCTTGCCGGGACGCCCTTCTTCGTGGTAGCGAAGGGACTGCTTCTTTTGAGATTATGTCGAGAGGCATGATGAATATGCGTTGTAAGGGTCAATGTATATGGTGGTGGAGCCACATTCTCCTCGACGAATGGGTAGATTAGCTTAGGGGGTCTCTCCTTCGGTAGGCTTGTAGCGGTGCGCATCGAAGGGGAGGAGCTGAGGGGCTTGCGGTAGGGGAGGGAGCGGTCGTCTGCTGATGGATGCGCACTGTCGCAGAGCGATGATCTCGGTGCTGGTCGTGACTCGCCCTTCTCGGTCTGCCCTCACGTACGTACTCGATACGTCCAGCGATGGATGAGGTGGGAGCCTTCGTGTAGATGTTCGACTGCCATACCCACCTGTCCACGTGCGATCACTCGATGGAAGAGCCGCTGTCGGTGGGGCGACCACCTTCGCGCCCCGTGACTTCTTCCTCGGTCTTCAGGCGCAGACGCACTCCGGGAAGTCGGGGGCTAAGTAGTGCACGCTCGGCTCTTCGGTCAGTTCGCCCGTGAGGATGACCTGATTGGTGGGGGAGTGCGGACATTGGTCTTAGCGATTGAGCACCTTGTTCTTGGCGATGACGGCTACGTAGTCCTTGAGGTAGTTGGGAGTCCAGTAGGCCGTATCGGCAAAGTCTCCACGCTCAAAGGCGGCGGTGGCGAGTGTCACCATCGCTTCTGGCAGTAGGTGCAAAGCCTTCGTCCCACACTTCGTAGCTGTGCTGTGGCCAGAGACCACGGGTCTTCGTTGCACCAGTGCCCACAAGGATGGGGTCGGATGCTGTGCCGAAGAGGCTCTTCGGGCTGGAGGATGGCAGAAGTCCTCCCTGCAGGCGTGAGTCCCTGAGTGGTCGAACTTCGCTGCGTAGACTTCCATCCTGCGTGCATCTAAGAGGGAAAGATGGTAGCAGTACGCCCTACTGGGAGTGCTCGCTTGGCTTGGTGCGCCACGAGCTCTAAGGTGTCGATGGCTATCAGAGGAACGCTGTAGCCGAGGCAAAAGTCCTTTTGGCCAGCGAGGCTCCGATGCGTAGTCCTGTGTAGCTCCCAGGCCCAGCACTCACGGCGACGGCGGAGAGCGGTTTGCCCTGCTGTCTGAGCTCTGCGAGGAGCTCATCGACCATGGGAGCAAGGGCTGCAGCGTGTCCGCCTTCGGGAGATCTCGACCTCGCGGGCGGCTAAGAGTTCGGCTCCAAGGCCGAGGGCGACACTGCACTTCGTGGTGGAGGTCTCTATGCAAAGAATCATAGGGTAATCGGGGTGGATTAGTCCAGTTAGTTAGTCGAGCAGGAGCTCTCAGGGGCAGTGGTCGGAGCCGTAAATCTCGGTGTGGATAGAGGCACCCTGCAGGCGAGGTGCCAGACGCTCGGAGGCAACAAAGTAGTCAATGCGCCAGCCTGAGTTGCGCTCACGAGCCTTGAAGCGGTACGACCACCACGAGTAGATGTCTGCTTGGTCGGGGTGGAAGTGGCGGAAGGTGTCGATGAAGCCGGCATCGAGAGCTCCTGGAGCTTGCCGCGCTCTTCGTCCGTGAAGCCAGCGTTGCGGCGGTTGGACTTAGTTCTTCAGGTCAATCTCCTTGTGTGCTACGTTGAGGTCGCCGCAGATGATGACGGGCTTTCTTCGCGTCGAGCCCCTGGAGGTAGGCACGGAATGCGTCTTCCCACGTCATGCGGTAGTCGAGACGGCGGAGGTCATCCTGCGAGTTCGGGGTGTAGACGGTGACGAGGTAGAGTCAGGATATTCGAGGGTGATGACACGCCCCTCCTGATCGTGCTCCTCGATGTCAATGCCGTAGTGGACGCTGAGAGGCTCGTGGCGCGTGTAGATAGCCGTGCCGGAGTAGCCCTTCTTGACAGCATAGTTCCAGTAGCTTCTGTAGCTGGGGAGGTCAGCATCGAGCTGTCCAGCCTGCATCTTCGTCTCTTGGAGGCAGACAGAAGTCAGCATCTAATTCTTTGATGATATCGGGAAACCCTTGGTGAAGACGGCACGCAGGCCGTTGACATTCCAGGAGATGAACTTCATTGATATGGTGCTCTTTGTATTTAGTCTTTGTATTGGGTGGGGTCGTCGATGCCTGCTTCGCGCATGGCCTCACGTCGCTCGACGACAGGTAGCGCAGCAGCCATATGGATGCTCCCGCCTTCGTAGCAGCTCCACGTCTCGGCGTAGTTGATGCCGAGTTCCTTGCCGTGCCGAGCGATGTCGCCCTTAGCTGATGTCGGTATAGGGTGCAGTGACCTCGACCCCATTGCCTGTCCCAGCGGCGATGGCCTCGTGCATCGGGCGGATGAAGGAGGCACGGCAGTCGGGGTAGATAGCGTGGTCGCCGAAGTGATTGGCGATGTAGACACGCTTCAGTCCTCGGCTCTCGGCCAGTCCAGCGGCGATGGAGAGCATGATCTCCATTGCGGAAGGGGACGACCGTAGCTGCCATATTCTCCTCGTCATAGCTCCCCTTTGGGGATGTCGCCACCGCCTTGGAGTAGGGCACTGCGGAAGTACTTCCCCATAAAGCCTAATGGGATGGTGAGGTGCTCGATGCCCAGACGCTCGCAGTGCAAGCGTGCGAAGGGGATTTCTTGGGCGTTGTGCTTAGATCCGTAGTCAAAGGATACAGCCAGTGAGATACTGCTCTGGTACTCGTAGAGGAGGGTAACACTGTCCATCCCTCCGGAGAGGACGATGAGTCCGTCACGGTGTGTCATAGGTCGGAATTAGAGGAAGAAGCTCAGGATAATCTCGGGCGGATATGATACGTACAAACATCCCCACAGGGTAGACGATCGCATAGGCTACGGAGCTGGGCGTGATTCGTTGATGGACATAGCGTAGTCCAATGCCATTGAGTTGGCCATCACGCCGCAAAGCATCCCTACGGTCTCAGCGTGGGTCTTCTTGTAGCCAAAGAGGGAGATCAGTCCCCACGGCCATCGTCGGAAGGTAGGTGATGAGGAAGCCTAAGCCGATCCACAGTAGGCCATCTCCGTGGACGATCATCTCGAAGAAATGTGCTCCGCTGGCGAGCCCCAGCCCTGCGAGGTAGAGGATGATGCCGAGCTGCTTGATGAGCTGCGTGGCACTATTACTCATATAGGTGGCGATGCGAAGGCGTGCTCCGAAGGCTCCCATCAGGATCCCCATGATGATCGGGCCACCAGCCAGACCGAGCTTGATCGGCATGCTGAGCCCTGGGATAGCCAAGGGGATGGAGCCAATGATACAGCCCACCGCCAGACCGAAGAAGAAGCTGAAGAGCTTGGGCTTGTCCAGCACGTTGATTGAGTCCCCGAGGAACTTCGGAGGCACGCTCGATCTCCTGTGCTTCGCCCACGACCGACAGACGGTCTCCGAGCTGCAAGTGCAGGTCGGGGGTGGCGAGGATCTCGATACCAGCACGGTCGATGCGTGTGATGTTGATGCCGTACTGATTGCGTAGGCGCAGGGCACCGAGCTTAGCCCCGTTGACCTTGGAGTTGGTGATGATGATGCGCTTTGCTGATGAGCTGGGAGTCAATCGCGTCCCAGTCGATGTCGGGGCGGTTCCAGTCACGGCTCTCTGCACGGCGACCGAAGAAGCGCTCCATCTCATCGACATCCTCTGGATGTACCAAGACGAGTGAGATGGTCTCCCTCGTGGAGAACGGTCTGTGACGAAGGAATGATCAGCCCTTCACCGCGCCAGATACGTGAGATGATGAAGTGCTTTTCCTCCAGACGCACGGCCTCGAGGATGAGTCTTCCCGAAGAGCGTGGGGTTGGTCAGTTCGAGTTCGGTGATGTAGGTGTTGCGAGATTTATCTTCTTCGTTGCGCTTGTGCCTCTTGGGATCAAGAATATTGAGCGTAATGATAGCTAAAATCATACCGACGACGCCCAGCGGATAGGTCAAGGCACAGCCAAGAGCGAGGTCGGCGATCTGACAGAGTCCCGTCGCTGCCTAATACATCCTGCATGGTGCTCTGCACGGCAGCGAGCATCGGGGTATTTCGTCACAGCCCCAGCCATGATCCCTGAGCATGTTGGGCATCGAGATACCGAAGATATAGTGGAGAGCAACGACGACTGCCAGCCCAATGCCGATGACCGCCAGTCCCTAATACATTATATAATATCCCTGGCTCTTGAGGGAAGGGAAGAAGGAGGGACCGACTTCGACCCTGAGGGCGTAGACGAAGAGGGCTAAGCCGAGGGTCTGGGCGAAGCTGTTCATCTCAGGATGTACACGCACCCCCGAAGTGGGAGGCAAGGATCCCGACAAAGAAGACAAAGGTGATACCGAGAGAGATCTTACCCACGCGCAGCTTGCCGAGCAGGATGCCCACAGCTGACACCAGAGTAAGCCACACGACTGTTTCCAATACCGATAGGGGTGAGGAAGACATCGTGCAACCACGAATTGATAGCCTGCATTGTTACGTTTTGAAGTCTTGGTGTTGCCCATTCACAGGGGCTTAACCAGCACAAAAATACCACTTTATACCGATAGTTCTCCTTATAAATAGGCTGAGATACCCCGACGGACGGCGCACGTGTAGGCGTCGAGTGTGGGGATGCTTCTGCTGACGAGCAAAGGGTGGGCGGACGATTGTCTTAGGGAAGGGTGCGATCGACCAGTAGTGGTCGGTGGTAGATGTAGCTGTACTGCTCGCCACGCTGACCAGTAGTGCGAGGGGAGCAGTACTGCTTCAGCAGCCTTCCCCTGTGCTGCGCATCGGGCGCTTCTCTGTCGGGTGTCGGTGTGTCGGCGCTGGGTGGCTCAAAGGCTTACGGCACAGGCTGCTCAGCTCTGTGCTTCGTCAGCCTTGCCCCACGAAGAAAGCATATCGGTGAGAAGTAGTAATTTTGTGGGCTAATTGGGTGGAGTGTGTCCTGACTGTCAGAGTAGTGACCACTGGAGGCGCATCGCCCCGATAGCGCACGATATTATAGATAGAGACACTGAGCACTTTATGGGCAAAAGTCATAGCATTAGCCAACCAGAAGGGCGGTGTGGGTAAGACCACGACCGCTATCAATCTGGCTGCTTCCCTTAGCCTCGCTGGAGAAGCGCGTCCTCTTGGTCGATACCGATCCCGCAGGTCAACGCTACCTCTGGTATCGGCATCGATGCCTCCCAAATAGGCAAGACCATCTACGAATGCCTCTGTGCTGGGCTGCCTGCTACGGAGGCGATCACGAAGACCGTCGTCGATGGGCTTGACCTCTTGCCCTCGCATATCGATTTGGCTGGTGCGGACTTGGAACTGCTGGAGCGTACCGAGCGTGAGTACATCCTCCGTACGGTCTTAGCCCCCTAGCTGACCGCTACGACTACATCCCTCATCGATTGCTCTCCCTCCCTCGGGCTGATTACCGTCAACGCCCTGGTGGCTGCCGACCTGTACTCATCCCCGTGCAGTGCGAGTACTTTGCCCTCGAAGGGATCTCTGAGCTCCTCAATCACCATCCGTATCGTGCGCCAGCGACTCAATGCTCAGCTCGATATAGAGGGCTTCCTGATGACGATGTACGATAGCCGTACACGCCTCAATAATCAGATCTACGAAGAGGGTCAAGTCCCACTTCAAAGCTCTGGTCTTGAGACCGTCATCCAGCGCAACGTTAGCTCGCGCGAAGCCCCCAGCCACGGTCTGCCTGCCCTCCTCTACGATGCCGACAGCCGTGGAGCGATCAACCACCTCCAGCTGGCCTCTGAGCTAATCAACAAGAACAAGTAGATGTCCACTGCAAAGAATAAGAACGTCTTAGGGCGTGGCCTGGTAACCTCCTCGGAGGTGAGACCTCCCCGAAACCCTCCAAAGCACTGCTTCCATCCAAGAGCTTCCACTGGAGAAGATTGCACCCAATCCCGACCAGCCCTGTAAGCACTTCCGAGCAAGAAGCCCTCGACGAACCTGCTGCTCCTGAAGACCCTCGGGCTCGTACAGCCCCATCACCGTGCAGGCCCTCCCCTCAGGCTCCTATCAGATCATCCTCGGGAGAACGCCGCTGGAGAGCTGCTCAGATGGCTGGTCTCAAGACCCTACCAGCCTATATCCGATGCTACGCAGCCCAGTGAACTGCTGGAGCTGGCACTCATAGAGAACATACAGCGCGAAGACCTCAACGCTATCGAGGATAGCACTGAGCTTACCAGCAACTCACCGAGCAGTACGGCCTCTCGCGAGAGCAAAGTCGCAGAGCGTGTCAGCAAGAAGCGTGTCACCGTCACTAACTATATCCGCTTGCTCCAGCTCCCCGCTGAGATACAGCTGGGACTGACGCAGCGACTCATCGATATGGGCACGCACGTGCTCCTCCAAGTCGAGGAGATACCGAGCGACAGATCGAGCTCTACAACCTCATCAGTCGCTGAGCATCTCAGCGTCCGTGCCGTGGAGGAACTGTCACTGCGCCATCGCCGAAGCTCCCGAAGCTACCCTCCCCACGCCACAGCACCAGCATCCAGAGAGACCGAACGTAAGGACTTGCAAGCTCCCGAGCAACGCTTTGGCCCAGGTCTTCTCGAAGGTCACCCTCCGCTGCTCTGCTTCGGGCAAGGGGCTCACCACCACCCTTCTCTGGTGACGAAGAATTAGAGCGTATCATGCAGCTCCTGGAGCGTCCAGAAGTAGCACTATCCTCCATTCCCTTTCCTGATGCGCCTCCGTCACCTCGCTCTGTCATCTGGCTTTCGTCCTTGCTCCTCAGGCTTACAGCCCAGGCGCAAGAGGAAGCTTCCCTCTCGACCTTGGACTATCGTCAGCCGAGTGCTGTGCTCCAGAGTGATAGCATCACCACCTCGGCGAAGAGCCTCTGCCTGACTTCCACGAAGCAGGCGCAGCAGATGCGACAAGAGGTCCTCTGGCAGCCCAACTCACCAAAGCCATCCTCTGGGGACTACTCCCTTGGGGTGGTGCAGATCTACAACCGTAAGTACTGGAAGCTACGCATCGTCTGGGGATCCTTCTGTTGCTACTACGCCATCACGTGGAACAACCGCCAGTATCAGGAGTATCACGCTTTACCGTGACCTCTCAGCGCCGATCCTGAGCACATACCGCCTGGCTCGTCTTCGCTCGAATGCGCCAAAGCCTCGACCACCAGCAGTATCAGTCTTCTGCGCTTCTACGCTTAAGCGAGGAATGACTTTACTGCCGTAATAGAGACCACGATGTCGTCACTTGATCCTCGTCTACGGTCTCTATCCTCGATGCTTATGTCGATGCAGAGCTCTTCACCTTCGACGTAGCCCTGACCTCTCTGCGGGATAGCCCCCGAAGTGGGCTCTCCAAGCTCGGCATCCCCTCTTTACCCTGTGGGGTGAACTGTAGCCCTCACCTTCTAACCCCTCCCGGTGATGAAGCTTCCATCTCAAGCTCCTCTCGGTAGCCTCTTCCTCCTTCTCGATCACCAGCCTTACGGGCACAAGTCGACAGCACGCGACGTGTCGACCGACTTCCTCCCCTTTACTCTGGCATCCGCCCTTCTGGATCCCATCACGCTCCCTGCTTCCCTCGACCGAGATGTCGAGAAGATGCTCGAGCAGTGGTACAGCGGCTATGGAGCTGCCTCCAAGAGAGCCCCACAGCACGCCTCCCAGCTCGGTCTCGTACCCTATACGCCCGGATAGCGTATATATCGCTATGCTCAATAGGATGCCATCGGCGATGCGCTTTAGCCACAATCCCCTCGTGCGCGAAGCCATCGAACTATATTCTTCAAGCGCCGTGGGCCTCAGCTCCATGCTTCCTCTTTGGGAGACCCTCTACTTCCCTGAGATCGAGATGGCACTGGACAAGAGTGGACTCATGCGGAGCTCCGCCATCTGGTCATCGTCGAGTCCGCACTCAATCCCAAGGCCATCTCCCAGCTAGGGGCCGCTGGGCTATGGCAGCTGATGCTCCCTGCAGGAAGGTCTACGGTCTCACCGTCAATAGCCTCGTCGACGAACGTATGGATCCCGTCAAGAGCACCGCTGCTGCGTGTCGCTTCCTCAAGGATCTCACCGCATCCATGGTGACTGGCGGCTCGTCCTCGCTGCCTACAACTGTGGCCCAGGTAACGTCAACCGAGCCCTCAAGCGTGTCTGGGACGGAGCGCCCCCAACTGCATATCTATCGCTACCTCCCCAATGAGACGCGCCGCCATATCCTCTTCATCGGAGCCTACTTCAGCTATGCACTACCATCGTGAGTACGGCATCTTCCCCGACAGGTAGGTCGCCCCTTGCCACCGACTATTACACGGCAGATCATCGTGTTACCTTGACCGTATCTCCGAGCTTACTTGGGCATATCGACAGAGTTAATCTCGACCTCAAACCCTCAGTTCCGCCGAGGTATCATCCCAGGGAATAACACCTCATCCCGTGCGCCTGCCCTCCGCTATCCTCAAGCTCGACAGCGCAGGAGCGAAGTCTATTCCCCGAGCTGCGTGTCAGCCTCGAAGGCCCGAACAATACCGTGGCTAAGCGCACGAAGGTCAAGAGCAAGTCGGAGGACAACGAAGAGCCTTCTCCCGAAGAAGAAGCCCCTCGTCACGGCAAGAAGAAAAAGGCCGCACCCAGCAAGAGACTACCTCCACGCATACCATCGTCGCTGGTGAGACGCTCCATGCTATCGCTCGGCAAGCACGGCCCTCATGCCTGTCGAAGAGCTGAAGAAGACAATCACTCTCCTCTGACAACCTCCAGCCTGGGCAGAAGATCCAGATCACCAAGGCTGCTAAGGAGCATGAAGGCAAGGAGAAAAGCTCATAGCTCCAAGCGCAAGCGCAGAGGAAGACACTAAGCATCCACCCTCATAGACACAATAATAACATCACATTAAGCAAAGCAATGAAACAACCAACTCTTATTGTCCTCGCTGCTGGCATGGGTAGCCACGGTGGACTCAAGCAGCTTGATGGCGTAGGTCCCGCAGGAGAGACCATCATGGACTACTCCATCTTCGATGCTATCCGTGCTGGTTTCGGCAAGGTCGTCTTCAGTCATCCGTCGCACTTTCGAGCAGGAGTTCCGTGAGAAGATTATATCCAAGCACGAGCACAAGATACCCGTAGAGGTCGTCTTCCAGGACTTAGACAGCTGCCCGAAGGCTTCTCCGTGCCCGAAGGCCGTGAGAAACCTTGGGGAACGAACCACGCTGTGATGATGGCCCGCTGAGGTCGTCAACGAGCCTTTTTCGCGGTGATCAATGCCGATGACTTCTACGGCCGTCACGGCTTCGCAGCCCTGGCCGACAAGCTCCGTAGCTTCTCCGACAGCACGAATAAGTACTGCATGGTCGGCTATCGTGTGGGTAATACGCTTAGCGAAAGCGGTACGGTAGCACGTGCGGTGTCTGCGAGGTCGATGACAAGGCTTCCTCACGCCGTCGAGCGCACCTCGATTGCACGCCGTGCTGATGGCCAGATCGCCTTCACGGACGAAGCAGGGCAGGAGCTAGTGTACTGCAGAGAACTACGCCTGTCTCGATGAATATGTGGGGCTTCACGCCCGACTACTTCGAGCATTCAGAGAAGCTCTTCTGCCACTTCCTCACCGAGCAGAAGGCTAATCCTAAGTTCGAATACTACATCCCTCTTGTCGTCAATCACCTCGTCTCGGCGGGCACTTCGACTGTGGAAGTGCTCGATACGCCCGACTCTGGTTCGGTGTGACGATGCCGAAGACCGCCTGACGTAGTAGCTAAGCTCGCTGCTCTGGGCCGCCACAGTCTATCCCGAGAAGCTCTTCTAAGGCGAAGCCAACCTCATAGTATAGTATATAGATCATCGCTTTCCCCCACCGCATCCATTCTCCTCGAGGAAGGACGTGGATGCGGTGGGGAAACTATGGTCTCTCCCTGCGATCGGAATGGACTTTGTGCGCCTTGAGCCTTTTAGCGAACGTCGCTATATCACCGAGCTCCTTTTTATCTGGCTCCTCACCCCGTGGTCTGGGTCCATACCCCTGACTGCTCCGGTGTCGTCCTCGAAGCAGGGCGGCAGACAACCCCGACTTCTGGGGCGGTGTATATCTCGCGCTTCGTCTCCTACGGGCTCTTCCGCTTCTTGGTCTATCTCTTCGGTAGCCTCTCGATGGGTCTGACCGTCCTGAGACTATTGAGTCGCTCTGGCTTCGTGCCACAGGGCAATTATATAGTATCCTCTCTCTGCCTTGCTCTTCGGGGATGTACCTCTTTCTCTACGTCCGTTCGCTCTCGTTCAAGCTCTGGCACTACATCCTCTTGGACAAGTTCTCGGGTGGCTTGCTGACCCAAGATTACTTCTTCCAAGACTGGATACGTGACTCTTGATGGCGGTGGTGTCACACTGACCTTCGCTCACGACGGAGGCTCTTTGGGCAGCGATAGCTGGTGGGCTTTCCTCCCGTTCAGCTCCTCGGTATTGTGCAGGTCGTACGTCCGTCTGACGCGGCCTCTACGGGCTTCCCTCTTCCTTTTTGTACCTTTGCGCCCACGAAGTCGCTCCTTCCTCTACATCGCAGGGCGACCATCTACTTGTCGAGGTGATCTCCTCCTTCAACACGTTTCGAATGAGTATCAAGACGATTCTAATCCCTCAGCCTCGACCCGAGTCGGGGAAGTCCCCTTACTATGACATCGCAGCACGCTGCGAGTGAAGCTACCTTCCGTGCATTCATCGAAAGTCGAGTCGGTCACTCCCCGTGAGTTCCGCAAACCAGAAGGTAAATATCCTCGACCACACGGCCCATTGTCTTCACCTCGCGTAAGGCTATGGAGCACTTCTTCCAGCTCAGCGAAGAGCTTCGTGTCACCATCCCCGAGGATATGAAGTACTTCTGCATCAACGAGCAAGCAGCTAACTATCTCCAGAAGTTCATCGTCTATCGCAAGCGCAAGGTCTTCTATCCCGAAGCTGGTGGACAGCCCGAGCTGGTAGCCATCATGCAGAAGCATAGTGAAGTCTACTTCCTCCCTATGGCAGAGGATCACAAGAACGACCTCATTGACCTGCTGACGGCTAAAGAGCTGCAGTTCGCCAAGGCAGTGATGTACCGCACCGTCAGCACGAGTTCACCGCTGCGAGAAGAAGGACGATCATGATCATCTTCTTCAGCCCAGCAGGTGTCGCTTCTCTCCTGGCTAATCACAGTGATTACAAGCGGGAAGGTACTCATCGGTGGCTTTTGGTCCTGCTACCTGCCAGGCTATTGAGCAGGCTGGTCTGCGTCTCGATCTCTGCCCCTACCGCTGGTGCTCCCTCGATGGCGATGGCCCTCGAGCAGTACCTCAAGGAGAAGAACAAAGTAAATTACGCCCATCCTCCAGAGGGCGAACATTCGCCGATCGTGGAAGGATCAACCCCTACGCTATACGCTTAATAAGAAAGAGCGTCTGCATCTCAAGCGAGATGTAGACGCCCCTTTTGCTTCGGGGCGTGGCTTCATCGCCTCATCCTCTTCGGGTCGTCGTCCACACGACACCCTATTGGGGAGAGCTCCTACCTGTGCTATCCTTGCCGTAGCGGCTAAGAAGTCACTCGCCGTGCCACTATGCGCAACCGCATCAAGCGACTCTATCCGCGAGACTATCGTCTGCGCAAGCATCGCTTCCTGCTCTCGCCACCGCCTAAAGGGTACATCTACACCTCGCCCTCCCTATCGGTAGCCAAGGGCTACCACCAAGCGGATGTCGATCGTGGGATGAGAAGGCTCTGTCGCGTCTCTCTTCCGAGCTCATGGGTAAAAGCCTCTGAGTCCTCAAGCGCTAAGGGATGAAAAGATTGCTCTTTGGGCTACACAAGCTCTTGACCTACTTCTGCTTCTGCCTCATCTATTTTACAAGGGGCTATTTCTCCGCTGACCCTCCTCTTGTCGCTTCACGCCCTCCTGCTCCACCTATGCCGTTGAAGCCCTTCGCAGGCATGGTCCCTTCAAGGGCTTTGTCTGACGATACGTCGCATCCTGCGTTGTCACCCCTGGGCGGTAGTGGGCATCGACCCCGTCCCTTAGCCTTCCCTCTTGGCTATGACCAAACTGGCTCCTCTACCTGATCTCACACGCACCACGTGCGCTCCCTACCTGAGACGATCCAGCTCCGTAGCTGTCGCCTCTCCGAAGTTAGCTCTCTCCCACGCACCCTCTCTATATTATAGTATCGGGCTTCACCCGTGGTTTTTCCGAAGAGCATGAAGACCCTTACCCCGTTTGCGTGAAGCACTTGGGGCATCGCACGTCTCGTTCTCGGAGAAGTGGGCTTAGATAAAGCCACGCAGCACACGGCATTCAGTGACCAGATACGCCTTCGTGCGCAGATACAGCTTAGCGAAGAGCTGGGACTACCCCTCATCCTGTACGTAGTCGTGCGCAGGACGAACCTTCGCCTACGCAAGGAGCTACATCCCGATCCAACCGTGCCGGTTCTACGGCTTCCGTGGCGGTATTGATCAGGCGCGCCAGCTGCTCTCGTGCAGGGCTGTATCTCAGCTGTAAGTATTTCCGTCCCGAGAGTCGTCGCTGCACACGCCGAAGGGCGAGCTTTCTCGAGACGGATGATGATGCGACTCTATCCATTCAGTCGGTCTATCAAGCCGCCAGCGAAGTACTCCATATAGCGGAAGGCGAGCTACGCTACCAGCCTTTTACGAGCATGCTCCTCTTCGCAAGCCTACCTCTTTACGAACAATAGGATAGCTTAAAAGAAGAGCCCACCCTGCTTCGTAGATCTGGAGATAAGTCCTAAGTGCCAGACAGTCATGTTGGTGAATATGGTATATCTTTGTCTGATTCCAAAGAGTTGGGACTTGAAGGGCTCCAAACGCAGTGCCTGATCTGGTAGAGCTCGAGGAATCTCTTTCGCTTTGTGCATCTCAAGTATATAGTAATCATATACGTTTCTCTAATGAGTACAGCTACCCAGACTCGCTGAGCCAACACCTTTGGTCTCGGTAATTATCCCTGTTTATAAGGTAGAGGACTACTTAGCAGAGTGTGTTGACTCAGTCCTTAATCAGACCTACCGCAACCTGGAGATTATTCTGGCGGATGACGGATCACCCGATGGCTGTGGTGCGATGTGCGATGCTTATGCGGCGCAAGATGATCGAGTGCGTGTGATTCATCGCCCCAATGTAGGCCTTCTCCGCAGCACGCAATAGCGGGATGGATATTGCTACTGGGGAGTTCACCACCTTCTTGGATAGTGATGACTGGATGTATCGAGCGACGATCGAAGGATATATGCAGTGCTTTGCCAAGCACCCAGAGCTGGACTTGGTCGAGTCGCGTATATGCTCATACGTTGTCTGGCATCCCTTGCAACGTAGGCGAGTTCCTTGGTGACCCTCAGTCGGAGGATGAAAGATACTCTCAGGAGCGAGTTGATGCATCGCTTTTTGTACGGAGCTGTATTCCTCTTCTGTCCTCCGCTGCTTGGAATAAGTGCTATCGCACAGAACTCATCCGAGATCACCGCTTCGAGGGGCACGTATGAGGATATTGAGTTTCAGCTTAGGTTATATCCTTATGTGAAGTGCTACTTCCTTTGGGAACAAGTGAACTATTATTATCGTGAGGATCGAGACGTGAGCTATTACGGCGCGTGAAGAGAATAACATTATCTCTTCGATTGGAGATTGCTATAGTAATATGAAGCAGATCATTCTTGATGTCGAAGCTCAAATCGCCCAAGGAGAGACTCAGATAGGGCTGTGCGTCAGCAGAAGAGTATCGACTCGATGTCATCTCACAAATGACGAAACACCTTATATATCCGCCTCATAGCGATCTCCGTCGCGAAGTTTCGCTCGCTTAATACCCATATTGCGCCCTTTATGTGGCATTCTTAGCTGAGCGCCCATATCGGGGAGATATCGCCACGCATCGTTGGCTCTGCAATATAATGGTCTTCCTTTTTCCCCTATATGCATCTCTATGTACCGCTGTACTACACAGTACTTGGACGTGAAGAGAGTCCGGGAATGCATCGCTGAGCAGGAGGCACGGAATGTACACAGGATGATAGTTAGATTGATTTCGTGAGTATGTATCTTACCCCTGCTTCCTGCTTGCTAGCATGAGGCATCAGATATATAGTAACTATTACATTGAAGCTAATGAGTACAGCCACTAATACTGCAGAGACGATGCCTTTGGTCTCTGTCATCATACCTATATATAACGTAGAAAAATACCTGAAAGAGTGCATTGACTCGGTCCTTAATCAGACCTACCGCAACCTAGAGATTATCCTGGTGGATGACGGATCACCCGATGGCTGTGGTGCGATGTGCGATGCTTATGCGGCGCAAGATGATCGAGTGCGTGTGATTCATCGCCCCAATGGAGGTCTCTCAGCAGCACGCAATAGTGGGATGGATATCGCCAGGGGAGTTTATCACGTTCTTGGATAGTGATGACTGGATATACACTGAAGCGATCGAAGGGTATATGCAGTGCTTTGCCAAGCACCCAGAGTTGGACTTGGTCGAGTCGCGTACTTACTGTTTGTCTTCAGGGGAGCGTTGTAATGTGGGTGAATACATTGGTGATCCTCACAATCCAGTACCGATCATGACTGGAGCTGAGCTTATCCACAACTTCAGTGACATCTCCTTATCCGCTTTCAACCACGGCTTCGTGGAATAAGTGCTATCGAAGACGCTGGTCGAGGGACACGTTTCCCTAGAAGGACGGTGTAAGGAGGATATCGAATCGTGCTTCGCATTTATCCGTATGTGAAATTCTATTTTCTTTGGGAGCAAGCAACTATCACTATCGCGATAATCGTGAGGGTGCTATACCGATCGTAACCCTCTAATATCATACCTGGACTCACTGATGCCTATGAGAATCTGAAGCAAATAGTTGTGGATTTGGAGGCGAAAATGGCTCAAGGAGAGTATCGATCGGGGGCAATATCGGCGGATGAGCATCGTCGTTATGTAATATCTCGCTTAGTGTCGTGGCTCGTGGAACCTCCCCTATTGCGACCTCGGTATTTGCTCTGTGCGCACGATGCCTCATGCTCTGTGATGAAGCCTTATGTGAAGTTTATCGCAATGCGTCCATATATGAGTGCTTCAAGACGAAGGTGCTGGCGCGGCGTATTATGATATTCTCTTCCCATCTATATGCATCTCTATGTGCCCCTCGTCTCTATGTATCTTAACGTAAAGAGGAGTCTGGGAATGCATCGCTGAGCAGGAGTGCACGGAATGTACGCAGGATGATAGTTAGATTGATTTCTGCGAGTATATGTATCTCTGCCCTGCTTCCTGCTTTGCTAGCACGAGGCATCAGATATATAGTAGCTATTACATTGAAGCCACATGAGACAGCCACTAATACTGCTGAGCCAACACCTTTGGTCTCGGTAATCATCCCAGCTTTATAAGGTTGAGAAGTATCTGGCCGAGTGTGTAGACTCGTCCTCAATCAGACCTACCATAATCTGGAGATCATCCTGGTGGATGACGGCTCGCCTGATGGCTGCGGTGCAATGTGCGATGCTTGTGCCGCTCAGACGGCGTGTGCGTGTGATTCATCGCTCCAATGGAGGCGTTTCGAAGCGGCAATAGCGGGAATGGATATCGTACAGGAGCATCCATCACGTTCTTGGATAGTGATGACTGGATATACACTGGGACGATCGAAGGATATATACAGTGCTTTGCCAAGCACCCAGAGCTGGACTCATCGAGTCGGGCATCTACTATACGTTGTCTGGTCTCCCTTGCAACATAGGCGAGCACCTTTTGATGATCCTCAGTCGGAGGATAAGATCCTCTCAGGAGCAGGAGTTGATGCATCGCTTTTGTACAGAGCTGTATTCTTCTTCTGTCCCTTCCCTGAGGAATAAGGTGCTATCGTGCAGATCTCATCTGAGATCACCGCTTTCCCTGAGGGCAGCGGTATGAGGATATTGAGTTTCAGCTAGGCTATATCCTTATGTGAAGTAGTTACCTTTGGGAGCAAGTGAACTATTATTACCGTGAGGATCGAGACGGAGCTTTTTACGGAACGCGAAGAGAATAATACTATTTCTTCGATTGGAGCGTGCTATAATAATATGAAGCAGATCATCCTGATGTCGAAGCTCAAATTGCCCTGAGGAGAGACTCAGATAGGCTGTATGTCTGCAGAAGAGTATCGACTTGATGTCATCTCACAAATGACGACGCACCTTATATATCCGCCCTTTAGCGATCTCCGTCGCAGAAGCCTTTCGCCTCGCTATCACCCATATTACGCCCTTATGTGGCGTTCTTAGCTGAGCGCCCATATCGGGGAGATATCGCCACGCACGTTGGCTCGCAACATAATGGTCTTCCTTTCGCTCTATATGCATCTCTATGTACCGCTGTACTCAAGCTACTTGGACGTGAAGAGAATGTTAGCTTTAGGTCGCGCATTGGGGCTTTACGTAACCAGCCACAATAGTATAATAGACAGTATCGGGTGTCTTATTTAGGATGGGAACCATAGTTTATAATTCCCCTAATCTGTAGTTGTTATTTCAAATGTACAGCTCCTAGGTGCTCTGAGGTAAAGCCTTTGGTCTCTGTGATTATCCCTGTTTATAAGGTAGAGGACTCACTTAGCAGAGTGTGTTGACTCGGTCATTAATCAGACCTCACCGTAATCTGGAGATCATTCTCGTAGATGATGGTTCGCCAGATGCTTGTGGTGCGATGTGCGATGCTTATGCGGCGCAAGATGAGCGTGTGCGCGTGATTCATCGAGTCAATGGCGGTCTCTCTGCAGCTCGCAATAGCGGTATGGATATTAGCACTGGGGAGTTCATCACGTTCTTGGATAGTGATGACTGGATGTACACAGGACGATTGAGGGGTATATGCAGTACTTTGCTAAGTATCCCGAATTAGACTTAGTGGAGCCAAGGATCTATGAGAGCGACCTCACTTGAGCCCTGTAATGTAGGTGAATATATTGGTGAGCTTTCACAAAATGAAGATCACATATGGTCTGGAGCCGAACTGTTGCATTATTTCTGCACTGATCCTTCTCCTGTGTCGCGCCCTGCAGCTTGGAACAAATGTTATCGTGCACAGTTATTGCAGGGACATCGCTTCCTCGAGGGCGTGCATGAGGATTTGGAGTTCCAGCTCCGTCTCTATCCCTCACGTGAAGAATTATATATTTTGGGGCAGGTTAATTATTACTACAGAGAGAATCGTGAAGGGGCAATTACAGAGCGTAAGGCTACTAAACTCATTCCCTACTCTTTGTCGATTGCTATGAGGAATTTGACGCAAATCATTCTTGATATAGAGGCTCAAATTGCTCGGGGAGAGGTCATGTCGGGGCTGATATCAGCAGAAGATCATCGACGCCATGTTATCTCTCGATTCATGAGTCTATTAGTCGCCCCTGTGTATTGTGACCTTCGGCGCTCGTCTGTACGCTCCCTGCTTATACCAGCGCAACGCCCCTAGTGTGAAGTTTCCTGGACATCAAGACCATACTGATACGCCCTTATAGGCATATGCGCTGGCCCATCAGGTGATGAAGTCTCTTTATACCTTCTATATGCGTGTCTACCTACCACTCTTCTTGGGGTATATATGCGTGCGAAGGAAAAGCTGGGACTACGCCGTTGAAGGGGTGAGGAGCTTTATATAGAGACGAGACCCGTGGCGATCGCCACGGGTCTCGTGCTGTTTGATGGTGGGGACGCTCACTTCGCTTTGGCGAGGAGACGCTCGATGAGGACGGGAAGGCGTAGGCGGTGCGCTCTTCGGTGGGGATGGTGAGGTAAGGCTGAGGCGGTGCGAAGACCTCGTCTCAAGGAGGAAGAGCGTGGCTTGTATCTGTCGGTGCGACAGACGGTGGGCGTGCGTCGCTATGGGCGTAGGGTGGGCGGCGGCTGCCCAAGGTGCCGAGCACTCGCAGAAGGCAGGATGCCGTCAGCTCTTCGACTGTGATGCCTGCTTCGCCTGTCTCGATGAGCGGTAGCTCGTAGAGCCCTTGCCATGTCTCCTGCACCACGGCGGCGGATCAGCATTCCCTTCGCTCCCCAGAAGCGTGGGGGAAGACGCACGAGGAAAGTAGATAAAAGCGAGGACGCACCTTCGTCTTGCCCCGCTTGATGGGGAGCTCTCCTCGATGCCAGCACGGTGCGCCAGGCAATGTGGTGCGATAGGGGCACCCGTGCAATTCGGGCGGCGAGGAGTACAACAAAGCGCACCGAGCTCGATGACCGCTTGGTTGTGGCGACTTGGGATGGGCGGTGTCTAAGAGGGCTTCGGCAAGTGCCCAGTAGAGTCGTGCCCTTGGGTGGTGTCGATGGGATCCGTGGTGCCGAAGAGGCGACTGAGGACACGGAAGACATTGCCATCCACGGTAGGGTAGGGTAGGTTGTAGGCGAAGGAGAGGATTGCCCCACGTGTGTAGGGTCCCACGCCAGGAAGGCGACTCAGTCCTTCGGGCGTACGAGGGTATTTCTCCCCGAAGTCGGAGACGACGATCTGGGCAGCACGTCGGAGGTTGCGCCCACGCGAGTAGTAGCCCAGCCCTTGCCAGAGAAGGAGAACTTCATCTTCACTGGCGGCAGCTAAGTCGTGCACGGTGGGAAGCGTTCGGTGAAGCTGATGGTAGTACGCCATCCCTTGATCGACGCGCGTCTGCTGGAGGATGATCTCGGAGAGCAGGACGGTAGGCGGAGACATCTCTCTCCACGGTAGGGCGCGTGCGTGCTCGTCGTACCAGCGTCCGAGTCGGAGACGCACGTCAACGAGGCCAAGCCCCTGAGTCGGTGGGGCGGGAAATGGGTTTGCTTCATCGGGCGCAAAGATACGCTAGTATGCGTAGCCCCTGCATCCACGTGAGATGCAGGGGCTACATTATATAGAGAGCGAGGGGTGCGGTTAGCTTCGTCTGCTGCACGTAGCACTTCGACGGCCTTCTCGATCTGAGTGTCGATGCCCCTGCTGTACCTTGTTTGGGGTCAAGCGGTACGACGACGTCGGGCTCCATCTGAGTGTTCTCTAAATAGCGACCGTCGAAAGAGGCGGAAGCCTACGGCTGGGATGCCGAAGTAGACGCTGGGATCAAGGAGCGTCACCCAGTTCACACTGGTCATCGTACCTGCCACAGGCATCCTGACGACCTTACCAACCTTGAGGTGCTGATAGACCCAAGGCGTACCGTGCGCATTACTGTAGTCAGCTTCGCAGGTGACGAGGACAGAAGGGGCGATTCCAGCGGCGTGAGGACATCTCTGAGTACTGGCGACCACGGACGACTTGGTCGGCGTAGTGCTTGCCCCTGTGAAGAAGGCTTCATATCCTCGTGGAGACGACCACCGCCGTTGTAGCGATGTCGATGACGATGCCCTTCTTCTGATAGTACTTAGCCCATCACGTCGGAGTAGACCGTGCGGAAGCTGGGGTCGCCCATCGAGGGGATGCGTGCAGCTCAGCAGTTGCCCTTCGAGACGCGCTCTACCTCTTCGGCACGCTCGCTTAACCCGCAGCTTATAGAGTAGATCATCGAGGGTGGAGGAGGGATCGGACGGATGACTTCGTCCACCTGCTCGCCCGAAGCGGTGCGGAAGGAGATGAGAGACGCTTACCTACCTGGTCATTGAGCAGAGGGAAGTAATCTTGTCGGGCTGGAGCGTCACGCCATCGATGCCCGTGATGAGGCTATCCCTTCTGGAGCTTCGTGCGCGAAGTGATCGAAGGGGCCACCTGCGACGACTTCATCGACGTGCAGCGCACCCGATCCAGCCACAGGTGAGAGGAAGAGACCCAAGTTCGGCTGTGGGAAGGGGCAGAGCGTATGCACGTGCCCCCGAACCCGTATGCGAGACGTTGAGTTCGCTGAGGAGCTCGCTGAGCATTTCGGCGAAGTCCTGATTGTTGTCACTATAAGGGAGGAAAGGTACGGTAGTGGTCGGTGAGCTGCTTCCAGTTCACGCCGTGCATATCCTTGCGATAGAAGCGGGCTCTTCTTCGCGGACGACTTCCTGTACATCACCTCACGCTCGCGGATGCGGTCGATGTGGCGTGTGCCAGCCATCGTGATGGGACTTCGTGGCATCCGTCTTGGGGTCGAGCGTCATCGGTAGAGGAGCCGAGGATGAAGAACTTAGTTCCTTCTTGTCCGAAGCGAAGAAGGGCGAGGAGAGGTTCATCTTCTTCTGGAGCTGTGTCGTATGCTTGCGCACATCATAGACGAAAAGGTCTTCGCCGGCTTCGGTGGCGGGAGAAGTAGAAAGAGCTTCTTATTGTCTGGCGTGAGCTGGAAGTCTCCGAGGCGCGAAGAGGCTGGAGGATGCGTACGGTGCGCAGGTCGAGGTTGTCCCACCTCGATGCGACCGTTGTCCGCCTTGGCAGGCTGTGCTTTCTTCGTCTTCGTGGTGTCGGCCTTTGGCTGCTTCTCAGCCTCCTCGAGGAGGGCGAGTCTTCGTCATTCATACGGTACTCTCGTAGGTCGCATGGTTGAGGAAGACGGCCATGATGTCGTTGAGCTGAGCCCCACGAAGCGTGGTTGCGCATCCCGTATTTGTCGGTGGCGTAGAGGAGGATGTTGCCATCGTGCGACCAGCGTGGATTGTTGTTGAAGTAGCCGCTGTTGGTCAGGGTTGTAGATGGGCTGACCGCCCGCAGCACGCACGATGCCGATGTCGGTGTAAGGACCACGTCCACGCGAGACGTAGGCGAAGAGCAATCCACTTGCCATTGGGCGACCAGGAGAAGTCGGGGATCGAGATTCTGCGAGCCATCGGTGATCTGGCGCGTCTGGCGTGTCTTGATGTTGTAGACCATCAGCTTCCTCGCTGGTAGAGGAAGGCCACTTCGCTCCCATCAGGAGAGATAGAGGGTACATCTTCTCGCCCTTGAGCGAGGATGAGCTTCGTCTCCGATGGCCATAGCGTTGGGGAAGTTCTGGTCTTCACTGCGCTCCACCTGAGCGATGTAGAGATCCCACGCACCGTCCTTGGTGCTGGCGTAGACGACGGATTTGTTGTCTGCGCCGAAGGAAAGACCACGCGCTGCCTGCGAGCCCTGGTGATCTGTCGGGTCGTGGTGTAGTCGGTGGCAGTGACGAAGACGTCGCCACGCGAGAGGAAGGCGATCTGCGCCGTCAGGAGAGACGGCTGCCGAGCCAAGCGTACGGCTCCATCGAGAGGTGTAGCTCTTCGTCAGCGGCAGGGATCTTTGGTGATGCGGATGGGGACACGCTGCTCGCTACGCCCAGGGACGAGGGTGTAAATCTCCCCCTGCGTACGAAGCATAGCAGGCCGTCGGCGGAGCTGGAGAGGAAGGCACGGGGTCGCCCTTGAGGTGGGTCAGTGCCTTTGCTTCGGGTAGCAGGTCCTGCCAGTGCGCCTTCGTAGACGTTCATCGAGCCTCCACATGCGTCTCGCTGAGGAAGTAGAAAGCTCTACCCGTGGGAGCGTAGACGGGGTCACGGTCTTCGCCATCGTGGCGGGCAACGAAGCGGTAGGTCTTCTTGTCGAAGTCATATTCGAGCAGGTCACGTGAGGCGGAGGAAGTGTGATGCTTGCGCCACTCGTTTTCGAAGCTCTTGATTTCCTGGTAGAGAATACGGCGACCATCACGGCTGATGCTCACGGCTTCGGTTGGGGTGGCGAGGATCTGCTCGGGGCGACCGCCCGTGATGGGGACACGGTAGAGCTCGGTGAGCATCGCATTGGGGAAGAGTGCCGAGCTGGCAGGATCCCTGGATGTGTGCCTTGAAAGATTAGGTAGCGACCATCGGGAGTGAAGGCTTGGGGAACTTTCCTTCCCCGAGTGCGTCGTCAGCTGACGCGCCTTGCCCCCATTAGCAGACATCAGGTAGATGTTGGTACCAGAGGAATTGCGGGATCGGAGGTGAAGGCTATCTGCTTGCCATCGGGAGACCATGCGGGGAAGCTCTCGTAGGCTTCGGTGGAGGTGAGTCGACGTGCCCCGCCACCGGTGCTGGGGACGGTGTAGATATCGCCTTTGGTAGGCGAAGGCGATGGTCTTGCCATCGGGAGAAATCGCTGGATAGCGCAGCCAGAGTGGTGCGCTCTGTGCTACGGCCGATAGGCTGGCTGTCGCGAGGAGCAGACCACAGAGAGCGGTTTCTTTGTATCCATTGCTATAGTGAATTGTGTACGCAGTGCGTGATGATGCTATCCTCAAAGGTACGATAAAACGCAGGGGAAACGAGCTATCTCGATAATACTATTATGTGGAAGGTGTGCGTTTCTCTATCAGTACGTGGTCGGATTCACTACTGGTCGGTGCGTGGAGCAGCACTGCTCCTACCGCTGATCACTACTGGTGATCCCCATGCATCAGTAGTGGTTCACCCCACGGATGAGTACTGCCACATCGCACTGCCCGGTAGCTGCGTATGGTATTTTGCTATTGGGTGAAGCGGACAGCGTGGGGAGGATATTCCGAATATACGGATCTCTTGCGCACAAATTGGAGTGAAATGTGTACTTTTGATGGCTTTATAATGCTCGTTCGTGGAACTTTCCATGGAGTGAGCTCTATTGTTTTATGGCTTCTTGGCTGTGTGTTTGGGCCTTACAAGCGTTCGCACAGACAGCCTTGCCTCAGTCGATCTCGCCCGCTCCCCCTGTTTGAGATGCCAGAGCCTTGTGCTTCTGGCTGGGGTAGTCGGCACTTGATATACGTTAGATGAACTTACTCGAACAGAGATTAGCTTCTGCACAGAGCCCCAGAAGGCACAGGCCGCATAGGGTTCTATCCTTACCTGCAAGATCGAAAGTGATCAAGATACGGAGGTCGTCATCGATGGTCGCAAGGTCTTGATGTTCGGCTCAAACTCCTACCTTGGGCTGACCAATCACCCTGAGATCGGGCACAGCTGCTATCGCAGCGACAGAGAAATATGGTACGGGCTGCTAGGAGTCGCTTCCTCATCGGTACGCCTTGATACGCACCTTGCACTGGAGAAGCAGCTGGGCGGCTTTCACAGGAAGGAGGATGCGATCATCTTCTACGGGCTTCCAAGTCAACCTCGGTGTCATCTCGCCTCTTGGGGCGTGAAGACTCACATCATCTGGGATGCGCTGAATCACGCCTCCATCATCGAAGGGATCCGTCTCTCTCCGGCCAAGAGCCCGCGCTATAAGCACAACGATATGGAGGCACTGGAGCGCCGTCTGCAGCAGTGAGCCTGACCGCCTCGAAGCTCATCGTCGTCGATGGGCCTTTCAGTATGGAGGGCGACCCATGCAATCTCCCCGAGATCACCCTGACCGGCGAAGCGCGCAACGCCTCAGTGATGGTCGACGAAGCTCACGGCTTCGGTGTCCTCGGGGACCACGGTCGGGCACGTGCCTCACTTCGGTCTCGACCTGATCAGGTGGATCTATCATGGGAACTTTCAGCAAGAGCTTTGGCTCCCTGGGGGCTTCATCGCCGAGTAAGGTGCTTATCAATTATCTTCGTCACCATGCTCGCTCCCTATATCTTCAGTGCCAGTTGTGCCAGCCTCTCACGGCTGCTGCCTCCAAGGCTCTGGAGATCATGCTGCGTGAGCCAGAGCGCGTCCAAGCGCTGCAGGAGAAGACCACCTACTGTCTGGATCGCCGCAAGCTTTGGCTAGATTGGCAATACTTTCACCCCGATTATCCCACTCTTCATCCGTGACAATGAGCTGACCTTCCGCGTGACGGCGATGCTCTTCGAAGAAGGAGTTTTTGGTCAATCCTGTGGTCGCCCCTGCTGTTGCCCCAGGTGATACGCCCATTCGCTTCTCACCGATGGCGACCCATACCACGAGCAACTTGACTCGGGAGCCATCGCTGCGCTGGTCAAGGTCTTCACGGCCTGGATATCCTGCTCCATCCGCAGACTGGAAGCCAGTAGCATCGCTGCTCTAGTGACTAAGAGAGGAATACACGGCATCTCATCGAATAAATCGTGGATACCCTGTTAGTATTAGTAGACAGCCCAGCTTATCCCAGATATATGACACCATCAAGTGCTCCCCCTTCTCCACCCTCGCTCCCTTCATGGGGGCTGTGCTGTTTGAAGTAGTTGCCGTGCTGCCTACGATGGCTAGACGACCTGAAGAGAGCGAGCAGGCCATCCACGAAGAGCTGGTCAGCTCACACGTCGCGACTACCTGATGTACCTTGCCTCCGAATACCCACCGCCTGACCCTCGCCCCATGCGTCAGCCCCTTGATGACTATCGAGTGAGCTCCTTCCAGCCCTTCCGAATAACTGTCCAGCTAACACCAGCTGATGGTCGCTCTGGGTGCCCAGTACGCAGTTAGATGCCTTTTTCCTCCTATCGATAGGAGTCTGGAGCTCTATCCCGTCTCCGCTCCTGAGGTCTTTACAGGGCACTTCTCCTTATTTATATGGAGAGCCCCGTGCTTCTTCCTCCGAGGGAATAAGGAATTAGGATCAGCGACCAACGATAGCATGTGGCCCTATCGTATCTGGCATGCTATGGGGAAGCCTGTCGAGCTTACCCCATGTACCACAGCCATCTGCGCCACGAGGATACACCCCTCTATGTCATTACCGCCCAGCGCAACATAAGGGAAAAGTGCAAGCTAATATATCGAGCCCATCCCCTGCCGACGGATGAAGGTAGACTGCCATCCACGTGCTGAATGGTGCCTTTGAGCTGGATATGGAAGCCCAAGGACTCAACCTCCCTACATCTCAAGAGCGATGGGCGACGATGTCCACATGGATGGTTTGCCCTGATGACCAGCCTGAAGAGAAGCTCCCATCCATATGGGCTGGTGGCACTGCGTGGCAGGCGAGTTCATGTGACTGCAGTCCCTCGATGGCTTTCATCCTGCCTCACGCCCTTACCGCCCTGAGGGGGAGCAGCATTCCAACGTCCAAATCTGGAGCCCGATGGAAGCATCAGGACTGATAGTCAGAGATAATATACTATCTTTGTAGAGGTGTTGTGCCTGACATGCGAAGATCTGTGTGTGTGTCAGTCTAAAAGGAATCGAGTGCGAATCTGAACAGTCCCGCTGCTGTAGTGTATCATACTGCCCTCGCCGAGGGTTATGTCGAGCCCTACCCACTGAGGTTCTGGCCCTGAAGGGTGGCAAGTGAGACAGGCATGAGTCAGAGACTCAATGCCATTCAAAAATGCTTCAGGTGAAAGCAAGTGGGGTCTCTGCAAGCTGAAATTATTCCCAAGAGGGAGGTCCGGCTCTTTTAAATCAAGTGGAAGACAGTACTTTTTAAGCGTAATGATTTAGTGATATGCCCTGTGTAAGTCTAGGATGGTGGGGAAGCTCGTGCAGTCTACGTCAGCCTGAGGTTTATTCGTTAGAGGCGTATGCACTGTGCCCATCTCCTCTCTTCCTTACTCTTCTGTCTCCCTTGTAGCGATGTGGTTAGCTATACATAGTAGTTAATCACCCGTTTGCTCGATCACTCCTTTGTTTATACCTACTTCGTGGTATGTATATAGGAGGATTATGCCTTTTTCCCTAATGTTGGCACGTGACATACCCAATTGAGTTATCTTTGTGCGTAAAAGCGCAAGGAGGTACACCTAATCTTGTCAAATTGAAGGCAAGTAATTGTCTCCACAATATATAAGGCAACAACACAGAAACAATAATAGCAACTTTATGTCGTGGTTAATTAAATCCTCGATCGGGCTAAGCTGTCGCATGAGTATCTCAGGACGCAGCTATGATCCTGTTCCTGACCTTCCACATGTCGATGAACCTCGTGGCACTCTTTCTCTGAAGAAGGCTACAATCAGGTGTGTGTGAGTTCCTCGGTGCTAACTGGTGTGCACTGATCGCGTCGATCAGGTCTAGCTGTCCTCTTCATCGTCCATATCGTCTATGCCTTTCATCCTGACGCTATCAGAACTCGTAAGGCTCGCGGTAATGACCGCTATGGCGTCGTCGACAAGCCAAAGAGGTGTCGAATGGGCTTCACAGAATATGATGGTTCTTGAGTCATCGTCCTTCTTGGTCTTGTCTCACCTCTTCAACTTCTGGGCTAAGATGCAGCTAGCAGAGCTGCTTGGTCAGCATGATCTCAGGTATCTCAGGTGTCAATGGTCCAGCAGATGGAGCAGGCCTGATCGCTACACCTTCTCTAATCCTGCATGTTCGTCGTACTCTCACCTCGTTTGGCTGGGTGCGCTGTGGTTCCCACCTCTCACACGGCTTCTGGAGCTCGCTACACACCATCGGATTCAATAACAAACGATTTGGTTTGAGCGTCTACGTCAACCTCCAAACATCTATACGACCATCGTCGATCCTTGGTTTCGCGGTAGTTGTCGTCTATTATTTCCTCAGTCCTCTGTGGCGGTGCTTGTCCCTTCGCCTAATCAGGCTGAGCTAAGCTTATAATCCATCAATCTCATCGATATTATGTCTAAGATCGATTCTAAGATCCCTGCTGGCCCATTAGCCGAGAAGTGGACAAACTATAAAGGACCATCAGAAGCTCGTCAATCCAGCCAATAAGCGTCGCCTCGACATCATCGTCGTCGGTACGGGTCTCGCTGGTGCATCTGCTGCAGCCTCGCTCGCTGAGATGGGATTCAATGTCTTGAACTTCTGTATCCAAGACTCTCCCTCGTCGTAGCACTCTATCGCCGCGCAGGGGGAATCAATGCTGCTAAGAACTACCAGAACGATGGTGACTCTGTCTACCGTCTCTTCTACGATACGATCAAGGGTGGTGACTACCGCGCTCGTGAAGCTAACGTCTATCGTCTAGCTGAAGTAGCCAATAGCATCATCGACCAGTGTAGCGCTCAGGGTGTGCCTTTCGCTCGTGAGTACGGCGGTCTGCTTGGATAACCGCTCTTTCGGGGTGCTCAGGTATCGCGTACCTTCTATGCTCGTGGTCAGACGGGGCAGCAGCTCCTTCTCGGTGCCTACTCTGCACTGAGCCGTCAGGTCGGTAAGGGTACTGTGAAGCTCTATACTCGCCACGAGAATGCTCGATGTCGTGATCATCGATGGTCGTGCTCGTGGTATTATCGCTCGTAACCTCGTCACGGGTAAGATCGAGGCGTTTCGCTGCTCATGCAGTCGTCATTGGTACGGGCGGATATGGTAATGCCTTCTTCCTCTCTACGAGATGCTATGGCTTCGAACGGATCGGCTGCTTGGCAGTGCTACAAGAAGGAGCATACTTCGCTAACCTTGCATGGCTCAGATCCACCCAACGTGTATCCCCGTTCACGGCGAGGTTCAGTCTAAGCTCACGCTGATGTCTGAGTCGCTCCGTAACGATGGTCGTATCTGGGTGCTAAGAACCTAGAAGATGCAGAAGAAGCTCCAGGCTGGTACCCTTCGTCCTACCGAGATCAAGGAGAAGATCGTGACTACTACCTCGAGCGTCGCTATCCTGCCTTCGGTAACCTCGTCCCTCGTGACGTAGCTAGCCGTGCAGCTAAGGAGCGCTGTGATGCGCTGAGCTTCGGTGTCAATAATACAGGTCTAGCTGTCTTCCTCGACTTCTCCTCTGCGATCAAGCGCCTTGGGAAGGATGTCGTAGAAGCATCGCTATAGTAACCTCTTCCAGATGTATGAGAAGATTACCAATGATAATCCCTATGAGACCCCCAATGATGATCTATCCCCACTATCCACTATACGATGGTGGTATCTGGGTAGACTACGAATTGATGACTTCTATCCCAGGTCTCTTCGCTATCGGTGAGGCGAACTTCTCTGATCACGGTGCTAACCGTCTTGGTGCTTCTGCTCTGATGCAGGGCTTGGCTGATGGTTACTTCGTCCTTCCTGTATACGATTCAGAATTACCTCGCTGACCAGATTCAGGTGCCACGCTTTCAGCACGGATCTGCCTGAGTTTGACAAAGGCAGGCAGGATATCAATGACCGCATTAAGCGCCTCATGAGCATCCAAGGGAAGCAGTCGGTAGACAGCCTTCATAAGAAGCTCAGGTCACATCATGTGGGACTTCGTCGGTATGGGTCGTGAGAAGGAAGGCCTTGAAAAGGCTATCGCCCAGCTCAAGGCGCTGAAGAAGGAGTTCTGGAGTGATGTCCGTATCCCTGGTAAGGCTGATGATCTCAATGTCGAGCTAGAGAAGGCTCTTCGTCTGGCAGACTTCATCGAGATCGGCGAACTCATGGCACGCGATGCTCACGACCGTGAGGAAAGCTGCAGGTGGTCACTTCCGTCTAGAGCACCAGACGCCAGAAGGTGAAGCTCTCCGTCATGACGATCAGTTTGCCTACGTCTCTTGCTGGGAATACCAAGGCGAAGATCAGGATCCCGTCCTCCTGAAGGAACCTCTCGACTACGAGTTCGTCGTCCGTCAGCAGCGTAACTATAAGAACTAATCCCCAGCCATTCGGCTACAATGGACAAGAATATCAATATCAAAGGTCAAGGTATGGCGTCAGCGTGGTCCCGGAGGTCAAGGGGCATTCCGAGACGTACGAACTGCATAATATCTCTCAGGGAAGCTCCTTCCTCGAGATGATGGATATACTCAATGAGCAGCTCGTCCGTGAGGGCAAAGGAGCCCGTGGTCTTCGATCACGACTGCCGTGAAGGGATCTGTGGGATGTGCTCGCTCTATATCAATGGTCATCCCCATGGGCCTGATGATAGCATCACCACTTGCCAGCTACACATGCGTCGCTTCAATGAGGGTGATACGATCACGATCGAGCCTTGGCGCTCGGCAGGCTTCCCTATCATCCGTGACCTGATGGTCGACCGCTCAGCTTATGACAAGATCATCCAGGCTGGTGGCTTCGTCTCTGTGAATACGGGTGGTGTACCTGATGCCAACGCTATCCCCATCCTAAGGCTCATGCTGATATGGCTATGGATGCAGCTGCTTGTATCGGTTGTAGGCGCTTGTGCTGCTGCTTGTAAGAATGGATCGGCGATGCTCTTCGTATCTGCGAAGGTTAGCCAGCTGGCTCTTCTTCCACAGGGTCGCGTCGAAGCTGCTCGCCGTGCTAAGGCGATGGTCGCTAAGATGGATGAACTGGGCTTCGGTAACTGTACGAACACCCGTGCTTGCGAAGTCAGAATGTCCCCTAAGAACATCTCGATCTCCAATATCGCTCGTCTGAACCGCAGGTTCCTCTCGCTAGCTCAAGGACTAAGCTCCGGACAGGTCCCTCCATCGATCTTCTGAGAGCTTCTTCCATCGTGGAAAGCCTTCGAAAGCTAATTTCCCCAATACTCTTTTCAGGATTCACCTCCTGGATTGAATAGAGTTAGATTGGTGTATCAGACCATCCTCCCGAGGTGTCAACTCCTGAGGACGGGCGATCGCCCTGAACGTGTACCCCCGCATTGCCCAGGGTGGCACACGTCTTGTGAGCTTTGTTGCGGTGGGGATGAGCCTCAGCTCAGGTGCTATGGTCACTATCGATAGAGGTCTTGATCCTGAAGTACTACTGCTTCATGGCGTGATCTATAGTGCTTCATGCCATACGCCTCTACTGGTCGGTGCTCAAAGCAATAGTGCTTTGCCCATCGACCTATAATGCTAATATGCCTCTCCTACTGGCAGGGACACAACAAACGCCACTCCAGGCATACATCCCAGGTGGCGTCTCAAATGTATATACTGCTTGCGTGCTAGCTAAAGGAGCAAAGGCGGCTCCAACCCCAGCTAAGCTCTCAATCAAACCAGGCGGTGCAGTATGC
>BNJS01003374.1_pt1 | contig 41065 bp, 36 predicted proteins | sample 8540461 | NCBI WGS metagenome assembly BNJS01 (sample SAMD00202454, study PRJDB9452) | human saliva metagenome | isolation source: human saliva | place: Japan
ATTCCCTGTCAATGTAAAGGAAGTTGTGTATGCAAATTCAACATACAGAATCTGTGGCAGAATTCCATTCTGTCAACAATTACGAGTGGCATGCAAGTTTGATGCTGGTATGTATTTCACCTTTCTGTGCAGATGCCAGAGTGCATGCTTTCACCTTATACGTAACTAACGATTTTTCCAAAGCTATCCAAATTTGCGGCTATTGCGTAAACCCGCAAATAGTTCATTATGAAGCTGTTCTTCTGCAGGCGTATACTGCGGGCGTATGGCGTCCACCTATAGCTTGATGTTTTATCCTTGTTCTTTTTGATAAAACATTAATAGCTAATTCATTATGTTTGAAAAAATCATCAATTTTTCCATACGGAACAAATTGGTGATTGGTATTATGACATTGCTTCTTATAGTATGGGGAGCCGTGTCACTGAGCCAATTGCCATTTGATTCCACACCTGATATTACCAACAATCAGGTACAAGTCATCACTCAAGCTCCACGCTTGGCAGCAGAGGAGGTTGAGCAGTACGCTATCCACGCCACTTGAAAGTGGCTTTTGCCAACATTCCCCGACATTGTGGAGCGTAGAAGTATCAGTCGCAGCGGATTGAGCGTTGTGACGCTCGTATTTCGCGACAATGTGGACATTACTGGGCGCGTCAGCAGGTAGAGCCAACAACTGAAAAGAGGCGAGGAGGAGATTCCACGCGGAGCAGGCAAGGTTAGCTTGGCTCCTATCTCCACTGGACTCGGCGAGATTTACCAATACACCATTCATCCAGAGAAAGGATATGAGAACAAATTCTCTCTATCAGACATCCGCACCATACAAGACTGGATTGTACGAAAGCAGTTTTCGCAGGTACCGAAGGTGTGGCCGAGGTGAACGGATGGGGCGGCCATGTAAAAGCAATACGAAGTAGCCATTAATCCCGACCGTCTTGCCTCGTTCGGTCTCACGGTGGTCGATCTTTATAAAGCCATAGAAGGTAATAATGAGAATACGGGTGGTAGTTATATAGAACAAGGCAACAATCTGTATTTTATCCGTGGTATCGGACTGGCGCGCACGTTGGATGATATTCGGCAAATTCCCGTAAAGACTGTCAATAGCGTTCCTGTAGCTAGTGGTGATGTAGCAGAAGTGCGATATGGTTCGGCCATGCGTTATGGAGCTGTAACACGCAATGGTGAAGGCGAAGTGGTGAGTGGTATTACACTGATGCTCAAGGGAAAGAACTTCCAACAAGTCATCAAAAACGTAAAGGAACGCATGAACCAAGTGCAGAAGAGTTTGCCCAAAGGCTTGGTCATTGAACCGTTCATAGACCGCACGCAGTTGGTAGACCGCGTAACATTCACTATCACCGAGAACTTGGTACTGGGTTTACTCATCGTGATGTTTGTCTCATGCTATTTTCGGGCAATATCCGAGCAGGATTAGTGGCAGCATCGGTCATTCCGCTTGCCATGCTCTTTGCTTTCGGTATGATGAAGGCTTTCGGTGTGGGAGGTAACTTAATGAGTCTTGGTGCGCTCGACTTTGGAATTATTGTCGATGGCGCAGTCATCATTGTGGAGTGTATCACCACCTATATAGTCTCTTATGGCAAGAGTGTCAATAAGAGTGTACTTTCGCAGGACGATATGGATCATGTGGTAAGCCTGGGTGCCAACAAGATACGTAAGAGTGCTGCATTTGGCGAAATTATCATCATGACAGTCTACGTGCCCCTTTTCACATTGGTAGGCATCGAAGGAAAAATGTTCAGACCGATGGCAATGACAGTATTCTTTGCCGTTCTCGGAGCGTTTATTCTCTCGCTCACGTATGTTCCTGCTGCCAGTGCCTTGTTTCTATCACGAAAAACGGAGCATGGAAAGAATTTCTCTGACCGTATGATGCATCGTATCAGTGAGGTTTATTTGCCATTACTACGCGTCAGTCTTAAGTACAGCAAAGCCATCGTGGCAACAGGTATTGCCCTACTCGCCGTAGCCTTAGTTATCTTCTCGCGCATGGGCGGCGAGTTTATTCCCAATTTAGAAGAAGGCGACCTCTGCGCCGAAGTAAGTATGAAGCAGGGCACTGAGTCTGTCGAGGATGATAGCTAAAACCACAGAGGCAGAGAAAATACTGAAGAAGCGTTTCCCCGAGGTGAAACAGGTGGTGACACGCATCGGTAGTTCGGAAATTCCCACCGACCCCATGCCTATGGAGCGTGGCGACATGATGATACAACTCAAGCCTAAGAGTGAATGGACCAGTGCTAAAACACAGGCAGAACTTTCTGAAAAAGATGGAAGAGGCAATGAGTGAGGTAGAGGGATTGCGTGTGAAATGTCTCTAACCCATACAGATGCGCCCAACGAACTCATTACTGGTGTAAAAGCAAGATGTTGCCATCAACATCTATGGCAGCAACCTCGACTCGCTGGCAAACATTGCTAAGCGTGTGGCAGGAAAAATAGAAAATGTGGAGGGTGTCAGGACGCCTATCGTGGAGCGTGTGTGTCGGGACTGCCACAGTTGCAAGTCATCTACGACCGTAGTCGCCCTATCGGCTTACGGAATATCCATCAAAGAAGCGAATAGCACGCTGGGAATCAGCTTTTGCAGGAACAACGGCAGGCAGTATTTTCGAGGAAGACAAAGTTCGACATCGTGTTGCGCTTGGACGAGAAGATGCGCAAAAAGATTGAAACCTTACAGAACCTACTGCTTACCGTACTCAGACGGGGAACCGTACCTTTGTCGCAAGTGGCAGAGATAAAATATGTAAATACACCATCGCAGATTACCCACGACGAGGCGGCGAGCGACGCATCTACGTGGGCTTCAACGTGCGAGGCAGGGATGTGGAGACAACCATTGCCGATATAGAGAAAAAGTTGGACACTGAGTGCGGTTGCCAACAGGCTATCATTACACCTACGGCGGACGGTTTAAGAATCTCAAAGAGGCAAAGGAACGTCTTTTGATTGCTGTACCAGCTGCATTAGTCATCATTCTCTTCCTCTATTCTTCACACTGCATGGCATGGCGGAGATATTGATTGTGTTCACCGAAATTCCGCTTGCAGCCATCGGTGGAATCCTCGCCCTATGGTTGCGCAGCATACCTTTCAGCATCTCTGCCGGTGTTGGCTTTATTGCCCTGTATTCGGCGTTGTGGTGCTAACGGTGTGTGCTCATCAACCAGTTTGACGAGTTCAAGCGTAAGGGTATCACCGACATCAACCACTGTATCATCAGCGGCTGCAGCTGGAACGCCTGCGCCCCGTGCTGATGACAGCACTCGTGGCTTCGCTCGGCTTCCTACCGCAGCCATCTCGACGGGCGACGGTGCTGAGGTGCGGCAACCTCTTGCCACAGTGGTCATCGGTGGTCTGCTCATTGCCACCATTCTCCACACTTGTGGTGTTGCCCTCTATGTACAAAATCTTTTTCCAAGACAACAAAAGACAAAATAGACATGAAGAAACAATATATCATTTTCAGCCTATTCCTCTTTCTTCCCATATTAGTATCGGCACAAAAGCCGACAGATGACGTTACAGAGGTGTTGGCAATGGCTACCGAGCGTAGCCTAACATTGCAACACTCACGTATGGAGGTGGATAAGACCCGTATCCTTCAGGGTACTGCTTTTTCATCTGGATGCCACATCCGTGTGCGCTCTCTCAGGACCCCACCAGTGGCGGAAGTCCCGACAATGCCATCACGGTGAGTCAGTCGTTTGCTCTACCCAGTGTTTATTCTGCCAGACGCTCATTGCTCAAGTCCGAAACCACCGCTTCCCAAAGTCGATTGGCGGTGAGCGAGAATGAGCTGCGACGAGAGGTGAGCTTGGCTTTCTACGACTTGCTCTACGCACAGGACGTGTTACACATTTATGCCCGTCAAGACAGTATCTATAAAAATTTCAACCGTGTGGCAGAGGCTAAACTCAGAACTGGAGAGACTGGACGATTAGAGCAGATGAATGCAATCCGTCTGAAACAGGAGAACGACATCAAAAGTGACATTGCGCAGCGCGACGCCTCACTGCCCCAATTACAGTTGATGAAGTGGCTCAACACCGATACGCTGGTGATACCTCTTGCCACAGCGACTAATGAACTCATGTTGCTGACAATTCCATTGCAGACGTTCCCTCCCTCGCCTTAGCGAAGAGTCAAGAAGAAGTTGCTAGACCGACAACTGAAATTTGAAAACGCAACGGACTGCCCACATTCTCTGTGAGGCGCCAGCGTGCAGACCGTCATCAAAGTTCAATCCCTACAACATTGACCGCAGCGCGTATGGCGGTGGCAACTTTATGGAAGCTTCTCCGTGGGAGTGAACATCCCTCAACATTCGGTGCACAAAGGCGCGGGTAAAGGCGGCTCGCAAGGAAGTGGAGATGGCACAACTCAATGTGCGCAATCAGGGAGTACGTGCTCCGCAAAACTTATGATGCAGCCTATAACAACTATGTGTCGGCACACAAAGCCTACAACTATTATCAAAAATAGGAGGTGCCCCCAAGCTCGCGAGATGGAACAAATCTCTAAGGTGAGTTATGAATATGGACAGATTGGTTTATCTGGAGTTAATGCCAAAACCTACAGAGTGCATTGGAGGTTTGGAAAGACTTTGCTGATGCTACTCGCCAATATAATAAAGCTATTGTTGAACTGAATTATCTTCAAGGAAAATGAGAAAAATAGGATTTTATCTACTGATGCTGCTTGCCATGGTTATGGTGATAAGCTGTGGTAACGATAAGAAAAGTAACAAGGAAGAGAATGCTACTTCCGAGAAAGTGGAAACAGAAAAAGGTGAAGAGGAGGCTGATGCTGATGCAGATCCAGCACCCGACTTGAGTAAAACTGTTAATGTTGTGCGTGTGACAGGAACATTGGCACTCGATCCACAAAACAGAGCAGAGGTTTCTCCAATTGCAAGTGGGGTGGTTCGGTGCATCACAACTAGAGAAGGTATTAGAGTGCGCCGCGGTCAAGTGGTGGCTTATATAGAAAATACACAGATAGTCGAACTGCAACGCCAGTATCTCACGGCTGTAAATGAGCTTTCTGCAGCCAAAACAGAACTTGCCCGACAACACACGCTGATGAAACAAGAGGCAGGTGTGCTGAAAACTTTGCAACAGGCTGAGTCGGCTTATGCTAGTGCTAATGCACAAGTAGTAGGTATTGGACGTCAGTTGAGTCAGCTCGGCGTGAATCCGTCGTCAATATCAGCAGGCAAGCTCACCACTCTCATTCCTGTCACATCGCCCATCAGTGGTATTGTTGGGAAGGTAAAAATCAGTATGGGCAGCTTCGTGGACATCTCCACTTCGCTCATGACAGTGGTCAACAATGTAAACCTGCATTGCGACCTGAAAGTGTTTGAGAAAGATTTGCCCAAGGTGCGCATCGGTCAGATGGTGAATCTGACGCTCACCAATGCCCCCGAGGTGACCTTCCGCGCCAAAATCTACGACATCAACTCCGCCTTCGACAACGATTCCAAGTCGGTCACGGTGCATGCCCGTATCATTGACCACCCCTCTACTAAGCTATTGCCCGATATGTTTATCAATGGTGTGATAGAATAAAACAGGTTATTATGATGTTTCTTCTCATGGTCAGTACTCTCTTGTCAGTAGAGGTGCAGACCATGAGCATAGATTCTCTGTCAGAAGTCAAGCAAAATCATAATCCCAAGTTGACGTCGCTCATAGCTCCAACGATATTAATAACTCCTATTCTGGATAAGGAGCTCTTGTTTTGTGCCTCAAAACAGTTTTAACAAAGTCCCCAAAAGAGGATTGTTTTTTTTGCATATTTGTTATTGAAAACCAAACAGATAACAATAAAACAATCAATAAACGAATTATGAGCAGTAGTATTTGTTTACTTGCAGTTTTGCTCTTTGTGGTTGCAATAGGTTTCATTGTAGCTTATTTCATCAGGAAGCATCCTAGAAAATTTCTGGATTCAACGTGGAAGAATTCGACAATGATATTGTCGCTGCAACAAAGTGGGTCAATTTACTATGTCGAGTGATAATCATTGCCAGCTTTATCACCTTAATCTGTGGAATAATAGCTGTTTACTTGGGAAGTATTCTAATGTTTGCGTTGTCAGTGTCTGTCCCTCATTACTGTGGGATTTATATATGCGTATAGTAGAAAAAAGGCGGCATAATGCAAAAGGAAGGCAACGTGAATAAACCAGTCCTCATCGTTATATCATTTTCCTTTATACTTCAATTAATAGTGGTGGTGGCAGTTTCAGAACAAGCTACTAGCGACCTAGATGTTATCACGAATAAAGACGAACTGGTGATCAAAGGACAATATGGAACAAGTATATCATATGGTGAAATTAAAGAGATTACTCTAAAGAGTAATTTGCCCAACATAAAGCTACGCTCTAATGGTTTTTCAGCAGAACACACCAATCTAGGCAATTTCATTACCCAAGATGATTCACATATAATGTTGTTTACTCATTCCGATTCTTGTTTCATACGGATTGTCACGAAAAAAAGACGAAATATATTATTTGAGTTGTCAGGAATATGGTAATACAATCAAGGTTTTCAATTATTGCTGTCCGGTAAAAGTTTTTCTGATGATAAAAATAAGGCTGAAACCCTCTTGCAGGATTTCAGCCTCTTTTGTTACTTTGCTTGTTGGAAAAAAACACTAGTAACATGAGCAAAAGTACACATTTTACCGGACAGCCAGTCTATAGTCAGGTCATTAAATTGCTGGATAAAGCCAAAATTCAACAAATTAGTCTCGAAACACTAGGGAGCGAGCGTTATGTTAAGTGTTTGACAGGTTGGAAACACCTCATCATTATGCTCTTTGGGGTGCTCAAACACTTTGATTCTCTGCGTGAATTGGAGATTGGCATGAAAGCCGAGACCATGAAACTCTCCCACTTGGGGCTTGACTACGTTGTCCGTCGCAGCACACTTGCAGAAGCCAACCAGCGGCGACCACAAGAGTTCTTTGCCAAGGTTTATGCCTCCCTGTTGGAACGCTACACTCCTTTTTTAGCGGACAGCTGTTCTGTGAGCTGTCAAAAAGCCTGGGAGAAGCAGCTGTATATGATGGATTCTACCACAATCACGCTCTTTGATAACATTCTTAAGGGAGTAGGTAGACATCCTAAAAGCGGAAAGAAGAAAGGCGGCATGAAGGTACACACCATTATGAAGTATCAAGTAGGTGTACCGATGGTGGTAGAACTGACCTCTGCTGCCACACACGATCATTATCTTCTCAAAAAGGTGCACCTGCCCCAAGATGCCACCTTGGCAATGGATAGAGCCTACATAGACTATGCACAGTTTCAAAGGCTTACCGAAGAAGGTGTCTGCTATGTGACTAAGATGAAGAAGAATCTCAGCTACAAGGAGCTCTCTTCTATAGCCTATGTTTCTCGTGATGGTCTAGTCACTCATATCGACAAACACATTCTTTTTGAGAAAGAGAAGGTAAGGCACGAAGCCCGATGTGTAGAGCTATGGAGCAATAACTCTCGTAAGTCGGTGACGTTGCTGACCAACAATTTTGAACTATCGGTTCAGGAACTTGCAGAAATCTACAAGCGCAGGTGGGCTATAGAAACGCTCTACAAACAACTGAAACAGAATTTTCCTTTGCACTTTTTCTATGGTGAGAGTGTGAATGCCATCCAGATACAAACCTGGGTAGTACTCATTGCCAATCTCTTGTGCACAGTACTCTCTAGAATGATAAAAAGACACGTTTCTTTTTCTCAAATCGTAACCATGCTTAGATTAACGCTCATGTATTACACTAATTTCATCGCTTTCATGGAAGATCCTCAAAAGGATGAGTGTGCAATTTGGGCTGAAAGAGCTAAATCTCCACCCTCGGAACCGTCATTATTCGATTAGGGGGCTTGCTTTTTGGAAAAGAAAGCCCGAAGTCCTATTCCAAAGGGCTTCGGGAAGCTTTCTTGTGCCGTTTGGAAGTTTACCGGACAGCAATAGTTTTCAATGAGATAAAGAAGGCATTCTCAGGGTTATAAAATGCTTATTTTAATCCCAATCGGTCATTACAACTGAGATATTTACAAGTGGTTCTGAACTATACCATTTCCCTTATGATACACCCAACGGAGTTGCTGCATAAGCTAGTTTTGCAACAGCTCTATAGACAAACAAAACGTCAGGATTTTCCGTTTAGAAAATCCTGACGTTGCTATTATCCCAAATCGGTCATTAGACCGTTATAGTACAATTCGTTATATAGAAAACCACTTCCTGACACCTTTCATTTTCTTGTTGGCATCTTGTTTCTTGTTGGATTTCATCCTTCGTTTTCTCGCCATGGCATAACTCGAGCAAGCTCGGTTCTGCTCATTTGGCTTAACGAAAACGTTCGTTCTCAACGTAGCCCGCTACGCCTTCGAACTCGCAACCAAACATCTGCTCAACAATCTAATGAAATCTGTTCAGGATCTAATAACCGATTTGGGATTATTTCAGTGCTAAAGGCTAAACAGCTGAAGGAAGGGGTTGCGCTCAATCCATAAGATGAATCACGACTCCACTACGAAGCTTGGGTTCGAACCAAGTGGCTTTTGGGGGCATAATGTTGCCGGTGTCGGCTATGCGCATCACTTGATTCATAGTCACCGGATAGAGGGCAAGGGCGGCTTTCATTTCTCCACTGTCCACTCGGTGTTGGAGTTCGGTGAGTCCACGAAGTCCACCCACGAAGTCCACACGCTTAGAACTGCGAAGGTCGGTAATCCCTAACAGTTTATCCAAAATCAGTCGAGAAGAAATGTCGACATCAAGCACACCAATAGGATCTGTGGGATCGAAAGTGCCTGGACGCACATCGAGAGAATACCACTGGTGGTTGAGATAGAGCGAGAATTGGTGCATTTGTTCAGGCGCATAAGGTTCGGTACCGCGAACTTTCACCTCAAAATCTTGTTCCAAAGCCGTCAAGAAGGCTTCATCGCTCATGCCGTTGAGGTCGGCAACAACACGATTGTAGTCTAAGATGGTGAGCTGATCGGCAGGGAAACATACAGCTAAATAGTAATTGTATTCTTCATCTCCCTGATGATTGGGATTGGCTGGTGCACGCTCTGTGCCTACACGAGCTGCAGCTGCAGAACGGTGGTGTCCGTCGGCAATATAAAGGGCGTCCATCGCGCCAAACTCACGAGTGATGGTGGCAATGTCGTCAGTGTCGTCAATGACCCACAAGGTGTGGCGGAAGCCATCGATATCGGCAACAAAATCAAATTCGGGCTGACCTTGAGCAATGCGGTCGATGAGTCGCACCAAAATGGGGTTGTGTTTGAAGGCTAGAAAAGCAGAACCTATGTGGGCATTGGTGGCGAAAAGATGCTTCATACGGTCATCTTCCTTGTCACGGCGTGTGAGTTCGTGCTTTTTGATGAGACCATTGTTGTAGTCGTCAACATGAGCGGTGAGCACGATGCCGTACTGGATATGCCCGTTCATCGTTTGGGCATAGAGATAATAGCAAGACTTTGATCCTGCACAAGCCAACCTTGTTCGATGAAATGGGCGAGTTGTCGCTGAGCTTCGGAATAAACACGTGAGTCGTGCTCATCTGTTCCCTCTGGAAAGTTGATTTCTGGACGAATGATGTGGTAGAGTGATTTTTCATTGCCACCACATTCTTCACGCGCTTCTGCAGAATTGAGCACATCATAAGGTCGGCTGCTCACTTGAGCGGCAAGATGTGAGGGGGGACGTAGCCCACGGAAAGGTTTTACTCTGGGCATAATGGTAAGAATTAAGGAAAAAGTTAGGTTATGTTGTCGAATGCTCTATCGAGCAGCTTGTTGTTTTCAAGGGGTGACGCACGTTTTCCGAGCAGTTGTCCCACTTGGGCTACCTGCAGACAGAGAGGGCGCAAGTACTCACGAAGTGAGGATAAAACACCACTAGCATAAGAAGAAAGGAGTGGGTGTACTCCTCTCTCTTTTGCTAGAAAATGGACATAGCATCTAGAAAAGACTACTCATGCGCCTTGATGCCAAGGTCAAGTCTTCTCTGTATGGTGAGGAGGTGAAACCCGACACACGGCTGGTAGAAGGACTCATGAGGAGTGCGATGCGCTTTCACGGAGGGGGCTATACGTTGACTTGGAAAGTCTTGTCGCCAGTGGCGAAGAATTTCACAATTTGTTGAGCAGCAGCCAGTCCGGCATTGGCATTGGCTTCAGCGGTTTGCGCTCCCATCTTCTTGGGAGGTGCAAAATATCGATCGCCCATCAAAGCTTTGAATTCTTCATGACGCTTAGGGGGGATGTCGGTGATGAAGCTGATGTCTGTGCGCTCCTTAAACAAATCGAGTAGTTCGTCTTCATTGATGATTTCTTTGCGAGCGGTGTTGATCAAGATGCCACCAGGTTTCATCAATGCTATCATTTCACGATTGACAAATCCGATGGTGCGGGGCGTTGCAGGGGTGTGGAAACTCACGATATCGCAGCATTGCACCAAGTCGTAGAGGTTATGCTCTGCATAAACGCCATCACTCTCGATGCGCTCTACGCGATGAAAGAAATCATAAGCATGAACATCCATACCAAAGCCATGAGCGATACGAGCTACTTCGCTTGCCACATTGCCATAAGCTAAGAGCCCGATGCGCTTACCCTTGAGTTCGGTGCCAATCTTTCCATTGAAATGCTGACGCACATGGAAAAGCAGATAGGCAAACACAAGTTCTGCCACAGCATTAGCGTTTTGACCCGGGGTGTTCATCACCACAACGTTGTGGGCTGTGGCTGACTCTAAGTCGATACTGTCGACGCCTGCGCCTGCGCGTACAACGATTTGCAACTTTGTTGCTGCATCAAAAACTTCAGCATCAATGACATCACTGCGCACAATGAGCGCATCTGCTTCGGCTACAGCAGCCAGCAGTTCGCTTTTCTCGGTGTATCGCTCCAACAGCTGGAGTTGATGCCCTGCTGCTTCGACAATTTCTCGAATACCTTCGACAGCTGAGGCTGCAAAAGGCTTTTCGGTGGCAATTAGAATGTTCATACAATGCAAAATAAGCGATTAATGTTCTTGTTCGAATTGTTTCATCGTTTCCACAAGGGCTTGCACGCCTTCAAGTGGCATAGCATTATAAAGAGAAGCTCGGAACCCACCTACAGAACGGTGGCCCTTGATGCCGTGCATGCCGCGAGCTGTGGCAAACTTTAGGAACTCTGCTTCAAGTTCTTCCTTACCTTCTGCCATGACGAAGCACACGTTCATATAACTTCTATCTGCCTTGTCGGTCACTGTGCCACGGAAGAAAGGATTGCGGTCGATTTCTGCATAGAGCAAGTCGGCTTTTTCTTTTGCGCGACGCTCCATCTCAGCGACCCCACCCTGTTTCTTGATCCAACGCAAGGTTTGGAGACAGGTGAAGATGGGCAATACGGGAGGCGTGTTGAACATGCTACCGCCAGCGATGTGGGTGCGGTAGTCAATCATGGAGGGAAGAGGACGACTCACCTTGCCGAGAATGTCGGTGCGAACGATGACGAAAGTGACGCCTGCCATGGAGAGATTCTTCTGTGCTCCGCCATAAATGAGGCCATATTTCGAAACGTCAATCTGACGAGAGAAGATGTCACTCGACATATCTGCCACAACGGGAACTGGACTATCGAGATCTTCGTGCAATTCTGTGCCGTAGATGGTATTATTGGTGGTAATGTGGAAATAGTCGGCGGTGGTGGGAATGGTGTAATCCTTGGGGATATAGGTGAAATTGTCGGCAGCAGAAGAGGCTACTTCTACCACATCTCCAAAGAGTTTTGCTTCTTTCATGGCCTTCTTTGCCCATACTCCCGTGTTGAGATAGGCGGCTTGGTGCTCAAGAAGGTTAAAAGGTACGTAGCAGAATTGAGTGGAGGCACCACCTCCTACGAAAAGTACTTCATAACCTTCGGGCACTTTCAAAAGTTCTTTGACAAGAGCTACCGATTCGTCAATCACGGCTTGGAAATTACTCGTGCGATGACTAATCTCCATGAGAGAAAGTCCCATTCCGTCAAATTCTATGCAGGCTTCTGCAGTGGCTTTGATGACTTGCTGGGGAAGAATAGAGGGACCAGCACCAAAATTGTACTTTTTCATGATAGTATAGGGTTGAAATGTTCGAGATGTCGGCAAAAGTCGACAAGAAAAGACCGACAAACTACCGGGCTATTTTGCAAACTCGAGTTGTCACACCACGAAATTACACATTTCGTTCGAAACTCACAAGAGAAACAACAAAAAAACTCGAAAGTTCTTAGTTTCCCACTTTGTAAGCGGACCAAGAACTTTCGAGTCTTTCTTATGAAATAGAGCATTTTGCAGCTCTAATTCAGCGTGATGTGGGCTTTACACCCAGGAGGAATCTGGATTAAACGATACCTTTTCCGTGGCAGTGTTTGAAGGGTTTACCAGAACCGCAAGGACAGGGGTCGTTGCGATGCGGCATTTGCTGCTGTTGGAAAGGTTGTTGCGTTTCAGCAGGTGCTGCAGCTTCGCTAGAAAGCTGTGTAGCTTCTACGTCCACCAAGTCGCCTTGAGCATCAAATTCTTGTTTGCTCTCGGTCATTTCTTCGCGAGCGTCGTGCTCCACTACGGCTTCTTGCAACTCGGTGGGCACTTCTGCACCAGCGATGTGTGCGCGCATCAAAGTGGATACGGACGAATTGTTGATGTCGTTCACCATATCGTCAAAGAGCTTCACACTTTCAATCTTGAACACCACGAGGGGATCCTTCTGCTCATAGGATACGTTGCGCACAGAGTGCTTGAGTTCGTCGAGCATACGGAGGTTTTCCTTCCATGAGTCGTCAATATTGTGAAGAAGGATGAGTTTTTCAAACTCGCGCACCACGCTCTTAGCTTCAGTCTCGTAGGCTTCCTTGAGATCTACGCGAACATTGTAGACCAAACGACCATCGCTGATAGGAATCAAGATATTGTCGTACATGTCTGACTGAGTTTCGTAGATTTGCTTAATGACAGGCAATGCTACTGCACGCAGAGTTTCGGTCTTACGATTGAAAGTACTGATGGCAGCTTCAAAGGCGCGTTCGTAGAGATCACCGCGCTTAGAACGATTCAACTCGTCTTCGGTGAAGGGAACTTCCATTGCGAAGAGTTCGATGAAGCGCTCTTTGCAACCTTCGTAGTCATTCTTCTGAATGGTGTCTACGACACGGTCCCAAATCATGTTGGAGATGTCCATGCCAATACGCTCACCCATCAAAGCATGACGACGCTTTTCGTAGATAACCGTACGCTGCTTGTTCATCACGTCGTCGTATTCGAGGAGGTGCTTACGCGTACCGAAGCTATTTTCTTCGACTTTCTTCTGCGCACGCTCGATGCTCTTGCTGATCATCTTGGCTTCGATCATCTCACCATCCTTAAATCCGAGACGGTCCATTACAGCGGCGATGCGCTCTGATGCGAAGAGACGCATGAGTTTGTCTTCGAGAGATACATAGAAGACGGAGCTACCTACGTCACCTTGACGACCTGCACGACCACGCAACTGACGGTCTACGCGGCGGCTATCGTGACGCTCCGTACCAATGATTGCCAAACCACCAGCAGCACGGACTTCATCAGAGAGTTTAATGTCGGTACCACGACCAGCCATGTTGGTGGCGATGGTAACTGCACCGAGGAGACGTTCTTCTTCGTGCTTATTGCCATCTTCGTCGGTGATGGTCACCTTGCCCAAGGTGCTTTGACCAGCGAGGGCTACGATTTCTGCTTCCTTTTGGTGGAGCTTAGCATTGAGCACTTGGTGTGGAATGCGACGAAGATTGAGCAGACGGCTGAGAAGTTCGGAGATTTCCACTGAACTTGTGCCGACCAGCACAGGACGTCCGGCATTTCGCATCTTTTCTACTTCATCAATCACCGCAGTGTACTTTTCGCGTTGCGTTTTGTACACACGGTCATTCATATCAATGCGCTGGATAGGACGGTTGGTAGGAATTTCCACAACGTCGAGCTTGTAGATATTCCAGAATTCACCAGCTTCTGTGATGGCCGTACCCGTCATACCAGCCAATTTGTGATACATACGGAAGTAGTTTTGCAGCGTGATGGTAGCGAAAGTCTGCGTAGCAGCTTCTACACGCACGTGCTCTTTCGCCTCAACAGCTTGGTGAAGTCCATCGCTCCAACGGCGACCTTCCATGATACGACCTGTAGATTCATCAACAATCTTTACTTGACCATCTTGGATCACATAGTCATCATTGAGGGTGAACATCGCATAAGCCTTCAATAGTTGTTGGAGAGTATGCACACGGTCGCTCTTGATGGCATAGTTTGCCATGAGTTCGTCTTTCTTGGCAATACGCTCTTCATCGGGCAAATGTTGCGCTTCGAGCTCAGAAAGCTGTGTCGTAATATCAGGAAGCACGAAGAGTTCATCGTTTTGCACGGCTTCAGCCAACCAAGCTGTACCCTTGTCGGTGAGATCGCAAGAGCGTTGCTTTTCGTCTACAACGAAATAAAGGGGTTCAACAACCTCAGGCATGCGACGGTTGTTGTTCTCCATGTAGATTTCTTCCGTCTTGAGCATACCAGCCTTCACACCAGGCTCAGAGAGGAACTTGATGAGAGGACCGTTCTTTGGCAGCGCCTTGTGCGAACGATAGAGGGCGAGATTACCCTTTTCGCGATCTTCTTTGTTGTCGCTCTTGAGCAAACGCTTTGCTTCTGTGAGATATTCAGTAGCCAACTTCTTCTGTACAGCCACTAAACGCTCTACAAGGGGTTGGTATTCTTCGTACATTTGGTCTTCACCACGCTCTACTGGACCAGAAATGATGAGTGGCGTACGCGCATCGTCGATGAGCACGGAGTCTACCTCGTCGACAATCGCATAATAGTGCTTACGTTGTACAAGATCTGAGGGACTCATCGCCATGTTGTCGCGAAGGTAGTCGAAACCGAACTCATTGTTCGTACCGAAAGTGATGTCGCTGTTGTATGCACGACGACGCGCTTCACTATTGGGTTGGTGTTTGTCGATGCAATCCACGCTCAAACCATGGAATTGGTAGAGAGGTCCCATCCATTCTGAGTCACGTTTTGCGAGGTAGTCATTGACAGTCACCACGTGCACACCGCGACCTGAGAGCGCGCGAAGGAACACGGGGCAAGTTGCCACCAAGGTTTTACCCTCACCCGTTGCCATCTCGGCAATTTTACCTTGGGTGAGCACGACACCACCAAAGAGTTGCACATCATAGTGCACCATCGCCCACTTGAGATCGTTACCACCTGCAATCCAGTGATTGTGGTAAATCGCCTTAGTACCGTCCTCAGAAATTTCTACGAAATCGCGAGTTGCCGCCAGTTCACGGTCGAAGTCGTTGGCAGTAACCTCAATAGTTTCATTCGAAGCAAAGCGGCGAGCAGTTTCTTTTACGATAGCAAAAGCCTCGGGAAGCGCCTCTTCGAGGGCTACATCCATGCGTTCGAGCACTTCTTTCTCGAGTTTGTCGATCTTGGTGAAGAGTACTTCACGATCTTCGATGGGAGTGTCCTCAATTTTTGCGCGAATCTCAGCGATTTCTGCGTTAAGGTCGTCACCTGAACTTTGGATATTACGCTTGAGTTCTTCGGTCTTTGCACGCAACTCGTCGTTGCTGAGTGCTTCGAGGGTAGGCGATACCGCCTTGATTTTCTCCACCCACGGTTGAATTTCCTTCATATCGCGGGTAGCCTTACTACCAAATCTTGGAGAGTAGTTTATTAAGATCCATAAATGGGTATATTTTCGTTGTAAATGATGGTGAAATGTGTGGATATGTAGTCTATTTATAGCTACACCACCTTGTTATTTTTGAGAAAACACCTGCGTGCTCTCAATAACGCTGCGCTAATTTGTGATAGACCTAAACATCTAGAATAGAAATTTCCTATCCGCATTATAGCAGCGGTGCACGCGTGCAAGCATTGGGCGCGCGGATGCGCAGAGCTTTTGACAGCGTTGGAGCGATGCAATCCACTGTCACGGGTGTAGTAATCAATTCCGGTTTCACCCCCGTGCCATAGAGAATGATGGGGAAAGCCACATAAGCCTCGCGCATCATCTTTGACTCTTGCGTGTCGGCATTGACATATCTCCAACCGGGCATCACTTGAATCGTCACATCGCCCGAGCGTTGTTGGTTAAATCCTCCGCGGATGCGCGAAATACCAGGGGTCCACGCCCCTTGCATCAGGCGATGGGCAGTATAGACATCCTTAACACCAGCAAGTTGAATCAAGAAATCTTGCACACGCGCTTGAAATTCCGACACATTGATTTGTCGATTCTCAAGCAAACGGTGGTTGAAATAGATTTCTGTGCCGTAAGTGGCTTCGATATAATTACCTTGTCCATACACTGCCACAAGATACATGCCGAGCAAACTCACGGTGCGTCGCATGTCAAATGTCCCTGTGGGAATGCGGTATTTGGAGAGATCTGCCGTTTCTTCTTCGGTGTATCCGGTGGAAGTGAGCGTGAAGAGCACGCGACCGGCACCAGCTTTGGCTTCGGCAGCGCGAATAATTTCAGCTACGGCACGATCTAGTCGTGCATAAGTGTCTTGGAGTTCTAAAGTCCCCTCCGATACGGGGCGATTTTTATAAGTGCCCGCGTAGAGTGCTACGGAAAGATAGTCTGTAGTGGCGTCCGCTCCTAGGTGCGTGCCAATGAGAGCGGCGGAAGTCATGGCAGCCACCTCGTCATTCACCAAAGCAGAGGTTTTGAACTCTGTGAAGCGATTGCTACCCTTAAAGCGATGTGCAAAGGGTTTGCGCGCATCGCCTGTGATGAAGTAGGAGAACTTGCCCACTCGGTCGTTGGCAGGTTGCCAACTCTCGTTTTGCAACCGCAAATCTATATTATAATAGGTGTTGCGATGGTCAGCCCACGCGGGGAAATGTCCGTAATAAGATGAAGAAACCCAGTTGCCCGTGTTGTTATCCATCCACACTACTTGGTCGGCGGCATGGCCTGCGGAGAGAATAGCCACATCGGCTTCGGGAGCAATCGATACCACCTGCGCTTTTCCGCGTGTTGCCACCTTGAGTTCATCGCCAATCGTGCTCACATTCAACCAACGGGGGGAGAATTGCTCCACCGTTCCCAATCCTTTTACTTGTCGATCTTCTACGCAAAGCATGGGACGGAGTGTCTCGCGATTGAGCCAACGCCAGGACACGATGCCATGGTCGGCGGCTGTAGTGCCAGTGGCTAGTGTGGCAGCTGCTGATGCGCGATCGGGACGTGCCAAAGGATATTCGGCTTGCTCATACAAGCGTCCTTGTCGCATGAGGCGTTGCAGCCCATCTTCTCCATAAAGTGGAGAGAATGCTTCGAGATAATCAGACCGCAGTTGGTCTACCAAGATATTTACCACCAATCGCGGCACAACATTCTTCTCGCCTTCCCACGACAACTCAGCCCCCTTAGCCTCAACAGCAGCTAAGATGGTCATCGCAGTGATGAAAGAAAGAATGAAATTATGCTTGCGCATGGTAAATATTGAATCTATTTTTCTGTAACACAGGGATAATACTCCCTTTTTATCTTAAACTATGTGCCACACGATGGCGAGCATGGTGTGCAATATCGCAAGAAGTATATGCAATCATTGCAGAACGCACCAAGAGAATGAGAGCAATGGGCACAGTAGCCAAGGGAAATTGTTGAATACCTAAGAAATACACGACAAAATAGCCCAAGACTCCTACTATTGCTAGGACAGCCATTACCTTACGGAAGGCTACTGCACGAGGCAAATAGAGCGAGAGAAGAAACAATAACATGAGGGGATTGAATATCACATACAGATAGTTCGTCCCCACTGCTGGATGTTCCGACCAACCAATCATGATGGTCAGCAAGATGCCTACCACACTCAGCCCCACCAATAGCACGGTGTCGAACTAAGTGTCCAGATGCGCCAAGCACGCTGCGTCACAGGATTGCCCTTTCGCGCACGCCATTGCCCAAAAGTCAGTAATAAACTGAAAGCAAACAATATGCCAAAGACAACCATCGGAGTGAGTGGAGTGGCTTTTTGCTGGGACAAAGTCACCATCGGCAAGAGCGGTGTTTTTGCCAGCACAAGTGGGCGTAATTGTCCATCACGTCCGCGGATTTGCGCCGCATCAAAAATGCGCAGTGCATAAGTGGGCAAGAAATTATAGCGTAATTGCTCTTCGGCATTAAACTTACGATCCACTTCAGGTCCGAGCAAAAGATCTTGTCCAAACTGATACCACGGACTGGATTTCGTAAATTCATGAATCATATCGCGCTGGGTCATCATCGACTTGTCGCGCTTCAGATTTGGGAAAACCAGCGTTTCGCCATGGGCTTTCAGCGCAGCCTTAATGGCATCTACCGCACGCGTGGTGCAGTTGTCATAAAGAAAATTATAACGATAGGTCCATTCTGGGCGATCAGCCACTAAGGTGTCCGTACCATTGAGACCTTGCACGGGGAAAGTGCGGCGTTCATACTTGTGCTGCTCAAAGATTTGATTTTGCAAACGCATCACATACGCCACTTCTGCAGGCGTGAGGTTCAGATATTGCTCGGTCACGGGCATTTGCTCATTGGCAAACTCGTAGCCAAACAACGCCAAACTCTCGCGCGACACGGAATAGTCTGTCAATCCGAGCATGAAATCGAGGATAAAGCCCGACTTGCTCAAGCTAAAGTCCGTAGTTATAGGCATAGTCGGGTGTACCATTCGCACCACGCACGCGAAGTGCCGTATGTCCATACAAACGATAAAGACTTGTTCCAGGCGCACAGGTGAGCAAGCTCACTCGCGCACTGTCGTTGGCAGCAGACATGGTAGACACATCTACAAAACTTTGAGCCCTCACCGCTAGCGGCAAGAGCACCAAAACAAGAAGTATGTGCAGTATTTTCTTCATCATTGCACAGTTATTGACGGGCAAATTTACAGAAAAATGAGCAAGGGACAAAATTTTTGCTCTTCCTTTTTCTCTTTTCCTCAAGGAAACGGCCTCAACCCTCCGTTGTGATGTCTAAGCCAGAGGAAAACAGCAAAAGTCAGCCACTACATCCAGCGCAAAACTTGAGCGTTCAAATAAACACAAAGCAGGTGCTATAGTCCTCATAAACAAAGAAAACTATAGCACCCGCGTTACACTTTACACTCTACAGCAGAGAGTGGGATAGCCATCAAGGGTTAGCGGCTTAAGAACCAAGCATTGAAAGCAGCACCAATGGCGAATTCATTCTCAGAACGGAGCTCACCACCAGCAATGGTGCGGTGTGTGTAGTCAGCTTCAACACGATGTCTTTGCCCAAACGATAGTTCAAGCCAGCCACCCACATGGAGGTTTCAAAAACATTCGTCATAGGGGCGGGGGGAAAAACAAATTCTACCCCCTCATGTTGTGGGTTGTAATACTCATAACGCACGAAAGGAATAATGTCAGGGGTGTGATTGGAATGGAAGATATTCTTCAGATTGAAACCAACCTCTGCACCATAGCTCAGTGCGCTTTTCGCGAGGAAGAATCTTTTTCCTCCCAAACCTCCAAGGGCATCGGCATTGTCTACATTGCCTGACAACACATTTGCGCGAGCTTCTACATATTTGTTCAGCCATTGTGCATCAAACGACCAGAGAAAGACGGGGATACGACGTAGCTTACTACGAGATTCTTCAGACATAAACGCATTATCCATCGTATTGGAGCAATAATAAGCGCTTGCTCCCAAGCGCAAACCATGCACACCCACCCAGTCTAAGCGTGCGGTCACCGCAGGACTGGTGAAGTTGTCTTCTTCAAAAAGTCCTTGATGTCCACCGTGCACCCAATGTTTAGGGCTAAAATTCTGGGCATTCAAGCCAGCCACCACCATCGCTTGATAGTTAAATTGCGCCATCTTTCGACCAAAGCTACCATACGCCGCAAGACCTGTTTCGTGCCAAGTACTGGGGATGATGCTTGTTTCGCCTTCTGGACGCGAAGTACCAAAGAAGTTCAGTGGTTCGTGGTGAGCATTGGTAAGCCCCATCGGCACCACCATGTGTCCAAAACGGAGATTAAAAGCGGGATGAATGAGGCGTGTGATATGAAATTGTTCAATTCCCACTTGTCCTCCCTTAGTGATAAAAGAAGATGCAGTGCCCGATTTCGTTTCTTCCACTTCGCCAACTATACCCGTTCCGCCTGATTCAAATTCGATCTCAGCTCCCACGATCCACTTGGGATTGATTTTATAATCCAATGCTAAGACGAAGCGAGGAATGGAGATAGTCGCACGGTTTTCTGCTTCGCTTCCTGATTGCGTAGCTAAGCGATCCAAGCCATACCCTTTGAAAGAAGAGAGCATTTCGCCATAGCCCCCTAAGCGGAAACGTGTGAAACTATCATATTCTTCGTCCGAAGCACGAAGTTTGAGGGCATTGTGCGGATGATTGCCGTCACAGTGCGCTTCACAATGCACATCTTGTCCATGGTGGCAGTGTGTTCCAGCAGGAACATCCTGCATACCCGCTACTCCCTTCTTGAGATTGGCAGATTTCTTATCCTTCTTCGAGTCCATCACTCCATCGGGCACCCGAGCATTGAGCTCTTTCAAGGGGTGATCACCCATGATTTCGTCTTTGATGCGGCACTGTGCAGCAGCATTCAACGAGAGCGCAGCCACGAAGGCGGTAAAAAGTAGATTTTTGCTAGTCATTGCTTTTGTTTTTCAATATACAGCTGCAAAATTACAACATTTATCGTAAACAAGCAATCACCAGATATAAGTATTTTCGTCCGTTATCTTCCTCCTTGCTATGAGCTTTTTATGGAAAATACCGACATATAAGGAGGGGAAACCCGAAAAAAAGTTTGTATCTTTGCAAATACATTGGTCAATAATCCATACGTTTTTCAGGCTTTCGCAGTTTGTCTCGTAGTGATTATGCCGAAATCATGGTATTCTATTCCTCTCTTTTATCCTATGACTACTGGCTACACTGAACATAACAAGATGAGCGACGTCATAGCGTCGCAGCCTTCTCTACTTCAAATGATTTCTCGCTTTGGCATCCAACTAGGTGTGGGCGAGAAAACAGTGCGCGAAGTGTGTGAAGCCTCAAAAGTAGACACGACAACTTTCCTTGCCGTGGCTAATGTTATGAAGCAAGGAGCCACAGCAGCAGGGTTTTACATCGACAAAATCGATATGCCCACCATGATGCGCCACTTGGAGTCGGCACACGAGTTCTTCCTCGACTTCCAACTCCCACATATCCGCCGCAAACTGCTAGAAGCCATCGACTGTTCGCGTCAAAACGAAGTCGCCTTCCTCATTCTCAAGTTTTACGATGAGTATATGCACGAGGTGCGCAAGCACATGGAATATGAAAATCAGCACATTTTCTCTTATGTCAAGCGATTGCTGGCAGGAGAAAAGGTGACGGACTTCCGCATTGCACAATATTCCAGTAGCCATGACGGAATGGAGCACAAACTTCAAGAACTGAAAAACATCATCATCAAGTATTACACACCCAACGAAGGCACGTCGGGTGATTTACTTTGCTATGTTCTCTTCAGCATCTACAATTCGGAAGCTGATCTTCGTGCGCACTGCGATATGGAAGACTCGCTGTTCTTCCCAGCTGTACAACTTTTGGAGGAGCGCATTGCGAACAATCAGTTTAGCGCGAATACAAATGATGAAAACGAAGACGGAGAAACCCTCACCGAACGCGAACGCCAAATCGTGGCTTGCGTGGTGCGTGGCTTGACCAATCGTGAAGTAGCGGAGCAACTCTTCATTTCCATCAACACAGTGCTCACCCACCGCCGCAACATCTCGCGCAAATTGGACATTCACTCTGTGAGTGGTCTCACTATCTATGCCATCGTCAATGGCATTGTGCAAATTGACGAAGTTTCTCTCAATTAAAACGCACTTCCTTAAACCTAAATCTGTTCAGGAAGTTATCTTTTCAATTACGAGTCGTACTATAACGGTCTAATGACCTATTTAGGTTAAAAGTCGGAAGACCATCAAAACACCAACACTCGGGTGTGTCAAACTAAGTTTTGGCACACCCGAGTGCTTTTTTCGTTCATTCTGGGAAAGTTCGTTGCAAAACACTTTGTAAGGAAGCGAGAGTGGTCTGCACAAAGAGACTAAGTTGTGGCAGTGATTCAAAGGTTTCTCCCTGGAAATCAGAGTGCACGAACAGCATCGTCACGATGCCTTGCGCTAGAAATAAATATTTCCTCAAAGCGCACTCCTCAAAACGTGGGAGATTTTCGAAAAAACGTCGGACTTTTCTCAAAAAACGTCGGAGATTTTTTCAAAAACGTGGGAGATTTTCATCACCACCATTTGAGAACTCTGTCAAAAGGCGAGAAGGAGGGTGGTTCGACTAGATAGATTCACTCCTCCAAAACCCATGAAACTACGGAGAGCAAGGATATCTGCCATAACAACTGCCCTAGCACTAGAAAAGCCAAACAGCAGAAAAACCAGTGGTGTTTTGTGAGGCATCAAAAGTGGGCAGAATGAAGAGCGAAGAAGTGGAACTTTTATCGGATTTTCTACCGAACGATTTCTTGCGATCCCAACCGAAAAGCTTCTTTTCGAGGGGCAAAAGTAGCAGACCAAGGCGCACCGCAGCAAAGCCATAGGCTGCCCCTCCGAGCACATCATTGACCCAGTGGCGATTGTTGTACATGCGCAACGCGCCCACCGTAGCTGCCACAGCATAAGCTCCCAGACCTGCCATATTTCCATACTCCGCGCGCACCAATTCTGCCCCCATCACGGCAGTAGCGGTATGGCCAGAGGGAAAAGAATTGCGCGCACTACCATCGGGACGTAGTGAACCAACAGAATATTTTGTGGCGTTGACCAAAGTTCCCATGATGAAATAGGTGGTTGCCCCAAGAAGTAGACGATCGCGGAAATTATGTCGATGATATACTCCTGGAAAAAAGCCTAAAGACAAAAAGGCGGCAAAGGGCGAATACTGGATATAATCGTCTGCCCGCATGGGACCTCTCGTGTGCCAACGAAGAAAGTGTTTGCGCACCGCCATGCGACGTTTATAAAACCAGCCACGGTCTACTACTCCCCATGCTCCAAGAGCTGTTAGTCCCACGGGAATACCAATTTGCAGAGTTGGAGAAAGATGGGCAAAGTGTGAGGTTTTGCGCACAAGCAGAGTATCAATAGTGAAATCAGGAGCAAACTCCAAGGCTTTGCGCACTGACAGAGTGTCTAACCCTATGCTATCCCTCAGATATCCCTGCACTTTGAGAGGAACTATCGTCGTATCTGACACAGCAAAGACTCCTGCGCCTCCGAAATGCGAAGTAGACTCTGAAGTGCTCTGAGCACAAAGCGGGAGCTTACAACCTATCATTGAAATAAACAAGTAGCACAGCAGGAGTGTTAATCGAAATACATGAGAAGCAGGAAGTGTTGAACAGAAAAGTGGAAGATAACAGACAAAACATCTATCCTAAAAATCAAGATAGTTGCTAATACCGTCTAAGAAATTCAGGATAAATTGGAAGCAAAAGTAGTGATTTATCCTCAAACAGAGAGGAAAACCCCACTAAAACTTGCCTTATCGGTGATTCGACTGTCCAAATGTCATGCGAGGACTACAATAAACAAAGCACCGCTAGTTACTTGAACTGCGGTGCTTTGATAATGATAACAACCTAAACTTAGTAGGCGTGTTCGTTTTCTTGGAGTTCTTCCTTAGTCATACTCTTGCGGTCGATGCTATACCAAGCATAGACGATGTAGGCTAAGACAAAGGGAATGGCAATGGACACAACGCTCATGGCGGTGAGGGTGAACTCACTAGAGCAGCTATTGGCAAGGGTCAAAGAGCTTTGTGCATCAGCAAGAGAGGGATAATAAGCCGTGTTGTTCAATCCTGCGATGAGCAGCAAAGCCCAAACCGCAAGCACTGCTCCGATGCCAGTGAACCAGATGCCTCGAACATAGGTGCTGCAGAAAACGGTGCGAGCGATGCCCACCAACACGAGCACAACACCCACTAAGAAGAGCCCGAGGACTCCAGGAAGTGCGAGGAAGTTGTGGAGATACTTGTAAGCCTCCATAGACACCATACCTGTGTTGGCATCAACAGCCCAGCCATCCATAGTGAGCAAGTGACCAGCAAACGCCAAGAAAAGCACGAGGAAAGCTACGGCGTCGGTGCGCACTTGACGACGGATGCGAGCGCCAAGAGTTTCGTCAGCGATATTGTTGAGCATATAGAGATCGCCCAACACGCGGCTCAAGAAGAACACCACCAAACCGAGGATAACATTCCAAGGATTTGTCACAGCTTCAAGACCGTGCCAGCCAGTGGTCCACTGACTAATGGCAGGTGCGATTTGATCGGTCATGACATCTTTATTCACCACGAAGTTTGCACCGTGGAAGAAGGTGCCGACAGCGGTGCCCAAAAGGACAGGACCGAGCACACCATTGAGCACGAGGAAGCAACGATAGGTGTTTTTTCCCAACAAGTTGCCGAGCTTAGATTGGAACTCATAGCTCACGGCTTGAAGCACGAAGCTAAAGAGGATAAGCATCCACACCCAGTAAGCACCACCGAAGCTGGTGCTATAGAACAAGGGGAAAGAAGCGAAGAACGCACCCCCGAAAGTGACGAGCGTGGTAAAAGTGAATTCCCACTTACGACCAGTGCTGTTAACGATGAGCACGCGCTCTTCCTCAGTACGACCGAGGGTGAAGATTTGTGTGTTGGCGCCTTGCACAAACATGAGGAAGACAACCAGAGCACCGAGGAGGCTGACCAGCAACCACCAGTATTGTTGAAGAAGTTCGTAGGTAATCATAGGGCAGAGAGATTATTCTTGTTCGTGCTTGTTGATGGCTTTAAACATGATGCGCAATTCTGCAATGAGCAAAGCAGTGAAGACGAGGAAGAAGAGAGCAAAAGTGATTTGCACATTGTGCACAGAAAGACTAGACACAGCGGCATTGACGGGAAGGAGATCTTGAATAGCCCAGGGCTGACGACCCACTTCGGCAACAATCCAACCAGCTTGTTGCGCAGCATATGCGAGTATCACGCTCCAAAGGCCCACATGAAGCAACCAGCGCATGTGCTGAAGTTTGCCTTTGCGACCAAACCACCAGAGCAAAGCCATCACCAAGATGAGCGCAAAGCCTGTGCCCACCATGATGCGGAATGACCAGAACATCAAACCACGATTGGGCACGAGATCTTCTACCTTCTCGATGTAACCATAACCGAAGTAGGCCTTGTTTTCTTCAAACGTCTTGCGAGCTACTGCAGCCTTCTCGGGGTTGGACTTGCGATTTTCACGATATTCTTTGAAAGCAGCGAGCGCCACTTTACCTTTCTCCATTTTCTCTGTGGCAGGAATCACCTTTTCACCCTTGTGAGTGGTGTAACCCTTATAGAGGATGTCGTTTTCACCAGGCACAAAGCAATTTGGATTTTTGAAGGCTATCAAGGAAAGCGCATAAGGCACTTTGACACCAGGCACTACAGTGAAGCACGCACCACACTCTCCATCCTTGAGTCCTTCAGCAGCGGCAAGCTTCATGGGCTGGTGAGTGGCAATATCCACACCACTAGCGTCACCAGTAGCAGCGGTGAGAATGGCAGCAATGAAACCGACAATACTAGCAACTTTGATGCTTTGTACAGCCATTTTCACGTTGCGATTGCGAAGCAAATACCAGCAACTCACGGCAACAACGAAAACCGCTCCCAACAGCCATGCACTAGACACGGTGTGTGTGAACTTATTGACGGCAAAAGGCTGGAAAGCCACAGCGAAAAAGTCCATCATCTCGTTGCGCACGGTGTCGGGGTTGAAGTTCATGCCCGTGGGGTGCTGCATCCAGCTGTTGGCCACCAAAATCCACCACGCAGAAAGCGTAGCGCCGAAGCCAGTGAGCCAAGTAGAGGCGAGGTGGAAGCCCTTGCTAATCTTGCCCCATCCGAAGAACATGAGCGCGATGAAGGTGGATTCCATGAAGAAGGCGAAGATACCTTCAATGGCAAGGGGAGCACCGAAGATGTCACCCACAAACCAAGAGTAGTTGCTCCAGTTGGTACCAAACTCAAATTCGAGGATAATACCCGTGGCAACACCGATAGCGAAGTTGATACCGAAGAGCTTCTGCCAAAACTTGGTAGTTGTTTTCCAGAACTCATCACCTGTGCGGTAATAAATAGTTTCCATAATCGCCATCACGAGTGCAAGTCCGAGCGTAAGTGGGACAAACAACCAGTGATAGCATGCCGTGAGGGCAAATTGGGCGCGCGACCAGTCTAGGACTGCCGGGGCCGTGGCTTGTAAAAATGTCATATCTTGATATTGTTATTGAATTGTCTATGATGTTTCTAGTAGGAAATGCTCCAATCAGCGACCCTACGTTGGTAGGCAACACACATTATTATATATAGGGCATACCTTATTATATGATGTTCCGCAGGCTATGTGCTATATATATGGTGTAGCGAGGAGAGAACGTCGAAGTTTTTGCAGCCTCAGTGAGCAGTTGGGAGCTAGAAAAAGGGAGCACTAGGCGTGCGCCATGGGAGGGTTCTAGTATCTCAGCCTTAATGACGAAGGGGAAAACCCTCTATTTACGCTGCTCCTGCACGAAATTATCGCCTACAGTATTCGCTTTTTCAGCAGCACTGCCCTTGAGCGTAGGCTGAAAGAAAAAGAGTTTAAGCACCGCAAACATGACGAAAAGTTTAATCAAGACGATGATCCAGAGCGTTTTGCCCCAGGTCATGCCTCGAAGCCCTTCGGCATAGATGCGAAAAAAGGTTTTAAGTGCGGCAACCATATTGAAAAGGATAGAAAAGAATCAGAAATGAATATAGAGATTTTCACGTAACAGTAGTTCTAAGTAGGCAAACTACCAAGTCGCCTGTCGGATACCTCTGCGGGTTATTCTGATTTGCAATGTAGACTTTATAATTGTTCGGACTACAAAATTACGTCGTGCGCGTGAAATTTCCAAACATTTTCCTCATAAATGAGGATAACGGCCTTTTTTTATCGTACAAAAGACAAAATCCCCCCATTTCCAGCTCGATTATTTGGTGTTTCCTGCGCTTCGTTGTAACTTTGCACGGCAATAATTGAAGCTATATGAAAATCATCAATACGGTCGCTGCGCTGCAACAAGCCGTGACTGAAGCTAAACAACAAGGACTTTCCGTGGGTCTTGTGCCCACCATGGGGGCTTTGCACGAAGGACATGCCTCCCTCATTCGCCAAAGTGTGGCAGATAACCAACTCACTGTGGTCAGTGTGTTTGTGAATCCCACTCAGTTTAATGACCCCAAGGATTTGCAACACTACCCAAGAACTTTTGAAGCCGACGCGCAACTCATTGCTTCGCTCGGTGGTGACCTCGTCTTTGCTCCCAGTGTGGAAGAGGTATATCCGCAAGAAGACACCCGCGTGTTTGCCTATCCTCCCATCGACACCGTGATGGAAGGAGCGCGCCGTCCCGGACACTTCAATGGCGTGTGCCAAATCGTGTCGAAACTCTTTGACATGGTGACCCCAGACAAGGCGTATTTCGGAGAAAAAGACTTCCAGCAAATCGCTGTGGTGCGTGCCATGATGAAAGACTTGGGCTATACCTTCCAATTGGTGCCCTGCCCTATAGTGCGCGAAGAGAGCGGTTTGGCACTTTCTTCCCGCAATGCTTTGATGAGCGACGAAGAGCGCGTGCTGGCAACCAACATTTATCGCACACTTCGCGAAAGTGTGGACTACGCACAATCGCACACTGTGGCAGAAACCCAACAATTTGTGGTGGAACAACTCAATGCCCTCGAAGGACTAGAGGTGGAATACTACGAAATCGTGAATGGCGAAACGCTGCAGCCAGTGACTTCTTGGGAAGATGCCCCCCACATCCAAGGGTGCATCACCGTGTTCTGCGGAGCGCGTCCCGTACGTCTTATCGACAACATTGCCTACCGCTAAACCGAACTTACGACAGTCTGCCATACGCAACTGTACGAAGTCAATATACAACAGCACAAGGCTAAATTAAAAACGCCTGATTCATAGTATCAAATATGATTCTCAGTCTTCTAAAATCAAAAATTCACTGTGCCACAGTCACAGAAGCCAACCTGCACTACATGGGTTCTATCACCATCGACGAGGCTTTGCTCGATGCAGCTGGACTTATTGCAGGCGAACACGTGCATGTGGTCAACAACATGAATGGTGAACGCATCGAAACTTATGTGATTCGTGGTGAGCGCAACTCTGGTTGCATCTGCCTCAATGGAGCAGCTGCTCGCCGTTTCCAAGTAGGTGACGAAGTGATCATCATGGCTTACGCTGGTTTCACTCCCGAAGAAGCCAAAGACTTCACACCGAAAGTGGTGTTCCCCAACGCACAAAACGCGCTGGACTAATGCGACGAATTGGCATTTTCGGCGGCTCATTCAATCCCATTCATCTGGGACATTTGGCGGTGGCTCAAAGAGTCGTTGACCAAGGCCTCGTGGATGAAGTCTGGCTGATGGTATCTCCGCAAAATCCTCTCAAACAAGCTGCCACAGACTTGGCTCCCGAACAAGATCGTCTTGCGCTCGCACGACAAGCTGTGGAAGATTTCCCCCATATTGTCGCTGCTGACTTTGAGATGCAACTGCCGCGCCCGAGCTACACTTGGCGAACGATGGAGGCTCTTCGGCATCACTATCCCGAAAATGTCTTTTCGCTCATCATCGGTGCAGACAACTGGGTGAACTTCACACGATGGGCACACCACGATGACTTATTGGCAGAATATCCCTTGCTGGTTTATCCCCGAGAAGGCTACCCAATTTTGCCAGAAACATTACCGGAAACAGTGCAACTCATCGATGCCCACTCTTCCCCTTCAGCAGTACGAACATTCGCGCTCGACTCGCAGAAGGAAAAGATGTAGAAAAGATGATTCCTGCCTGCATCATCGATGCTGCACAACACATTTATGCACCACAAAAGAGAGCAGAAGATGCTGATTGATCGCCACGGCGTTTCCCAAAATAAGGAAACCCAAGCGAAGAAACTCCGAAAACGCATTGCATAGTAAGCTGCAAAAACCGCAAAAATAGACACAAATTCCATCGTTTGTGTCTATTTTTCTGCATAAGAACGCACGTATGTTCAGAAAATAGCACAATTCCTGCAAGTTGATTGCGTTATATTTGTACATTTGTTCAGAAATGCGTATTTTTGCAACCCAGACTTTCAAAAAGAAACCACATGTCCACACTCCGTAAGGTGAAACAACACCGTCTTCACAACGAAGGGAGCACCACCCTTACCCTAGGAGGTATTGCCCTCGTTGCCATCGCAGCCTTGGACTATTGGCTGTTTTATCCCGATTACCCTGTTGCCTTCTATATCATCTTGGCCGTATTCCTCGTTGTCTACGGCATTATTGTGAATTTCTTCCGTTGCCCCGTGCGCATCTTCCCTGGTGATACCCACAACGTGGTGGTTGCACCTGCAGATGGTCGCATTGTCGTGATTGAAGAAGTAGAAGAAAACGAATATTTCCACGATCGTCGCCTCATGGTGTCGGTGTTTATGTCCGTGACTAACGTACACGCCAACTGGTTCCCCGTAGAAGGTACAGTGAAATTGGTGCGTCATCACAATGGAAACTTTGCTAAAGCATGGTTGCCCAAAGCCAGCACCGAGAACGAACGTAGCACAGTGGTCATCACCACTCCCTCTGGTCACGACATCCTCGTGCGCCAAGTAGCAGGTGCTGTGGCACGTCGCATCGTGACTTACGCCACCGAAGAACAAACTTGTAAGATTGACAACCACCTCGGCTTCATCAAGTTTGGTTCACGTGTCGATGTTTATCTCCCTCTCGACACAGAGATTTCGGTAGAGATGGGACAAGCCACCACTGGTAACAGCACGATTCTGGGTCACCTCAAAGACAAGAATACAACGACACAGAGCGTATAACATTCTCCCTATAAGCAACGCCCTTCGGAAACACGGAGGGCGTTTGCGCATATACCTACGTGAATGTCGCAAACAAGCCATGACCTCCCCTCAGGTATGAGTGAATGGACCACGTCCGTGCTGAGTGTTCTAGTATCATCCCCCACAAAGACTTCTCTATTCTCACCTTTCGTAACAACAAATTTCCTCTCGTGAAACGACATATCCCCAACATTATCACTAGTTTAATCTAGTAAGTGGTTGCATAGCCACTATATTTGCAGTCGATGGTGAACTACTTTACGCGCTTTGCTTTATGCTTCTCGGACTCCTCTTCGACTTTTTCGATGGGTTCACCGCTCGCCTTCTTGGAGTCTCTAGTCCCATCGGTAAAGAGTTGGACTCTCTGGCAGATGTCATCACCTTTGGCCTCGTCCCCTCAATGATGTTGTTCATGACCCTACAAACGTATTTGCCCATCATCTATGAGGAATATCCAGACGCTATGCTCTACATTGTCAGCATACTCCCCTTTGCCATCGCAGCATTCTCTGCAGTTCGTTTGGCAAAGTTCAATCTAGACACCCGGCAGTCGCATAGTTTCATTGGACTTCCCACACCTGCCAACGCTTTATTTTGGGCTGGTTTGACAAACTTTCTTTACAGACACCCCATTCATTATTATCTTGTGCCCGTCACAATAGGTACTCTTATACTACTCATTGCGTTGTCATGCTGGATTATGGTCAGCGAAGTGCCGATGTTCGCATTGAAATTTAAGAACTTCACGTGGAAGGACAACAAAGTACGCTACTGCTTTATGATTTTGGCGGCTGTTGTTGTGACGGCTGGGGTAGGTCTCCAAATCTACGACTTAGCCTTGTCCCTCCTCATCGTACTTTACAGCCTGATTTCTCTCCTCGTTCGCAACAAGTGATGCTTTTTATGGCACAGTAGTTGCACGTACACTAAGAAATATCTGTTTAGTCACCTCAATTCAAAAAAGTATATGGGTACATTCTTTGGTTGCCTTTTTGCCTTTTTCATAGGTCTATTTTTCGTAGCATGGGCACTACTCCATCAAGGTCTTCGATTCATTCTTTCTCTCCTAGGCATCAAGTTGCCAGACAATGCAGAGGCTTTTAGACAGCAAGCACAACAACAAGGGCAACAGCAAGCGAATCGTTCCCAACAACACCATAGTTCTAGCCAAGAATCGAGCAGTAACAATGCCTCAAATGGCAAGATTTTCACGAAAGATGAAAGTGAATACGTAGAATTTGAAGACGTGCCTTAATGGCGCGTCTTTCTTTTTGTCCATAACCTAGCGCAGGTTTTCCCTCATCTCCTCGATTTTCCGGGCCATCGACCTAGAAAAAGCACAGACTACTGCTGCTTCGTTGCACTTTTCGCTCTCATCATTCGGCAGATACGTGCAATAATCCGTAACTTTGCACGTTATGTAATGTAGGCTCTGCTGTGCACCAAGGGCAAGACTAAAAAAGGTGCTGTGAATAGCATGGATTTTCCTCCATTCTCTATCCACATTTTCTCACGCACTCCGCCCTTTTCAGCAGGATATTTTCAACACTCCAACGACGTTATCTCCGAATGATCACTTATATCAAAGGCAGCATTGCCGAACTCACTCCCACTGAAGTGGTGGTAGAAGCCGCAGGTGTGGGCTATTCCATCGCTATTTCGCTCAACACTTTCGCAGCCCTCCAAGGCAAAGAATCGGCTCGTGTGTATGTCACTGAGGTGATTCGCGAAGATGCTCACCTTTTGTTTGGATTTTACAGCAAACAAGAACGCACTCTCTTCGAAGCCCTCACCTCGGTCAATGGCATTGGCGGACAGACTGCACGCATGGTGCTCTCGGCTTTCTCGCCTGCGGAACTGACAGAAATCATACAAGGCGAACAAACTGCCATGCTCAAGAGCGTGAAAGGTATTGGACCCAAAGCAGCCGCGCGCATTGTTTTGGACCTGCGCGACAAGATTGGCAACCTGCTCAGCACTGGAACACTCGACGTAGCTCCTTCAGCTGGTGGTGCCATTGCCACTGCCGACAAAAAGTGGCAGAAGAAGCCATCTCTGCCCTCACGATTCTCGGTTTCCAACCTGCGACAGTGCGCAAGGTCATTGGCAATATCCTCAAAGCAGAACCAGGGTTGGACGTGCAGCAACTCATCAAACGCGGTTTGAAAGAAATCAAATAATCGCTCTTGTCTTGTGACATCTTCGAGCACTTCTAAGCTTTATCTCTAGAAACTCTCGAACCTCCATTTGTACTCCCTCAAAAAACTTGAACATAATGAAGCTCTTCTCTCCAAGTAAAATCCAACATTGGGTCGCACTCCTCGGTGTGGCGCTCTGCTGTGTAGCCACTTGGGGGGCAGTTCATGCGGCGTTTCTGGCACCGCGCACGGAAAACCCAGCTGAGCTACCAGCACCACAAGCGGTGCGCGACAGCATTGTTCCAAAGCGCAACCCACAAACAGAGCGTGTTGTGCCTTTTACTGTGCGTCCCACTGCCAGTGCCAACCCCTCATCTGACGATCGCCATTCTGGCGACTTGAAAGATCCGGAGAACCTCACCACGGGACTGTTCTATGATGAGGCGACAGGACTTTACAAATACGGCACAAAAGTAGGCGATCGCTTTGTTTTCTCTCCTATCTTCATGGGCACTGATGAAGTGATGCGCGAGGGCATCCGTCGATCTATGATGGATTACTTCCGCAAGCGCAACAACGACGAATACCGTAGCCAAGGCAAAAATAGTTTTGACTTCACCGATATGCAATTTTCCCTCGGACCCGCAGAGAAAATCTTCGGTCCTGGCGGAGTGCGCGTGCGAACCCAAGGGAGTGCAGAACTAAAACTCGGAGCGAATCACAGATGGACGGACAATCCCTCGCTGTCAGAACGCAATCGCAGCGTGTTTGGCTTCGACTTCAATGAGAAAATCAATCTTGCCCTCAATGGTAAAGTAGGCGACAAGGTGAACATGGACTTCAATTATAACTCAGAAGCCACGTTCAACTTTGACGCGCAAAACCTCAAACTCCGCTACGAAGGCAAAGAAGATGAGATTATCAAACTCGTGGAAGCCGGTAATGTGTCCATGCCCACGCAGTCTTCGCTCATCCGTGGCGGACAAAGCCTCTTCGGTGTCCGGACGGATATGCAGTTCGGGCGGCTCAAACTGCAAACCATGCTGGCGCAAAAGAAATCGGCAGCACAAACTGTCAATTCCCGTGGTGGAGTGCAGCTCACCGACTTCGAGTTCTCAGCTTCCGACTACGACGAAAACCGACATTTCTTCCTTGCTCATTTCTTCCGCGACCACTACGACCAGTGGATGACGCAGCTCCCCAACATTCTTTCGGGAGTGACCATCAATCGCATCGAACTTTGGGTCACCAACAAGAGTGCTGCCACCACCAACACGCGCAATCTTGTTGCACTCACCGACTTGGGCGAAGCCAAGAAGTTCAACAATAAGATCTGGGTAGCGACACCGAATGATGTGGCTCCCTCCAATCGTTCTAACAACACTTACAACTTCATCCTCCAAACGGCTCCGCAAGTGCGCGACATCACGCAGAGCAACGCCCAACTTGACGCAATGGATTTGGTGGGTGGTGAGGACTACGAAAAACTGGAAAGCGCACGCCTGCTGAGCAGTTCTGAATATTCGCTCAACTCTGCCTTGGGTTATGTGTCGCTCAAGTCTACGCTCCAACCCGACCAAGTGTTGGCAGTGGCGTTTGAATACACTTATCGCGGACAAACATATCAAGTGGGGGAATTTTCTACCGACGTCAAGGACAACACGCAAGCTCTCCTCGTCAAATCGCTCAAAAACACCGCGAACACCCCTAAGATGGGCAACTGGAAACTGATGATGCGCAACGTCTATGCGCTCGGAGCAACGGCAGTGCAACGTGAGCGGTTTGCCCTCGATGTCAAGTATTTGTCCGACACCACTGGTGTTGACATTTCTATCTTCCCATTCCACGCCTCAAAGACAAGCGTTTACTTTCGCTCCTGGGCTTAGACAATCTGGACAACAACGCACGTCGCGTGCCGAATGGCTACTTTGACTTCGTGGAAGGCTACACCATCGACGCAGCTTCTGGGCGTGTTTTCTTCCCCCAAGTGGAACCCTTCGGTAGCTTCTTGGCAAATGTCATCGGAGATGCTGATGTGGCGCGCAATTTTGCTTACACCGAACTCTACGATTCTACGCGCACCATTGCCAAGCAAGTGGCGGAACACAACAAGTTTGTCATCAAAGGTCGCTATAAAGCCACGAAGAGCGACGAGATTGTCCTCAACACTTCTGGCATTCCTCAAGGAAGTGTGGTCGTGACCGCTGGCGGACAAATCCTCACCGAAGGCAGTGACTACACTGTGGATTACAGTGCTGGTGTCGTGCGCATCCTCAACAAGAGTATCCTCGATGCTGGAACGCCCATTCAATGTTCGGTCGAATCGAACACCGACTACGGTTTGCAGCGCAAGACCATGATGGGATTGAACTGGCAATACGACTTTCACGCGACTTCCAATTTGGTGGTTCTCTCCTGCATCTCAGCGAGCAACCTTTGACCTCTAAAGTGGCGCTCGGCAGTGAACCGCTAAATAACACGCTTTGGGGACTGAACATGGCATGGAAACAGCAAAGTCAGTGGCTCACTAATCTGGTGAACCGCCTGTCCTTCGTGCACGCCTCTGCCCCATCTTCCATCAACTTCACCGCTGAATTCGCGCATCTCATTGCTGGACAAAGCAGTGAGGTGCAAGGTCGCGCCTCTTACTTAGACGACTTTGAGAATGCCAAGACTGAAATCGACATCTCTGCCCCCCAACAATGGAGTCTCTCTTCGGTGCCCTCGATGTTTGCGGAGTCGCAACTCAACAACGATGTGCGCTCTGGCTACAACCGCGCGCGCTAGCGTGGTACACCATCGATCCACTCTTCACACGTCGCAACTCGTCCCTCACCCCTGGTCACATCAAATCCGACTTGCGTCAACTATCGGACGCGCGAGTGAGAGAGGTTTATGTCAGCGACCTCTATCCCAACAAGTCGTTGAACTACAAGGATGCTGCCACGCTTCCTGTGCTCAACCTCGCATTCTATCCCAACGAACGCGGACCTTACAACCTCGATCCAACCCTCGATCGCGATGGACATCTGGCTAATCCCACCCAACGCTGGGGAGGTATGATGCGTCGTCTCGAAACTTCCGATTTCCAAGCCGCAAATGTGGCGTACATCGAGTTTTGGATGATGGATCCTTTCACAGAGATTGACGGCAAAACCCCTAACTATACGGGTAATCTCTATTTCAATCTAGGAGAAATCTCAGAAGATGTACTCCGCGATGGTCGCAAGTTCTACGAAAGCGGAATGCCAGTGGATGGCGATCGCTCGCAACTCACGCAAACTGCATGGGGATGGGTGCCCAACCAAAGCGCAGTGACCTATGCTTTCAACACCGCTTCCGACAGTCGCCGACTGCAAGACATAGGCTTCAACGGATTGACCTCCGAAGAAGAACGCACCTTTGGTCCCTATGCCAAGTTCCTCGAAGACGTGCGCAGCCGTGTGCGTCCCGAAGTTTACGACTCACTCTTACAAAGTCCTTCAGCCGACCGCTATCACTATTACCGCGGTACGGACTTTGATGAACGCCGCATGAGCATCCTCGACCGCTACAAATGGATAAACAATCCCAATGGTAACTCTGTAGCTGCCGATGCTTCTCCCGAACGCTATTCCACAGCCTACAAAATCACTCCCGATGTGGAGGATATCAATCAGGACTATACGCTCAACGAATACGAGAAATACTACCAATATCGTGTGCAAATCCGTCCTGACGCCATGCAAGTGGGACAAAACTATATCGTAGATAGTCGCACCATCAATGCGAAGACTCGAGATGGCAAGACGCCCGAAACGAAGTGGTATCTCTTCCGCATCCCCATTGACCAGTACGAGCGTCGCTACGGAAGCATCAACGATTTCTCTTCCATCCGCTTCATGCGCATGTTCATGACGGGCTTTGACCAACCAATCGTGCTGCGTTTGGCGACACTCAACTTGGTGCGCGGAGAATGGCGCGACTACGAACAGCCTCTCTACACCACTGGACTCGGTGGACAATCGGGCGAAATGGTGGTAAGTGCGGTGAACTTTGAGGAAAACAACGAGAAAACTCCGGTCAACTACGTGCTTCCTCCTGGCATCAGCCGTAGCATCGAACCCGGACAAGAGCAGGTGCTTGAAAACAATGAGCAAGCCCTCTCTCTGACCGTGAAGAACCTCTCCAGTGGCGATGCGCGTGCGGTATATAAAAACACGCAGCTCGACCTCCGTCGCTACAAGCACCTCCAACTTTTTGTCCATGCCAACGCCCTCCCAGGCGACAAAGATTTGGCAGATGGTCAAATCAGCTTGTTCGTGCGTTTGGGTTCTGACTATAAAAACAACTTCTACGAATACGAGATTCCTCTCACGCTCACTCCCGAAGGTCGCTACGGTGGTGAGGTGGGGCGCCGTGCGGTATGGCCCAATGACAACATGCTCGATGTGGATCTCGACCTCTTCACTCGATTGAAGGCGGGTCGCAACCGCAAGAAAGCACAAGGTTTAGCAGCCTTCACCCAACTGTTCTCGGTATATGACCCTGCGCGCCCCAAGAATAAAGTGAGCATTCAGGGTAATCCTTCCTTGGGCGAAGTGCGCACCATCATGATTGGTGTGCGCAACAACTCGCGCGCTCCGCGCAGTGTCGAAGTGTGGGCAAATGAACTCCGTCTGCAAGACTTGCCAACCAAGGGGGCTGGGCAGCTCAAAGCCAACTCAACATCCAACTCTCCGATTTGGCAACTGTCAATCTGAGCGGACACCTAGAAACGAACGGATTCGGTGGATTGGAAGAGACCGTGAGCCAACGTCGCAACGACGATCTTTCGCAATTCTCAGTGACGACCAATCTAGAATTGGGCAAACTCGTTCCCGAGAAAGTGAAGCTCACTGCGCCTGTCTACTATTCGTACTCCAAAGAGGTGGTAACTCCTCGCTACAATCCCCTCGACACCGACATGCCGATGGCGGATGCGCTGGCTTCGTTCCCCACATCGGCTCAGCGCGACTCCCTACGTGACCTCACCAATCGTGTAGTGGTGAACAAGAACTTCTCCGTTTCTGGTCTACGCTTCAACCGCACCACGAAAGGAAGCCCCATGCCTTACGACTTGGGGAACTTCACACTTGGCTTTGCACAATCCACGCGCCACACTGCAGGTACGACGACGGCGTGGGAACGTGACATGAACTGGAAGCTCAACTTTGCTTACACCTATTCACCTGGCCGTCATTCTTTCGAACCGCTCCGCAACATCCTCAAGTCTAAGTCGCCTTGGCTGCGCATCTTCAAGGATTTTGGCATCAACTATTTGCCACAAAGCATTGCGTTCAACTCGGATATTTCGCGCCACTACTACGAACTTCAAGAGCGCGACATGGAGAATCTAGAGAACAAGACGCTTCCGCTCACCTTCTCTAGCGACTTCTTGTGGAATCGTAGCTTCCAACTCCGTTGGGATCCGACTAAAAACATTCACTTCAACTTTGCCTCTGGCACCAATGCGGAGATTGAGCAACCCAATGCACCCGTCAATGAAGCGCTTTATCCTGATCGCTACACAGCGTGGAAGGACTCCATCACACGCAGCATCCTAGAACTTGGTCGTCCGCTCGCCTATCAGCAGAATGCCGAATTGTCGTGGAACATTCCGCTCAACAAAATCCCTGCCCTCGACTGGATCACTGCCGATGCTAAATACGGAAGTACCTACAACTGGACACGCGGCATCGAGACCACCACTGGACAATCCTTAGGCAACAACATTGCCAACCGCCGCGACATCACCGCCAACGGCCGCTTCAATATGGAAAACCTATATAATAAGGTGCCTTTCTTGAAGCGAGTGAATCGCAAATTCTCACAGAGCAACACCCGAAACACGAAACCTGAAAAGAAGTTCTACGAGAAAGAAATCGTGCTGCGCGCTGACACTACCTTCATTGTTCCTCACAACCAAGGCAGCAAGAAGCTCCGTGTCGTAGCGATTCGCAAAGATGGCTCGCGCTATGCCATCAAATACAAAGTGCTCGACATCAACCGCATCGAAGTGCTCTCACGCGGTGCAGACTCTCTCAAGATTACCGTGGCAGCTCGCAAGCGTATGGAGGAACAAACATGGTATAAGTAGCTGAAGTAGGCGCACGCGGATTGATGAGTCTGCGCAATTTCAATGTGAGCTATCGCAACAATGCGCAACTCTCTCTCCCTGGGTTCATGCCTAATGTGGGCGACATCTTCGGACAGTCGCACATGGGCACCCTCTTTGCACCTGGACTCGATTTTGCCTTTGCCACAGCAGGCGAAGACTATGTGCAACGGGCAGCCGACAGAGGTTGGTTGCTCCAAAGCGACAGCATCACCACACCTGCTACCTTCGCCCAAACGGAGGACTTCCAACTGCGCGCACAGATAGAACCGGCACGCGATTTCCGCATCAGCCTCACTTTCTCGCGCAATCACAATCGCAACAAGACCATACAATACATGTTTGAGGGTATGCCATCGCTCCAAAGTGGCTCCTTTGCAATGACCACTCTTTCCCTCGGTAGTGCCTTCTCATCTAATGGTACAGCGGACAATGGCTACCGCAGTGCGCGTTTCCAACAGTTCCTAGGTGCCCTCGATCGTTATCAAGCTCGACTACAACAGCGTTATGTAGGAACCACCTACCCTGCTGGACTCGGCTCATGGAGTGGACAATCATACAACCCCGAAAATGGCGTAGTAGGCAAGTATTCCAGTGAGGTGATGATACCTGCATTCTTGGACACTTATACTTCCATGGGCGGATCTACCGACATCTTCCCCATCTTGACGAAGCTCTTGCCCAACTGGACACTCACCTACTCTGGACTGGCGTCACTACCTGCCTTCAAACGATGGTTCCGTGCCTTCAACCTCAACCACAGCTATCGCAGTCTTTACAATGTTGGTTCGTACAATAGCTTCCAAAGCTATCGTTCCGCAGTGGATGGTCTCGGATTTATCAGCAATGTGGAGAATGGTCGTCCGCAACCTTCGTCGCAATTCGACATCTCGACAGTGAGCATCAACGAAAGCTTCTCTCCCCTCTTGGGTGTAGATGCCACTTTCTACAACAGCATGACTGCCAAACTGGAAATGCGTCGCACACGTGTGCTCACGCTCTCCATGGCTTCTCAATTGCTCACCGAGACTCACTCCAACGATATTGTCGTGGGCATTGGCTATCGAGTCAATGATTTCAAGTTCCCCACGTTTGGTGGTAGTGGTGTAAAGGAAAAAGCAGCAAATCGCGCCGCTCAGCACGAAGTGCTTCAGTCAACAACTCCAACAACGACAGTTTTTCTGATAGTGCTTCGGGTACATCTGGTGATGGTTTTGCCCACTCGCTCAACTTACGTCTGGACCTCTCATTCCGTGATCAGAGTGCGCTACAACGCAATCTCCTCACCACGCTTTCTCAAGCCACGAGTGGCAACAGAGCGGTGCAAATATCCTTCTCAGCAGACTATGCCGTATCGCGTTTCTTCACCATCTCTGCCTACTACGAACGACAGATGAACCGTCCGCTCCTCACCTCTTCCGCCTTCCCCACCACAGTACAAGACTTCGGTCTCAACCTCAAATTCCAGTTGGCGAGATAGACATTGACCCGTTCTCTCAAGTATCCCCCAAGTCACTGGTCTAATTCCCAAGGTTTATCCCCCGGATTAGCCACAAAGCTCACCGAAGAAGGGGTGGATAGGTCTTCCAAAGGACTTGCAAAGGCTCATCTTTAGGATTATCTTCCTTTCCCTTTGTAGGAAGTCATAAACAAGCCGCGTGCGCAACGTATTTGTTGCGCACGCCGCTTTTCTTTTTGGGGAATTGACATGGAGTTTATCGGTCATAATAAAAAGGTCGTATCTATGGTTGTGACACCAAAGATACGACCTTAGGGGAGAATAGAAAATGACAACTTTTCGCTATAAGCTAGCAAAAGCAGCCCATGCAGCAGCAGTGCGGTGGGCACTGGCTTGTCGTTTTCTTTTGTTGATAGAGGCCATCCTTTCAGCGCTCCACTTCTCATAAGCCTCTTTTTCTTTCCGCTTGGCTTCTCGAAGCGCAAGCGTCCGTTGGAAGCGAGCATAGACGCCAGGATGATGCTTTTCAGCGCGACGATAAGACAAGTCTTGATGAGCAACTCTGAAGAATACAACCACATACAGCACCACCCAGAAAGTCACCCAGAGAGAGACACACAGAGCGATAAGTCCAAGAACGAAAGCGATAGCCCATATTGTCAGCATAATACAAACTTTTAGAATGTTGATAAGAAAGCTCCATCATGTAGAGGAGTCTTTATTGTCACCTCAAAAATAAAAATAAAATCACACCTCACCAAGCATTTAGCCAAGAATCTGAACTTTTTCCCTATCCATCATCGTGCATTCATGTCACTGACACAGAAATAGACGCGTAGGGCGTACTCTTTAAGTTGAAAAAGCCAGCGGATATAGTGAATCGTGTCCTAAATCTAGAACTCTATCCATCATCTATGTTGCTCTGCACCACACCTCTATATGATAAACTCGGAGGAATCTGAAAAAACGTCGGAGATTTTCAAAATTATCTCGGAGAAAATTCAGAAAAACTCCGACGTTTTTCGAGAAACGTCGGAGTTCTTGTGAGGAAATAGCGTTTATGATACAAGAACGCTCTCAGAGCATTATTGTATTGATGGAGCAATAGGAACACGAAAACAAAATGGTGGACACTTCACCGTGAAGTGTCCACCATTAGATATGTGAGAAATAGCGTTTATGCTATGAGAAGTGCACTACAAGAAAGCGCGGAAAAACACCATAA
>BNJS01003691.1_pt1 | contig 41043 bp, 45 predicted proteins | sample 8540461 | NCBI WGS metagenome assembly BNJS01 (sample SAMD00202454, study PRJDB9452) | human saliva metagenome | isolation source: human saliva | place: Japan
TACTGGCTCAATACAAGCAATTATACTTGCTTTTGTAGGTCCCTATAATGTTAACTCCTGTTAAATAAAGAATAAATGCAACTATTGTTCCCAAAGAATACTATTAGTAAAAAGACAAAAGAAAAGCTGTAAAAGTCAAAAATAACATCAATATTCCAAGGCTTTTGTTACAAATGTAATAAGTATTCCACCAATTATCATACCCCAAGCAACTACTATTGGAGGTCCATATTTTTTTAAAAAGTTTTTCAGGTTGTACAGTATAAATAACAACAGATAGTGCTGATAACAGTCCCCAAATAAGAGCTTTAAAAGATATTTGTAAACTTGTTACATCTCCATGTGTTGCCAAAAGAAAAAAACTCCAAAACTTGAAAGTAAAATTGCAATAATCTCATATTTTTAAAGGTTTTCTTCTTTCTTTTAAACACATAAAAATTAAAACCAAGGTTGGTCCAAAAATATGTAAGCACTGTTGCTATTGCAGCATTTGAATACTGGATAGCAGAAAAAAATAAGTATATTGTGTACCTAACATTCCAATAAAAACCAAATAAAAAGGATTTGTAATAAATCCTTAGGATTTTTTTAAAATATCAAAAATCTTAGGACCTTGTTTATAATATAAATATCCCAGTAATAACAAACCTGCAAAATACTAATCTATATGGTATAAGCCAATTAGTAGTGATATTTTTATAAAGGAACAAAAACTTCCCATTACACCATTAATTCCCCAAAGTGTACCTCCAACAAAAAGTAGTTAACATTCCAAAATTAGCATCTTTTTCATAGTATCTCCCCTAGTCCAATCAGTTCAATTTTTCCACTATCAAAGTATAATTTTTCTTTATATCATTATCAGAATATAATTCTATTTTCTTATTTCTTGCTAATATCCCTTCAAATTTTTCTTGTTAAATTTCTTCCAGCTTCTGAAATATCTTTTAATTTTTATATCAGATTTTGATGTATTCTCCCTTTTGTAAATAGTCAAACTCTGTATCATAAACCAAAGTTATTTTAATTTTTCATATCTTTTTATATTCAAAGAATGAAGCTATCTAAAGTCAATTTCTTTATCCATTACTCCATTAAATATTTTAATATTTTTCATTTTTAAAATATGATAGAAATTTCAGTTGAAGTAGCAGGTATTCCATAACCTATTTCTTCCATAGATAAATTTCTATCTGTATTTTTAGCAGAATGAATAATCAATGCCTTTAAAAGTAGTAGGGATTAAAAGTCAGAAAAATCTTTAAAATCCTTACAAATATTTTGATAAATTATTGTAGCAAGTGATGAAATTCTTGCTGTTGCAAAAACTTGTTCCAGATGATGAAGCAATATTTCCATTTCTTGAAAATGATTTTACTCCCTTCATTATCATTTCTCCATTATCTCCAAGTAATAATTCTCCACCATAACTAGCTAAATCAGGCTTTATTGTTCCTTTAGGTCCTAAACCAACTCTACTATAATTTGAAGCATATCTTTCATCATTTATAGCTCCAACAACTACTGAAAGTAGAGAGTCTGAACCATGATAAAGTTTTTCCTTTTTGGTAATTTTTCATAAAATTTCCACCATTTCCACCAGATTTAAAGATAAGAACTCCATAAGTCTTTTTGTAAATGGTCTAAAAACTACTCCAAAATCTGAAAAAGTATCTTCTTCTATTGCTAACTTTACACTTAAAGATAAATTCCAAATTTTAACTTTTTTTATAGATTTTCTTTTTATTGCTAAGACTATATTTTGTAATAAGTCATCTTCTTCTATTGTTGTAGCTGATAAAACAGTTGCATCTAAAAGATAGAAACCTTCATTTTTACCATCTCTCTATTTTCTAATTTATCTCCATATAAAGCTATTCCTGAGACAAATGTTCCATGAGTTGTACTTGTATCTTTCTTTAAAAATCTTGTATGAACTCTTTTATCCAAGGGATCTAAATATTTTTATATGAGCAATTCCATTATCTATAACTCCCAAAGTTACATAGTTTTTATTTTTCTTCTGGATAAATAACAGGAACTTCTCCACTTTCATCATCAATTTGTAAAGGTAATGAATATATTGAAACAGGCTCAATATATTTAATATAGTTTAAAGCCTTTTTCCTGTAATATCATAATGAATTTACTGTTAATATCTATTAATTTATACATATCTTTAAAATATTCTGTCTTTTTTTATATTGAATATTGTAATCTTTCTAAAATTTTTTATAAAATCTTTTTTTCTTTTTGAAATATCTGATAAACTTACTTTATAATTTGAATTTTTATCTTCTTTTGCTAGTCTTACTCTCATTTTTCCCCTACCATTCTTTATATTTTTAAATAATAATTCTAAATTTTTATTATAACATATATTTCTTATTTTTAATAATAAAAAGCAGGGAACAACTGACTGAGCTGTTCCCACATAAAACACAATAAGCATTTTTAGATAATAATATAAATTTATTATCACTAACTACTAAAAATATGAACCTTTTTCACTCTTTCACCCTCCTTTAACAGAGATTAAGAGGAAAAATGACAAATGATTATATCATTGAAATTATTATCTCATGTTATAATTAGTTAACGATATGAATAAAATGACAAAACAAATTAGTATCTATGGCAGTAGATACTACTTTTTATTTTTCCTTAGGTTTAGTTTTTAATAATATAATATGTATAGTTACTCTAACCAAATGACAGCTAACATTATTCTTAAATGTAAATGTTGTACCTTATAAAATGAAAAACCCATACCACAAGTCAAAAACAGTATTGCCTTTATTTTTACAGAAGTAGTTAATCCTCTACCTTCATAATAATCTCTTAGAACTTTTTCCAAAATATTTATTATTAGTATCATATCATGATATTTTTAGATGACCTTTTCAAAAACAAAATAAAGCTACAAGTAGAAAAGGAACAGTTGGCATTACTGGAAGAAAAAGCTACCTATTATTCCTAATCCAACTGCTAAAAACCAATACATATAAAAGTCTTTAAATTTTTCCATAAAATCTCCTAACTGAAAAGTATTGCATCTATTATATGTTTTTATGATCATTTCAAGAACTTATTTTAGTCAAAATATTTAAAATTTCATAAGATTGACAAAAGTCTACTAAAAGAGTAAACTATTAAAAGTAATATATTACGTCATATTTAGGAGGAGAAAAATGATACCAAAAGATGCACCTAAGGTGAGTGAAGATGATAAAAATATAAAAATACGTTATTGCAGTAATGAGTGGAAAAGGTGAGTAGGTAGAAAATCTACTGTGAACACTTTCTACTTTGCAAAAGAGTTAGAGAAAAAGGATATTCAGTTGGAGTTTTCTAGATGCAGATATAACTGGACCTGAGTATTCCAAGACTTATGAGATGTTAGCAATCAGAAAATGATAACTGATGGAACATGCATCCAGTTGTTACAGAAGATGGAATAGAAATTGTTTCAATAAATCTTATGATAGATGAAAAAATGAGCCTGTTGTATGGCGTGGACCTGTAATTGCAGGGAGCTGTTATGCAGTTTTGGAATGAAGTTGTTTGGAGTGATTTAGATTATCTTTTAATAGATATGCCACCTGGAACAGGAGATGTACCTTTAACAGTTATGAAAGAGTTTTTAATATTAAAGGTTTGATTATGGTTTCAGTTCCACAAGATATGGTTTCTATGATAGTTACAAAGGCTATTAAAATGGCAAGAAAAATGGGTACAAAATATTATAGGTTTAATTGAAAAATATGAGCTATATCACTTGTGATTGTTGTGATAATAAAATCTATTTAACAGATGAGAATGACATCAAACTTTCTTAAAAGAAAATGATGTTGAACTTTAGGAGAACTTCCTATGACTAAACAGATTGCAAAAATTGACTAAGAGGGAAAGTGAGTACCAGAAGAAACATTCTCTAAGATTGCAGAGAAGGTTAGGCAGTTAAGGAATTATATAATAAAAGCAACAGTTATTGCAAGTAACTGTATGATTTGTGACTTATGCATGATTTTTTAATTTACATACAGATACCTTAGATCTAACCTTATTTAGTATTTTCTTTGTAAAAAGTCACTGATGATAATAATAATGTTTTCTAATTTTTGTTTATCTACTTAGCCCTATAGGGACGAAAAGATTAAAGGGCTTTTAATGTACAATGATAGTAATAATAATTTTGTTATTATTAGCTATCTGAAATGATTTAAACTTTATTTTCAGATCTCTAAATAAAGTTTAATTGTATAGTGATGTGGGGATTATTGCAGTAATCCCTCTGCTAAAATATTAATTTACGCTTTACAATAGAACTTTAGATTGCTATATATAAAAATATTTGTATTTTTATTTGACAAAATATAAGAATATTATATAATTATCTTTAAAAAGAAGGTGATAATATAAAAAGAATAAAGCATTCTCAACTTTTGAAATAATATTATCCATTTTAATTTTTTCATTTTTAATGAATATTGCTTTTGTAAAATATAGAGAATTTAAAAGAATTAAGAGATATAAATGAAGCTAAAAACAAAATAACAGAAGCCTTTTATTTGGTATCAACAACTTTTTGAAACAGAAAACAAAGCAAAAATTACAACTTAGATCTCTCTACAAAAAAGATTATAATATCAAATAAATCACTTAAAAACACAAGAAATAAAACTTCAAAAAGACTTAATATATTTTCCATACATATACATCAAACTTTAAATAACTTTTAGAACTTATCATTTTACAAAAAATGGCAATATAGCAAAAGTCATTTTCAATTTATATTTTTAATAGAGCTAAAAAGTAAGATATAAGATATCTTTTTATGGTTTTGATAGAAGTAAATTTCTAAAAATTAATAATTATCGTAAAAGAAAAATAATGAAATATCCTATTCAAAAGATATTAGATTATCACAAATCAACTAATGAAGATAGAGAAACTTTTTATAAGGATTGGAGGAAAGAATAGTGAAAAACTAATGTTACTTTTTATTATTTTTATTTATATACATACAGATTTTTCCTTCAATCAAAGAAAAATTTAGTTAAAAGTTGATATTATAGGAAAAGTCTGGAATAAAAAGCTATTATGTAAATTTTTCTAATGAACAGAATTTTAGATAGCTTTGAAAATATGATGTATCAGATTAAAAATAGTTCATTACCAGCCAGATTTTTAACGAATAAAATTAGAATCTGCTGCAAATTCAGTAAACTCACTTCGTTCAAATACACTGAGATTTGCTCTGCTCATTCTATTTAATTTTTTATTCTAAAATCTGGAATGTAATTCACTTATTTTTAATACATAAGAATTGATAAGAAAGGAATGAGAAATGGGAAATAGTTCTGATAAAAATAGGAAAAAGTATTTTAAGAAAAGCTAGTAATAGTAGTATGAACAATAATAAAAATTCATATATTGAAGATATAGAAGAACTATTTATCCGTGAAAATGTAAACTCTAACAAAGGAATTTTTCTCAATATTGTTAGAAGCTAATAAAATTTTTCAGCAAGTGATATCCATATTGAAGCATTGACAGATAAAATAAGGATAAGATATAGAATCAATGGTATTTTTGAAAAAGAGGTTGCAGAAATTGATAAATCTTTTTATCTTCAATAGTTTCTAAATTAAAAATTTTTATCTTCCTTGATATAGTTGAAAAAGAAACCACAAGATGGTAGATTTTCATTGAAATATAAAGGAAGAGAAATTGATTTTAGAACTTCAATTATGCCAACTATGAATGGAGAAAAATAGTAATTAGAATTTTAGATAAATTCAACTATAACTTTACTAGAAGATTTATATCTATCAGAGGAAAAATAAAAGAATTTTCTATAAGGCTATAAAGTCAAAAATAATGGAATTATCTTTAGTAAATGGACCAACAGGTTCAGGAAAAATCAAGTACACTATATAGTATTTTTAAAATATAAAAATAGAGAAGAAGTTAATATTTCAACTGTTGAAGACCCTATTGAATATCAAATTGAAGGAATAAATCAAAGTTCAATGTAGAAATGAAATAGGTTTAGATTTTGCAACAATTTTAAGAGCATTGTTAAGACAAGACCCAGATATTTTTAATGGTGGGAGAAATAAGAGATAGGGAAAACAGCAGAGATTGCAGTTAAAGCCTCACTTACAGGGCATTTTAGTTTTTCAACCTGCACTCAAATGACAGTTTAGGTTGTATAAATAGACTAGTAAATTTAGGAATTGATAACTATTTGTTGAGTTTAGTTTTTGCAGATGATAGTATCTCAAAGACTAGTTAGAAAGTTATGTCCTCATTGCAAAAAGAAGATGAAAACTATAAAGAAAAAGTTAAAAAGTTTAAATCTTTCAGAAGAAGAAAATATAGAGATGTAAAATTCTATACTTCGTGGGTTGTGAAAATGTATGGGAACTGGCTATATAGGTAGAATACCCTGTTTTTGAAATAATATATTTTGATGATATTTTAAAGAGATATGTTAGCAGGAGATAAAAACAAAATTTTAAAGACTTTACTTGATGATGCAATGGATAAGGCAAAAGGAAGGGCTAACTTCCTTAGATGAAATAATGAGGCAACTATGAAAAATAAAAAGAAAAATTTTATTTTTACCAATGACTAGCAATAATGCTAAAAAGTGGACTAACTTTTACAACCGCTATTGAGATTATACTAAAAGAAGAAAAGGATAAAAATTTTTAAAGAAGCTTTAAAGAAAATTCATAAAAATTTAATAGCTGGAAGAAAGTATTTTTGAAAAGTTTTAAAAATTTTTGACAAAGATTTTTGGAAATACTTATTTATATATGTTAAAAATTGGAGAAGTTAGTGGAAGTATTGCAGAGAGATTGAAGATATTTCAAAAATCTTTTGGAATTTGATTTGTAAACCAGAAGAAATTAGGGAGGAATATTAGTTTATCCAATAGTTGTTATAAGTTTAACCCTTTATAATAGTAACTTTTTTACTGACTTTTATACTTCCAAATTTCATTATCAATTTTTGAAGAAAAATCAGTTGAATTACCTTTAATAACAAGAAAATTTTATTATTTATTTCAAGGAATTTTCATTATATTTTATTATTTATAATAGCTTTAATTTTAATAATATTTTTTTATAACATGTATATAAACAATAATAAATTAATAAGAATTCAAAAAAGATAAGTGGCTTTTTAAATATTAGATTATTTGGGGAGTTAAAAACTCTCTTGAGTTCAGATTTATATCTCATTTTCCATTCTTCTAAGTGTGGGAATTGGGATAATTGAAAAGTGTAGATATTTTGTATATGAACAATACTAATTATTATATAAAAGAAAATTTATTGGAAGTTAAAAATCATTACTAGCAGGAAATAATATAGCAAACTGCTTTAAAAAAATTAAATTTGTACAATGAAAGATTTTTCAATTTTAATTACTGCTGGTGAAGAAAAGTGGTTATCTATCAGAAAAATTCTATTACAGATTTCAAAAAAATATTAAAACAAGATTTTTGAATATAAACTAAAAAAGTTGATGTCATTACTAGAACCTTTGGTAGTTGTATTTTTAGGACTTATTGTGGCTTTTGTTGTTGTAGCTATTTATTTGCCAATACTATCAATAGAGATGTATTTAGTCAATAAATTATTAAAATTATACATAGTTTTTAGCTAAAAGTAATAAGTGAACTGCGAATGACGATTTTTATCGTGAAATGCTATGTTAGTGAGTGCTAAAAAAGCAACTGTCTGAGTTGATTTATCAACGAGTTTTGCTTTTTAACGAACGATTAGCATTTTAGATTAAAATTCAGTCTCAGCAGGAGCTATTTACTTTTTACCATAATAATTTTAGGAGGGAATGGTATGAAAAATCGTGGTTTTTCTTTGATTGAAATTGTTGTAGCAGTGGCGATAATGGGGATACTATCAGGAATTGTAGGCTTTACAGTTAAGAGGTTATATAGCAAAATCAAAGGATACAAAAGCAGTTGCAACACTTAATACTTTACGTGTAGCTGCACAGCTTTATCAACTAGAAAATGAAAAACCTTTAATTGAAGATAGTTCACAAAATATGAAGATAAAGAAGAAATTAAAAAGCATTAGAAAAGCTAGAAACCTTATCTTGATAACAATGCAAAAAGCAATAATAAAAAGAACCTGAAATGACAATAGGAGGTTCAAGAGAGTGAAACAAATGGAGATTTAGGAAAAATTAAATATGGTGGAAAAAGTAAAAATTACTTTTAAAGATCCAAATGGGAATAATAGCGATGATGGCTATTATATGTGATTAAAACCAGATGATGGAACTGAAAAATGGAGATATAAAGGGAAATAAATGGATAGAATTTTAATAATATTGCTATATATTCTATTATTTTAGTTATGTATATAGATATAAATAAAAAAATATATTCCTAATATTTTAAACTTTTTCTATTCTAGTTCTTTCTATATTTATCTGTGAATAGACAGAATTGATAGTTTTCTTTATAGGGCATCTTGTTACACTCTACCAATTTTTAATTTTCTATGGTTATATATCCGATATTTTTAAAAAAAAGAAGTCTTTGGTTTTGGTGATATAAAATTAATAATTTCTTTTGGGGAGGACTTCTATATCTGGGAGAGATAAATATTTTTTTACAAATTTATATATTTTATCTTTTTAGTATTTTTCGTTAGCGACCCTTTATATTATTATCTATATAGTTATAAGTTATTGTAGAAATAAAACCAGTTAAGATTAGAGGTGTAGAGTTAGCATTTGCCCCTTATATATGTTTAGCCTTTATTATTATTTATAATTTTAATTTAATAGGAAGAATAATTGAGAGGATATTATGAATAAAAAAATAAAGCCTTTCTCCTTAATGGAAGTCATAGTTTCAGTTTTTATCTTTAATTTTAGTTTTAATACCAAGTATAAAACTAAATATACAACAAATAAAAAAACTTACTCTAAGATAAGAAATGCTGATAGTGAGTTACATTTTTTTACTTCTTTAAATAATTATTTAAAAGGCAGAAAATATAATAAATTCTCACTTAGAATTTAATAATTATACAGATTTTATAACAACATTTAATAATTTTGAAATTCCTTTTCAAAAATCTTAAAAATAAAAATTTTAAGTTTAATAATAGATATAGAAAAAAATAGAAGTAGATTTTTTTCAAATAGAAAAAGAAAAAGCAAATCTAATTAAGGTGGAATATAGAGGGATAAAAAGTTTACAAAAAAATACTCTTTTAAAATTTGAGGAATAAAATGTATATAAATAAAAAAATAAAGCCTTATCATTTATTGAAATTATAGTAGCAGTAACAATTTTATTAGCAGTTAGTTTTGCTAGTCTAATTACATTCTATTCAATGAAATAAAAAGTTTTTAGTTATGAATAGCACTCTACAAAAGAGAAAAAGAAATAATGACTTTTAGAGATTTAGTAACAAGCCATATAAAAGTGGAATGAAAGCCTTGAAATAAGAGTTACTAATATTTCAAAAATCTAATCCTATAAATAGTTTAGGAGATTTATTTTTAAAACCTGAGTGAAAAAGAAGGAAATTTATTGGTATTAAAAATAAAAAAATTATGATGAAATAGAAAAAGAAAGTAGAAAAATATTATAGATGTTTTTTTGTTTTATGAAGATAAAGTTAGTTTAAGTTATTTTTGATGATAGTAATATCCATTCTCTTGTAAATATTTTTACAGGAACAGTCATTTTTAGAGAATTGTACAGGTAAATTTCTAGTTGATAATAATATTTTTAAAGGTATATTTGAAAGATAAGGATAAAGAATATGAAGAAATATTGTACTATGAACAAAAATAAAGCTTTTTATTTTTTCTACAAGTTATTATAATTTCTTTTCTATTTATTAGTCTAACTTTATTTGTACAAATTCTTTTTAAATAGCAGATTTAACCTATATAAGACTGATGTTAGGACACAAGAAAATTTTCAAGATTATGATTTTTTTAGATGAAATAATTAAGCAAGAATTTAAAAAAATATAGAAGAAATCAATAATAGAGAAATTAAAGATGTGACAGAGTATATAACTTTATCAGAAAATGGAGAAAAAAATATTTTTAATAGAAGAATATAATAAAAGGATATCCTTTTGGAGGATATAGATTATTGGAAGATGAGAAAGGAAAAATTACTATAATCATTTAAAAGGATAAGATAAAAAGGAATGTATAAGCCCAAAGTTAATGTACATTTTGTAAAAAAATATAAAGATTGCAGATAAAAACTATTCACTGTTTGCAACAGTAGAATATGAAATAGGGAGTTCAAGAGAGCCTGACACTTTACACAATGGTATTTTTTGACAAGGATGTGGATTAAAGAAAATGTTTAAAAAGATTTTACCTTTAAGTCATATTGATGATATTGAAAAAGGAGTAAAAATACTGTTCTTAACTTAGAGAATAAATTTTTTTAGTATTTTTTAAAAATTCAGGTTGAAAATATAATAAATGAAGAAGATAGAAAAAGAGAAGATTGAAGATAGATTGGATGTTATTTTTTTCCAAGATATAATTCAGAGGATTTTGTATTGAGATATGAAATCTTAAAAAAAGATAGGAAAGAAAGAAAAATATAGTTGTTTATTTTGCTAGATTTAGCACTTTTAAATGACTATATTATTGATGATATGAAGGACTATGGTTTTGTTTCAATTATTCCTTCTTTTTGTATGTAGAGAAAAGAAAAAGTATAACTCATTATTTTTAACTTTGATATTAGCAAAACTATGCTAGTTGTAACAGAGTATATGAACAATAATATTCTTGATATTTCAACTTTTTAAAATTATCAAAAATCTTCTTTTTGATAATGAGGAAGAAATTGATATTGAAGATAAAATATAGTATTGCAAATAGTTATTTGTAAATATTGAAGATGATATAGAGATTATTTTTACTGGAAGTAAGATAAATTTTGATGAATTAGATTTAATGAATAAAAATTATTCGTATTTTGAAGTTGAAAGTTTAGATTTTATAAAATACCTTAATTTTTTTACCAGATGATATAAAAATAAATATTCTCTTTATTATGTAAATACTAAATATTTGTATACTCTTTTGATAATTTCAATAATAACAGTCTTATCAACAATAATACTTTATCATAATATTCACAAGTCAGAGGAGAAGTTGGACAGCTAGAAGCTGAAAGTTCAAGCCTTGAAGATGAAATAAATGAGGCAAGAAATGAAATGGAAGAAATTGAAAAGCAACATAAAGACTTATTAGAATTTATAGAAAAGGAAGAATATAAAAGATTTTAAAATAAGTTCTCTTTTTAGAAGAATTGAGTTATCTATGCCCAAGTGGAGTAAAGATTTCTTCAATAGAATATGATGAAAATAAAATTTTTTTAATATAGAGGGAAGCACAGGAAAAATTGATAATGTAGTTAAGTTTTTTAGAAAATATTACAAATTCTAAAAAATTTTTAAACTATATAACTATGACTATATTTTTGAGAAAAGAAAATGAAATTGAATTTAAACTTGAAATTAAATATCTGTAAATAGATAGATACAATAGAAATAGTTCGTTACTAGCCAGATTTCTTAACGAATAAAAATTAAGAATTCGCTGCAAAACAGAGAAAACTCGCTTTGCTCAAACAACTCTGATTTTGCTCGGCTCATTCTATTTAATTTTTTATTCTAAAAATCTGGAATGTAACTCACTTATTTCTATATGTAACTCTTAAATATATATTGGGTGATGATATGGACTTAGATTTAAAAATAAAAATTTAAAAATAATAGTTTTAATTTTTCCTATATCTTTTAGTTTTTTATTTTCTTATTTTTTAAAAAAATATTTTAAAACTTGCTGAAATAAAAAGAATTGGTGGAACAAGAAGATATAAAAAAATAGGAAAGTTAAATTATGAAAAGAATGTTGTTTTTAAAGGCACTTGATATAAAAAGAAAAAGATTTTTGAGAAAGGATAGAGAAAGAATTGAAAAATCAGGAAGAAAAAAATCTGATAAAGATGAATTTGATAATATTCCTAGTTTGTTTAATTACATAGAAGAAAAAGATTTTCAAAAAATAATATTATTTTTTTCAAAAGTTTTTGGAAGAAGTAGAAAAGATGGAGATCAAGTTAAAAGTAGCTATGTCTTTTTAATGGAAGTGAAAGAAATATAAAAAATTTTTAGAGAGATAGAAAATGAAAAATTATGATATTAACTTTTTCTTCTTCATATCTAAAAATCAGTGTAAACTAATAATTTACTAGAAGTAAAAACAACTTTATCTGCTAGTGTTTTAGATAAAACAGAAAAATAGATAGTCTTATAGACAATAATACAAGTAATAAAGATATTTTTAAAAAGAACTAATAAAAACTCTGAGGGAGAGGAAGTTTCATATTCATATATGAGAATAGGAGATAAGACATATTATAGAGTTTCCAAGAAAAAGAGATTGAAAATAAGACTACAACTGAAAATAAAGAAGACAAGAAGAGTAAAAAAATAAAAAAATCTAGTAAGAAGGAAGAAGATAAAGAAAGTATAGATAATAAGAAAGAAAAGTTGAATAAATTTAAATATTAAATAAACAGACTTATATATAATTGAGAAAAAGGTGAGAACAGATGAAAAAAATTTACTTTTAATTATATTTTTTAATTTTTAAATACCCTTTATATTCTCTTCTACTTTAAATCGTGATATAGATATTATTGATATGCCTTTACATGAAGTTTTAGCAGTTTTATCTAAGGAAACAGGAAAAAAATCTAATTTGTTCTAAGGAAGCCAAAGATATTGTAATAGACACATATTTTAATAAAGGGGAGAAGATGTAAATTCAGTTTTAGAATTTCTTGCTGAAACTTATGATTTATCAATGAAAAAGAAAATAATACTACAATTTTTCATGTTACAAAGTGAGAAAAATAGCAAGAAAAGCTAAAGATTATTGGAAAAGTAACTTCAAATAACATAGCTTTTAAAAATGCAAAAGATAGAATTGAAGGACTTGAATAAGCTAGTATACACAGATAGTAGTGGAAATTTTTATTATTGATAATCTACCAAAAGATGTGTATGTTTGTAAAATTTCAAAGAAAGGTTATGAAGAAAGAGGAGAAATAATAGATACTGTTAAGTCAATTAATATATTAAATGTTGATTTAAAAAGAAAATCAAAATAGTTATGAGAAATAAAGGTATTTCTGATGATTTATCAAATTCAAATTTTTATGAGATAGATGGGAAATTTTTATTACACAAAAACTTTTTCATTGTTTAATGTTTCACCAGATGAAGTTTCAAGAATTTTTACATGAAACTTTTTGGAGATAATATAAAGGTAAGTACTTTAAGTAAAGTAAATAAATTGGTAGTAAGTGCTGAAAGAGATATTTTTGGAAAATGCTATAACTATAATAGAAGATATAGATAAAAAAATCCAAAAACAAGTGAAGATAAGTTCTCAAATTTTAGATATATCAAATAATTTGTTTTGAAGAATTGGGCTTTGATTGGGTATATAAACAAAAATGTTGAAAGCCAAGAGAGAAATAGTTTAACAGCAATAATTTTTAGGGAAGCAGGATTAAATGGCATAGGAAGTACTGTAAATATAGTAAGACAATTTAATAATAAAAAGTGATGTGTTGAGTGCAGGAATAAATTTATTGGAAGCAACAAATGATTTAGTTGTAAGTTCAGTTCCTACTCTTATGATAGCAAGTGGAGAAGAGGGAGAATTTAAAGTAACAGAAGAAGTTGTTGTTGGAGTTAAAAACTCATAGAGAAGATAAAAAGATAGATATACTGAACCTGTTTTTAAAGAAGCAGGATTAATAATGAAAGTTAAGCCTTTTTATTAAAGGATAATGATTATATAATTTTAGAAATTAGTTTAGAATTGAGTGATTTTAAGTTTAAGAAAAATGTTTTAAATTTAAAAGATATAAATTCTGGAACATATAATTCAGAGGGAGGTTCTAAGGTTGGTAGAGGACTTACAACAAAGGTAAGAGTTAAGAATGGAGATACAATTTTACTAGGGTGGTTTGAAGAAATCTATTCAACAAAGGATAGAAAGTAAAATTCCAATTTTAGGAGATATTCCTATAATAAGTTTCTTTTTTAAAAATACTACTAAAAATGAGAACTCTGATATGTACATAAAACTTAAGGTTGAGATAGATGAGTGAAAAATTTTTAAAAGTTTTTCTAAATTCATTTTAGATTCATTTTTTTCTGCTATATACTTAAAACATATAAGGGAACATAGATAAACCCCTCCCTAATAAAATGAATATGTAGATAGAAAAACCACAAGTCTCTCCCTCATTTCTTGTGGTTTTTTGTATTATAATGAATATGGTATAATATAAAAATATTTATAAGGAGGAGGGTTAAATGAAAAAGGGAATAGGAGTAGGAATAGAAGATTTTAAAAATAATAGAAGAAGATTGTTATTATTTTGATAAAACTAAACTATATAGAAGAACTTTTAAAAAGATAAAACAGAGATAAAATTATTTACTCGTCCTAGAAGATTTGGAAAGACATTAAATATGACAACATTAAAAATATTTTTTGATGTTAGAAATGCAGAAGAAAATAGAAAAATTATTTAAAAAAATTTATATATAGAAAAGTCAGAATATTTTAAAGAACAAGGACAATATCCAGTTATTTTTTATTACAATGAAAGATCTGAAGAAGAATACTTGGGAAGAATGAACTTTTGAAACTGTAAAAATCATTAATTTCTAATCTATATAATGAATTTGAATATATAAGAGAAAAACATTTAAATGAAAAAGATTTAATAGAATTTGATAAAAGATATGGTTTAAAAAGAAGATGGAGATTATGATAATTCTTTAAGATTATTAATGAATATCTATATAATTATTATCAAAAGAAAAGTTGTTTTATTAATAGATGAATATGATAATCCCTTTGATATAGCAAATCAAATGGGTACTATAAAGAAGCAATAAACTTTTTAGAAATTTTTAAGTTCAGCTTCTAAAAACTAAATTCAAATTTAAAAATGGGAGTGTTGACTGGTATAGTTCAAGTAGCAAAAAGAAGGAATATTCTCTGGTTTAAATAATGTAATAACTTACAATATACTAGGAAATGATTTTGAAACATTTTTTTGGTTTAAGTGAAGAAGAAGTAGAAAAACTCTTTAAAATATTTTTGAGATATGACTTATGAAATAGAAGAAGTAAAAAGATGGTATGATGGATATAAATTTGGAAACTCAGAAGTATACAATCCTTGGTCTATAATAAATTATCTATCAGATAGAGAATTGCAAGCCTATTGGGTAAATACCTCAGATAATGCTTTAATCTATGATAACTTTAAAAAAATTCAACAGTAGATGTATTTAATAGATTTAGAAACTTTTATTTGAAGGAAAAGAAATAAAAAAAGAAATAAGTCCATTTTTACTTTTTGAAGAATTATCAAAAGTTTGATGGAATATGGCAGTTAATGGTATATAATGGATATTTAAAAGATAAATGAAAAAGCTATCCAATGATGAATATATGATAAAAATACCAAACTATGAAATACAAACATTTTTTTAAAAAGGCTTTTATAGATAAAGTTTTTAGTGAGTGGAAATTATTTTTAATCCAATGATGGATGCCTTGTTAGATGGAGATATAGAGGAATTTGAAAGAAGATTACAAAAATATATTTTTAGTAAACACAAGTTTTTTTATGATTTAAAAAGGAGAAAAAAAGTATATCATTCATTTGTTTTTAGGAATGTTAATTTGGTTAAGAGATAAATATGAAGTAAAAATCAAATGGAGAAAGAGGACATGGAAGATATGATGCAATGTTAATTCCACTTGATAAAAATAAAACCTGCTATCTATTTGAATTTAAAGTATCAAAAGACAATAAAAGGGGTTAACTGCAAAAAGCAGAGGAAGCTTTAGAGCAAATAAAAGAAAAAAACAATATCATGCAGGATTTGAAAAGAAATAGGAATATCTAAGATATAGAAATAGGAATAGCATTTAAGGGTAAGAAATGTAAAGGTAAAATACGAAATCTAAAAATAAAGTATATTCACTTGGTATTCATTTTAATTATGTATACTAGGGACATAAGAGCTTAAGTAAGGATTACTATAAATTTTCTTAAGCCATAAAAATATATAGAAATGTTCATCTTTAATTCATAAAAAGTAGTTTACTATAAAAAAATATAGAGATGAATAACAAAAATTAAAAACAAAAAAATTCATTTTTAATTCATAATTATGATTTATAATGTGAGTATAAAGATGAAAAATAAGATTTGAAATGAAAATAGAATTGATAACCATAAGGAGAGGATTTAAATGAAAAAAATATTAATAATAGGAGCAATAATTTTTAGGAAGTATAGGATTTTCAACAAGTGCTTTAGCAGCAATAAGTGAACAACAAGCAAAGGACATAGTAAAAAGAAGCTCCCAAAATGGACAAATAACTAAATTCAAACTAGATAGAGAAAATGGAAGAATGGTTTATGAAATAGAAGTCATGGATGGAAATATTGAAAGAGATTATGAAATAGATAGCTGAAACAGGAGCAATAGTAAAATTAGAACAAGAACAAAAAGGAATCATGGAAATAATAATTCAGTAAATAATCCAAAAATTTCTTATGATAAAGCTAAAGAAATAGCATTAAAAATTCTAAAAATGGAAAATTTAAAGAAATAGAATTAAAACATAAAAATGGTGTATTAGTATATGATGTAGAAATTGTTGAAGGATTTATGGATAGAGAATTCCTTATAGATGCAAATACAGGAGAAATTTTAAGAGATAAAAAGATTTCAATAATTATGTTACCCCACCCTAATAAAGTTAATATAGATATAAAAACCACAAGTTTCCCTCATTCTTGTGGTTTTTTTACATTATTTTAATTTCTTAGCTTTTATAAGTTTTTAAAGATTTTGAAAAGAAATATAAGGTTATAACTAAAAAAACTGAAGATAACCAAATAGCCTTTTCCTAAGAAAAATCTTCCTAAAAATATTGATAATGTTGCACCTGTAATAAAAGAAAGTATCATACTTAAATGGCTTAAAGAAATTTTAATTTACTGCTATCTCTTGTTTTTTTAAAAAAATCTAACAAAATTAGCAGAAGCTTGTTTTACATGGTTAGTACAAAATGGAGTAGCCATTCCCATTCCATGTGCCTTTTCAAAGGTATTAAACTGCATTGCAGCAGTAAAAGCTATACTAAAATTTGTAAACTCAAAAAGGAGCAGTTTCAGGATAAAGCCTAGACATATGGTTACAATAAGACTAAAAAAATAGTAGAATTCTTTTCCCAAATAAGAAAAGAGATTTTATTAATTTCTTTTTGAAATAAAGTTCAGCTGTAATTATTCCACAGAAGTAAGCTAGAAATGTAGCAAGAGCATTTTTAATAAGAGCAGTATCCCAAGAAGCAATACCCAATGACAAAAATACTAAGTTACCAGTTTGAGCATTTACAAAAACTTTTCCTCTTAAAGAATAAGTAAAACCACCCCAAAAACCTGCAATCAACATTAACATACAAAATAGCCAAAGTCTTTCATTTTGGAGCAAATTCTTCTTTATTATCAAAAATTTTTAATTTTTTTGTTTATTCATATCTCTCCTTCTTTTTAAAAAAATATATTTTTAAAATTATATCATAAAATTAAAAATATTTAAAATTTGTGATAATATATAGATAAATTTTAATGGCTTATAAGGGTGAGAAAAGATGAAAGCTAAAAATAAAAATATAGATTTTTTTAAAAAGTTAAAGATAATGAAAAATACTTATTATGGTTTTTCACAAGAATGGTATAAAGATATATGGCAACAAAAAGTCTGGTTGTGGAGCAACTGTTGCATCAAGTATTATAAGTTATTATAATCAAATAGATAATTTTTAAGGAACTTGGTATTTCAGATGCTTTTAAAAATAATGGAAGAGTTATGGTTTTATCTCTTACCCACTGAACATGGACTTAACTCAATAAAAATTATTTTATGATGGAATTAAAAATTATTATAATAATAAAAGGAGTTACAATAGACTACATAAATGTAGATATAAAAAGATAAACCTAGTTTAGATAAAATTATAGATTTTATAGGAAAAGAGCTTTTTGGAAGATAGACCTATTGCTTTTTAAATCTATGTAATGGTGAAGAAAAATAATTTAGATAAATGGCATTGGGTTGTAGTAGTAGAGATATTTGAAGAAAATGGGGAATACTTTTTAAATATAATTGATGACAAAGAAATTATGAAAAATTAATTTATCACTATGGTACAGAACTATAACAAATGATGGTGGTTTTATTACATTTAAATAAAAATTTTAATATTTATATATAGTTGAAATTATAATGAATAACTGTTATTATATTATAAATGTAAAATTATTTTTATTAATTTTTAAAAGTCATTTTAATAATTATGTGGGATAAGTAATTTTTACTAAAAATTTATAAATTCAGGAGGTTTTAGAGAATGACTGATATTCAAATTGCACAAGCAGCTAAAAAAGGAAAACATTGTAGAAATTGCTAAGAGATTAGGGTTGACAGAGGACGATATAGAACAATATGGAAAATATAAAGCTAAAGTTAATTTAGATGTTCTTCAAAAAGTAAGAGACCTAATGGTAAATTAATTTTTAGTAATAGCAATAACACCTACTCCAGCTGGAGAAGGAAAAATCAACTGTAACTATTGGGCTTACACAAGCTTTTAAATAAAATAGGTAAATTATCAGCAGCAGCAATAAGAGAACCATCTTTAGGACCAGTTTTTGGAATGAAAGGTGGAGCAGCAGGTGGAGGATATGCACAAGTTGTTCCTATGGAAGATATAAACCTACATTTCACTGGTGATATGCATGCAATAGGTATAGCTCATAACTTAATCTCTGCTTGTATAGATAACCACATCAATTCTGGAAATGCTTTAGGAATTGATATAACTAAAATAACTTGGAAAAGAGTTGTGGACATGAATGACAGAGCTCTTAGAAATATAGTTATTGGACTTGGAGGAAAAAGCTAATGGATATCCAAGACAAGATTCTTTCCAAATCACAGTTGGATCTGAAATAATGGCAATACTTTGCTTATCTAACTCAATAACTGAATTAAAAGAAAAATTAAAAATATAGTTTTTGGAACTTTCATTAGATGGAAAATTATTAAGAGTTGGAGATTTACATATAGAAGGAGCAGTTGCAGCTCTTCTTAAAGATGCTATAAAACCTAACTTAGTTCAAACATTAGAAAATACACCTGTATTTATCCATGGAGGACCATTTGCTAATATAGCTCATGGATGTAACTCTATTCTTGCTACAAAAATGGCATTAAAATTAACTGACTATGTTGTTACAGAAGCTAGGATTTGCTGCAGACTTAGGAGCAGAAAAATTCATAGACATCAAATGTAGACTTGGTGGATTAAAACCTGATTGTGCTGTTATAGTTGCAACAGTTAGAGCTTTTAGAACATCACGGAAAAGGTGACTTAAAAAGCTGGATTAGAAAAACTTAGATAAACACATAGACAATATCAAAAATAAATATAAATTACCATTAGTTGTTGCACTAACAAATTTGTAACAGATACTGATGAACAAATCGCTATGATAGAAAAATTCTGTAATGAAAGAGGAGCAGAAGTTTCTCTATGTGAAGTTTGGGCAAAAGGTGGAGAAGGTGGAATAGACCTTGCAGAAAAAGTTCTAAGAGCAATAGATGGAAATAAAAACTGAATTTGATTATTTCTATGATATAAACTTAACTATTAAAGAAAAATAGAAAAATCTGTAAAGAAATTTATGGAGCAGATGGAGTTGTATTTGCACCTGCAACTAAAAAAGTATTTGATGTAATAGAAGTTGAAGGATTAAATAAACTTCCAGTATGTATGTCAAAAACTCAAAAATCAATTTCTGATAATCCAGCATTATTAGGAAAAACCTAGTGGATTTAAAGTAACTATAAATGATCTTCGTCTAGCTGTTGGAGCAGGATTCGTTATAGCTATGGCAGGAGATATCATAGATATGCCAGGATTACCAAAAGAAACCATCAGCAGAAGTAATTGATATTGATGAAAAATGGAGTTATCTCTGGATTATTCTAAGAAAATATTGACAAATATTAGATTTAAGATTATAATTAATTAACAATATAAGTATTGTTCCTAGACTATCAAGGTGATGATAGAACTTACTTGGAGAGATGGTAGGAACCCACATAGGGCTTATACTATGTTTATGTTGAAGAAATACAACTAAAAATTTTTCCAACTCTCAAATGAATATTTATTGTGCCTGTTATGTATTTAACAGGCTCTTGGGGGAGTACAAGAATGGTAGAAAAATATATGGAGAGAAATATTTCTATTAGTCAAGTAGATATTCTAGAATTTTTAATTTTTATAAGGAAATAGCGAAATATCAGTATTTGTATACATTAGAAAAATAATCTAAAAATAAAATTAGCATTTAATGAAAGTAATTTTTCCTGCATTTATTAGGTTTACATAAATTCAAAAATAGTTTCAAAGCTATAGAAAAACAATCTGACATAATTGAAGCAATAAAAATAAAAAGTCTTAATATAAAAACTTAAAATCAAGTGAAGCTAATGTGCTAATTAATATAAAAGATAGATTGGGATATTTTCCTTGTTTAAATATTAAATAATGTAGAAAAAGTAGTTGAACTTTGATTCTACTAAATGTATTCCTACAAAATTAGATGCAACCTTTTCATTGAATACTTCAAAAATAAGTGTTTCAATCTTATTTAGCTATAAAATCAATAAAAATAATGAGTATAATTGTGTTCCAATATCATTTTTGTAGATAGAATAAATCAATATCAAATTAACAAACAACAAAGAATATAGCAACAGAATTTCAAAAGTTCTTAATAAATGTATAATTATTTAATAAAAAGTTGAAAAAGTCTATGTGTACATACTAGAAATAAGATAAATTCCTTTTTGATTTATAGTTGATTAGAAAAGGATATTGTTAGTTAAACCTTTTCTTATATAATGATTTTATAACTAATATATAATAAAATTTTTAGGATTAGTTCATGAAAAGGCTGTTGCAAATTAAATAATTAAAGTCCCAAAAGAAAAATGACACTAGAAAACAATTTTTGTAATTTAGTGTCATTTTTAATTTAAAAAGTATAGTACATAAATTTTTAGAAATTTTCCTAAAATTTAATATAATATGTACTTATGATAAAAAGCAATTAATAATAACAGATATTTTAAATCTTTTTCAACCTAAACTACATTAACCAAGAAGATATTGATAATGATGACACTGTTAGTCGCTTTGAAGCAAAGCCATTCTGAGGAAATGGATCTACTGACTGCAAAGTTTTTCCTAACAAAACAGGTGCATCCTGTCAATATGTTTGCTGTAATCACTTATGCGCTACTCACAAAGGTAAAATATTCTACAAGGGATATTAGCTTTGTAAAGATAGTCAAAGAACCAAATTCCTACTGAATTCGGCTAATATTCCCACTATTCAACTATTTCGCGCTTTCTTCAAAAAGCTAGATCATATCATCTATGAATTGTTTTGCTCAATTTGTGAAAACTGTTAAAATTAAGTGAAATCACCTACAGAAACTATTTACATTGATGGAACAAAAATTGAAGCTTATGCTATTAAATATAGCTTTGTCAAAGAAATCTCACTTTTAAAACATGGTGCTAAAGACTTGAAGAAAATATCCGCAACCAATTGATGAATTTAATAAAATATTTTTACTAAAGAATTAGACAATATTTTTGATATTCTTTCTTTTTAGAAGAACTTAAAATCTACAAAGTTTTTGGTAAAGGTAAAGAAAAAGTAAGGAAACAACTATTTCCTTGAAAAGCACAATCCTATGTTGAAAGACCAAATAAATATACTAACGGCTTTAGAAATTTAGGAGAAAGAAATAGCTAAACAAAAACTGGATAAAGAAGCACAACTTTTATGAGAATGAAAGAAGATTGGCATGCGCACTGGTCAATTACTAAAACCAGGGATATAATTCAAATTGAGGTAATTAGTGAATATATAGTTTCTATGATATTTTTCATAATCCTTCTGATACAAAAACTTTCAATTCCGTTTCTTGAAAAATAAAATCTCAAAATATTGAAGTTAAAAATGCTTAGCAGATATGGCTATGAAAGCTTTTTCAATTATGAATATTTAAAAATTAATAATTATGTATCTTACATTAAACCAATATATTATGAAAAATCAAAAACTAGAAAATATAAGAAAGATTTAAATAGAGTGGAAAAATTTAGAATATAATGAAGAAGAAAAATAGACTATTTAGGAAAGATAGATTAGAACTAGAATTTTTGTATTATGAAAAAGATAAAAACAATATATTTTAGAAACCCAGAAACAGAAAAGAAAGTCAGATATAATTATGAATTCAGAAAAATTATCAAAAAGAATCAAAAAGATAATATAGAAAGTGAATTTGGAAAGCAAACTAAGAATGAATAGAAGTATTCAAGTAGAAGGAGCTTTTGCAGTAATAAAAGAGGATATGAAACTGCGCAAATTAAAAGTTAGAGGTAAAATAGTGTTAAAAAGAGAAATAGACTATTTATGCATAGCAGTATAATTTTTAATAGATATATTTCTAAATTAAGCAAAAATAAAATAGGAACAGTATTGCACTCACTAAAATCTGCTTAGATAAAAAGTAGACTTGTATTACAATTCGTCCAACAAGAATAGAAACTCAAAATTAAAAAGATTTCTATTTTTGTAAAAAGAAAAAGCTGTTACAGACTGATGATAAAAATCATCAATTTGCAACAGCCCCTCTATAATATATATTGAAATTTAATATAAAATTATGTATAATAAGTTATAGTTTACAGTTAATATAGTTGTAAAAATAAGAAATATTATGTAGAGAGAGTTTATATAGTTAATTTTTAACATTTCATATTTAAATTTATATTAAAGAATAGTATGCTCACTATTTTTAAAAAGTAAAAACTGTAATAAAAATTTAATATAGGGTTAATAATCCGTGAATTACGGAAAAATGTTCAAATTTTTGCCACCATATAGACTTCTCTAACATAAATACGACATTCATCCCTTTGGTAAGGGTATTGAAGGTAATCCATTTATAATAAGGTTTTAAAACCTTATTTATTATATGATGATATTGTAAAATGATATTGTAGAGCTTAGTATTGAAGGTAATCCATTTATAAGAGTTTAAAAACTAAGATTCGTGAAATAGCTAAAAATGAAAGCCGTTCACTTAAGTATTGAAGGTAATCCATTTATAATAAGGTTTAAAAACATCCAATCAGACTCAAGTCCTTCTTTTCCAGGAGTGAAGTATGTATTGAAGGTAATCCATTTATAATAAGGTTTTAAAAACAATTTTAAATCGTTCATTTTTCTCCTGCCTTATAATTATTAACGTATTGAAGGTAATCCATTTATAATAAGGTTTTAAAACTTTATGGTCTTCATCATATGCAGCCTTTTCTCTTCATCAGTATTGAAGGTAATCCATTTATAATAAGGTTTTCAAAACAGCGATAGATGGAGTTTTAGATGAAAAAGGGGACCCGGGTATTGAAGGTAATCCATTTATAATAAGGTTTAAAAACAAGTAAGAAAGACTATAAGAGATTTTCTATAGTATTGAAGGTAATCCATTTATAAATAAGGTTTAAAACGATATCTCCGTTTGTCCTTTATCAAGTCTACCTATGTATTGAAGGTAAATCCATTTATAATAAGGTTTAAAACTATTGAGACCTCCTTTTAAGGTCTCAAACCTAAGAAAAATGTGTATTGAAGGTAATCCATTTATAATAAGGTTTAAAACCATTAAAAACCACGCTCCTTTTTACAGCAGCTGCAACTGCTATTGAAGGTAATCCATTTATAATAAGGTTTAAAACTCCCAATCCCCTTTATAAACTAATCTAAGGCATTGAAGGTAATCCATTTATAATAAGGTTTAAAACACCTTTAAGTTCATATCTAAAATAAGGCAAAGTGGTTGTATTGAAGGTAATCCATTTTATAATACAGGTTTAAAACGATTAGTTTTTCCAATCATAAAACTAATGAAAATTTAGTATTGAAGGTAATCCATTTATAATAAGGTTTTAAAAACCTAAAAAGAAGAAAAAGGCGGAGTTTCTACAGTACGGTGGTGGAGGGTATTGAAGGTAATCCATTTATAATAAGGTTTAAAACTATTTTTCCAGATGATACCATATTGAAGGTAATCCATTTCTATAAGTGACCTCTTCGTGCCCTTTATCTTGTAGATTTAGTATTGAAGGTAACCATTTATATAGGTTTAAAACCATATACTATGAGAAATTCTAATGAGCTAAAGAAGTTCATGGTATTGAAGGTAATCCATTTATAATAAGGTTTTAAAACTTAAATGTAAGTTTATGAACCTTCCATTTTTCTTCGCATAGGTAATCCATTTATAATAAGGTTTTAAAACTAGAAGATAAATATAATCTTCTAAGATTTTAATATCTGTGGTATTGAAGGTAATCCATGATAATAAGGTTTAAAAACCTAGCCACTTTTAAAGTCTTACCACTTTCATCAATTAATGTATTGAAGGTAATCCATTTATAAGGTTTAAAACTTTGGTAATGGTAGAGTAAATAGACTTAAGGGTAAATCTGTAGGTATTGAAGGTAATCCATTTATAATAAGGTTTAAAACAGCTAATGCTGAGAAAGTCGGAGCACCCTCACAACATAACTATGGTATTGAAGGTAATCCATTTATATATAGGTTTAAAAACTTCCGAGTTTACCCGAAGTCCACCGAATATTGATTTATATGAGTATTGAAGGTAATCCATTTATAATAAGGTTTAAAACTCATAGCATACCTAGTTAGGAAGTTTTTAGTTATAGTATTGAAGGTAATCCATTTATAAGGTTAAAACTCTCATCAATTTGTTCACCAGTTAATACATGATTTGAGAGTATTGAAGGTAATCCATTTATAATGCGGTTTAAAAACGTAACCTCCCGCTGCAAGTTCATTGATTTGGTCCAACGTATTGAAGCGTAATCCATTTATAATAAGGTTTGAAAACACACATAGATGAAAATTTTATCAGAGGCTGGCGAGTATTGAAGGTAATCCATTTATAATAAGGTTTAAAAACGAATTTGTTCTGTAAAAGAAAAATCTACTTGTACTGGAACAGTATTGAAGGTAATCCATTTATAATAAGGTTTAAAACTGTTTATATGGAAACTGCTCACGGAGAAAGATATTTAGGTATTGAAGGTAATCCATTTATAATAAGGTTTAAAAAGTAAAATAGCTATTAAAAATATAATAAAAATCTCTACATATTTTTATTAAAAAGATTAAAATTTTATCATTTTTAATTTTTAAGTTCTAAAATTAGCAATTATTGGAAGTTACGTTTATAATGAATTTTTAATATCTATTTATAGATATCTAACACAAAAATGGAGTCTCGTTATTAAACAAACCCATTTATATATCTCTATATTATTTTTTAGAATTTGGATACTATAAAATTCTACTATTATTATATATAATATTTATTATAATCTAAAATTATTTGTACAAGAACCATTATTACTAAAAACTTTTATTATAGTTAAAAGCATAATATAATCCTCCTTGATAAAACCATAAATTGACAAACTACTTTTATGTGTTGCAGTTATAAAATCTTTTAGTATATCCATGTTATCAACTCTCACTAAAATTTTTAAAGATAAAACTATTTTTAAAAAGCCAGTACCAGAACAAACATTTCTAAACATATAATCACCTTTTAATTTAATTAATATATTTTGAGTTATATAACCTTCTAAGAAAAACATGTGAATCTTGACTTTTTACTTTTAATACCTCCTATAAATTTAATCTTTTTAATAAATCATTAATCCCTTTTGCCACAATCTACCAACAATAATACTACTCTAACTGAATAACTAATGGTAACATAATAATCACCTTTTTATTAAACTATTTCATAATTTTTCTGCTATAATTGATGTCACAACCGTATGTTAAAACTTGAAAATATTAGGAAACATAAAATCAACTCCCTTTCAAAAATTAAATAAATAAAAACTATAAACTCAATTATGATTACTTTAAGTGTTGCGTTAAAATTCTTTTAAGTATAAGCATAAAATCAACTCCTTTTTAATAAATTTTTAAAGATAAAACTATTTTAAAAAGCCAGTACCAGAATAACATTTCTAACATATAATCACTCTTTCGATTATTCATTTTCATAAACACATATACAATAATATTTTTACTAAAAATTTACTTAAATTTACTTTTTAATCTCTAATCCTCCTCCCACCATTTTTAATTTCTTTACTACAACTCTACCCAACAATAATACTACCTAACTGAATAACTAATGGTAACATAAATATCACTCCTTTAACTTTCTTTTCATATGTTAGTATAACAATTTAATTTTACCTATTTTTATATAATTTTACTTTTTGTTTTTCTTTCTTTTCTTTTTCTTGTATATACTATATAGTACTCTATGATTTTTACCAAATTTACTAAAATTTACTTTATTCTTTTCTAACAAACTTTTATTCATTCTCTCAGTTAAGTACCTACAAACTTTTTAAAAATAATTTTAAAGAAAAATATTGAAAATAAAAAGAAATATTTTTGAGATAGAACAAATATATTTTTAATTGTTATCTATATTTTTCTATCCTAACTGTGTTAAAATGCTTGCAATAAATAAAGCAGGAGGAAAGAAAGATGAAAGAAATTATTAACTGTATTAGGGATTGATGTTAGGGTTTAACAACTTTATCAGTGGCAGCTGAAAAAGAAATGAAAGTAGGGAATTACATCAAATAGTAGAACATCCTTCATTAGATGCTGCAAGAAAAGGTGTAGAAAAAGCTTTAAAAGAAAAGGGAAAAGGAAAAATATAAAAATAGAATATCAATCAGCACAGGAGATTTTTGGAACAGCACAACTAATTGCTAAGTCTTATGCCTCATCTAAAAAAGATGTAATAGTTGCAATATCAACTCCAAGTGCCCAAGCTGCACTTAATGCAACAAAGACTATACCAATAGTCTATACAGCAGTAACAGATGGAGCTAGTGCAGGATTAAAAGGGAAATAATATAACAGGGACTTCTGATATGTCACCTTGATAAACAAGCAGAGCTTATTAAAACTCTACTTCCAAATGCAAAAAAAGTAGGATTTATATATAATCCTAGTGAACAAAAACTCACTACTATTGTTAGAAAAATTTAAAGGAATTGCAAAAGCAAAAAGGACTTACTGTTGTAGAAAAAGGTGTTAGCTCAGTAAATGATATTAATTTAGCAACTAGATTCTTTATTAGGGTCAAATAGATGTCTCTATATATACCAACTGATAATTTAGTATATTCATCAGCTAGTTTAGCTATACAAAAAGCTAATAGAAAAGAATGTGTCCAGTTATAGCTTCAACAAATGATATTGTAGAAAAAGGAGCTTTGGCAACAGAAAGTATAGATTATGAAAATTAGGATATCAAACAGGAGAAAGAGTAATAGATATTTTAAATGGAAAAACTCCTAAAGATATTCCTATGGAAACTTTAAAACAAACAACTTTGGTTATAAATCAAAAATAGCTAAGAAATATATATATCACTTGATAATCCTAAGTTAAAAATGCAGTAAAAATAAAAATAACTCATTACTGAGTAGATTTTAACGATAAAAATCAAGAATTCAGCTGCAATTCCAACCAACTCGCTAATCAAATTAGCTCAAACATGTTGAGATTTGTTTTGGCCTATTCTATTTTGATTTTATCTCAAAAATCTACATTCGTAATTCATTTATTTTTAATCTAATATTAGGTAGAACAGATGATAGTAGAAGGAGTAGAAAAAATGTTACAGGCTACGATAGAGCAGAGTTTAATATTTGCAATAATGGTATTTAGGAGTTTATATATCTTTTTAGAATATTAAACTTTCCAGATATGACAGTTGATGGAACTCTTTCCTTTGGGAGCAGTAATTTCAGCAAAAAGTTATTGACTTTGAGGAGTAAATCCATATTTAACATTGTTAGTTGCACTTATTTCTGGAGCAGCAGCAGGAGCAATAACAGGACTTATCCATGTGAAATTAAAAAGTTAAAGATTTACTTGCAGGAATTTTTAGTTATGACTGCTCTATATAGTGTAAATTTAAGAGTTATGGGAAAGTCAAATATACCATTATTTGAGGAAGATAATATATTTAATACTGAATATTCAATGATGATAACTATAGTAGTTTTAATTTTGATAAGTAAATTTCTTTTTAGATTATTTGTTAAAAACAAAGTTTGGTTTTGCTTTTAAAAGCATTAGGAGATAATGAAAATTTAATTGTGTCTTTGGGATTAAATGAAGAAAAATACAAAGATATATGGGCTTATGATAGCAAAATGCCTTTGTAGCTTTTCAGGAGCTGTACTTGACACAATATCAGGGTTTTTGCTGATGTAGGAATGGGAACAGGAATTATAGTTATAGGGCTTGCCTCAATAATAATGGAGACACTTTATTTGGAAAAGAGAAGAAGATTCGCAGGAACTACAATTGTAATAATTGGTTCAATATTATATAGAGGAGTTATTGCAGTAACTTTATCATGGGTATGGATGCAAGTGATTTAAAATTAATCACTTCTGTAATTGTAATTGTAATTTTGTGGATACAAAAGCAAAAAGATAAAAAGGAGAAAAATAATTATGATAAATATATCAAATATTAAAAAGACATTCTATTCTGCATTAGGTGAAGAAAAACTGTATTCAATGGACTAAATTTAGAAATAAATCAAGGAGATTTTTATCTCAGTTATTGGAAAGTAATGGAGCAGGAAAAACAACTCTACTTAATACTATTAGTGGAAATATAGATTTAGATGATGGCTATATTGAGGTTGATGGAAAAATATAAATAACTTTAGCTAAACATAAAAAGAGGAGAATTTATATCTAAGGTTTATCAAAATCCTGCATTGGGGAACAGCTCCTTCTATGACTATATTTGAAAATTTATCTATGGCAGATAATAAGGGTAAAACATTTGGTTTAAGTTTGAGCTTAAATTATTCAAGAAAAGAATACTATATGAATTTATTAAAAGAATTAGATTTAGGTTTAGAAAAATTTACTAGATACAGAAGTTCAATATCTATCAGGAGGGCAAAGACAATGTCTTGCACTAATAATGGCAACTTTAAATCAGCCGAAAGTTTTATTACTTGATGAACATACTGCTGCCCCTAGATCCTAAAAACTTCAAAAAAATAATTATGGATAAAACAGAAGAAATAGTTAAAAATCTGAAATACCTACTCTTATGATAACTCATAATTTACAAGATAGCTATAAGATATGGAAATCGTTTAATTATGCTTCATAATGGAGAAATTATTTTAGATATAAAAGGAAAAAGAAAAGAAAGAGTTGACACAGGATAGCTTTTAATGGAAATCTTCCAAAAGAAAGCGACTTACTCTGATGTAATGTAAAAAGCAGGTAGCTTTGTTACAGCAAGTTACCCACATAAAAATGTTAATTACTAATTTTTAAAGATTAATAATTATATAGATATTTTTAGATAATAGTAATATAATTACTACTATCAAGACTACTAAAAATACGATTTTTCACTCTTTCACTCCTTATAAAGAGATTAGGAGGAAAAATAAAAATGAAGAAACTAGTTAATTATATCATTGACATTTAAAAATAAAAAGATTATAATTAACTCAGATGAAAGAAAATACGAAAAATGAGAAAACTAAAAATAACACTTGTTACAACAGGTGTTATTTTTATTTCTTAGTAAAATCTAAATTTGTGATATAATAGATAAAATTATGAAATTTTTTCTCTATGGAGGTGAGAAGTTTTGAAAAATAAGAGTTACAGTTCCTGAAGATGTTTGGGATATAATAAAAATAGATCAAGAAGACTTTTGGAATAAATAACAATAAATTCTGTAATTATATTTTAGAAAAATTAAAAGTTTAATAGAAAAATTGAAACAGAAAAAAATTACTTTCAAGCTCAAGGAAGAACTCATAAAAAGATTATTCAATTTGACTTAAATGTCAATAATAAAGAGATATATTATGATATTTTAAAAATCTAATGAGGTTGAAATTGAGGCAGAATATTTTTAGAGAATTATTTGAAATATATTGTTCTAAAATTTAAATATCAAAGAGAATTATTTATCTATGAAGATAAATTAAAATCTATATTAGATGCTATAAAAGATGAAAAATAAATTAAAAATAAAGATATTTTTTCTGAAATTATTGATATAGACCCAATCTTCATTCGTAGGGAAGATAAAGGAAACGAAAACTTTATTTTGCTATGTTGAGAAATTAAATTCTTATCAAAATTATAAATTAAAAAGAAATGGAAAATAGTGGCCATGATTACCTGAAAAATGAAGAAAAAGAGATAAAAATTCATAGATAGTATGAAGAAAAATATGATCCATTTTTTTAGGAAAGGCTACAACTATAAAGGTCAAATTGACAACCTTAGGAGAAAGTTTATTAAAAACTTTTACTGAATATAGACCAAAACTAATAAAAATGAAAAAGATATTTATTAAATAGTGCAAGAACACTTGCGACATAAGGCTAAGCTCCTTAACTTGTTAAGGAGAGATAATGCCCAGTCGTGAGATGAATTACACGAAAATTTTTAGTAAGCGAAATTTGATGTAGACACGAGCAAGGAAACTTGTATGTAGACACGGAGCAAAAACCGTGCAACAAAGAAACTGAATTGTTGGGAACTCTTAAAAGCTAGTATAACCACAACATAGCAATCTTACTCATAAGAGGCAAATGTGAAGGTAGCGAAAGCAGAAAAAAATATACTAGATGGTGCAAGGTTAAATCCCAAACACTGAGCCATATAGAAAGGCAAACAATAGACAATCAGCAGCTAAGCTCTGAAAAGGAAAGTTCAACGACTATCCCTCGTGAGGGAGTACAATACAAGCGATTGGTATTGGAAGTGGTTTCGCCTAAGGTGTTGAGATACACTATGGATAAGATATAGTCTGTGCTTGTTAGAGATAACAAGAAGTTGCCATAAGTATAAAATCTTTAGAGAACTGCATAAGTAGTAGCGCACTTATGTGAACGACACTTCCCACTGTTGTGGGTTTTTAAAAACTTTAAAAATATCTAAAAATAAATAAAAATATTACTTTTTAATAGATAAAATGTAGAATATATGGTATAATATCTCTGATGAAAAAGGAGGTGATTATATATGTATTTAACATTAAAAACAACAAGTAAAAACATCTTAGTAAAAAGAGTTTAGAAATTTAAAATATTTATCTCATATAGCTAAGAACTTAACTAATGAAGCTATATATAATATTAGACAATACTATTTTAAAAATAAAAAGTATTTAAGTTATAATGAAAACTATAAAATGCTTAAAAAAATAGTGAAAATTACAAGAAATTAAATTCTAATATGGCTCAACAAATTCTAAAAGAAGTAGATGGAAGTTTCAAATCATTTTTTGACTTTTTAAAAACTTGCTAAGAATGGTCAATATGATAATAAAAATAAAAATTACCTAAATATCTTGCTAAAGATGGATTTACAACTCTTGTTATAGGTTTTGTTAGATTAAAAGATGATATGCTGATTATTCCTTATTCAAATTCATTTAGAAAGACACATGAGGAAATCGCAACAAAACTACCACCAGTATTAAAAAGGCAAGAAAATAAAAGAGATTAGAATAATACCTAAAACAATATTCTAGGTACTTTGAAACTAACATACTTATGAAGTAAAAAGAAGTTCAAAGGGAATTAAATAGAGAAAATGGACTAGGAATAGATTTAGGTATAGATAATCTATGTACTTGTGTTACTAAATACTGGAGCTCATTCCTAATAGATGGTAGAAAATTAAAATCAATAAATCAATACTATAATAAGATAAATGCAAAATTACAAAGTATAAAAAGATAAGCAAAAGATTGAGCGCACAACATTAAGACAAAAAGAGAATAGCTAGAAAGAGAAATAATCGCATAGAAGATTATCTTTCAAAAGCAGCAAGAATAATAATAAATTATTGTCTTAATAATGATATAGGAAAAACTAGTTCTAGGATATAATGAGGACTTTTCAAAGAAATTCAAATATAGGAAGTATAAATAATCAAAAATTTTGTGAATATACCATATGGAAAATTAAGAGATAAATTAATATATCTATGTAAACTATATGGAATAGAATTTAAAACTACAAGAAGAAAGTTATACATCAAAAGCAAGTTTCTTTTGATGGAGATGAAACTCTAAATATATGATAAAAAGAAAAATCTACAAGAATATATATTTCAGTGGAAAAGAGAATAAAAAAAGAGGACTATATCAAACAAGTGCAGGTAAACTTATAAATGCAGATTGTAATGGTGCATTAAATATTCTAAGAAAAAGTAAAGTTGTGGATTTAAGTATCCTATACAATAGAGGTGAGCTGAACACACCCTAAAAAGAATAAGGGTAGTGTAAAGCTATCAAACTTCTAGAAAATTTTTAAATATTTTTAAAGATTTTAAAACCCCTGCATTACACTTGGCTAAGCTCCTTAACTTATTAAGGAGAGATAATGCCCAGTCGTGGAGGTTCAGTATTTTGAAACATCAGAAGAACAAGCAAAGATGTATTTTAGAGGTTTCTCAAAAAGAAGCTGAAATATTAGAACCTCTTTCATTGAGAGAAGAAATAATAAAAGAATATCAGGAAGCTTTTAAATATATATAAATAAAGTGAGCTATTGCCTACAAATGCAAGAACTCACTTTTAAATTTTATAATTCTTTTAAATCTTCATCTGCTAATCTATCTTTTATTGGTTTTGATTTTAAAAGATAAAACTTAAAATGTTGGTAATGCTTCAAGGAAAATAATATCTTTTCTATCTTTAGCCTCTCCTTCTGCAAGTATAGCAGCCTTTGCCACAACATTTGCTCCAGCTTTTTCAACTAATCTTTCAAGTGCTTTTTAAAGATTGACCCAGTTGAAATAACATCATCAATTAATGCAACTCTTTTCCTTTTAATTTTGTTAGCATCTTGATTGTTTAAATATAATTTTTGAGAATTTAGTAGTTGTTATAGAATTAACTTCAACTCAATAGGTTCTTCCATATATGCTTTTACATCTTTTTCTAGCAACAATATATTCATTTAAATTTAAAATTTTAGATATTTCATAAGCTAATGGAATACCTTTTGCTTCAAAGCAGTTACTACAAAGTCAACCTCTGGTAATTTTTAGCTATCATAGGAGCTCGTCTTTTTAACAATTTCAGTATCTCCCTAAGATAACAAAACTAGCTATTGATAAATCATAAGAAAGTTTTATTATAGGTAATTCTCTTGTAAGTCCAGCAACATGTAAAGTATAAGTTTTCATAATTCTCCTTATCCAATAAAGACAAAAAAATATATTTTACAACTAATGCCACAAGTAAACCTATAAATGGGTCATTAGCAGAGTAACTGTCATAGCAGTAGCAACAACTACATAATCTTGTGGTGTTCCTCCTGAAAAAGCAAGAGAAGCATTAGTAGGAACTGTCACAATAGCTCCCTAAAATAAATAAGAAACCATGAACAGAATGTCCAGGAATATATTTACTAATTTTAGGTAGTAAAACCAAAGAATAAAATAACTGCCATTATAGCCATCATTAAAACTCCACTAGTTAAAAGGGTTTGGTGCAGCAGCAGTAGCAGATATAATAGCTTCAACTGGTCCACCACCAAAAAGTGAAGAAACTGCATCAGCAAGTCCTGAATATATAGTTAAGTGGTCTATATTAGCTTCATATTTTTCCAGTCATTGAGGCTGTTATATTTCCAAAAGCTATATTTGCTCCAATAGTCTAAACATGCAAGAGCTAAAGCACCCATCGAATAACATTCAGATTTATAATAGGTTTTTGATTTCAATTTTTGTAATTTTCAATAATTCCACCACCAAAATCAATTTTAAAAATATTGGCAACTAAACTTGAAAAAGATTACACAAAGCCACAATAGTATAAACTAAATTTTGTCCAAAGAAAAATAAGTTATAAAAGCAGATACAATAGAGCTAGCTATAACAATCCTACTTTCTTTAAAGCCAGATAAAGCTATTCTTGTTAGCATTATTCCAACTCCCTGCCATCATTGCATTAATAATAGTTGAGCCAGCAAAATTGACTATTGTAGATAAAGTTCCTGTAAGTCCCTAATATAACCATAGCTAAACCAGAAAAACAATATTATTGAAAGTCTTTCTAATATCTTTTCCTAACATTCCTGCAAGAGCTATTGTTTCTGCTTGGAATGAAATAGGAATAGCAGAACCATATAATAAACAAGCCACAGCACCAACAATAAAACCAAAAAGCAGTTGGTACTGAAGCAAAACCATAAGTAGCAGCCTAAAAGAGCCTGTGGAATACCATTTCAATACAACACTCCAAAGCTGCAAGTACATCATTAACTGTCATTAATAAAAACATCCTTTCTATATTTCAAATTATATCATATTTTATGTAAGAACTCACTAAATGTCAAGAAAACAAAAAAGTAAAATAAAAAACAAAGCACATGGTAGTCCCTTTTTGCAGTTTTGTTACGTGTTTAAACCTTTCTATTACTGATTAATCATCACGATATATTAATCTATCTTTGTAATTTAGTGATAACTGTAACTGTAAAAAGTGAGGTACATGTGAGAGTCCTGACTTTACTATTTACTAGTGGTCACAATGAAAAACTGTTACTTATTGTTACAAGCTAATTATAGTATATTTATTATCTTGCACTCAACACATATCACAAGTTTGTTGGTTTTAATTCTTGTAAAAATTGAAACTAAGAGAGTTAGTAGAGTGTGGTAGCTTGAAAAACTCTTTTTTAAAAATTAATGTTATAATAAAATATAATATGAGTTTACTATGGAGGAAAAATGAAAAAGCATAAAAATATAATGATACAAGGTACAGGTTCATCTGTTGGAAAAACTTTAATAGTTGCAGGTCTATGCAGAGTATTTTGCACAAGATGGATATAGAGTTTCCCTTTTAAATCACAAAATATGGCACTTAATTCTTTTGTAGATATTGAAGGTTTGGAATTAAGTAGAGGAACAGTTATTCAAGCAGAGGCAGGCTATGAAAGTGCCAAGAGCCTTTATGAATCCAATTTTTATTAAAACCTAATTCTGATAATAATTCACAAGTAATAATAAATGGAAAAGTTGCTTATACAGATTGATGACAAAAATTATTTTTCACATTCAAAAGAATTAAAAATAGCTTTAGAAACTTACAAAAAAATAATATAGAAAATAATTTTGATATAGCTGTTTTAGAGGGTGGTGGAAGTCCCAGCTGAGATAAATTTAAGGGAATATGATTTAGTAAATATGGGAATGGCAGAGCTTATTAATAGTCCAGTTATATTAGTTGGAAATATAGATATAGGTGGGAGTATTTGCTTCAATCTATGGAACAGTGATGTTATTAGATGAAAATGATAGAAAAGAGAATAAAAAGGCTATATTATCAAATAAATTTAGAGGAGATAGCGATTTATTAAAGCCAGCCATTGAAATTTTTAGATAAAAAGATTTAAAGATGAGGGCTTAGATATAAAAATTTTTAGGAGTTTTACCTTATGCAGATTTAAAGATAGAAGAAGAGGACAGTTTGTCAGATGAAGATAAAAGAGTTTATTCAGATGATAAGAAATATATAAATATCTCAGTTATTAAAACTAAAAAAGATGTCAAATTTTACAGATTTTCATGCTTTTAAACAATATGATGATGTAAGAGTAAGATATATTTATGATGTTAAAGATTTAGAGATGAAGATATAATTATTTTCCTGAAGTAAAAATACTATAACAGATTTAGAAGACTTTAAAAGAGAAAGGTATTTTTGAGAGAGTAAAGGAGTTAAAAGAAAAAGGTAAAATTATTATTGGGATCTGTGGAGGTTTGCAGATGTTAGGGAAGAAAAATCTACGACCCCTAAACATTTAGAAAGTGACATTTTAGAAACAGATGGTTTTTAATTTCTTTGATTATGAAACTACTTTTGATGAGATTAAAAAGACTGAACAAGTCACAAAAAAGATAGAAAGCTACAGAAGGAATTTTAAAAAGATTTTAATGACTATGAAATAAAAGGTTATGAGATTCATCAAGGGAGTAACAAATATTTCAACTCCTGTAATCTGTAAAGATAATGTCTTTTGCTACCTATATTCATGGAATATTTGATAATTCAAAAGTTTAGTAATGATTTATTAAATATGATTAGAAGAAAAAAATATGTGCCTGAACAAAAAGAAATATTATCTTTTAACGAGTTTAAAGAAAGAGAATATGATAAATTAGCAAAATTATTGAGAGAAAATTTGGATATTGAAGAAATATACAGAATTTTAAATTAATTTCCCATATCTATATTATATTTTTATACATATTGATATAAAATTTTAGACTAAAATCTTTGAGATTTTTTGTAAAATATGTTATAATACCAACTAAATTTAATTTAAAAACAGGGGAAACTAGATGGAAAGTATTTCATAAAATCGTTGATAGTGTCAATGGTTTGCTATGGGGAAAAATATTTTTAGTTTTATGTTGATTGGAGCAGCTATATATTTTTCTGTAAAAACTAAATTTATGCAATTTAGATTATTTCATAAGATAATAAAAGTTCTATTTAAAAATGAAAAAGGTAAACATGGAATTAGTTCATTAGAAACATTTTTCTTAGGGAACAGCTTGTAGAGTTGGAGCAGGTAATATTGCAGGAGTGGTTGCAGCAATATCAGTTGGAGGACCAGGAGCAATATTTTTGATGTGGCTTTGTTGCAATGTTAGGCTCTAGCAACAGCTTTTATTGAATCAAGCCTTGCAGTAATATATAGAAAAGAAAAAAAGATGGCTCTTTACAGGGGAACACCATTTATTATTGAAAAAGATTAGAATATGAGATGGTTAGGAATTGTCTATGCACTAGCTTCAGTGGTATGTTATTTTGGGGTAACTCAGGTAATGTCTAACTCAATAACAAACTCAATAACAAGTGTTTCATACTTGGGGAGCAGATAATAAGTTTTTAAATTTACAAAAACATTTCATCAATAGCAGTAGTTTTATGGTTGCTTATGTGATATTTTTAGTAAATCAAAAAGATTCTATTGTAGAATCATTAAATAAAATAGTTCCATTTATGGCTATTATTTATGTTGTAGCAGTTATCTATATATTAGTCACAAATTTAACTAATATACCTGCTATGATAGGAACTATCTTTTTCACAAGCTTTTTGGGAACTAATGAAGTTTTTAGGTGGAACATTTGGAGCAGTTGTAATGAATGGAGTTAGAAGAGGTCTTTTTCTCAAATGAAGCAGGAAGTGGAAATTTAACTATGCAGTTGCAGCAGTTCATATAGATATACCTGCAAAACAAGGTATGGTACAAGCTTTTGGAGTATTTATAGATACTTTAGTTATATGTAGTGCAACAGCCTTTATAGTTTTTACTTGCTCCTGAAAAGCACAATATCAGGACTATCTGGAATGGGGCTTTTCCAAGCAGCTATGACATATCATTTAGATGGTTTAGAGCCCTTTTGTAGTAGTTTTAATGTTTTTCTTTCTGTGTAAGTACCATACTTGCAGTTGCATTTCTATGGAAGAAGTGCAGTAAATTTTCATACATGAAAGTAAATATTTAAATATAGCTATCGGGTTATTTTAATTTTAATGATATATATTGGTGGAATAAAAAACAAGATATGTTTATCTGGTCATTGACAGATTTTTGGATTGGGTATAATGACAGTTATAAATATTTTAGTTATAATTCCTATTGCTAAACCACAGCACTTGATTCATTAAGAAGTTATGAAAAAGAATTGAAATAGATTGACTTTCTTTTTATCTTATATGTTAATATGAGAGTGCAAAAGCACAACATAAAAAGGAGGGAAATTTTATGTCAAATATTACATTAAGATTAACAGATGAAGAAAGAGAAATACTGAACAATGTAGCTCATTTATATGGTGACAAATTATCAACAGCGAATAAAAACAATATTATTTGAAAAAAATAGAAGAAGATTATAATTTAAAGTTAGTTAAAGATTTTGAAAAAGAGAAAAAGAAAATAAGGTGGAATTAGTTAGTTTATCTGACTTTTAGAAAAAGTTAGGTGTCTGAAATGTATAAGGTATATTTTGACAAAAAGTAGAAAAAGATTTTTAAAAATTAGATAAGAAAAGTTTTAAAATTAATTTTAGATTGGATTGAAAAATAATTTGGGAAAAATATAGAAGAACCAAGAAGTAAAAGGAAAAGTATCTGATAGGAAATTTAAAAGGATTATTGGAGATATAGAATAGGGTGATTATAGATTAATTACTAAAATTGATGATGGAAAACTATTAATTATTGCATTAGAACTTAAACACAGCAAAGAAGCCTCATAAATATTAAAATATTGGCTTTTCTCAGACACTCAGTAATCAACTATAAATATTTATGAATTATGCCAGAACACTCGCGACATCAGGCTAAACTCCTTAACTTGTTAAGGAGAGATAATGCCTAGTCGAGATGAATGGCATATTTTTGTTTACAAAAATTTGGAAATAGTTAAATACATATAGTATAATAAAAATGGTGATAAATACTGTAAATATTAATTTTGGAAGAGGATATGTGTATTCAATTCAATATCATATAGTGTAAAATACAGAAGACATATCCAAACTCAAAAGAAAGATGAGAGAAGTTGAGTGAACCATATGAATTATGTATTGACATTAGCTTTAAAAACTGAACTATGGCAAGAAACATATTTTAGAAAAAGAGACTAAAATAGCCAGGAATGATATATATACTTGCCTTAGTGAAATTCTCAAAAGACATAGAAAAATGATAAATCTCTTTCTGAATATAAAGGAATCAGTAATTTAGATAAAAAGAGCAATCTAAAAGATATAAAGAATTAGATATATATTTAATATCTAAATTTGAATTAAATAAATATGTGAAACCCATGACACAAAAATTCTAAAAAGAATATAGGATCTCAAATGGGACAAGAATTAATGAAAGAGCTTTTTATGACTTATGAAAAATTTAAGTATGGTAAAGCTAAAAAGTATATTTTAAAAAGTTATGAAAATTTCTATTCTGTTAGAGAAAAAGGTAATATTACAGGACTCTAGATTTTTAAAGAAGATTGTTGCATATCTTGGTTAGGCTTAAAGATTTCTGTAATAATAAAAATAATGATAAATATGCAATAAAGTTGTTTTTAAATAAGTTATTGTATTGTAGATTACTTAAGAGGGTTGTAATGGAAAAATAAACACTATAATCCAAATAACTTTGAGGACACCTCCTAAAACATAAAGTTGGTGGAGTAAAATGAAATTGGAATTGATATAGGAACTTCAACAATAGCAATCGTTAGTGATAATAGAGTAGAATTAAAGATTTTAGTCGAAAAATATAGAAATAATGAAAAAGAAAAATAAGACTACAAAGAAAAACTAGATAGACAGAGAAGAGCAAATAATCCTAATAAATACAATACTGATGGTACTATTAATATAGAAAAATAAAGAAAAATGGAAAAAGAGCAAATCATATATAAAAACAAAGTTAAAAACTTTCAAAGTTACAGAGAAAAATCGCAGAGAAAAAGGAAACAATCTCACAATATTTTTAGCGAATAGTATACTAGAAATTGGAACAATAGGTAAAAAGTTGAAAAATATGAATTTTAAAGCTTTTTACAGAGAAGAAGCAAGAAAACTGAAATATCTGAAAAACTGGAAAATTTAAAAAGAAAAAGAGATTTGGAAAAATCTTTATCAAATAGAGCACCTGCATTATTAATTGAAATAATAAATAGAAAAATTAGAATATATTGGAAAAATATAATAAAAATTGATACTTTTTAAAGTAAAAGCTAGTCAACTAAATCATAGTACAAAATGAATATGAAAAAGAAAAGTCTATCAAAAAGATGGGTAGAAATATTAGGAAATAAAAATACAAAGAGATTTGTATTCTGCATTTTTAATAAAAGAATGTAAAAGAAAAATTTAGAAGAAGTAAATATAGAAAAAGCACAAAAAGAATTTTAAAAATTTTTGTTAAATTGCATAAAGAAGAAATTGAAAGAATAGGAAATGTAAAAACATTAAAATGTATGGGATTTTAAAATAAAAACTGGTTTTTTGAACCAAGCCAACAGGATGTAAATATTCTCAATGGAGAGTTTGTCCATTAAAGTCTTAAGGAAATTAGCTAGTATTTGAATACTAGATATTCAAAAGAAACTAAATAGTATCTTTAAGAACCCTGCGACACAGTACAAACTCCTTAACTTGTTAAGGAGAGATAATGCCCAGTCGAGAGTTCAGTTGTAGATGTATTATAGGAAATACCTATCCTGACTTGAAAGAAATTGGGATAAAAATATTTGTGTTAGAATAATCAGTTCAGGCTCACTAGATGTAGATAGAATTAGATTGTTGACAAGGGATAATCATATGACGGGAGAAATAGCACCCTAAAATGGATATAAAAGGTTGCTTGCCTGTCTTACAATCACTGGAAAATAAGGGAATTAAATATGTGGCATAGGCTATACCAGCTGTAAATACAGTTGTGTCACAGAGACATACTGTATCTTTAGGGTTTATCATCCTCATATTTCTATTTATACAGACTGGCATTATGGGTAGGATAAAAAGATGTATGACTTTATATGATGA
>BNJS01001694.1_pt1 | contig 41041 bp, 56 predicted proteins | sample 8540461 | NCBI WGS metagenome assembly BNJS01 (sample SAMD00202454, study PRJDB9452) | human saliva metagenome | isolation source: human saliva | place: Japan
AACACAGCCTACTACAACTGCGAGCAAACAGTTTGCAGTACCTGTAAATATAACAGGCAACGCTTACTCTACTACTGTAACCTATAACTGTGCTGCCAATAATGCGACTGTGGTAGTAACACCTTCTGTTACTACAGGCTATACTTATACCTATAAATTGGACAACGGGGTAGCAGGTAGTGTTAATACCTTTAATAACGTAGCAGTGGGGGTACATACTCTAACCGTTACCTCAAGGTATACTGGAGCTACAGTTAAGGAGATTTTTAAAGAAGATTTTTGGTTCAGGGAGCTCCATACTCATTACCTGAAACGGTAGTACCTAAGGACTTTGTGTGTAAAGATGTGCTTTATGGTTTTCCAGCTGACATACTTGCAGAAGGGCATTATCAGGTAGCTAACCGTGAAAACCTCACCAAGAATACAGGATGGACTTGGGTTAATCCTAAAGACCATACTAATAGTGGAGATTCAAAAGGGCGTTATTTAGCCTTTAACTATGGGGCTAATGGAGGTAAAAGTTTTTCTACCAACAAGATATTAAGGTGGAGCTAATAAGTCTGTAACCGTAAAATATTATTTATATAGCCTTAATACAGGAGGAACCCCACCAACAATAAAGGCAGTTTTTAGTTAATAAAAGCTAATAGTGCTGTTATTTATACATCGACTCTGTATAATGTTCCTGCTAACACGAGTGACACTGAGACTGAAAAGAAGTTACTTTTACTTTTTACTCCAAATGTTAGCGACTTGCAGCTAAGACTTATTAATGATAATAACAATGTAAGTGCTAATGACTTTTGTTATTGACGATATACTGGTAACGCAGGCTTATGAGACTTGTACTAGCACCATTACCGCTACAGTAGCGCCTAAGGTAACGCAAGCCTTTGCGGGAGTTACTAAGCTAATAGGTTGTGGTACAGGGGCTAGTACAAACAAAAGCTGAGGTAACCATAGCTAATGTACAAGGAGGTACAGCTTATGAATATAATTTTGATGGTACTTGGACAACAACTAATATGGGTTGGTTACCGGCAGGCACGCATACAGTTTCGGTACGTGCAGCAGGTACAGGCAATAGCTGCCAATACGATATGAGTGTAACAGTACCAGCAGCATTAGCTACAACCTACTATCAAAACAGAGGTTTTCTATGCGTGCGATGGTAAGGCTATTCTAAATATAGGCGTAGCAAAACCCAGACCCGAGTCTTACCTATCTGTACAGTTTAGATGGGGCAGCTTATACAACTACTTATCTATATACTAATATATCGACAGGGACTCATACGGTTAGTGTACAATATGAGTATAGAAATGCTCCTTCGCCAGTGATGCTATTGAAAGAGACTTTTTGGTAGTGGGGCAAGAACAAGTTTACCAGCAACAACAACACCGATGCCTTTTTGGATTAGGAGTGGGAGCTTATGAAGTAACTAATCCTACTCAATATAATGCTACTTATACTCCTATGGCAGGTGGTGCTGGATATGGAAAAAGTATGTTGTCATTAACTTGCGCTCAAATCATGTATGGGTACCTGTTCCTGATCATACTTCAGGAGGTACAGATACACAAGGACGCTTCTTCTTAACAAATGCGCAAGCAGTTCTTTTCTGATGGTGATGTGTTCTATAAAAAGAAAGTTACAGGAATAGCTCCTAATTCTGAAATAAAATGGGAGTTCTTTATTTTGAACTTATTCCGTGAAGATGAAAAAAATGGGAGGTTCTCAAAATGCGATTAAGCCTAATATTCGCGTAGTATTAGTAGCAAATGATAATACTGTGATAGCTTCTAAAAATACAGGAGAAGTACCTAACTCTATCTGTGGTGCAGGGCTTAATAACTGGCATAAATATGAAGGAACATTTAACTCAGGTACTCACACCGAATTTACTATTGAATTCCGTTCTAACGGTTCATCTTCACATGCTTGGGAAATGATTTCTGTATAGATGATATCACTGTATACCAAGTACCAAAGGCTTGCGGTCAGGTAGTAAGTACTACACAAATAGTAACAGCTAATAGTCAAGATATACCCTGCCTTTACGGTTAGCAAAACGTATGATTGTGCAACAGGTAAGGGAGCTCTGACCGTAACGCCAACAGCTACTACCGGCTTTACTTATACTTATACTTTGGGTAGTACTACTTATACTAGTACAACTGCTACCTTTACAGGGTTAGATTTAGAGCAAAACTTATACAGTTAGCGTAAGTTATCAAGCTAGTAAGCAATACCGTTACCTTGCTTTAATGAAGATTTTTGGGGTAGGTACAACTGCTACCGATGCAGTGAAGAGTCCGTATATAGGAGAAGATTGGTATTTCAATAAGAATACAACAGAATCTTATAGTACCTCTAATGGTAAAGGACAATCTAAAAGTACACCCTGCTAATAAGTACTTAGATAATCAAGAGTATACTATTGCGCCAGAATTTATCTTGAATTCTAACTCAAATGACTGGATGAAACCAGTAGATAAATCAGGGAATGCCAATGGTAGGAAACTCTTTGTAGATGGTCATGCAACACTTACTACTGAAGCAAATCTTTACTTGCGTGAAATAGGAGTATTGCCTAATCAACCATTAACTTTTTACAACAGACTTTTTCAATGTTATTTCACTAGCTAAAAACAGCTCTTGCAAATAATCCTATTGTACAACCACAAGTGCGTTTGCAATTGTATGAAAGCGAAAAAGCTTTTTAAAGATGGCAATGCACCTTTGAAACAAACTAACATTTATCATGTACCTGCAGGTAGTACTACTACAGCAGCCGATTGGAAAAACACAAACCCTTACACTTAGTAGTACTGAGGTAGGTAATCGCACTAAATTGTTTGCAGTTATAAAAATGTATAATTTGCAAACTATAGCGGTCCTGCGATTTGGCATAGATAATATTGTTATTACTCAAAAGCTATCGGCTTGTGCTACTACAGTAACCGCTACTCTTACTAAGGGTGATGTAGCAAGACCAACGCTTACCTTGCCAGCGAACTTAAGCGTGATATGTAGTGCGCCAACGGCTTCGGCTACTATCAGCAGCTGGATAGCTTCGGCTGTAGCAACTAGCACTTGTGGAACCGCTACTGTAACGCATAACCATGTAGCCCCTGCTAACCTATGTAATGTAAGCGGTAATGCGGTGAGTGTTACTTTCACTACGACAGATGCTTTTGGTAATGTAACTACCGGTACTAGAGTGATTACTTTTGGTACTATGACCCTTACAGTTACGCCAACAGCGCTTAGTGTACCTAACGGAGCTACAGGAGGTACCACCAGCAGTGTAGTGCCTAACATCACGTTAGGCGGTGTGGCAAGTCCGAGTACGAACTCAGTAACGATAACCTTTAGCGGTTTGCCAACAGGGGTAACCAGCACTACTGGTGGTCGTCTGGTAGTAGCTCCTAATACACCAGCAGGTACTCATACTATTACTTACAGAGTATGCGAAACCGCAGGTAATAACAACTGCAAGACAGTAAATACTATTTTTGGTAATAGGCGCGGCAACCCCTACTGTAGGTACAGAAACCTTTACAGCGAGCACTACTACAGCAACAGTAGTACCAGGTGTGATAGGTAATATACTACTAATGCAACAGTAGGCACTCAATCGGCTACAGTAGGAGTAGGCGGTAAGTAACTATTACGCTTACCCATACGCCAACAACGCCAAACGCACCGGTATTAGACCCATCAACAGGTAATGTAAGAGTAAGTGGTAATATCCCCTCCGGGAGTTTATACTATTACTTATAACCTATGTAGTGCAGTAAGTACTTGTGTGCCAGGTGTAGCAACAGTAACAGTGCCACAGCTAAAACCATATGTACCTAATACGACTATCACGCATAGTGGTACGACTACTACGACTCGTAATATATTAGATGGCGCTACAGTAAATGGCGGCACGCAATCGGCAACGGTAGGAGTAGGTGGCATAGTAACGATTACTAATGTAACGAACCCAACGCCACAAACACCAGGAGCTCCAGTACCAACGCTTAATCCGGCGACAGGGTATAGTAACAGTACCACCGACAACACCAAGTGGCACTTATACTATCAGCTATACAGTATGTACAACTGCTACTCCTACTAACTGCACTACAGGAGTGACAACAGTAGTAGTAGGTAATGTAACTCCGACAGTAGTACCAGAAACCTTTACAGCTAGCACTACTACAGCAACAGTAGTACCAGGAGTTATTGGTAATGTACTTACTAACGATAGGGTAGGCACTCAATCGGCTACGGTAGGAGTAGGCGGCAATGTAACGATAAATGTAACGCATACACCAACAACGCCAAATGCACCGGTATTAGACCCATCGACAGGAAATGTAACAGTAGGAGGTAATACCCCAGCAGGAGTTTATACCATCAGTTATCAAGTATGCAGTGGAGCAGCTTGTACTCCAGCAACCGTAACTGTAACAGTGCCATAGCTAAACCATACGTGCCTAATACGACTATCACGCACAGTGGTACGACTACTACGACTCGTAATATACTAGATGGCGCTACAGTAAAATGGCGGCACTCAATCGGCAACAGTAGGAGTAGGTGGCACAGTAACGATTACTAATGTAACGAGACCCAACGCCACAAACACCAGGAGCCCCAGTACCAACGCTTAATCCGGCGACAGGTATAGTAACAGTACCACCGACAACACCAAGTGGCACTTATACTATCAGCTATACAGTATGTACAACTGCTACTCCTACTAACTGCACTACAGGAGTGACAACAGTAGTAGTAGGTAATGTAACTCCGACAGTAGTACCAGAAACCTTTACAGCTAGCACTACTACAGCAACAGTAGTACCAGGAGTTATTGGTAATGTACTTACTAACGATAGGGTAGGCACTCAATCGGCTACGGTAGGAGTAGGCGGCAATGTAACGATAAATGTAACGCATACACCAACAACGCCAAATGCACCGGTATTAGACCCATCGACAGGAAATGTAACAGTAGGGAGGTAATACCCCAGCAGGAGTTTATACCATCAGTTATCAAGTATGCAGTGGAGCAGCTTGTACTCCAGCAACCGTAACTGTAACAGTGCCACAGCTTAAACCATACGTGCCTAATACGACTATCACGCACAGTGGTACGACTACTACGACTCGTAATATACTAGATGGCGCTACAGTAAATGGCGGCACTCAATCGGCAACGGTAGGAGTAGGTGGCACAGTAACGATTACTAATGTAACGAACCCAACGCCACAAACACCAGGAGCCCCAGTACCAACGCTTAATCCATTGACAGGTATAGTAACAGTACCACCGACAACGCCAAGTGGCACTTATACTATCAGCTATACAGTATGTACAACCGCTACTCCTACTAACTGCACTACAGGAGTAACTACAGTAGTAGTAGGTAATGTAACTCCGACAGTAGTACCAGATGGCTTTTACAGCAAGTACTACTACAGCTACAGTAGTACCAGGAGTTGTTGGTAATGTACTTACTAACGATAGGGTAGGTACTCAGTCGGCTACAGTAGGTGTGAGGCGGTAATGTAACTATCAATGTAACCCATACACCAACAACGCCAAATGCACCGGTATTAGACCCATCGACAGGAAATGTAACAGTAGGAGGTAATACCCCAGCAGGAGTTTATACAATCAGTTATCAAGTATGCAGTGGAGCGGCTTGTACACCAGCAACCGTAACGGTAACAGTGCCACAGCTTAAACCATACGTGCCTAATACGACTATCACGCATAGTGGTACGACTACTACGACTCGTAATATATTAGATGGCGCTACAGTAAATGGCGGCACCCAATCGGCAACGGTAGGAGTGGGCGGAACAGTATCGATTACTAATGTAACGAACCCAACGCCACAAACACCAGGAGCCCCAGTACCAACGCTTAATCCGGCGACAGGGTATAGTAACAGTACCACCGACAACACCAAGTGGCACTTATACTATCAGCTATACAGTATGTACAACTGCTACTCCTACTAACTGCACTACAGGAGTGACAACAGTAGTAGTAGGTAATGTAACTCCGACAGTAGTACCAGAAACCTTTACAGCTAGCACTACTACAGCAACAGTAGTACCAGGAGTTATTGGTAATGTACTTACTAACGATAGGGTAGGCACTCAATCGGCTACGGTAGGAGTAGGCGGCAATGTAACGATAAATGTAACGCATACACCAACAACGCCAAAATGCACCGGTATTAGACCCATCGACAGGAAATGTAACAGTAGGAGGTAATACCCCAGCAGGAGTTTATACCATCAGTTATCAAGTATGCAGTGGAGCAGCTTGTACTCCAGCAACCGTAACTGTAACAGTGCCATGGCTTAAACCATACGTGCCTAATACGACTATCACGCACAGTGGTACGACTACTACGACTCGTAATATACTAGATGGCGCTACAGTAAATGGCGGCACTCAATCGGCAACGGTAGGAGTAGGTGGCACAGTAACGATTACTAATGTAACGAACCCAACGCCACAAACACCAGGAGCCCCAGTACCAACGCTTAATCCATTGACAGGTATAGTAACAGTACCACCGACAACACCAAGTGGCACTTATACTATCAGCTATACAGTATGTACAACCGCTACTCCTACTAACTGCACTACAGGAGTGACAACAGTAGTAGTAGGTAATGTAACTCCGACAGTAGTACCATCAGCTACTAATATAACAGCTCATACAAGAGTAAATACTCCTGTAAATATAGGGGTAACTAGCAGTACTACTGTAACGGTAAGTATCCCATCGCAACCAGCTAACGGAACAGCTGTAGACAATGGAGATGGTACTATAACCTATACACCAAACAATGGCTTTAAGGGAATTGATAGCTTTGAGTATAGATTGTGTAATGCTTCAGGTTGTCATACGGCTACTATAAGTGTACGAGTAACTAATGAGTTAGTTATCTACACAGGGGTATCAGTAGGCGGTGATAAGAATAACCACTTCCATATTGAAGGTATAGAGAACTATCCTAACAATATAGTAAGGATTTACAACCGTTGGGGAGTGAAAGTCTTTGAAGTAAGTGGTTATAACAATACAACCAAAGTGTTCAAAGGAGTATCGGATGCTCGTGCTACCTTAGAAGCCTCAGATAACTTACCACAAGGAACTTATTATTACATCATCGAATACCACGATGAAGCTAATAAAAAGCAAAACAGAAGTGGGCTGGTTGTACTTGAAGAAAAATTAATCAATTTGGTAATTAGCAAATAAATAAAAGGACTTTGTTAGGGCGAAAGCTTTAGCAAAGTCTTTTTTTATTGACAAAATTCTCATTGATAGTTTGCTAATTAGAAATAATGTTGTACTTTTGTGGCTTAAAAACCATTAGACAATCAGCAAGTTGTCTAATTGACACATCATATTAATGAATTTATTTGAACAATTAGGTCTTGATGAACCTATCCTCAGAGCCATAACAGATATGGGCTTTGAAACTCCTTCTGAAATCCAACAAAAAGCCATTCCTACCCTCTTAGAAGATGATACCGATATGGTAGCTTTAGCTCAAACAGGTACTGGTAAAACAGCTGCCTTCGGCTTCCCTCTTCTGCAGCTTATCGATACTGATAGCAAGCTTACACAAGGGCTTATCCTTTCGCCTACGCGCGAACTTTGTTTTGCAAATCGCTTCAGAATTGAAAAATTACGCTAAATATTTGCCTAAGGTGAATGTAGTAGCGGTATATGGTGGTGCGAGTATAGAAGAACAAGCACGCAACCTTAAAAAAGGGGCGCAAATAATAGTGGCTACCCCAGGACGTATGCAGGATATGATACGCCGCAACTTCGTAGATATTAGCCATATCAACCACTGTGTGTTAGACGAGGCTGATGAGATGCTCAATATGGGCTTTTGATGAGGATATAACCGCTATTTTGTCGCATACCCCTAAAGAGAAAAGTACGTGGCTTTTTTCGGCTACGATGCCTAATGAGGTTGCGCGGATAGCTCGTCAGTTTATGCGTAAACCTATCGAGATAACTGTCGGCACACGCAATCAGGCGAGTAGCACTGTGCAGCACGAGTATTACGTAGTAAATGGTCGCCATAGATATCAGGCACTCAAGCGATTAGCAGATGCTAATCCTGATATTTTCTCGGTAGTTTTCTGTCGTACTAAGAAAGATACGCAAGCTGTAGCTGAAAAGTTGATAGAAGATGGTTATAATGCAGCAGCCTTACACGGCGATTTGAGTCAGAATCAGCGCGACTTAGTGATGAAGTCTTTCAGGGCGCGCCAAATACAGATGCTAGTGGCTACTGATGTGGCAGCTCGCGGTATAGACGTAGATGATATTACCCACGTGATACACTACCAGCTTCCTGACGAGATAGAGACTTATAACCACCGCAGTGGCCGTACTGGTAGAGCCGGTAAGTCGGGTATTTCGATGGTTCTTGTACCTAAAAGTGAGCTTAGGAAGATAAAGGAAATAGAGAAGATTATCAAACAACCTTTTGAACAGAAAGCTTTGCCTACGGGTATTGAAATATGCGAAATACAGCTGTATCATTTAGCTAATAGTCTGAAGAATGTAGAGGTCAATCCGGCTATAAATGATTATTTGCCTGCCATTTATAAAGAATTGCAACACGTAGACCGCGAAGAGCTTATCAAAAAAATCTTTGCGGTAGAGTTTACTCGCTTCTTTAATTATTATAAAAATGCCGAAGTCTTGCCAGTAGAAGATACAAAAGACAGTAAGAAAGGAGGCGATAGCGGCGAGGTGCGTTACTTCATCAATATAGGTGAGCGCGATGGTTATGATTGGAAGACACTTAAGGACTTTTTGAAGGCTACGCTCAACTTAGGAAGAGATGACGTCTTCAAAGTAGATGTAAAAAAATAGCTTTTCTTTCTTTAACACTGAAGCTGACCAAGTGGACTTGGTGATGAGTACTTTTGCTGATTTTAAAATGGACGGCAGGTTTATCAACGTAGAAATTTCTGACAAAGGGGCAGGACGTTCGCGGGGTGATAAAAAAAGGCGGCGAAGGCAGAAAAAGAGGAGAAGATAAGAAGAAAGGTGAAAAGAAAGGCGAGAAGAAAAAGTCGTAAGCAGAAGACTGTAGAGGCTTTTTGAACAGGCTTTCAAGAAAAAAAGAAAAAAACGAAAAATAAACCTTACTAACCAACTATTGCGATGTTAGATTATATCATTGAAAAAGACAAAGAATGGCTTTGCTATCTGAACCAGATGGGCAGTACAGAAGCCGATGCGGTGTGGTTGGTGATTACCAACGAACTTGCCTCTATTCCGCTCTATGCTTTTCTGTTGTATTTGTGCTGTAAGTATTTTCATTGGAAGAAGGTACTGCTGATATTGGTGTGTATTGCCTTAGTAGTGGCTACTACCGACCAATTAGCCAATATATTTAAGCACAGCTTTCAGCGATTGCGCCCCTGCCACGATGAAGCCCTTATAGACCGTATGCGAATGGTAATTTGCGGAGGTAAGTATGGTTTTTTCTCGGCGCATGCTAGTAATACAATGGCTGTAGCGGTCTTTTTTAGCAAGCTATTGAAAGAACGCCTAAGGTATATCACTCCTTTTTTGCTATGCTGGTCGTTAGTGGTTAGCTATAGCCGTATTTACTTAGGGGTGCACTTCCCTGGAGATGTGTTGGTAGGCCTGACTATAGGCGCTTTGTTGAGTTTGTTATACTACCGACTTTTTCTTTGGCTTGAAAAGAAAATGCTATGAAAGAAGATTTCTTGCATTATCTTTGGAAATACAAAAAGGTGCCTCTCAGCTGCCAGCTTAGTACAGGAGAAATGCTTGAAATACTGTCGTTTGGGCAATATAATACCCTTTCAGGAGCCGACTTTTTCAATGCAAAGTTGCTGATAGACGGGCAACAATGGGCGGGTAATGTAGAGATGCATCTGAAGTCCTCGCATTGGTACGCACACGGGCATCAGCAAGATCCCTGCCTATCGCAATGTAATACTTCACGTGGTTTGGGGAGCACGATATAGAGGTGTTTGATGCTAATAATCAGCCTATACCTACCTTTAGAACTTAAGAATGTGATAGCACCAGAGTTGCTCAGTCGTTATCAAACGTCATTAGGGGCGCCTTATGAGTTCATTCCGTGTGAAAAAGGACTATAAATCGACCCCAGAGATGACATTATTGTCTTGGAATGAGCGGCTTTTTGTAGAACGATTGGAAGAAAAGTCAGCTTTTTATAGCAGAAGTATGGCAAGAAGCCCAATGGGATTGGGAGAAAGTGTTATTTCTTCTTCTGTTGAAGTATTTTTGGAGGGGTTGTAAATGGAGAGGCTTTTTAGAGATAGGTAGGCAGTTAGATTTTTTTCGATTATACGCAAGGAATGTAGTCACCCTTTGCATTTTAGAAGCGTTGTTTTTTTAGGGCGGGCTAATCTACTACCAGAAGAAGGAGAACATACTTATATAAAGGATTTGCAGCAGCATTACGCTTATTTGCAGCAGAAATATAATCTTCAAGATATCACGGCAATAATTAACTTTAGAGGCTTGCGCCCTCAGAGTTTCCCCACTATACGACTATCGCAGTTAGCACAAGTGTATGAGCAGCACGAAAGTCTCTTTTTCTAAAATCTTAGAGATAACAGATTGGCATAGTCTTTTAGCCTTGTTTAAGGTAGGAGTATCGGATTTTTGGGAGACGCATTACACTTTTCATAAGGTATCGCCTAAGGTGAAGAAGCCTATAAGTGCTACTTTGCTACAATTGTTGCTGATAAATGTAGTAGTACCTATTCAGTATTTCTATTATAAGACTTTGGGTAAAAGAAATAACAGAAACATTGATAAAAAAACTATAAAGGGACTACCTGCAGAGAGCAACGGAGTGGTAGATGCCTTTCAGCGCTTAGGCGCTAGGTAGAGACGGCTTTTGATTCGCAGGTATTGTTGCAACAACACAAGCAATATTGCAAAGGCAAAGCGTTGCTTTAGATTGTGCAATAGGGGTAGCTTTGCTACGGAAGAAATCTTAGCGAGATAGTGTTAAGGCTACGTTGTAAGCACTCTCAAAAGCTAAAAGATTAACCCCTGTGAAGAGGTGTTTGGCTTGGCAATAGGTAAGGAGTTTTTTTCGGTAGGTAAGTAGCCGCCTATACCCCTAATAGCGCTATAGAACTGTCGTTTTCCAGCCTCGTAGTCTGTTTGTAGAGAAGAGTGCCAATCCTTTTTCGGTGTATAGTTTTTTTAATAGCTATCTCATCGTCCTCCTTCAGTCTGATTATTTTTAGTTTGAGTATTGCTGAAGTCTAATTGATTACTTATTTGTTGGATGTCTTCTTGTACGGCAATGGCATAAAAGCCAACAGCCAACAAAGATTGTAGATAATCTTTATTGGCTGTAAAAGCGCATTCTATAATTTGTATTTCTTGAGTCATTATCGGGTTAAAAGTTCGTTCATCGAGTGGATTATACGGTCATGCTTCTTGTAAGTTTTGACCTCCAGAGAGGATTTTGGAAGCCCTATGCAATGCATACCAGCACTTTTTAGCAGCCTTTTACACCATTGGTGCTATCTTCTATTACTGTAAATTGCGTAGGGGGTAGGGGCATACCATTCGGCTACTTTTAGGAATATCTCGGGATTAGGTTTGCTGTACTTCACATCATCACCGCTCATAATCACTTCAAAATAGTGTTTAATACCTACCTGCTCAGTGAAAATCTCTATAAGTTTTCTACCAGAAGAAGAAGCTAATGACAGATGTTTCCCTCTGACTTAAACTGAGCTAATACATCTTTGACGTGAGGTACTGGAGTTACGTGTAACTCAGGTAGCTTCTGAAAGAAATAATCTTTATGAAATTGTACTAATTCTTCGATGGTTTCGACTCTCTGAGCATCGTGTTTTTATCTTTTTGCCACATAGGAAAAGCCGACATACCTGTGAGGGTCTGTATATAAGCTCTATCCAAAGGGATATTTTTAAGCTGAAATACTTCATAAATCACCTGTTGGTGCATAGGCTCACTATCTAAGAGCACCCCGTCCATATCAAAGATAATGTGTGTCATTAAGCTGCTTCTTTTAGTTGTTTTCTAAAAATCTTTTAAGAAGACATTACCAATACCTATTACCAATCCTACGAATGTCCAGATAGCTATAATCATCATACGCTTTGGTTTAGAAGGAGCGTTTGGCACACTTACGGGCTCAATGATAGTGAAAATAGGCTGATCTTCTTTTAGCTTGATACGTTTAGCTTCTAATTGTTTAGCTAACTCGGTATATACATTAGCCGCGAGATTATATTCAGCTTGTAATTGTTGCAAACGGGTTTGGGGTAAGTTGCTAAATAGGTCGCGGTTGCGATCTTGAAACTGAGCCACTGCATACTGTTTAGCTTTGAAGTCTTGTTCTGCTTCAGTACAGCGTTTTTGTACAAAGTCATATTCTTCTTTAGCTTTTTGTAGCTTAAATTCAGTAACAGTCTCTTGTAGTAGTTTTTGGGCACTTTGCAGCATTTGGGCAGCAGGTACTGCTTCAGGCATAATATACGAAAGAGTAATATACCCTTCTTTTTCATTAAGGTTTAACTTGATGTTATTGTCAATACTATTTAGTATGCCTCTCTCTTCATCACTAATAGATGTTACGGTTAGGCTATCGCTCATTTGGGGTTCAGCTGGCGGTGTACTACTTTTGAATATATCCATCACACGACCTAAAAGACTAGGTTTTGTATACTTCTTCATATATTCTTCATAAGTAATGTTCTTGGGAAGGTCTTTAAAGGTAAGAGGGGTCTGTATTAATTTCTTCTTAAAAGGAATGCTCTCAATGATTTTAGTATAGGTAGTTAGCGGTAGAGCATCGCTACTTCCTCCTCCTAAGCTGATACCTGCCATAGCAGCCAACCCACTAAGTCCTCCACCAGCTTTATTGTCAGAGGTTTGAGGTATCATAATAGTAGAAGCAGTATATTCTTTAGAAGCAAACATAGCTGCTAATACTCCTATAACTAAGAATATCAGTGTAAATAAAGCTATTGATTTTTTAGACTTCCATACTTTCTGTATGAGGGCTATCAAATCAATTTCGTCTTCTTTTATGGTAGTATTGTTTTTCCATATATTATTTTGTAATTACATTATAAATTAGAACTCCCATAGTAGTAATTGCCGAGATGATACCTACAGTTTCTCCTGTACTCATCTGTTTCTTTTCTGGTTTTTGATGGCACGATGATAATCGCTCCAGGAGCTAATTCAGGGTAGTTTTTTTAAAGAAAAGAGAGTTACGTGTAGACTTGATACTTCCATTAGCATATAGTACGTATATCGAGCGCTTTTTTAGCTCTATTAGAAAATCCTCCTGCTTGGTCTATGTACTGGCGCAGTGACAGCCCTTTCTGAAATCGTACCATTGACGGAGCTAATACTTCACCCCGTATTTCTACCGTTTGTCTTTCTGAAGGTATAAGCAACATATCGCCCTCGTTGAGTAATAGATCGTATTTGCTGTGTTTGTGTTTTAGTATTTTGCTTACGTCTATACCTATGCGGTATTCACTTGTTTTCTTAGCTACTTTTTTAAGTGACTTAGAACTCTCGGCACTTGTATTTTCTTGAGAGATGAGCTCATCTAAGAAATCTTCTTGTTGAATTTCTCCTTCTTCTGTCTTTTTACGCACAAGGGTAGCACCTTCTTTATAGGCAAAAGGCGTAAATCCACCTACACGCTCTAATAAATCTGAAATGTGTTCATTTTTAGACTGAATGCTGTATACACCTGGGTATAGTACTTCACCCATTACTGATACTGTTTGTAAGGGCGTAAAACCTTTAATATACCGTACAGAAACCACATCGTTAGGTTGCAGTACCATTGCTTCTCCTTCAGATTTTAGTTGGTTATTAGACGAAACTTTAAAAGTCTGACTTAGTTTTTCAAAGTTACCATCATTTGTTTCTCTAAAAACTTCTATTACTGAAGGGTCAGCCCCATTAGAAAGACCTCCAGCTAGCGAAATCGCGTCTTCTACTGTCATATTTTTCCATATAAGACAGCTCTCTAGGTTTGTTTACAGCTCCTTCTACTTTTTACGAATCGTTTAAATTGCAACGAATCTTTGTAGAATATATACAGGCTATCGTTGTCTTTCAGCGTAATATTATGTTTGTTTTCAATCAAATCTTTTACCGAGAAGCTTAGTGTTTGATAATCTACACGATTCTCTGTGCGGAAGATAAGACCCCTATTTAATGAAGCATCTTTTTTTACCCCATTAGCACGATTTAGCAGGTCGAGGGCAGTCATACCTTCTTTGTATTCGTATACCCCAGGCTGATATACCGCTCCCCCTATACTAAGGCGGTTTTGATATTCGTTGGTGATAGCGTGTACTTTTAGTCGGTCGCCGTTTTGCATTTTTAGCTTCGATATTTCGCTAAAATTTATCTCTTTCACCTCACGTTTAGCTTCTTTGATGCGTTCAAGCACTAAGGTATTAGTAAAGGCATCAGAGGTAAAACCTCCAAAGAAACTCACTAAATTAGCTAAGGTCTCAGAGTTTAACATTTCGTAAAAACCTTTACGTTTCACTTGTCCTTCTACCCATACGCGGTTTTTGTAGGGAGGTACAATAATTACGTCTTGGTCTTGCAAACCTAAATTGCCTTTTTCAGAGCCATTGATAAGAAAATCGTAAATATCAAAATTAGCTACTTTCTTACCTCCGCGCACTAAACTAATTTCCCTAAACGACCCACTTTCTGAAGGCCCTCCACAAGCGTAGAGAGCGTTGAGTACAGTAGAGAGCGAACTGAGCGAGTAGGTACCTGGTACCATTACTTCTCCTATGATGTTCACTTTCACAGTGCGTACTTGGGTGATAGTCACGCCAGTGTATATTTTTAGCATAACTACCATCAGGGGCAGAAATACCCGAATAGATACGCTTTAAGAAAGAATTTATTTTTGCTTTTACTTCCGAAAAAAAGAGACCAGCTACGTGTATGCGTCCTACTCCGTTTAAGAAGATGTTACCTTCAGCATCTACTTTTTGTTTGAAATTACCTTCAGTAGCACCCCATACTTCCACTAATAGTTCGTCACCAGGACCTACTTGGTAGTTTTCAGGGGTAGCCATATTTCAGGTTAGGAGTAAATGAAATCTTCGGATTTTTGAAGAAATCCATCCCGAATATCTCATTCTTTTTTTCTCAGGTTGAGGAGCTTTGTCTTTAGGTTCGTTACCGCTGTAACCGAAGATATCTTCTTCCTCAGCAGGTTTACGCATTTTGTCTGTGCTGCTAGTTCCCTTTAGCAGTGCTTTTGGTAGCACTACCTAACTGCATAAGGCGTTGTCTTAGCTTCATCGCTTGAACTTCTTGCATACCACGTGCACGTGCCATAGCCACAAATTGGTCAATGCTATACCCTTGCGCTTGTGCGCGAGCCCAAGCAGTTTGTAGCTGGGTATCAGTCAGGTTGTCTACATTCACCGATGTAACATCTACATTGTTAGTATTACCTACTTGTGCGCTAAGGCTTGCTACCCCGATGAACAAAACATACTAAAAAGATTCTGAGTCTCAACATTTCTTATAAATACTTTTTAGGGTGCAAAGATACAAAACAATTGATAATTAGCAATTAATAAATTAATAATTATTATCTTTGCACTTTAATTTTAACTCAAAACAAAATGCAAAACGGAATTTATGCTAAAATAACAACTCCTAAAGGGGTTATTTTTACTGCGCCTACGTATGATAAAAACGCCTGCTACGGTGGGTAACTTTCGTAGCCTTAGCCGAAGGCAAGATGAAAAAAACAACCAAAAACCACTCGGAGTACCTTATTATGACGGACTTACCTTTCATCGTGTCATTCCTAACTTTATGATTCAAGGGGGCTGTCCTCTTGGCACAGGTACCGGCGAACCTGGTTATCGCTTCGATGATGAGTTTCATCCCTGAACTTAAGCACAATAAACCAGGGGTGATTTCAATGGCAAATGCAGGGGCCTGGCACCAATGGCAGTCAGTTTTTTTATCACTCACGTACCTACGCCTTGGCTCGATGGCAAGCATACAGTTTTTGGTGAAGTGATAGAGGGACAATCAGTAGTCGATGCCGTAGCACAGGGCGATACTATCGAAAAAATAGAAATCATCAGAGTAGGCGAGGAGGCACAACAGTGGGATGCCGTTCGTGCTTTCCAATCGTTAGAAGAAACAAAAGCAGCACGCCTTGCAGAGCAAAAACGCCAAAATGAAGAGGCTTTTGCTAAAGAAACAGCAGGATTCGATAAGACCGAAAGCGGTTTGTACTATCAAATCACACAACACGGCAACGGCAAAAAAAGCGCAAGCCGGACAAAAAGGTAGCAGTGCACTATACCGGTATGCTACTCGATAAAACGGTCTTCGATAGCTCTTACCGTCGCCAACAGCCACTTAGTTTTACAGTGGGCGTGGGACAAGTAATTGAGGGCTGGGACGAAGGTATCCTTCTCCTTCACGAGGGCGACAAAGCGCGCTTAGTTATCCCTTCAGAGCTTGCTTACGGAGCTTCTGGTGCTGGCGGAGTTATCCCTCCTCACGCTCCTCTTATCTTCGATGTCGAATTAGTAAAAAGTAAACTAATACTAACAATAACAAATAAAAAAAGTCGGTTAAGCTCATGAGCTTAACCGACTTTTTATTTATCTCTTGTCTCTCGTCTTTTATCCAAACACGTGCATTGCTTCAAAGGCTACTAAGGTTAGGTAACCTAATACGAAGCCTAATAATGCCATCCAAAGGATATTTTTAGCATACCAGAAGAAACTGATTTTTTTCCATACCCATTGCTACTACACCTGCTGCCGAACCGATAATCAGCAAGCTACCTCCTGTTCCAGCTGAGTAAGCAATAAAGTGCCAAATACCGTTATCTAATCCTTCTTGGAACATACCCATACTTGCCGCCACCAATGGTACGTTGTCAATCACTGCTGAAGCAAATCCTAACAGAAGTACTACTATGTTTTTGCTTGGGATAGCGCTATTAAGGTTTTGTGCAAAGTTAAATAGCGTACCGATAGTTTGTAGTGAGGCAACAGCCAATAGTATTCCTAAGAAGAATAAGATACTCGAAAAACTCTATACGGCTAAGGGCGCGGTGTATACCAAATTTATCTTCATCTTCTTCATTGAGTTCTTTAGGTTTAAGTTTTTCACCCACAAACCACATAGTAGCCAAAGCGAAAAGCATACCCATATAAGGAGGAAGGTGTGTAATCGATTTGAAGATAGGCACAAAGATAATAGCGATAATACCTATCACCAGTACAGGGGTACTGCTTTTATAGGTTATACCTTCTTGGTCGTTGCCAGCATTTAATTGACCTCTAAATACAGGCAAGAAAGAAGCGATAAGTAGCGGTACTACTAAGCATATAGTTGAAGGGATAAGTACATATTCTACTAATTTAGCCGCACTTACTTTGTTTTTCACCCATAACATAGTAGTCGTTACGTCTCCAATAGGCGACCACGCACCTCCCGCATTAGCAGCAATTACGATAAGCGATGCGTACCAAATGCGCTCTTTTTGGTCAGGGATAAGTTTGCGTATGATAGTAATAAGAATGATAGTAGTAGTAAGGTTATCGATGATAGCTGATAAGAAGAACGCGATAAGACCAATAATCCACAGCAGTTTTACCTTGCTTTTTAGTGCGGATAATACGTTTGATAATTTCAAAACCGCGGTGCATATCAATCACCTCTACGATGGTCATCGCGCCGATTAAGAAGAAAAGGATTTCGGCTGTTTCAGCCAAGTTGTGTTGTAGAGCAGCATCTATAGCAGTGGCGTTACCTTCGGGCGTACTACTTACAGGGAAGAGCTCGCCATTCATAATATGCATTACATCAATGTTTGATACTTTTTAGTATCGTCCAGCATATCACGGCCATAGCCAAAGCCGAAATTGTTTTGTCTACTCTAATCTGATGTTCAGTAGTAATACAAAAAAATAACCAATAAAAAAAGATGGCAATAATCCAAGATTCCATATATACTAATTTTTTTCATTAAAATTTAACGCCGCAAATATACAAAAATCTTTTTATTACTTTTCCAAATATTTTTTTGATTTATATTTTTAGTAGTTAGTCGCTAGTCGCTAGTCATTAGATCATTGTCGCTTTCTAACGACTAGCGACTAACCACTAATGACTAGCGACTAAAGCCCAGCCTTATACACTACTTCTTGTACTCGCTGTCTTATCAACTTTGTTTATCAGCAATTTGTTTTTCAGCCGAAGGGTAAGTCCGGTTAGAGAGAAACACTATTACTATTTCGTTTATAGGGTCTGCCCAAGCAAAGGTACCCGTAAAAGCCCGTATGTCCCAAAGCTTTCCATTGGCACACAGCCACAGGTAGGCCCTGCCTTGCCCTAATTGAGGTTTGTCAAAACCTAAGCCGCGTCTGTTCCCTTCGGTGCAGTAGTTGCAAGTGTTAAATAGCTGTATAGCTTGCGGTTGCAAATACCACGTGCCGCCATAATACCCTTTTTGTAGGTACATTTGCATCATCTTAGCCACATCGTCAGCCGTGCCAAAAAAAGTCCCCGCGTGTCCACCCACTCCACCGAGCAAAGCAGCTCCTTGGTCGTGCACATAGCCGCGTAACTCCTGCCCTCTAAAAAGTCTTTTTCATCTTCAGCAGGGAGCTATATTTGCTATCGGGAAGCGCTCCAAAGGTAGGTAAGTCAGCTGATAAGCGCCCCAATTCTCTGTAAAAATGCTTTTTGTACCGCCTCTTGCAGGGGCTTTTTCGTTTTCTTCTCTATAAAAAGTTTAAAAATAGTAGTACGGCAGGTCGCTGTACAGATACTTCTTATCTTTTTATCAGATTGCTGTCGTCTATGCGCTTGTAAATACTATCCGTAAACCCCTCTCTTAAATACAAATCCTTCGCTACTTGGGTAGGGAAGGAATCGCTGAGGGGTAGTACTATAAAATTCTGGCAGTGGCTTTTTTTGTTCTTGTCGAGGGTTTTGGTTGAAAAAAACGGTATCCACGACTGAAACTGTGCGTAGTGCGAGAGCACCTCCTTCATTGTCATCCCTCCCTTGTTAGTATCTTTTTAGCCTCGGCAGCAAATCCTCAAAAAGTGTCATTAGGCCTAAAATCCCCTTTGGTGTATAGCCGCATCAGTTCGGGCAGGGTAGCTAGTATTTTCGTCAGCGAGGCAAGGTCGTATATCGTATGGTCATTTACTTTGTGTGCAGGGTTGTAGTCTAAGGTACCGAAGTTTTTCCGATAGACTATCTTGCCTTTTTTAGCTACCAATATCTGCATTCCGGGGGTCATCTTTTGGTCAATAGCCTCTTGGGCTATGCTGTCTATGGTCTTGAGCTTATCCGAACTAAGTCCCACACTCTCAGGCAGTCCGTAGGCTAAACGCCCTATTTTAGGGGTTTCTACCGAGGTGCCTGCTGGTAGGTCAGGGTGGGCAGACACAGGTAATACGCCTTTCCCTTCTATCGCTCCAAAGAGCAGCTGAGCCGCTTTCTCTTGGGCTACTTTTATGGTTCTGATACGCAAATACGATACCCTCTAATTGGTGTATGTGCTTCACGTTTAGCATAGCATAAGGACGTGTAAATACAGTCAGTATAGTCTTCTTTTTTTCTTAGCGATATGCTCTAACCATTTTAGTTCATTTTCACTGAAGTTATAAGCATCCCACGGAGTTTTGTCTGGTTTGTGCAACCCGATGATTATAGTGGTGTAGGGTTCTATAGCCTCGTATAGTTGCGCTTCATTTTTTTAGGCTCTATAAGGGCTACATCAGCGTATTTCTTTAGGGTGCTGTAGAAAGGTCCAACCGCTGTCATTGCCAAATTTTCACATAAGCTATTTTCTGTTTGTCTAACTGCTTTAGCGGTATAATCTGACTCTTGTTTTGGGCTACTGTCAGTGCATTTTCAAAAAAATTGCTTCAGTTAGTAGGTCATCTTCAGTCGTGTGTAGCTCTTTGCTCACAGTTGCCTCATCTATAGGGGTGAAGGTGGTTAGCCCTACTTTGTATTTAGCCATTAGTATTTTTTCTTTACCGAGTGGGCTAAACGCTCCTCGCTGATGCGCTTGCTTTGGTAGGCTTTTTTTCATCGCCTCAAAGCCTTTAGGCAGATTGCTTGGCATCAGTAGTATGTCGTTTCCAGCCAAAAAAGCCTCTACTTCTACCTCCCCTATAGGCAGGTATTCCGATACGCCTTTCATTCCGAGCGCATCGGTAAAGATAAGCCCCTCATACCCCATCTTTTTCTTTGAGCAAATCGGTGATAATCGTTTTTAGAAAGCGATGAGGGCAACCCGTTTTTAGGTTCTAAGGCAGGCACGTTTAGGGTGACCTACCATCACGCTCGCTACGCTTTTTAGCCAGAGCTCTAAAAGGGATAGAGTTCTACTTCTTCCAAACGGTTAGCCGTAAAGCTGATAGTAGGCAGTGTTTTTATGCGAATCTTTCGCTGTATCGCCGTGTCCAGGGAAGTGCTTAGCACTGCCCTAACACGCCTACCGACTGCATACCTCGGGTAAAAAGCAAGTCCTTTTTGGGCTACATTCTCTTTGTCTTCACCAAACGAGCGATTACCTATAATAGGGTTCTCCGGATTAGTATTGATGTCAATGTCTGGTGCAAAGTTAAACTGCATACCTATTTGTTTGCAGTGCTGCCCGATGCGCTTGCCTGCGCGTTCTATCAGGCTATTGTCTTTTACAGCCCCCATTGTCATATTCCAGGGTAGGCAAAAGTAGAGTCTAAGCGCATAGCCAGACCCCATTCGGCATCCATAGCCATAAAAAGAGGAATTTTTAGAGAGGTTGATACTCATTAGTGAGTTTTCACCTGTCTTTTTCGGGCCTCCTTTCGAGAAATATGATACCGCCTATATAATATTTTTTTAATCCAATCTTTTACTTCTTCAGCTCTCTTAGTACCGATATGGCTCGAAAACAGCGATACCATAAACAATTGACCTATTTTTTCATCTAAAGTCATTTGTTTATAAGTGTTTTTCCACCCATTGTTCTTGTTCTTTAGCTTTGTTAGTCATCACCAGCGGACTTTGAGCCCTTCCGATAATTGTGGTTAATACCCAACAAACTGCTATAAGTAAGTGTTGTTTTTTTCATTTTTTTGATATTCTTCGGTTTTTACTAAATTTATAAAGGAACATAAACTCATTGATTATAAACATCTCTAAATTATGATATTCGTGTATGTTGACCGTTATATCTCCCCTTTGAAGGAAGTCCGCGAGCTGGCGCAGCGGGAGTATGTGTATGGGGGATGTTTTTTATAATTAGAGAGTTAGGAGTCCAGCCCCTAACTCTCATAGAAAATATATTAACAATTAAAAACTTTTTCTTAATCATCTAATTGTCAAATTAGTAAATTGGCAAATCGCCCTAAAACTCCTCTATATTATACGCTTTCAGCTTGTTATAAAGGGTTTTTACGGGTGAAGCCCAGCAGTTTAGCCGCTTCAGTCTTATTATTATTCGTTTCGTGTAGCGCTCCGATGATTAGTTCGCGCTCATTCTCTTTGGTCGAAAAATGAAAAAAACGTTCAGTAGGGAAGTGGCGAGTCTCACTCATCACAAAGTCAGGCAACTCATTTTTCGCTGATATAATCAGTAGTGGTCAGTAGTGTAGCGCGCTTCACTACGTTCGATAACTCGCGTAGGTTACCGCCCCCAATTGTAGTTCAACATCTTCTGAACAGCTCTTTCGGTAAAGCCTTGCACGTTTTTTTGTGTAGCTTTTCATTAGCTATCTCTAAGAAATACGAAGCAAATATCATCAAGTCGTCTTTGCGCTCGCTTAGCGATGGCACTTTTTATAGCGAACTCATTTAAGCGGTGGTATAAATCCTCGCGAAAATCACCTTTGTTCACCGCCTCCAATAAGTCCTCATTAGTAGCCGCTAATACTCTGATGTCTACCTCTATTTCTTTTGAACTACCAATAGGTTTGATACGGCGCTCTTGTAGGGCGCGTAGCAACTGTATTTGGTTCTCATAGCTAAGGTTACCCACCTCATCAAGGAAGATTGTACCGCCATTAGCTTCTTCAAAATGTCCTTTTTTTATCGGTGATAGCCCCTGTAAACGAACCTTTTACGTGTCCGAAAAACTCACTCGAAGCTATTTCTTTAGGTATGGCTCCGCAGTCTACCGCTATAAAAGGCTTGTTGCGGCGCTCGCTTTTTAGGTGTATCAGCTTTGCTACCACCTCTTTACCTGTACCGCTTTCGCCCATAATGAGCACCGACATATCGGTCGGAGCCACTAAGTTGATAAACTTGCTCAGCTTTTTTTAGACGCCGGACTTACCCCCTCTATAAACGGATTTTTCTTCCGTCACCTTAGGGGCTTTCACCATTTTCGCCGGACTGCTATGGTCAGTTTTGCTCAAAGGAGCAGCAGTCTCTACAGTTTCAGGCTTAGGGGTAGAAAATACCGTATTTTTGGGCATTTTTTTATCACATTAAGCACATCTTCCTGCTGAAAGGGTTTAGAGATATAGTCAAAAGCACCGAGTTTCATCGCTTCTACAGCAGTCGAAACCTCCGCGTAGCTGGTCATAACCACCACGGGCAAGTTAGGGAAAAATATCTTTCACCTGCTTTTAGAAAGTTGATACCATCACCATCGGGTAGCCTTAGGTCGGTAAATATCATTTTTAATAGCAGGGGTCAAATTCTTCTCGGCCTCTTCTAAACTATAGCACCCAATCACATCATATCCGTTGCGTTCCAAAAAAAGCGACTAAGCATTTTTTTGAAAACACTACATCATCTTCTACTAAAAAGAATGGGGTTTTTTTCATACGTTTTCTAAAAATCTATATAATTAATATTTGCTTTTTGTTACAATAATTCAGAAATTCAAAATTCAGAATTCAAAAAAAGTGTGCAAAAAGTACAAATTTTATTTTTGAAATAATTACACTTTTTACTCAAAAAAAGTTCCCTTATCACAAGGGAACTTTTTTTCAATGCATATAATATAAATACTACTACTAACTCCCAATTTTGTTAGCTCAATGAATGATAGCTGTTTAGCAATTAAATTTTAGCAATGTTTCTCAATGAAAAGTTGTTTCCCAACAACAAAATGAATTTAATTTTTTTCAACAACTTCGTTTTTAATGATTCTTATCTAACAATGTTTCTTTTTAGCAATTTTTTTCTCAGTAATTTAATTTCTTAACCAATTTTTTTGTATATGCTGAAAGAGCCACCATTCATATTATAAGTATGCACTAATAAATTATAAATGTTTAATCTTCTAACTTACGCTATATACATTGAAAAAAACTGTGCCAAACTTATCATTACCTGTTAATAAATACTTCAATGTCTTTATAATCAAACAGATAATTCGTTAATAACTTGTCGATAGCTTGTTAATAATTATGTTAATAAATGTATAAAAAGGTGTGTAATTACACGTTACAGGTTACACTACATTTCCCATATTCCTATATTTTTTTGCTTTTTTTCTTGAATGTTTAGAAAATTATTCTCTCTACGCTTACCCTATACAATCAATATAGGAAGGATACAGGAAGAGCGAACAGTTAGCGAACGATTAGCGAAGTATAAACATCTAATAAACCTTTCAAACATAGAAAAACATCAAAATTCAAAAAAATATTTTTGTATCTTTGCCAAAAAAATAAGTAGAGATTATGCCATACACTATCACTATAACCAATGACAGTCCTCAAGCCTTAGCTTATGTAGAAAAAAAGCTAAGAAGCTCGATTTTGTAAAAAGTAACCGAGATAAAGAAACCCAAAAAAAGTTAAAAGCAAGGTTAAAACAGCTATTGCTGAGCCTACTTTTTTTCTCAAAGAAGTATTAGAGGCTGCTAAGGTATTGAAAAATGACCCCTGATGAAATAGTAGCTGCCAATGAGCAAGAAATGACCCCTGATGATTATGTGTTTATGATGATGATTTCAGAAAAAAAATCAATCATAATATAGCCAAACGCTGGGACGAACACTTTAACCTTTAACCCTCATATACCGATGATTATCATTGCCGACAGCAACATATTTATGAGTGCTCTTATAAATCCTTCAGGGCTTACTGCCACCCTCTTAGCCGAAAGGAAGAAAATTCAATACATAGTTCCTGATTATCTTATTGATGAAGTAATTGAGCATATTCCCGATTTGATAAAACGTCCCAAAAATACCAAAACAAAAAAAGCAGTTATTAGCCGACTTCAAAAAAACTATTAGAGGGATTACCATTGTAAGCGAAAAGGATATAAAAAAAGGGTAAATGCGGCTAAAGCAAAAAGAGATAACGGCTGATGTAGATGTTAAAGATTATCCGTTTATTGCCTTACATCTGCAAATAAAACATAAAATTTGGACTTCTGATAAAGTGTTAGTAAACGGACTTACGGCTAAAGGTTATGGGCATTTTTTTATCTCTACTGAAGAAGTCAAGAAACACGTTTACAAAAACAATAAGCTAACAACTAACGACTAACAACTAACGACTAACGACTAGCGACTAATTACTAACGACTAAAAATGGACATTTCCTTTCTAAAATCTTCACTGCGTTCTGGGCAGTCACTACAGCTGTCAGGTTCTAAATCCGAAAGCAATAGAGCGCTACTCTTGCAGGCGCTGTACCCCGAACTTTCTATTAGCAACCTCTCTACAGCCGATGACACCCGCCTACTCCTAAAAGCATTGTACTCTTGCACACCGCTGATAGATGTGCATCACGCCGGTACGGCTATGCGTTTCCTTACAGCCTATTTTTGCAGCGCAGTTAGGGGCTGATGTCCTGCTGATGGGCTCAGAGCGTATGCACCAGCGACCCATAGCCCTATTAGTCGATGCCCTGCGCTCGCTTGGGGCAGATATCACCTATACAGAAAAAGAAGGCTTTCCACCCCTGCGCATCAGGGGAAAGAACTAAACGGCAGCCGTGTCAGCTTGCAGGGCAATGTCAGCAGCCAGTACAGCTCTGCCTTGCTCCTCATTGCCCCTACGCTCCCCAACGGACTCCATTTAGAGCTCACCGGTAGTATCACCTCTTTGCCCTACCTACAGATGACCCTCGACCTGTTGTCCTATTGCATTGGTGAAGAGCACGTACATTTCAGCGGCAACGAGATACGCATCACCCCTGCCGATAGCCTACAGAACTACCATTGGCAGGTAGAGTCAGATTGGTCTTCCGCTTCCTATTGGTATAGTTTTGTAGCCCTTTCGCCTATAGGCACCACCCTCTCACTCCGCGACTTTAAGCAACCGAGTTTGCAAGGCGACAGCGCACTACAGCAGCTGTATCGCACGCTGGGGGTTACCACTACCCTCAGTGATACGACCCTTACGCTTACTAAAGGTGTCAGCTCCTCAAACACGCTGCTTTTACGGCCGACCTCAATGCCACCCCCGATATTGCCCAAACCCTTGCGGTTACCTGCTTAGGCTTTAGGGGATAGGCTGTGCGCTCTCAGGCTTACACACCCTAAGTATAAAAGAAACCGACCGCCCTCACAGCCCTACAAGCCGAGTTGAGCAAGTTTCGGCGCGGAGGTAACCATCACTACCGACAGCCTGCAATTTCCTCCTTGCCGTAGTTTGAATAGCGGAGTGCAAGTGGCTACTTATAATGACCATCGTATGGCGATGGCGTTTGCCCCTGCTGATGCTCCTCACCCCTCTCACAATACTCGATAAAGAGGTGGTAACTAAGTCATATCCAACTTTTTTTGGCAAGATGTAGCCCAGCTAACAGTAGAAGATGAAGAAAAAGTGATGAAAGTTATAAAAAAACTGATAATCAGTACTTTTGTTGTCTTTTTGAAAAGAAAGGCGATAAATAAAAAGCTAAAAAAATCTGCTAACATAGTGTTTATTAAATATTTAATTTGTATCTTTGCGCCCACAAATACGAAGATGAATATTCATATAAAAAAATAACAAAAGATGACAAAAAGCAGAAATTGTATCAAAGATTTCCGACAAATCAGGTCTTGACAAAAACGAAGTTCAGTTAATCGTTGAAAACTTTATGGATGAAGTGATTAACTCTTTAAAAGATGGACAAAACGTGTATTTGAGAGGTTTCGGCAGTTTTATAATCAAAACAAGAGCCGAAAAAAACAGGGCGTAATATTTCTAAAAAAATACTACCTTAAAAATACCTGCTCACAACATTCCTGCCTTTAAGCCAGCTAAGGTATTTGTAGACACTGTGAAAGACAATGTAAAAGTAAATTAATATTAATCATATAAAAAAATAATAAAGTTATGCCAAGCGGAAAAAAAGAAAAAAAGACATAAAGTGGCTAACCACAAACGCAAAAAGAGCGAGAGCTAATCGTCACAAAAAAAGAAAAAAAAGTAGTTTTTAACTACTTTTTCTTGCTTAAAAAAACAACCCTAAATTGTTCATTGAATTATTAACTAAAAAAATCCAACAAAGTGGAAAAAAAGAATTAATTATCCGTTCTGGCTCCTCTTACGTAGATTTTTGCTTTGCTCAGAGACGGTAGGCTGATAGAGCTTCACAAAGAAGAAGACTACTAATGGTCTGGGTGTGGGCGACATAATGTTAGCCAAAGTGCGCAAGCCTATACAAGGGCTCAATGCGGCTTTCGTTAATGTAGGGACACGAAAAAGATGCCTTCCTACATTACCACGACTTAGGACCCTCAGTTAGCTTCTTTGCTTAAGTTCATCAAGTGGGTTATCTCAGGGAAATTAAAAAGATTTCTCCCTAAAAGACTTCCCTCTTGAACCAGATATCGATAAGAATGGCTCGGTAGCCGATACTCTCAAACCCTAATCAGCCCATATTGGTGCAGATAGTCAAAGAGCCTATCTCTACCAAAGGCCCTCGTATCAGTTCCGAACTCTCTATAGCGGGTAGGTATTTAGTACTCGTACCTTTTTTTCTGACCGTATTTCTATCTCGCAGAAGATAGAGAGCAAATCCGAGAAAAGAACGTTTGCGAAAAACTCTTGCAAAGCATTAAGCCTCAAAGGCTTTGGCGTAATAGTGCGCACGGTAGCCGAAGGGAAAAAAAGTAGCCGAATCTAGACAAGGATTTACAGTCTCTCTTCAATCGCTGGGTTTTTGATGTGCAGAAAAAAATTCAAAAAGCGGTTTATCCCTCTAAGGTGATGAGCGAAGTGAATAGAACAGGTGCCATACTCCGCGACTTGTTCAACGATACTTTTACAGGTATACACGTAGATAACGAACAGCTGTACGAGCAGATAAAGAAGTATGTGCAAGAGATAGCACCTGAAAAAGAAAAGCATCGTAAAATTATACCGCTCATCGGTACCTATTTTTTTGAGAAATTTCATATTGAACGTCAGATAAAGACGGCTTTCGGTCGTACCGTATCAATGCCCAAAGGGGCTTACTTAGTCATAGAGCACACCGAAGCCCTACACGTAATCGACGTAAATAGTGGAAATCATTCTAACAAAAATAACGACCAAGAAACTACAGCCTTATCAGTAAACCTAATTGCTGCTACCGAGATAGCACGCCAACTGCGCCTCCGCGATATGGGGGGGTATCATAGTAGTTGATTTTTATTGATATGGCAAATAGCGATAACCGCCGTATATTGTTTGACCATCTTCGCGATGAAATGGCTGAAGACCGCGCCAAACACAAAAATATTGCCCCCAAGTAAGTTCGGGCTTATACAAATCACTCGGCAACGCGTACGCCAAGAGCTGAACATCAAAACTAAAGAAGAGAACCCAAGCAAAGAGGGCGAAATTGAAGCCCCTATTGTTCTTATTGATAAAATCAACATAGAACTTGAAAGCATTATTAAGGAGGATGCTTACAAAGGGCGTATTGTGCTCAATGCACACCCTTTTATAGCAGCTTATTTGACCAAAGGATTCCTAAACTCTATTCGTTTTTAAATGGTTTCTGAAATACAAGCGGTGGATAAAGATATTGCCCCCGTGATGCCTATTCTTACTTTAGAATATCGTTTTAAAACTAATGAAGGAACCCCTCTTTAAAAATTTAATCGGTGTGCTACTACCCTCATAGTTGCACACCGATTTCTTTTTATATCTTTTATATATGAAAATCTTATCTACCAAATGCCTTACCTCTGCACAGCAACAGCGCCTACAAGCATTGGGCTTTACGCTGGTGCAGCATAATTTTATCGCTACACCTCCGCTACCTTTTTGCGCTTTCGTTGCCCTTATGAGTTGGCTTATCTTTCACCAGTCAGAATGGGGTTCAGAGTGTATTAGCACACCCGCAGTGGCAAGAGCTGCTCTCTACGCCTGTGCTTTGTGTAGGGCGTCAAAAACACAGCAACTACTACAATCAAAAGGGGTTTAAGGTATGCTATGCCGCCGACTATGCTACCGATTTGGTAGCCTATATGCGCAATGACCTATCGCGCTATCAAGAGGGGCGTATTGCTTTTTTTGCAGGTACGCACCGCCTCAATACCCTCCCTGATTTCTTTGCCTGCTGAAAAGGCTACAGGTAGCAGAGATAACCGTTTATGATACGGTCTTTACCCCCTATAACCCTTGCAGAACCAGTAGATGCGATTCTGTTCTTCAGTCCCTTCAGGGGTGCAGAGTTACCTATCCACTCATACAGCAGCCGCAGAGCAGGTGTTTTGCATAGGCACTACTACGGCACAGGCAGCTACTCCGCATTGGGCATCAGTAATAGTCGCTACAGAGCCTACTGTAGACGGAGTGCTACAGACAGTAGCGGCATCACTTACCCCTTAATGTCGCGTATGCGCAACTGAGGGCGTATAATACCATTCCATATGTTTTTCTTCTATAGAGTAGATAATGCTGAAAGGTCGCCCTGATTCTACTATGGGCAATCGGTCAGCTAAATCAAAGGCTACAGCCCCGAAGTAGTGAGGGCTGCCAACCTCGCGTAGGTTGAGCTTTAGGTGCTTTTTCATCTTTCCCAATAGCTTTAGCAAAGCCCTGTATCAATTACATTGTCTGCATAGAAAAAGAGGGGATAGATTGTTAGGGTCCCAAAAGGCTCAAAGCGTTTGAGTACTCCCTATTAGCTTTTTCAGTTATCTTGCTCAGTGGTAGTTGGGTATCAAAGCAGATTTTAGGGTCGTGAGGCAAATTAGCTAACTTTTGCGCTACTACTTGCTCAAAAGCCTCTTTGAAGTCTGGGTATTGCTCAGGTAAGAGCGTGAGCCCTGCAGCATAGGTGTGTCCGCCAAATTGCTCGAGATACTCGCTGCATTGCTCTAAAGCGTCGTAGATGTCAAACCCTGTAATAGAGCGCGCCGATGCGGCATATTTGTCACCACTTTGGGTGAAGACTAAAGTAGGGCGATAATAGGTTTCTATCAGGCGCGAGGCTACAATACCAATGACCCCCTTATGCCAGTGAGGGGTTGAACACTACAGTACTATAGCGGTTTTTGCTCTCCGTTTTTCTTCTATCTGAGCCAAAGCCTCTTGGGTAATACTGCTGTCTAATTCTTTCCGTTCGCTATTTAGCAATTCAATCTCGTAGGCTTTTTTTCTTTTGCCTTGCGGCTGTCGGTTTCGGTCAGTAGGGCTACTGCGTATTTGCCGTGTTCTATCCGTCCCTGCCGCATTGATGCGAGGTGCTGCCTTAAACACTACATCACCAATGCCTACCTTTTTTTGATTTTCACCTAAAAGAGCACTGACTCCTGCTGAAGGTTGCTGGTTTATCACCTCTAAACCGAAGTAGGTAAGGGTGCGATTTTCGCCATTCATCGCTACTATGTCGGCAGCAGTGGCAATCGCTACCAAGTCTAACAAAGGGCGTATTTCTTCAAAAGGACGTGATAGATGTTGTTGGTAGGCTTGCACTAACTTGAAGCCTATACCACAGCCGCAGAGCTCTTTGTAAGGATAAAGGGGCAATCAGCTTGTTGGGGGTTGAGTATAGCCACGGCGTCAGGTACTTGCGCATCGGGGCGGTGGTGGTCGCCGATAATAAAGTCGATGCCTTTATCGGTGGCGTACTGCACCTTATCAATAGCTTTGATACCACAGTCGAGGGCAATAATAAGGCTACAGCCCTTGCTGGCAGCGTAGTCTATCCCCTGAAACGAAATACCATAGCCTTCGGTATAGCGGTCGGGTATGTAGGTGTAAAGCAGAGAAGTGTGGCTGCTGAGGTAGCGGTACAACAGCGATACGGCTGAGGTGCCATCTACATCATAATCGCCGTAAATAAGTATTTTTTTCTTGAGTATTGATAGCTTTGCTCAGACGCGCGACCGCCTTGTGCATATCTTTCATCAGAAAAGGGTCGTGCAGAGAGGCTAAACTGGGGCTGAAGAAGTGCATTGCCTCATCATAAGTAGTGATACCGCGCTGGGCTAATAGGGTAGCGGTGGTTTGGCTCAAATGGAGTTCTCGTCTGAGTTTTTTTCAATAATAGCTTCTGAAGGTAGTAGTTTTGGTTCCCAAATATAATTCATTTTTTTAATTTGCCGATTTGACAATTTAGTCAATTTGCCGATTTGTCAAATGTTTCATTGTCAAATCGGCAAATTGTCAAATTGTCTTATTATCCTAAGTATGTTTTTTTAGTATTTTTGCTTCGCGAGGTGTGTTTGAGGCGGCGGATAGCTTTTTTTCTTTTTATCTGGCGCACACGTTCGCGGGTAAGGTCGAAGGTTTCGCCTATCTCCTCAAGGGTCATCGCGTGTTGGTCGCCTAAGCCAAAAGTATAACCCTAATCACGTCGGCTTCACGAGGGGTGAGGGTCTCGAGGGCGCGCTCAATCTCGGTGCGCAATGAGGCAGGATAAGCTCTTTGTCGGGGTTGGGCGACTCGTTGCTTCGGATTACGTCGTAAAGGTTAGAGTCTTCGCCTTCTACCAAAGGAGCGTCCATAGATATATGGCGACCTGAGTTCTTCATCGATTCTTTTCACATCATTTACTGACATATCAAGCTCGCGGGCAATCTCTTCAGCCGATGGTACACGCTCATTGGCTTGCTCTAAATAGGCGTACATCTTGTTAATCTTATTGATAGAGCCAATTTTGTTTAGAGGCAAGCGCACTATACGCGACTGCTCGGCTAAGGCTTGCAATATAGACTGGCGAATCCACCATACGGCATACGATATAAACTTAAAGCCTCGTGTTTCGTCAAAACGTTGGGCAGCCTTTATAAGCCCCAAATTGCCCTCGTTGATGAGGTCGGGGAGGGTAAGCCCTTGGTTTTGATACTGTTTGGCTACTGATACAACGAAGCGCAGGTTGGCTTTGGTCAGTTTTTTTCTAAGGCAGCCACATCGCCCTTCTTTGATACGTTGTGCCAATTCTACCTCTTCGTCAGCGGTGATTAAATCAACGCGCCCTATCTCTTGTAGGTACTTATCAAGAGAGGCCGTTTCGCGGTTCGTAACCTGTTTGGTAATTTTTTTAGTTGTCTCATTCAGAAAATATCCTTAATTTTGTCTTTTTCTTGTTCAGTCTATTATACGTACAAGAAAATCAAGATGTTACAAAAAGCACTAAACTTTAACAATACTTTAACAGATGCAATACAGTTTTTATCATTCCTGTATATAACCGTCCTGACGAATTAGACGAACTGCTGAAGAGCCTTGCAGAGCAGACTTATACTGCTGATTTTGAGGTAGTAGTGATAGAAGACGGTTCTACCATTTCATCAGAGTCAATTTGTCAGCAATACCAATCTTCGCTTTCAATTACTTATTTGGCTAAACCCTAATACAGGTCCCGGTGACTCGCGCAACTATGGTATGCGCCACGCCAAGTACGATTATTTTTCTCATTTTAGACTCTGATTGCCTTTTGCCACCCTCATTATTTAGAGGCGGTAGACGACTATTTGCAGGCGCATTATGTAGATTGTTTTTGGAGGGAGCTGATACGGCTGATGAGCATTTCACTAAGGTACAAAAAGGCTATCAATTATACAATGACTTCGTTTTTTTCACTACGGGGGGCATACGCGGTAGTGCGCGTCGGGGTGCAGCGTTTTGAGCCGCGCAGCTTCAATATGGGGCTTTCGAGGGCGGCTTTTTGAGGCTACTGGTGGTTTTGGTAAAGATTCACCCTGGTGAAGACCCCGACTTGGTGATTAGATTATGGGGAAAAGGGTTTTTGAGACGGCGTTTATACCCTGAGGCGTTTGTCTTTTCACAAGCGACGTATCTCTTGGCAGAAATTTCAGAAGCAAGTCAGTAAGTTTGGGCAAACACGTGCGATTCTCAACCATTGGCATCCGCATACGCGCAAAATCACTTTTTGGCTCCCTACTTGCTTTGCTTTAGGGCTTTGTGGGGCTATATTATTGGCTTTGTGCGGGCTCTATAGGGGCTCTTTTGGTGTATCTGTGTTATTTTTGTGCTGATAGCGTGGGATAGTGCTCGCGAAAATGGCAGCATTCAGATAGGATTGATGTCCGTTTGGGCAGTATTAGTGCAGTTTTTTTAGCTATGGGTTTGGTTTTCTGTGGGCTACCCTGAAAGATTTTTCTTAGTTAAGAAGCCTATGGAGGTGTTGTTTCCGAAGTTGTTTTTTTGCTTAAGGAGTAGTTGGTGTTTGTTCGCTCAACCTTCGCTCATCCTTCGCTCATCGTTCGCTTGGTAAGAGCGGTAAAGGACTTTAGGAGAAACATGCAATTAATTATTTGATTTTGTTTAACCTTGTGAGGAGACGACTTTTTGCAAACTCACTGATAAACTAAAATTATAAAATAGACTATTTGAAAAGGTGAAAATAGAAAATATAAATGAGTTTTAACATAGAATATTTGGAAATAGAATGGGAAATGATTATTTTTGCCTCATAAAAATAGACAAATATAGTGATAACAAGTATAAAAAAACTACCTACAAGAACTTACTCTTGAAATTAGAAATAAACTTTCTCAGGATGATACTATTAAAAATAAAATAGAAGACTTTTCTATTTTTGAACTGATTAACTTTTTAATTCATAAATATCTCTTAGATGATAAGGTTAGAAGGGATTTCTTTGTTCATATCCCAATAAAGGATAATGAGAGTAATTTTCTTAGTGTTATTTTTAAATGCTATACTTCTAACTAAACTGTATCAGAATTATTTTACATATAAGGATGAAAAAGCCATTCCTACAAAAAGAAGATGTTGTATATTGGAAAAATATTTACAAAGTTGTGGGGTTAGGTGAGAAGAAGGTAAAATTGAAATCTAAATTTCCTATGAGAGAGAGATTCTGATGAAATAACAGTAGAGAAGGGTGTTTTACAAAAATAAACCCCAATCTATCAAATGGGAGGAATACTTCTAAAAATATTGAAGAGTATAGGAACTTTTTTTAGAACAAAAATTTTTGGAAAAAATTTTTCCTTTTCTAACAGATTTTTAAATGCAGAACTTTAGTAATTGCAGAGAAAGATATTTTTTAAAAGAAACAAAAACTCTTCCTATACGTTATACTAACAAAAAAAGGCAAAAGAAGATAATAGTCTGCCTTTTTACTTATTTAGTAGAGTGCTGTAATGATTTTTTGAATCAGCGCGAGAGTTTTTGTTGAACAATAATGAATATTTTGATGAAGTTATTGTTATAGGTTCTTCAAAATATAAGGAGGATATTTTTAGGAGTGTAAGGCAAGATAATAATAGATACAAAAATATTATTATAATAGGAGAAGAAAAGCCTAATGATGATTTTTATAGAATGGAGATGGTCTAATGACGAAATGAGAATAGCTACTAATAAAGGGAATTATAAAAGTACCTCAGTTATTTTAGATAAAGATTTATATGATATTTTACTTTCTCTAAAACAAGAAATAGAGGCAGTAAGAAATGAAATAGAGGTTGATTTATCTTATTTAGTGAGATACTTTTAATTTTTATCAAAATGATCTTTGTTAACTCTCCTCTATCAATGAGTATTTTTCAAAAATCACATTGATAAGTTGCAAAAGCTATCTTAATGGAGAAGTATTTCAAGGAAAATAGAAAATACTTTTTACGAAAAAGATATTTATAAGAAGGGTTTAATAAGAGAATATACTAATAGAATTCTTAATAAGTATAACCACATAACTGAGTTGTTAGGAAATAGGAATAAAAATGGGAGACTATCAAACAATTAGCAGAAAACTATGAAAAAAATATATCTTATTGTAGATAAAAACATTATGATGCTATTGAAAAACAGTTGAAAAAAATGAAAAATTAGATAGAATTCGTTTAATAAGTACTAAAAAATAGATAAATCAAAAGTATGATTTAGATAGTTTTTCTTGAAAAAGCTGAAAATAATGAAAAAAAGCATTAGTTATAGTTCCTTTTCTTAATGATACTGATTTGTATTCTAAGTTAAGACTTGTTAAAAGGTGATTGTAAAGTGTTATGTTATAAAGATATTGATGAGATTATCTTTGATAATATCGAAGATAATTTTCAAAATAAGGAGAAAAATGCCCTTAAAACATAATGATAGAGCTATTTTTGTAGATACTAAATTTGAATACGACAAAAAGATAACTCTAAAGAACTTAGTAACTTTTTACTTTTTAAGGAGTCAGAAAAATGATGATGAATATGATGAGATTAGAACAAATTTAAGAGATAAATTAACTTATGAAATCACTTTTTATTGATGGAAGTAAAGATAAGTTTGTTTCGTCAAAAAGCTATTTTTTAGTAGAAGAGAATGAGCAAATTAAAAACAACAATAGGAGAAATATATGAAGGAGCTACTATCCGATTTTTATCAAAATAATACTCCAGAGGAGTTTCAAAAAGTTTTGGAGATTTTTGGATACTGAAGGTAAGCTAGAAACTTATGATAAGTATGTTGAAAGTTGGAAAATAACTTTATGTAAGTTATTAAAAGTTTATAAAGAAGAAGAGTTATACGATAAGTTGTTTAATGGCAGAGCTCCTATAAAGTTTACTACCTTTAAAAATTATTTTTCATAAAGATGCTGTTACAAGATTTCCCTAAAAAGAAAGACATTGAGAGCTATTAAAACTTCTGCTCAAATAATGGTTATGAAAAAGAACTTATAGTGATAGATTATGAAAATTTTAAAAATAATAGCTAAAAATGATCGTATTATAAGACAACAGGCGGGGAAAAATATTAGGAGATGATTTATTAGAATATATAGCTTCTGGTGAAGAAAAAGGATAGTGATTTCTTAAAAATTCCTAAGAATATTCTAAGTAGAATATTAAAAACAATACAAGAGAAAAAGAATAAACAAAAAGCAATTGATAAGTAGTGATGATGAATAATTATAATGAAGAGCCGAGATTAATATTTAAAGATATTATACACAAAAACCTTATAGGTCCTGGCTCAGATGTATTTGTGTCTGATACTGAAAATGAAATTATTTCAGATCATCCTTTGTCTAGATATTATTCAGGAATTTTTATTTCCTGAAAGGGATAATTCTAATTCAGTAGGGAGAGGAATTAGATATTAATTTGAATATAGAATATGAAGATGATTTTTCAGAAGAATCATTGCAAGAAGATAATTTTTCTGATGAGGAGCAGGATGAAATAGACAAAGAAACGGATAATAATAAATCAATAGAATACACAGCTGCTAATCAGTATTTTTCCTACTAATTTTGGATTGACATTTTGCGTTCCTAAAGATACAGAGAAGGTAAAAGTATGTTTTTAGTTATGCAAGATATGAACAACTTGATAGAATAGAAGCCGTAGTTGAAGTCGAAAAGAAAAAGTTTATTAATTTTTAGAGAACATCCATATAATCCTATCAAAGAATATTTAAGATATGAGAATGGGGTAATGTTTTTGATGAAGAAACTTACAAAAAGGGAGATTTATCCGTAAGAAATTTAAGGTCTAAATTTTCTAATGAAAATCAAAACAGAGCTTAAGGACAGTGAAGTCTATAAAAAGTTGAATTATTATTAGGAAGGCTTTGGAAAAGAACTCCTATAAAAGTTTATAAAAAGAAGTAGACTTAACAGAAATTAATATAGACGGATCAAAAGAATTTTATTTAGATGAAAAATAAAAAGATGATAAGTTTACAATTTTGCTATTTTTAAGAAAATACTTGAGACAAATGATAGAAAATATGTAAAAGATACTTTGGCTAATAGAAATAACCATCCTAAAAGAAATTTTCATTTTAGTAATGAAGGTCTTAATCACAAAGCTTTATTTCAAGCAGAAATTAAAGTGTTAGGAGCTACTTTTTACCTTATAAACAACTTGCTGATATTAATCCTTTTTGATGAAGAACTAAATACTATTAACTTTTTGTACCGCCATGAATTTTCTTTTTGCAATAGGTCATGGGTGTGCAGTTCAGTGGAATGATAGTCATCAACCAACAGAACTAAAGACTACTTTTTCTGCCAGAAGTAGATGTTAAAAATTATAGCAATGCTTTTAAGAGATTCATTTCCTAAGGATTTGGAAAATATTACAGAAATAAGAAAGCTTTCTATTTGGACGAATTGGGAAAAGGAAGCTATTATTGAAAAAAACTAAAACTATTTTGCAAAAAGAATATTCTAAATGGATAGATGTACAAGAAAGTACTCAATTAGGAGATGAAAAATATAGACAAATATTAGATAATATCTTAGAAAAACAAAGAAATACTTATGAAAGACTTGTTAAAAGTATCAATTTTTAAGTGAAAAATACTATAGCTTATAAAAGCTTTCTTAATAGCTAATACAGCTATGTACATACAGATGTTGGTTTCTAATAAAAACTTTTTGGGTCTAAAAGCAATTGAACTATGTGAAATCAAAGATAGTTTTTGAGTATAATAGTCTTGAGTTTTTAAGAACAATGGCTTTAATCCTAAATATCGACCTTTTTCAGTTAGCTTTCTTTTTATTGAATATTGAAGGAATGTTAATGAAAAATCAGATGATAGAAAAGAAATAGTTGATTTGTTATGGTTTCCTACAGGAGGAGGTAAAACTGAAGCTTACTTAGCAATTACAGCTTTTACAATAGTATGCCGCCGTTTATTACATAAAGGAAATGCAGATGGAGTGTCTGTTATAATGCGATATACCTTGCGTTTGCTTACCGCTCAGCAGTTTGAAAAGAGCTACAAAATTAATTTTAGCTTTTAGATTTTCTTTCAAAGAAAATAGATAATAATAGTGATTTCTTTTTGGTAAGGAGAAAGTATCTATAGGAATGTGGGTAGGGGAAGTACGACTCCTAATACCTACAAAGAAGCACGTGATATAGTGAAGAAAATAGCCGAGGAAACTAAAAATTAAATGAGAATAAAAGCGGTAACTTTCAGAAAGTGAATACATTTCCAATTACTAACTGTCCTTGGTGCGGTTGTAATTTAGTTACTAAAAAAACGAATTTCAAAAATATGTACAAGGCTATGAAGCTAATGATAAATTATTTAAAAACAAACTGTCAAAATCCAAAATGTGCGTTTCATAAAGAGTTACCAGTGCTCTTTGTAGATGAGGCTATATACGAAACACCGCCTACTTTACTCTTTTGCTACAGTTGATAAATTTGCTATGCTACCTCATCGAGAAGAGGGGCATAAAGTTGTTTAATTCCTTAGATAATAGAAAATTACCTCCTGATTTAATTATTCAAGATGAATTACATCTGCTTTAATGGACCTTTAGGTTCTATTACAGGGTTGTTTGAAACTATTGTTGAAATGCTTTGTACACGAGGAGATAGAAGCCTAAAAATTATAGCCTCAACAGCTACTACTCACAATACAGAACAACAAGTAGCTATGCTCTATGGGAATAGAAAAATTGAATGTTTTTCCCACCACAAGGGTAACTTATGATGATAATTTCTTTTCTTATGTATCAAAAAGATAGTAAGAGAAAGCATATAGGCTTTATGCCTACGGGTAAAACAGTGTTGCAAACTAAATACGTATTTTATCAAATCTTTTGTTGGCAAGGATAAAATTACTGAAGTATTATATAGAAAAGGATTCTGAATTAGCAGAAGGAAAAATAAATGATTTTTGGACAATAGTTTCCTATTACAACAGTTTACGTGATGTAGGGAAAAATTTATAATAAAATATCTGCTGAAGTTATATCATCTTTGAAGACCTTGCACAACTGATACTTTTATAGATGGAAGCAAACGTTATAATTTTAACTTTATTGGTTTTCCAAGTAGGGTAAAGGAACTAACGAGTAGGGTAGAGAGCAATTTAATAAAAACTCTTACAGAATTGGAAACAAAGTTTAGTTTAATTACCAATGACAAGCAAGAAAAATATGTACATAATACAGTAGATTTGGTATTAGCTTCCAATATGTTTTTCAGTAGGTATTGATATTGATAGATTGAATGTAATGTTAATGAACGGACAACCTAAAAACATAGCTGAGTATATTCAGGCATCAAGTCGTAGGGAGAAAAAGAAAAAGGCTTTAGTAATCAATTTGTTGGATGCAAATCGTTCAAGAGATAAATCATACTATGAAAATTTTGTTTCTTTCAATAATGCATATTACAAATTTGTTGAACCTTTAAGTGTCACACCTTTTTACATCTATAACTTTGGATAAGGTTTTAGTAAGTTTGTTAGTTTGCTATGTTCGACATAAAAATAGGATTAAATATTAACAACAGAGCAAAAAGATTATGAAGGAAATTATAAAGAACTAGAGGATTTTATTTCTAATCGCATAAAAGGATAAAAACTCAGTTAGAATACGCCTTAAATAGATTGAGAAGCTTATCAAACAGTTGGGGAAAAAGAAGGAGAAATTACCTATAAAAGAACTCATTAAAGAAAATAACTGATTTAGATGATTGGAGTTTGATGAAATCAATGAGGGAGGTAGATACTAATAGTATAATCAAAAATAGCGGTGCCAAAAATAATGAGACAATACGAACAAATACAAACAAGAAAAATTATTAGTGCCTATGGGGGGTAGGTTCTATCATTGAAACACGTGATGGAGCTATTCTTATTGAAGACTTTAATAAATGGCCATACTTTCAGAATGAGGAAGATTTTTTGAAGAATGTAACTATGCAGAAGATAAACGATTTTTAAATCGTTTGAAGATGTATTTTAAAGATTTAGAAGATCTAATAAAAAGTTCCTATAAATGAATTTCAAAAAGGGAAACCCAAAGATAAATTAGCTCTCATATCTGCCAAATATTTTTCCTGAATGGTTTTATTGTCATAATTGTCATCGTTTTGATAAACTAGAAAAATTGAAAACACTGGAATAACAATGTAGATAAAGATGATAAAGAAAAATTTTTATCCACCAAAAATGCTATCATTGTTATGTAAGAAATAGAAAAAGGGAAGAAAAAGTTTTTGAGCTAGAACAAGTGCGATTTATACTTATCAGTTCTAATGGAGAAGTAGCTGATATTCCTTTGGGATAAAATGGGCTTGGTACAAAAATTCAAAATAAATTAAAAAGGGAAAGAAAAATAGATGAAGAAGAAGAGATTACTTTGGCAAATATAAATTTGGAGGGCAAAGAACTATCTTTGAATATAGGACTTCTGATAAGTTAGATGATCTAAAAGGGAATAGGAATTAAAGTAAAAGAAAATGGTAAAGAAATTGGTTATGCTACACTTTCTGGTTTATTTAACTTACAAGTTAAATTGCAAGATATATTTCCTGATAGGAAAAAAATACAGAAGCTGAATTTAAAGTAGTTATTCGTTCGAGTAATAGTGTTTACTATCCTAATATCTTACATAGTATTTTTCATCCCTCTTCTTATATATTGACAAAAAGAATATAGAGTCAATAAAAATCTTTTGATGAGGGAATGAATGTAAAACAGATTGTTTTGAGGGGTTAAAAAAATTTTCAACGTATAAAAAAATAGGTGAGAAAGTTATACAAAAATTAATAGATAGTAATTTTTCTTTAGAACAGTTTGAACAATCTAAATCAGAAAATGAATATAGATATGACGAGTATAAATTCATTACTGAGAAAGATAATGAGGATATTGAAGGTAAATTGATATTCTCAAAAAGTAAATAAAGATTACTATCAAGATATCTTGATAAAATCTGTCTATAAGATGAGTAAAATCAAGATTACTTCTGTACAAACTTCTTATACTCGTCAAGAACCTATTTCAATTGAATCTTATTTAGATGATAGTGAAGAAGAAACTAAAAAGAAAGTTCCTATCATTAAAAAAATTTACTTCATGGAAGGGTAAAAATACTAAATATTTACCTGCTGTAGAAAGTTATGGAGAAGGAGTTTTTCTTTGAATTTAATGATGATGTTCTTAATGAGTGGATAAGTAATAATCCAAAGATAGAAGAACGTATAGAAGAGATTGAAAGAAATCATAGAAATTTAGAAACAAATCTTAATAAAGATTTAATTATAACCCCTAAGTATGTCTTAATACATACATTTTCTCACTTGATAATAAAAGAGTTAGAGTATTTATGTGGTTACCCTTCTACTTCTATTCAAGAACGTATTTACATAGATAATGAATTGAAGATGAATGGAGTTCTTATTTATACTGTAGCAGGTACAGAAGGAAGTTATGGTGGAATTACATCTATTTGTGATAATGAACAAATAGGTAAATTGATCGTATCTGCAATGATGAGAGCTACTGATTGTGCAACAGACCCTATTTGTTATCACAGTGATGGACAAGGGGTGGGAAAATTGAATTTATCAGCTTGTTTTAGTTGTACATTATTACCTGAAACTTCTTGTGAGATGTTTTAATTCCTATCTTGACAGAAGGATTTTAATAGATAAAGAATATGGATACTTTAAAGATTTATTGCCTAGTTTTATAGGATAACAGATCAGTACTCTTTATGATTATATGATAGTTATTTCTATTTTAAATAATTCAAAAATCAGAAATTGAATATTATTTATCAATATATAGTCAGGCATAAGCTGGCGGCGGTTGCTTT
>BNJS01000578.1_pt1 | contig 41025 bp, 50 predicted proteins | sample 8540461 | NCBI WGS metagenome assembly BNJS01 (sample SAMD00202454, study PRJDB9452) | human saliva metagenome | isolation source: human saliva | place: Japan
CTTATATTATTCTTTTTTTATAACTCTTAAACATTTGATATAATGTAAGTGAAATCACTACAATAATTAGATAACTACAAAGGAGTTTGTTATGGAAGAAAAGAATTTTTTAGGAGGCTTACTAGTTCTATTCATGAGTCTTTTTATGTTTGGCTGTAGTAATCATAGTTCCGTAAATTCCAGTCAGGGGCTCAGTTTATCAACAACTGTTAGTCAATCAAATACTAATGAACAAACTTCCGTAGGGTCTAAGAATAATTTTAAAGAATTCTACAAGCCAGTTTTTGATAATTACCAAAAAATACTTTCTACACCGAAGGATGTAAATGCAATCTCTAGTCTCTATAAGAGTTTACAAGGCACTGAACGCCCTATCAATAGTTGGTCTCTTGAAAATGCAGTTTTTCAATCAGATAAGATGAGTTATGCCTATGCGGATCTTAATCAAGATGGTGTAGATGAATTATTAGTAGGCGTTGAGCAATCTAATGGTGATTATTTTATTTCGGGTCTTTATTATCTTGTAAATGAGAAACCGGTTCTTTTAGCAGAAGGTTTTGTAGCCGGCCATGGTGGTGCTAGAAATTCTATGAATATCTATAAGGGTGGTGATATCCTAGAATTAAGTTGGTCCTCTGGAACAGGAGAAGGTAGAGGAGTACTCTATCATCTGAATTTAAACCAGCAAGTTGCAAGTAAACTGCAAGAACAGGATATTCGAGTTCCTGGGAATAAAAGTTTGCACTCTGACTTTGGTAAGACAGAAGCAGAATTAATGAACTTCAAAGCAACTAGATTGGCAGAAATTTGAAAGCTCTACTAGCACGACCATTTCGGGAGAAAAGCAAAAAGCACCATGGAATCCCAACAAATCTGCCAAACTAGAAGCTTTTATAAAGGGCTGGGGAGAAAGACTAGGACAACCCAATTACCAAAAGGGAATCGCAGGAGGAGATGTGGGGGCTGACCACCTCTATACACTTAGGGATGATGGACCAAGTGAGAAAATGAATGCTGAGTATACGGATACAGGTCTAGGAAATGCCCAGTACCGAATTGTAGAACGCTACAGTAATTGGGATAAATACCCGGATGTGCATAGTTACTTTTTTGCGATAACTAACACAGGAGAAACGATTGTTTTTCATTCACCAACGACAAATGGTGGAATCATGTACTTAAAACCGACAGAAAATACAGAGATTCAAGCAGAGTTTAAACGTTTGGTAGAAGAAGAGTAAAAGAAAAAGAGTTTAGCTTGGGCTAGGCTCTTTTTTTTAATATCTCTTTCTATCATTTTCATACTCTTTGAGTATTTAATGGTATACTAGGGTTATAAAAATTATAAAGTATTATTTGATGATAGTATAATTTAGGAGAATATGATCTATGACTAAAGGTGTAAAGTTTCGTAGTATTTTTTATAGATATGTTTTATTTATAATTGTTTTGTTTTTTCTAGGCTTTAATCAAATTGTTGGTCGAGGATTTCAAACGATAACATTTTATGATTACGCTTTTAGTTTTGATCAAACACAGTTAGTGTATTTTCTTCTTTTTTTGCTATTACTTGGTATCGGCATACATTTTCTTTTCCCTTGGAAATTTTATATTACACAGGAGGGTATTTACCTTAGAAGATTTGATTTATTTGTTCCTTGGAGTGATATTAGTGGAGTTTCCCATGTTTGGATTAACAAAGCGAGTAATTTTAGCAAAGGCCTTGTTTTTTATAACTATAAATGTTTAGTTTTTTATCGTAATAATTATAAACCAATTTGTATTTATAACACTTCTTTATTAGCCTTGTTTCTTGTCAAATTGTGTAATCCTAAGATTGAAACGAATATCTTGTCGGCTAGTTTTGCTACGGGATTAAATATTCTATTAAATTCGTCGCTTTTTTATTATCTTTACTTTCTGGAGTTAAAGGATCTTAGTTTTAGTTCTTTTTTACTTTTTTGCTTACTCTACTTTATAAAAAGTTTTATCATTCCTTTATGGTTGGTTTATAGTCAAAATTCTAAGTACGGTCCTTATCTGGCTCATAGCACTTTCTTTAAGAGGAATGCTTCTGATGTGATTCATGTTTAATTTTATTAAAATGATAGCTTTCTACTTTTTGTAGGAAGTTTTTATTATTTCTATATGAAAATAGTTTACAGATGAAGGTTTTCTTTGACAATGTAATTCAAATAGCTGCGAGGGTTTAGCTTCGTTTAGCCTGTCTTGTGCTCATGCAGGAGCACAAAATAGGTCAGGACAAAGGCCTTTAACCTATATTTCCGCACAGGAGAATTTGGCTTTTCAAATGAAGAGGTAGCCAAGAGATGGTTATATAGTTTCAGAACTAACTCCCTGATATGACAGTTGTACTCAATATTTTTATGGATTTTAATTATGAGATTTATTCAGACTTATTAAAAAAACAACATTTCTATAACGAAATAGTTGACAGATGTAATGGAAAGAGTTACAATCTTTTTAGAAAGTTCGATATAGAAGAAAAAGGAGACATAATGGACAAGATGTTAGGGGGCTACCAAGCTCTACAGATTCGCTTGTTGAATGGGCGTATCTTCCAAAAACTCTTGAGCAAGGAACCAGATGCTCAATACAGAAGTGAACAGGGAAAAATTTTAACGATTTTGTGGAAGCAAGAGTTGGGGTGCGCTACTGCGACCGATATCGCTCTTGCGACGGGTCTAGCCAATAATACATTGACCACTATGGTTAAGAAATTGGAAGAACAAGGTTTGGTCACGATTCAACCCTGCACGCAGGATAAAAGGAAAAAAAATATCTCTTTGACAGACCTCGGTTGGGCACAAAAAGAAATTGGAGACCGTGTCAGTAAGGAACTGGGGGAGATTTTCTACCAAGGATTTTCCAATCAAGAAATCCTAGAATTTGAGGCTTATCAAGAGCGTATTATCACAAATCTAAAAGCTAAAGAGAATGACATCTAGGGAAAGGAAGTAGCAGTTATGATTGGTATTACAGGGGTAACAGGGAAATTAGGTTCCTATGTGGCGAATCTTATAGATCAAAAAGGAATCGCTTCAATTCATCTAGCACGAAGTCCAGAGCGTGCAAAACTCTACGCGTCTGCGGAAATTCGTAAAATAGTGTATGCCAATACTCCAGAGGTGGTTGAGGCCTTGAAGGGGATCGATATCTTGTTGATGGTTTCTGCTCGGGAAAATCTAGAGCGTGTCAAGGAACACAAGGGCTTTTTAGATGCTGCAAAGCTAGCAGGAGTAGAGCATATCGTCTATACCTCCTTTTATGGGGCAGATGAGAAGGCAACTTTCACCTTGTCTCGAGATCATGCCCAGACGGAAGCCTATATCAAGGAGTTAGGGTTCACCTACACTTTTTTGAGAGATAATTTTTACTTGGACTTCCTGATTGATATGGCGCTTGAAAATGGAGAGATTCGTGGTCCAGCCGGCAGTGGTCTTGTGTCAGCTGTTGCCCGTAAGGACACATCTAGGGTTGCAGCAGAGATTCTTTAAATCCTAAGGAGTGGGAAAATCAAACCTTGAATTTGACAGGACCAGAGGATCTTTCCATGGAAGAAATCGTAGCGCTTCTCTCAAAAGAGACCGGTAAGGCCATCGCGTATGTAGATGAATCAGTCGAAGAAGCTTATGAGTCACGGAAAAAATGGCCAGCACAAACTTGGGAGTACGATGCCTGGGTCAGTACCTATACAGCGATTAAAGCTGGGGAACAAGCTGGGGTTTCAACAGATATCGAAAAAGTCCTAGGGCATCCGGCAAGTAGCCTATTGGATACTCTTAGAGACAGAAAACTTATCGAGGTAGAAAATGATTGAATACAAACATGTAGCCTTGCGCTACACGGATAAGGACATTTTAAAAGATGTCAATCTCCGCATTGAAAATGGAGAATTCATGGTGCTAGTGGGTCCTTCAGGATCTGGAAAGACCACCATGATCAAGATGATTAACCGTCTTTTGGAGCCGACAGATGGCAATATCTATATGGATGGAAAACGGATCAAGGACTATGATGAACGGGAACTCCGTCTATCAATAGGTTACGTCTTACAGGCTATTGCTCTTTTTCCAAACCTAACAGTTGCTGAAAATATTGCCCTTATTCCTGAGATGAAGGGCTGGAGTAAGGAACAAATCGCCTCTAAAACAGAAGAACTATTGGACAAGGTGGGTCTGCCTGCTGTAGAGTATGCAAAGCGTATGCCTAGTGAGTTATCGGGTGGGGAGCAACAACGGATTGGGATTGTGCGGGCCATCATTGCAGAGCCAAAGATTCTATTGATGGACGAACCTTTCTCTGCTCTCGATGCCATTTCTCGCAAGCAGTTGCAGGCTCTGACTAAAAAATTGCACAAAGAATTTGGTATGACCACTATCTTCGTGACTCATGATACGGACGAGGCAGTGAAATTAGCAGATAGAATTGCAGTATTGAAGGATGGTGAAATTTGTCAGGTTGCTGACCCTGAAACAATTTTACAAGCACCTTCGACAGACTTTGTAGCAAACTTGTTTGGAGGTGGCCTTCATGTCTAATTTCATTTCAACCTTTCAGGAGCGATTTAGTGAATGGGTAACAGCTCTGGGACAACACCTACAATTATCTCTTTTGACCTTATTGGTCGCTATTTTTCTGACCATCCCACTTGCGGTTTATCTAAATAGTCACAAAAAAGCAACGACCTGGGTGCTACAAGTTGCGGGTATCTTCCAGACCATTCCTTCAATGGCTTTGTTGGGGCTCTTTATTCCTTTCATGGGGATTGGAACCTTACCAGCACTCACAGCCCTTGTCATTTACGCTATTTTCCCGATTTTAGAAAATACAATCACAGCCCTGAACGGCATTGATCCTAGTCTTGAGGAGGCAGGAATTGCTTTTGGAATGACCAAGTGGGAGCGACTCAAGAAGTTTGAAATTCCACTTGCCATGCCAGTCATTGTATCGGGGGTTCGAACAGCGACCGTTATGATCATTGGGACAGCGACTCTAGCAGCTCTTGTGGGAGCTGGTGGATTGGGCTCCTTTATCCTTTTGGGAATTGATCGTCGGAACGCTAGTCTCATTTTAATCGGCGCAATCTCATCAGCCATCTTGGCCATTCTCTTTAATGTCATTCTCAAATGGTTGGAAAAGGCAAAGTTGCGTACGATTGTTTCGACCTTTGCTGTCATGGTCCTTGGTTTGGGAGTTAGTTATGTTCCAAGCATCATTCCACATAATGAGAAAGACAATCTCGTCATTGCTGGGAAGTTAGGACCTGAACCTGAGATTCTCATGAATATGTATAAACTTCTCATCGAAGAAAATACGGATATGACGGTGACGGTTAAACCCAATTTTGGGAAGACAGACTTTCTTTACCAAGCGCTGAAAAAAGGGGATATTGATATCTATCCAGAATTTTCTGGAACAGTGACAGAGAGTCTCCTCCAATCATCTCCACAAATTGGGCATGATCCAGAAAAGGTTTACGAGGTGGCTCGTGATGGTATTGCCAAACAGGATCAACTAGCCTTTCTTAAACCCATGGCTTATCAAAATACTTATGCTATAGCAGTTCCTAAAAAAATTGCGCAAGAATATGGGCTTAAGACGATTTCAGACTTGAAAAAAGTAGAAGGACAGCTCAAGGCGGGATTCACTCTAGAGTTTAATGACCGTGAGGATGGAAACAAGGGCTTGCAGTCTGTTTATGGATTGAATCTCAATGTGGCAACTATGGAGCCAGCTCTTCGCTACCAAGCCATCCAGTCAGGGGACATTCAAATTACAGATGCTTACTCAACAGATGCTGAAATTGCTCGCTATGATTTAGTGGTTTTGGAGGATGATAAACAACTCTTCCCTCCATACCAAGGCGCTCCACTCATGAAAGCTAAATTACTCGAAAAACATCCTGAGTTGGAAGCTATTCTTAATAAACTAGCTGGTAAAATCACCGAGAGCCAGATGAGTCAGATGAACTATCAGGTTGGTGTCGAAGGCAAGTCGGCCGAAACAGTGGCGCGTGAGTTTCTAGTTCAGGAAGGATTGCTGAAGAAGTAAAGTCTAGTTAGCTTTAGCTACGAACTTGTTCAAATAAGTTAGAATGATAAACCCATCTTGCTTTTGTGCAGGATGGGTTTTTGTGTAAGTTTAAGTCAAGAAATAAATACAATTAGCTAATCTAATAGAATTAAAAGTGTAAGAACTAGAGTAGTTTTTTTTCAGACTTCATTTCCATGACATCTAAGTAAAATCTCACTACTTGATCTTCCTTATAAGATTTTCCTTTTTTTAACCACCAGGTCAGTGTTTCAATAAAATTGCTGACAACAAAATGTTTGAGGTAGGAGGCTGGAATCTTAGGATAGGAAACTTGCAAGTCTTTTGCGATCATGGGATAAACATGGTGTTCTAATTCTTTCTGCAATTGACGGAGGAAGTAGTCATTTTTGGAGAAAAGGAGGCTGGTGACGTGGTCCTGGTTTTTCTTGAAATGTGAAAAGATATGGGTCAAATACTCTTCTATGGTCAGATTTCCCACGCGCTCAAAAAGATGGTGAAAGAGATAGCGACAGAGTTCGTCTAGGAGCAATTCTTTACTTTCATAATGGCTATAAAAGGTGGAACGACCAACATCTGCTAGGTCTATGATCTCCTGAACAGTGATGGTTTCAAAGTTTTTTTGATTTAGTAATTGCAAAAAAGCAGCATAGATGGCTTTTCGAGTCTTGGTAATGCGACGATCTTGAGCAGTCATATGGACAATTTGAACAAACTGTTCAGTAACGAACACAACTGAACCCTTGCTTCTATCCTTTCATTAGGATTTGTTAGATAATACTGGTGAGGAGATATTCCTATAACTATTATAGCAAAGGAGGGAGAAAAAATGACTGCAAAAAAGTCCATTTGGTTGGCTTTTTTCTTGAATCTAAGCTTTGCCATTGTTGAATTTATCGCAGGTGGAGTATTTGGGTCTAGTACTGTTCTTGCTGACTCTGTCCATGACTTGGGAGATGCAATCGCAATTGGGCTATCAGCCTATCTAGAAACAATCTCCAATCGTGAAGAAGACAGCCACTACACCTTGGGGTACAAACGTTTTAGTCTCCTAGGAGCCTTGATAACAGCTGTGATTCTTATAACAGGATCTGTTCTTGTCATTTTAGAAAATATAACAAAAATCTTTCATCTACAACCTGTTAACGATAAGGGAATTCTTTGGCTGGGAATCATTGCTATTAGTGTCAATGTGTTGGCTAGTCTGGTCATTCGCAAGGGGCAAACCAAGAGTGAATCCATTCTTAGCCTACATTTTTTAGAAGATATTCTAGGCTGGCTAGCCGTCATCTTGATGGCAATTATTCTCCGATTTACAGACTGGTATATTTTGGATCCGCTCTTATCGCTTGTAATTTCTTTCTTTATCCTATCAAAAGCCATTCCTCGTTTTTGGTCTACGCTCAAGATTTTCCTTGATGCTGTGCCAGAAGGAGTAGATATCAAGCAGGTCAAGAGTCGTTTAGAGCAATTGGACTATGTTGCTAGTGTCAATCAGCTGAATCTCTGGACTATGGATGGTTTGGAGAAAAATGCCATTATCCATGTTTGCCTCGAGAATGTCAAACATATGGAAGTTTGTAAAGAATCCATTCGAGATTTACTCAAAGATTGTGGTTTTCAAAATATTACCATTGAGGTAGATGCAGACTTAGCAAGTCACCAAATCATAAGCGCAATATGGCAGAGCTAGAAGGAAGCTATGATCACGATCATCATCATTGATGAGGCGTAGTATAAGTGAGCGAAAGATTCATAAAAAGTGTATACTTGAAGTAAGTTAGATACAGAGAGGTAAATGTTTATGAAATCAGCAGTTTACACAAAGGCAGGACAGGTTGGCATTGAGGAAATCAAACGTCCAAGCATTCAAGAAGCGGATGATGTGATTATCCGTGTGGTTCGTGCTTGCGTATGTGGTTCAGACCTATGGAGTTACCGAAATCCAGATATTAAAGCGGGACATAAAAATAGTGGACACGAAGCGATTGGAATCGTTGAAGAAACTGGAGAAGCCATTACAACGGTCAAGCCCGGTGATTTTGTCATTGCCCCTTTCACACATGGTTGTGGAGAGTGTGATGCCTGTCGTTCGGGCTTTGATGGTTCTTGTGACCGACACATTGGGAACAACTTTTCTGGTGGTGTCCAGGCTGAGTATATCCGTTTCCATTTTGCCAATTGGGCACTTGTGAAAATTCCAGGTCAACCTTCAGATTATAGCGAAGGCATGCTCAAGTCACTTTTAACACTTGCTGATGTCATGCCGACCGGTTACCATGCAGCGCGTGTGGCTAATGTGCAAAAAGGCGACAAGGTTGTCGTTATTGGGGATGGGGCTGTTGGCCAATGTGCTGTCATTGCGGCTAAGATGCGTGGAGCTTCACAAATTATCCTTATGAGTCGTCACGAAGATCGACAACAAATGGCCTTGGAGTCAGGAGCGACAGCTGTTGTGGCCGAACGTGGTGAAGAAGGCATTGCCAAGGTGCGAGAAATCCTCGGAGGAGGAGCAGATGCAGCACTTGAGTGTGTTGGTACTGAGGCGGCTGTTGAGCAAGCGCTGGGTGTCCTTCATAATGGCGGTCGTATGGGAATTGTTGGTGTGCCTCACTATAATAACCGTGCCCTTGGTTCGACCTTTGCTCAGAATATTTCTGTTGCGGGTGGAGCAGCTTCTGCAACAACATACGATAAGCAATTCTTGCTCAAAGCTGTTCTTGATGGTGATATCAATCCAGGTCGCGTCTTTACTTCAAGCTATAAACTGAAAGATATCGACCAGCTTATAAGGCTATGGATGAACGCAAAACTATCAAGTCTATGATTGTGATGGATTAATACTCTTCGAAAATCTCTTCAAACCACGTCAACTCTATCTGCAACCTCAAAACAGTGTTTTGAGCTGACTTCGTCAGTCTTATCTACAACCTCAAAGCAGTGCTTTGAGCAACCTGCGGCTAGCTTCCTAGTTTGCTCTTTGATTTTCATTGAGTATAAAAAGAAAAACCTAATAGGATTTGAGAATCTCTATTAGGTTTTTTTATGTTCAAGTGTTGTACTTAATGCAAGGTGCTGTCTCTTAACGTCAGTTTGGTTCCAAGCATGGTGAGGCTTGGAATTTTACGCCCATGAAGGACTTCTCTGTTCAAAATATCCATTCCTGTGCGTCCCATTTCTTCGGTGTAGACTGAGATACTGGAGAGGGGTGGGAACACTTGCTTGGTTAGAATAGTATCATTAAAGGAAATAATACTCACGCGCTCTGGTATGCTGATGCTGGCTTCTTGAAGGGCGCGAAGAGCACCGATTGCCAAACTATCACTAGCTGCAAAAAAGGCTTGTGGAAGTTTATCTCCTAATTTTTCGATAGCCTCTTTCATCAAGTCATATCCAGATTGGGCAGTAAATAGTCCTTGGAAAATGAATTTCTCGTTATAAATTCCTTTTTCTTGTGTATAGGATTTAAAGTAACCTAAGCGTTTATCTGCGATGACTTCTTCTTGGTCAGTAGTCGTTTCAAGACCGGATAAGATACCAATCTTCTTAATCCCGTGGTCTGTAAAGTAATCGACTACCTGTCTAACAGCATTATTAAAATCTGTAATGACACAGGTGTGTCCCAAGGCTATGGTGTCACTATCTAGAAAAACTAGAGGTTTTTGGTATTCTTCAAATGATGCAATCTGTGCTTGGCTAAATTTCCCAATACAAAGAATTCCAATGACTTCTTCGCTAAGCGTAAAAGGTTGATCATTGAAATAGCGTAAGATTTCGTAATCTAATTCTTGTGCTCTATTTTCGATTCCTAGTCGAATCTGGTAGTAGTAGAGGTCTTCCAACTCACCTTGTTCGCTGACCCACTGGATAATGGCGATCTTTTGTTTCAGTTTGTGACTTTCGCCTGTTTTGAGATGTTTGGTATAACCTAGTTCTTCGGCGACAGTTAAAATACGATGTCGGGTTTCTTCTGTGACAGATAGACTCTGATCGCGATTGAGGACACGGGATACAGTTGCGATTGAGACAGAGGCTAACTGAGCAATATCTTTGAGTGTAGCCATAATTCCCCTCCTTTTTAGGTTATTATATCATATTTTTCTATCTTTTTACTCATAATTTAGTAAAATATAGGTAAAAATATTGACCAAAGCAAAACCCTTGGGTACAATAGAAGAAAACGATTACAAGGTAAACTTTTTTACCTAACAAATTGTCAAAGGAGAATTCATATGACACAACATCTTACTGCTGATACACTTCGCAAGGACTTTCTTGCGGTTTTTGGTCAAGAAGCAGATCAAACTTTCTTCTCACCAGGCCGTATCAACTTGATTGGGGAGCATACTGACTATAATGGTGGCCATGTTTTCCCAGCTGCTATTTCACTAGGAACTTATGGAGCTGCACGCAAGCGTGATGACCAAGTTTTGCGTTTCTACTCCGCAAACTTTGAGGACAAAGGCATTATCGAAGTTCCTCTGGCTGACCTTAAGTTTGAGAAAGAGCACAACTGGACCAACTATCCAAAAGGTGTCCTTCATTTCTTGCAAGAAGCTGGTCATGTGATTGATAAAGGGTTTGATTTCTATGTCTATGGGAATATCCCAAATGGTGCTGGTTTGTCTTCATCTGCATCCTTAGAGCTTTTGACTGGTGTCGTGGCAGAATACCTCTTTGACCTAAAATTGAACCGTCTAGACTTGGTTAAAATCGGGAAATTGACAGAGAATAACTTTATTGGGGTTAACTCTGGTATCATGGACCAATTTGCTATCGGTATGGGGGCAGACCAACGTGCCATTTATCTAGATACAAATAGTTTAGAATATGACTTGGTTCCCCTTGATTTGAAGGACAATGTTGTTGTTATCATGAACACTAACAAACGCCGTGAACTTGCGGATTCTAAGTACAATGAACGCCGCGCTGAGTGTGAAAAAGCAGTAGAAGAACTCCAAGTGGTCTTAAATATTCAAACCTTGGGTGAATTGGATGAATGGGCTTTTGATGAATACAGCTACCTGATCAAAGACGAAAATCGCTTGAAACGTGCGCGTCATGCCGTTCTTGAAACCAACGTACGCTTAAAGCGCAAGCGGCTCTTCAAGCAGGAGATTTAGACAAGTTTGGTCGTTTGATGAATGCTTCTCATGTTTCACTGGAGCATGACTACGAAGTAACTGGCTTGGAATTAGATACCCTTGTTCATACAGCTTGGGGTCAAGAGGGTGTTCTCGGTGCTCGTATGACAGGAGCAGGTTTTGGCGGTTGTGCAATCGCCTTGGTTCAAAAGGATGCTGTTGAGTCCTTTAAAGAAGCTGTAGGCAAGCACTATGAAGAAATCGTTGGCTACGCTCCAAGCTTCTATATCGCTGAAGTGGCAGGTGGAACTCGCATCCTTGAATAGTCAGAAGGAGGTTTTCTAGTGACCTTAGTAGAAAATTTTGTGACCAAAGTCATTGCAGAAAGTAGCTTTGAAGAGTTGGATCGGATCTATCTGACTAATCGTGTTTTAGCACTGGTGGGAGATGGAGTTCTTGAAGTTGAGACTGACCAAGATAACTTGATTGACCTCAAAGACCAGCTTGTTGAGGAAGCCGTTCGCTTGGAAATGATTGAAGATAGTCTGGCTGCGCGTGAAATTCTCGGTGCTGACCTCATGGACTTAGTAACCCCTTGTCCGAGTCAGGTTAATCGTGACTTTTGGGCTACTTATGCTCAGTCCCCAGAGCAGGCGATTGCGGACTTCTACCAACTCAGTCAGAAGAATGACTACATCAAACTGAAGGCTATCGCAAAGAATATTGCTTATCGTGTACCGTCTGACTATGGTGAACTGGAGATTACCATCAATCTCTCTAAGCCTGAAAAGGATCCAAAGGAGATTGCGGCGGCTAAGTTGGTTAAGTCGAGTAACTATCCTCAATGTCAGCTCTGTATGGAAATGAAGGCTACCATGGTCGTGTCAATCATCCAGCTAGAAGCAATCACCGGATTATTCGTTTTGATATTTCTGGTCAGGAGTGGGGCTTCCAGTATTCGCCTTATGCTTACTTTAATGAACACTGTATTTTCTTAGACAGCAGGCATCGTCCTATGGCTATTAGTCGCCAAAGTTTTGAACGTTTGTTAGCAATTGTGGAGCAGTTTCCAGGCTACTTTTCTGGTTCAAATGCTGATTTGCCAATCGTGGGTGGTTCCATCCTGACCCATGATCATTATCAAGGTGGTCGTCATGTTTTCCCAATGGAAGTGGCTCCTATTCAGAAAAACTTTACCTTTGAAGGTTTTGAAGCTGTCAAAGCAGGGATTGTTCAGTGGCCTATGTCTGTGATTCGACTAACTTCAGATTCTAAAGAGGATTTGACAGAACTAGCGGATAAAATCTTGCTGGCTTGGCGTCAGTATTCTGACCCTAGTGTCCAAGTCTTGGCGGAAAGCAATGGAAAACCGCATCACACTATCACACCGATTGCGCGTAAAAGAGATGGGCAGTTTGAATTAGATTTGGTCTTGCGGGACAATCAAACATCTCCAGAGCATCCAGATGGGATCTATCATCCCCACAAGGATGTCCAACATATCAAGAAGGAAAATATCGGCTTGATAGAGGTCATGGGCTTGGCAATCTTGCCACCACGCTTAAAGGAAGAAGTGGAGCAAGTAGCAGCTTACCTAATCGGAGAGGATGTTTCAGTTGCAGATTATCACCAAGAATGGGCAGATGAGTTGAAAGAATCAAATCCTGGATTGACTGACAAAGACCAAGCTCTTAATATCGTCCAAGAATCTGTTGGAAAAATCTTTGCTCGAGTTTTGGAAGATGCAGGAGTTTACAAGCAAACAGAAGAAGGACAAGCTGCCTTTATGCGCTTTGTGGAGCAGGTTGGTATTTTGCCCGAATAAGTGCTTGTCTCTTGCGTAGAGTCTTGAAAAGTAGTATCATAGTGTCGTTTGAAATATCAGGAGGAACGTATGAAAGATTTTCACTTTGACGCTATATCTGCCTTTGAAAATTACGAAATTGAAAAAATGAGAGACGGTCACGTTGTGGTGACAACAAAAGTAGTGGACTCTTCACTCAACTACTATGGAAATGCTCATGGAGGCTATCTCTTTACCCTATGTGACCAAATCAGTGGACTTGTGGTGATTTCGCTAGGATTAGACGGGGTGACACTCCAGTCTTCCATCAACTATCTGAAAGCTGGAAATCTAGGAGATGTTCTCACTATCAAAGGAGAATGTGTCCATCAAGGACGTACCACTTGTGTCGTCGATGTTGACATCATCAACCAAGATGGCCGAAATGTCTGCAAGGCAACCTTCACCATGTTTGTCACAGGACAACGGTCTGAAGATAGACAGGTGAGGATATAGAAACAAAAAAGAGGCATGTGCCTCTTTTTTATTACTTTCCCACTCTAATGCTTTATTATTCTATTCACTAAATCTTAAAAAATAGCCATCTGGATCTAAAACTGCAAATTCATGAGGGTAGATATATTGTTCACCAACACGAAATTCTCTTTTAGTCAATGGACGATGAATAGGATAGTTAGATTCTAACAATTTCTGATAGAGTCGAGGGACATCCTCTATGCCGAAGGAGATATTGACTCCACGACCAAATGGGTAGGTCAGTTCAACTAATTCATCCTTTGTTCCCTCCTCTAACATTAGCTGGCAATCTTCAAGCGATAAGAAGAGGAAGTGTTCTTCTGGTCGCTCATATTCGATCGTAAAACCCAGTAAATCGCAGTAGAAGGAACGAGACTGTTCTAGATTCGAGACTATAAACTCGGGGATAACTGCATTGTAGTCCATAAAGAAATCCTTACAATTCAATCTCCAAGACAATCGGTGTATGGTCTTGGCGAGCGCCTGAATCTATCATATCTGACTTGGTAACCTTGTCTGCTACACGGTTACTTGTGAGCCAGTAGTCGATTCTCCAGCCTGTGTTGTTGATTTTTGAAGTTTTGCTGCGTTGTGCCCACCAAGTATAGCGTTCTGGCACATCGCCATGGATATGGCGGAAGGTATCAGTAAATCCTTTGGCTAAAAGGTTTGTAAATCCTTCACGTTCTTCGTCTGTAAATCCTGGTGAACGGCGGTTGCTGGCTGGGTTGGCAAGGTCAATTTCCTTGTGGGCAACGTTGTAGTCTCCGGTTGCTAGGACAGGCTTTTGCTTGTCTAGTTGAGCCAAGTACTCTGCATATTTGACATCCCAGACTTGACGTTCTTCCAAGCGTTTGAGGCCATCACCAGCGTTTGGTGTGTAAACTTGAGTCACGAAAAATGTATCAAATTCTAGGGTAATGATGCGTCCTTCCGAGTCCATAGTAGAAGGGGCACCGATTTCTGGGAAGCTGATAGTTGGAGTCAGTTCTTTCTTATAGAGAAACATAGTTCCAGCATAGCCTTTACGAGCAGGCTCTTGAGAGGAACGCCAAGTATTTTCATATCCAGGGAAGAGTTCTTCTAACACCTCGAGATGTTTTTTAGTAGGCCCTTTAGCTGAAAGCTTGGTTTCTTGGATGGCGATGATATCAGCGTCTTCGGCTACCAAGGTTTGTAGGACGTCTTGTGACAATTTCGCACGCGCAGAGTCACTCGTGAGTGCAGCGTTTAGGGAATCAATATTCCATGAGATCAGTTTCATAATGTTTACCTTTTCTAGATGTATTTCTTATATTTTATCAAAAAAAAGTAAAGCCAGCGAGTTTCTAGTTTGTAAACTAAGTCTTTAGAGATTATTCTTAGAAAACAAAAATTCTCAAAACTATTTTGAAAAAAATCTAAATAGTTCTTGTATTTAGAATAGAAAGATGTAAAATGTTATTTAGAAAAACATCTAAATAGAAAGTGAAGTTACAAATATGTCAAATAAGAGAACAATCCTTCTTTTTGTAGTCTTGGCTTATGGCTTTGCTTGGATAATATGGTTGGCACTATGGCTAAGTGGTGTTGGTCTAAATTCTCCATGGATTCAGCTTGCTAGTATTGTGGCCATGTGGATGCCTGCACTTGCAGTCTTTATTTTAGGGAAAATCACGAATCAACCTAGTGGAATCAAATCTAAATTAGTTGTGAAACTCAAGAGCAACTGGCGCTTTTACTTACTAGCTATCTGGTTACCAGCAGTCATCAGTTTTTTAGGAGCAGGACTTTATTTTCTTGTATTTCCTAGCAATTTCAGTCTTGGTTTTGAATCTATTCAAGCCATCTTACAAGAAAAAGGAGTCCTTCAATCACCCATTCCCTTATCTTCCGTGGTCTTGATTCAAATACTAGCTAGTTTGACCTACGCACCTTTTCTTAATAGTCTCTTTGCATTGGGGGAAGAAATTGGTTGGCGTGGCTATCTTTACCCAGCTCTAAGAGGACGCTTTTCACTAGTCCAGACTCATGTCTTAGTTGGTCTTATTTGGAGTCTTTGGCATTTACCAATCAATTTGCAAGGCTATAATTATGGACTGACTTATTTTGCTTATCCTGTTTTGGGAATTGTTGCCATGTTTCTATTTTGTTTTAGCATAGGAATATTGTTGAGCTGGTTGATGGAAAAGACAGGTTCTATCTGGGCTTCAGCACTATTTCATGGGGCAATCAATGCAACTGCAGGTCTTGGATTACTCTTTCAACTACCAGGAGAAAAAATGTCTAGCCTCTTAATTTTTGGTCCATCACCAGCCGGAATAATAGGAGTTCTACCTTGCTTATTCCTTGCCTTACTAATCTTGCAAAGGGAAAGGAAGCACCATGAGTTTTGCAAATAGCTTTAAAGCCTTAGCTCATCCAGTTAGGAGAGAGATTTTGAATTTACTTAAAACAGGCAGATTGTCCGCAGGAGAAATTGCCAGTTATTTCGAGTTGACAGGTGCAACGATTTCACACCATCTCACGATTTTGAAAGCAGCGGATTTGATTCGTGAAATGAAAGAGAAAAAAACTTTATTTATTATGAGTTAAATACATCAGTTTTTAGAGGATATGATGGTGTGGTTAGCAGAACTGACTACTGCCTACCCTTGTAGGTTGTGTTTTCTGGTTTCAATTACCAGAGGAGATGCCGACTCATTTTTAATCTACTGGGCCAAGCAGATGGCTACGATCATAAAATGTTTGCTATCTTTGGATTACCGGCTCTCATGCTTTTTGATGCATTGGTTGATTCTATTCTTGATGATCAAGGATCCTAAGTCCAGCAATATTAGTTCAAAAAAATCCAACTTTTGATTTACTGGATTATTCCTTTTGTATCTTGTCTATCGATGATTTCTATCTACGGAGCATCTTTGGGTTATTCTATGATGAGTGGAATTCTAGCTCAGATTTTTTTATGGGAGCCGTCATGATTGTAATTGGAAATTATCTACCAAAAACACGCCGAAATTATATAATCGGTATTCGACTTCCGTGGACTTTGGAGAATGATGAGAACTGGAGCAAAACGCATCTCCTAGCTGGAAAAAAATTTGGGTATTAGGAGGATTGCTATTGTTTCTGAATGCCTTTGTTCAACTATAAGTTTACTGGGTCTTTTTCTTAACATTTTTCCTTGTAGTGCTGATTCCTAGTATTTATTCTTATCAATTATCAAAATCAGAATCTTGAAATAGGTATTTGAATCATTAGTTAGAGATGTTGGTCTGATAATCATATTTCCCCAACGTATAGTTTGAAAAAACCAGGTCAATCCTTTATAATAAAGAATGATTTATGTAAAAGATTGAAAATAAATGAAATGTTACTCCTTTGAGTAACTTTATCGCTGAATATGACAAAGTTTAAGTTAGTGTCATCACCTATGAATAGGAAAAACCTGAGGCAGTCGCCTCAGGTTTCCATTTGTCATTAGAAAGGAATTTTATGTCCATCATCCAAAAACTCTGGTGGTTTTTTAAATTAGAAAAACGCCGTTACCTAGTTGGAATCGTAGCTTTGGTTTTAGTCTCTGTGCTAAACCTCATCCCACCTATGGTCATGGGGCGCGTGATTGATGCCATCACCTCGGGACGATTAACACAAGATGAGCTCCTGCTTCATCTCTTTTATCTCTTGCTGGTAGCTTTCGGGATGTACTACCTGCGTTACGTTTGGCGCATGTATATCCTAGGGACCTCCTACCGACTTGGACAAATCATGCGTTCAAGACTATTTGAGCACTTTACAAAGATGTCGCCTGCTTTTTATCAGAATTATCGGACTGGGGATTTGATGGCTCACGCAACCAATGATATCAATGCTCTGACTCGTCTAGCAGGTGGTGGTGTAATGTCGGCGGTGGATGCCTCTATCACGGCCTTGGTGACTCTGCTAACTATGCTCTTTAGCATTTCTTGGCAGATGACCTTGGTTGCCATTCTGCCCTTGCCATTTATGGCCTATGCGACTAGTCGTCTGGGGAGAAAGACCCATAAGGCTTTCGGAGAATCACAAGCAGCCTTTTCTGAACTCAATAATAAGGTTCAAGAATCTGTATCAGGTATCAAGGTAACCAAGTCCTTTGGCTATCAATCTGATGAGTTGGCATCTTTCCAGGAAGTCAATGATTTGACCTTCCAAAAGAATCTGCAAACCATGAAATATGATAGTCTCTTTGACCCCATGGTTCTACTCTTTGTTGGTTCTTCCTATGCCTTAACTCTCTTAGTCGGTGCCTTTATGGTGCAAGCGGGACAAGTAACCGTTGGTAATCTGGTCACCTTTATCTCTTACTTGGATATGTTGGTCTGGCCCTTGATGGCGATTGGTTTCCTCTTTAATATTACTCAAAGAGGGAAGGTTTCTTATCAACGAATTGAGAGTCTTTTGTCCCAAGAGTCACCTGTCAAAGAACCAGAATCTCCACTTAACGGGATTGAAAATGGGCGCTTGGACTATGCCATTGATCGTTTTGCCTTTGAAGACGAAGAGACGCTGAGAGATATCCACTTTAGCCTCGAAAAAGGGCAAACCTTGGGCTTGGTTGGACAGACTGGTTCAGGGAAAACTGCTTTGATTAAATTGCTCCTACGTGAGTATGACGTTGACCAAGGAGCTATTTATCTAAATGGTCATGACATTCGTGACTATCGACTAGCTGACTTACGAAGTTTGATGGGATACGTTCCACAGGACCAATTTCTCTTTGCTAGCTCTATCTTAGAGAATATTTGTTTTGGAAATCCTGACCTACCTTTCTCAGCAGTAGAAGAAGCGACTCAGTTGGCTCAAGTCTATCAAGACATTCAAGCCATGCCTGAGGGATTTGATACAGTTATCGGGGAAAAAGGTGTTAGTCTATCTGGTGGACAAAAGCAACGTCTGGCTATGAGTCGGGCTATGATTTTAAATCCTGATATCTTGATTTTAGATGATTCCTTGTCAGCTGTGGATGCTAAGACAGAGTTCGCAATCATCGATAATCTCAAGGAAACTCGCAAAGATAAAACGACTATCATCACTGCCCATCGTCTCAGTGCAGTTGTTCACGCAGATTTGATTTTGGTCATGCAGGATGGTCGCATCATTGAACGAGGTAGGCATGAAGACTTACTAGCCTTGGATGGTTGGTATGCCCAAACCTACCAGTCTCAACAGTTAGAAATGAAAGGAGAAGAAGATGCGGAATAAACAAGAACAATGGTCTGTATTGAAGCGTTTATTGTCTTATCTTAAGCCCTATAGTCTCCTAACCTTTTAGCCCTTGTTTTTCTCCTCGCGACGACTGTTATTAAGAGTATTATCCCCTTGGTAGCTTCTCACTTTATCGACCAGTATCTAAACAACCTTAATCAGCTTGCCGTTTCAGTTTTGCTAGTTTACTATGGTCTCTACATTCTTCAAACCATTGTCCAATATGTGGGGAATCTCCTTTTTGCGCGCGTGTCCTACAGCATCGTTAGAGATATCCGACGTGATGCCTTTGCCAATATGGAGAAGCTAGGCATGTCTTATTTTGATAAAACGCCTGCAGGCTCTATTGTTTCTCGCTTGACCAACGACACTGAGACCATCAGTGATATGTTTTCAGGGATCTTATCTAGCTTTATCTCGGCAGTTTTTATATTCGTAACGACCCTTTATACCATGTTAGTTCTGGACTATCGTCTGACTGCTTTAGTCTTGCTCTTTCTGCCTTTGATTTTCCTTTTGGTCAATCTCTACCGTAAAAAATCTGTCAAGGTCATTGAAAAAACCAGAAGTCTACTGTCAGATATTAACAGTAAGCTGGCCGAAAATATAGAAGGAATTCGTATTATTCAAGCCTTTAACCAAGAAAAACGCCTGCAAGAAGAGTTTGATGAGATAAACCAGGAACACCTAGTCTACGCTAACCGTTCAGTAGCCTTGGATTCTCTCTTTTTACGTCCAGCTATGAGTTTGTTGAAGCTGTTGGGATATGCGGTTTTGATGGCTTACTTTGGCTATCGCGGACTTTATCTAGGAATAACGGCAGGAACTATGTATGCCTTTATCCAGTACATCAACCGTCTCTTTGATCCGCTTATCGAGGTGACGCAGAACTTTTCTACTCTTCAGACATCCATGGTGTCAGCAGGTCGTGTCTTTGCACTCATCGATGAGACCAACTATGAACCGGTCCAAGAAAATGGACAAGCCGAGATTCAAGAAGGGAATATTTGCTTTGAGCATGTGTCCTTCTCTTATGATGGAAAACACCAAATTCTCGATGATATTTCCTTTACCGTCAATAAAGGTGAAACCATTGCCTTTGTCGGACATACTGGCTCTGGAAAATCTTCTATCATCAATGTTCTCATGCGCTTTTATGAGTTTCAGTCAGGTAGAGTTCTCCTAGATGGTGTGGATATTCGTAAGTATAGTCAGGATGAGCTGAGAAAAAACATCGGTTTGGTTCTACAGGACCCCTTCCTCTATCATGGGACCATTAAGTCCAATATCGCCATGTACCAAGATATCAGCGATGACCAAGTCAAGGCTGCAGCAGAATTTGTCGATGCAGATTCCTTCATTCAAGATCTTCCTTTAGGTTATGATGCTCCTGTCTCTGAGCGTGGTTCGAGTTTTTCAACCGGTCAACGTCAGCTTCTTGCTTTTGCTAGAACTGTTGCCAATCAACCTAAAATCCTGATTTTGGATGAAGCGACAGCCAATATCGACTCTGAAACAGAAGCTCTGGTCCAAAATTCCCTAGCTAAGATGAGACAAGGTCGGACAACCATCGCCATCGCCCATCGCCTTTCTACCATTCAAGATGCTAATTGTATCTATGTTCTTGATAAGGGACGTATCATCGAAAATGGAACCCACGAGGAACTCCTAGCATTGGGTGGAACCTATCACAAGATGTATAGTTTGCAGGCAGGGGCTCTTTCCTAGGGAAGAATTCCTTTAAAACACAGATTTCTTGCACTGCCTCTTTCATTTTGTGGTATAATGTAGAATGTTAATAAAGATTATATATAAAAAACAGAGGAGAATGTGCATGCTGAAATGGGATGAGCTACCTCAAGAAATGCAATTGAGCGAGGTAAAACCATACTACCAGCTTGTGTCTAGAAGAAAAGGCTCACTGATTTTCAAGCGTTGTCTAGATTTGTTTCTAGCCGTAGTCTTGTTAATCTTGACCTCCCCCTTATTTCTGATTCTAAGCATCTGGATCAAGCTAGATAGCAAGGGTCCAGTTATTTACAAGCAAGTGCGGGTAACCCAGTACAACCGTCATTTCAAGATTTGGAAATTCCGGACTATGGTGACGGATGCTGATAAAAAAGGAAGTCTGGTAACTTCTGCAAATGACAGTCGCATCACTAAAGTTGGAAATTTCATTCGACGTGTTCGTTTGGATGAATTGCCGCAATTGGTCAATGTCCTCAAAGGAGAGATGTCCTTTGTAGGAACACGCCCAGAAGTACCACGCTACACAGAGCAGTATAGCCCTGAAATGATGGCGACCTTGCTCTTACCTGCGGGGATTACTTCCCTTGCCAGCATTAATTATAAGGATGAGGATGCCATCATCAGTCAAATGACTGCAAAAGGTATGACAGTTGACCAGGCTTATGTGGAAAGAGTCCTTCCAGAGAAAATGCACTTTAACCTAGCCTATCTACGTGATTTTAGTTTCTTCGGAGATATCAAGATCATGTTCCAGACTGTAGTTGAAGTTTTAAAATAAAGTAGTCACAAGAGTGAATACAGTAAAAGGAGTAAATCAATGACAAAGTATAATATTCCATTTTCACCACCCGATATTACCGAAGCTGAAATTGCGGAAGTAGCAGATACCCTTCGTTCTGGTTGGATCACAACAGGTCCTAAGACAAAAGAGTTAGAACGTCGTTTATCTCTCTATACTCAGACACCTAAAACAGTCTGCCTCAACTCTGCAACAGCAGCTCTTGAATTAATCTTGCGCGTGCTTGAAGTAGGGCCTGGTGACGAAGTCATCGTTCCAGCTATGACCTACACAGCATCATGTAGCGTTATCACTCACGTAGGTGCGACACCAGTAATGGTTGATATCCAAGATGATACCTTTGAAATGGACTATGACAAGCTTGAGCAAGCAATTACTGAGAAGACAAAGGTTATCATCCCGGTAGAACTAGCAGGGATTATCTGTGACTATGACCGTTTGTTCCAAGTTGTAGAAAAGAAACGCGACCTCTTTACAGCGGCTAGCAAGTGGCAAAAGGCCTTTAACCGTATTGTGATTGTCTCTGATAGTGCCCACGCTTTGGGTTCAACCTACAAGGGACAACCAGCCGGTTCAATTGCAGACTTCACATCATTCTCTTTCCACGCGGTTAAGAATTTTACAACTGCTGAAGGTGGAAGTGCAACTTGGAAAGCTAATCCAGCTATTGATGATGAAGAAATGTACAAGGAATTCCAAATCCTATCTCTTCATGGTCAAACCAAAGATGCGCTTGCCAAGATGCAACTAGGTTCATGGGAATACGATATCGTAACTCCTGCCTACAAGTGCAACATGACAGATATCATGGCTTCAATTGGTTTAGTACAATTGGATCGTTATACTGGCTTGCTTCAACGTCGTAAAGAAATCGTGACTCGTTATGACCATGGATTTGCGGGAACTCGTATCCATCCATTGGCGCATGAGACAGATGCAGTTGAATCTTGTCGTCACCTCTACATCACCCATGTAGAAGGAGCTAGTCTCGAGCAACGTAATCAAATCATCCAAGAATTGGCCAAGGCAGGAATTGCAAGTAATGTTCACTACAAACCGCTTCCGCTTTTGACAGCCTATAAGAATCTAGGATTTGACATGGCGGATTATCCACGAGCTTATGCTTTCTTTGTAAATGAAATTACACTACCACTTCACACGAAATTAACGGATGAAGAAGTAGATTATATCATCGAAACTTTTGTCAGAGTTTCTGAAGAAGTTCTTGCTTCTTCAAAAAACTAATAAAAAAAATTAGTAAAAAATGAATGAAAACGGTTGACAAAGAAAAACCAATAACATATAATTAACTCAACAAATCAGAAAAGTAATTATTTTTAATCTTCAGGGAGCCTGTGGTTGCTGCGAACAGGTGGTTGAAAGTAGTGAAATTGGGCTGATTTGAAAAAATGAATTTGAAACAATGAAAATTCGGTGCGCACACCTTACAGTGCAACTTGTTGATAGACAAGGCAGAGATGTAAAGGGGATAGTCTCTTTACAATTGAGGTGGTACCGCGTTACGAACGCCCTCACATGGAAATATATTCCGTGTGTGGGCTTTTTCTATCCGTCAGTTTGTTTATCTTTTATTAGGGCGTTAAGTCGCTTTGATGAACTTGAGTTCTATCTGCAGCTCCTTGCCTACTACTAAAAGCAAACAAAAAGCCGGATTCATACAGAAGGAGGAAAAATTTATGACAACTAAAGGATATTTTGGACAATTTGGTGGTAGTTTTGTACCAGAACCAATTCAGGTTTTACTAGATGAATTGGAAGTGACTTTTGAAAAATACAAGGATGATCCAGAGTTTTTAGCTGAGTTTCGTCATTACTTGAAGGATTATTCAGGTCGCGAAACACCGCTCTATTTTGCAGAAAGTTTGACAGAGCACCTAGGTGGAGCTAAGATTTATCTCAAGCGCGAAGATCTGAATCACCTTGGTTCTCACAAGCTCAACAACGTTTTAGGACAAATCCTTCTAGCAAAACGCATGGGTAAAAAGCGTGTCATTGCTGAGACAGGAGCTGGCCAGCACGGTGTTGCGACAGCTGCAGCGACGGCCAAATTTGGTATGGCATGTGATGTCTATATGGGAGCAGAAGATGTGGAGCGTCAACGTCTCAATGTCTTCCGTATGGAGATGATGGGAGCAACTGTTCACGCAGTTGAAACTGGTACTCGTACCCTCAAAGATGCGGTTGACGCAGCCTTTGGAGCATGGATGAATGACCTTGAAGCCTTCTACGTTTTAGGATCTGCTGTAGGCCCTCACCCTTATCCAACTATTGTTCATGAATTCCAAAAGGTTATCAGTGAAGAATCTCGTCGTCAAATCTTGGAAAAAGAAGGACGACTGCCAGACTACGTCATTGCCTGTGTGGGTGGTGGTTCCAATGCCATCGGAGCTTTTTCACAGTATGTAGCTGATGAAGAAGTGAAATTGGTTGGGGTAGAAGCTGCTGGTCATGGACTTGATACAGATAAGCACGCAGCAACTATGACTAAGGGTAGTGTTGGTATTGTTGATGGAATGAAGACCTATGCAGTCTTTAAGGAAGATGGAGAGCTCGCGCCAGTTTACTCTATCTCAGCAGGCTTGGACTATCCAGGGGTTGGTCCAGAACATGCCTTCTTTAAAGACTCTGGTCGAGTAGAGTATGTAGCAGCGACAGACGAAGAAGCTGTTCAAGCCTTACTTTTATTAAGTAAAACAGAAGGAATTATCCCGGCGATTGAAAGCTCACATGCTATCGCTGAAGCAGTCAAACGCGCACCAAAACTAAGTAAAGATGAGATTATCATCATCAATGTCTCTGGTCGTGGAGACAAGGACGTAGCTGCCATTGCAGACTACCTTGAAGCTAAGAATAACTAATCATTCCAAGATTAAAGGGAGAAAATTGTGATTTTATTGATTGATAATTATGATTCTTTTACCTACAATCTAGCTCAATATATTGGAACCTTTTCTCCTGTTGAGGTCTTGCGAAACGACGATCCTCGTCTCTATCAAGTAGCAGAAAAGGCAAGAGCTCTTGTCTTTTCTCCTGGACCCGGTTGGCCAGCTGATGCTGGAAAAATGGAGGAAATGATTCGAGATTTTGCTGGGAAAAAGCCGATTTTGGGGATTTGCTTGGGACATCAGGCTATTGCAGAGGCTTTTGGTGGAAAACTAGGTTTGGCTCCAAAGGTCATGCATGGTAAACAAAGTCAGCTCCAATTTGAAGCTCCATCCATTCTTTATCAGGGTATAGAAAATAACTGTTCAGTCATGCGTTACCATAGTCTTATGGTGGAGGAATTACCCGCAGACTTTGAAGTTACCGCTCGTGCGATAGACGATCAGGTTATCATGGGTTTTCAACACAAGAAGCTCCCTATCTATGGCTTTCAATATCATCCAGAAAGTATAGGGACACCAGATGGACTATCAACCATACGAAACTTCATTGAAAAGGTTATCTAAGGAATAGGACGACAAAATAAAAGCCCTCATAGAGGGCCTGACTATCCTATAAGCAAAAGCTTACCCAAAATAATCGTACAGGTAGCAAATAAGAGGAAAGGCACGAATGGGAGTCTTTCCTTTTTCTTTTGCAGGAGAAAAGCTAGAATGCCAGTTGTAGAAGCGAACTGTATCAAAATTAGTAATTCTGTCGGACTAAAGATAAGCGCACAAGAAGCCAGAAAGAGAAAATCACCTGCTCCCATGCGGATATCGATAAAGTGAGCCAAAATTCCCAAGATAAGAAAGAAAATCATAACTAGATTCCAACCACAGCAAACCATGAGGATTAAGTGAAAAATCAGCCAGACGATTAAGGGATATTCTTGATGACGAAGGTCATAAATTCCCAAAGTCAAGCCAGCAGTTATCAAGATGACTTGCCCCAAAGTTAAAAATCCCACAGACTCAGCTAGAAAGAGCAGTCCCAAGGACAACTCAAAGAAGGCATACCAGACAGGATAGCGAACCTTGCAGTAACGACAGCGAAAATTACTAATCACTTGAGAAATAATCGGAATCAAATCCAGTGGTCTCAAACGAGTCTGACAAGAATCGCAGTGGCTAGCAGGAAAGATAATAGACTGCTCAGGAAAGCGGTCAATGACAAGACCTAGAAAGGAAGCAATAATAGCTCCAACAAGAAAAAAGTAAAGGTGAATCATACTTATTAATTCGGAAAAAATAAGAGAAAGAGTATAATAGTTGGATAAAGGAGAAATTTTAGGAGCAAATATGAACATTCACTTTGAAAAAGGACTTCAGATAGAAAATGCCCAACTCATTTGTCGATGGTCTAATGCTTTGGGAGAAAGTTTTCAGAAACAATGGATGGGACCAATGATTTCTTTTCCCTTGACAATTCAAGTCTTGCAAGATTTGGAAGGAATTTTTTCAATATTTTATGGACGAGAGTTTGTGGGGCTTATCCAGAAAATCAGGCTAGAAGACAGTAATCTTCATATCGGGAGATTTTTTATCAATCCTCAGAAACAGGGGCAGGGATTAGGTAGCCAGGCTTTAAGGAAATTTGTTAGTTTGGCCTTTGAAAATGAAGACATAGATACTATTTCTCTAAATGTCTACGAGGCAAATCAAACAGCTTACAATCTTTACCAAAAAGAAGGATTTGAAATCGTTCAAATGGTTGAAGTACCTGTACGAAAATATATGATGATAAAATCTAGATAAGAATTAGATTTTATCAATATTTGTCCCCGTACAATTTTTGGTTTTCAAACTTGTTGCAGAGAAATTTTCTTGATAAAATAGATATATGACTAGATATAAAGCAATCATTTCCTATGATGGCTACGCCTTCGCTGGCTTTCAACGGCAACCACACGCGCGTAGTGTCCAAGAGGAAATTGAAAAAACTTTAACCAAATTAAATAAAGGGCAGGCCATTACCATTCATGGTGCAGGGCGAACGGATAGTGGTGTTCATGCGCTAGGGCAGGTCATCCACTTTGATCTTCCCTATCAGATGGATGAGGAAAAGCTTCGCTTTGCTCTCGATACTCAGAGTCCGGAGGACATCGATGTGATTTCGATTGAGATAGTGGCTGATGATTTTCATTGCCGTTATGCCAAACATAGCAAAACCTACGAGTTTATAGTGGATAGAGGGCGTCCTAAAAATCCTATGAGACGTCATTATGCCACCCACTATCCATATCCACTTGATGTGGAACGCATGCAAAAGGCTGTGAAGAAATTAGAAGGAACCCATGATTTCACCGGTTTTACTGCTGCCGGAACAAGTGTGGAGGACAAGGTAAGAACGATCACGGAAGCCAGTCTTAGGGTTGACGAGACCGGTCAATTTTTGACCTTTACTTTCTCTGGCAATGGCTTCCTCTATAAGCAGATTCGAAATATGGTTGGGACCTTGCTAAAAATTGGCAACAATCGGATGCCAATTGAGCAGATTGACCTAATTTTGGAGAAAAAAGACAGACAGTTGGCAGGCCCGACTGCAGCACCCAATGGTTTGTATTTGAAGGAGATTCGTTATGAAGAATAATCGTATTTTAGCACTTTCAGGAAATGATATTTTCAGTGGTGGTGGACTAGCTGCTGACCTTGCGACCTATACTTTAAATAGTTTGCATGGTTTTGTAGCTATGACTTGTTTAACTGCTTTGACGGAAAATGGTTTTGAGGTCTTCCCGACAGATGAGACTATTTTCCAACAACAGTTGGATAGTCTGAAGAGCGTAGACTTTGGAGGGATTAAGATTGGTCTCTTGCCGACTGTTGGTGTTGCTGAGAAAGCTCTTAACTTTATCAAGGAACGCACAGGAGTTCCAGTGGTATTGGATCCGGTTCTCGTTTGTAAGGAAACGCATGATGTTGCTGTCAGCGAGCTCTGTCAAGAGTTGATTCGTTTTTTCCCTTATGTGACAGTCATTACACCCAATTTACCTGAGGCAGAATTGCTAGCAGGCCAAAAGATTGAAACCTTGGACGATATGAAGGCTGCATCTCAGAAGTTATATGACTTGGGTGCGCCAGCAGTCATTATTAAAGGTGGGAATCGCCTCAGTCAGGATAAGGCTGTGGATGTCTTTTATGATGGAGAGAATTTTACCATTCTTGAAAATCCAGTCATTCAAGGACAAAATGCTGGTGCTGGTTGTACCTTTGCCTCAAGCATTGCTAGTCAGTTAGTCAAGGGAGAGGAGCTCTTACCAGCAATTGAAAGTTCTAAAGCCTTTGTTTACCGTGCTATCGCACAAGCAGATCAATATGGAGTAAGACAGTATGAAGCAAACCAAAACAAGTAAAATCGCCCTATTATCAATTCTGACTGCCCTATCGGTAGTTTTAGGTTATATTGTCAAAATCCCAACCCAAACAGGAATCTTAACTCTTTTAGATGCTGGTATCTTTTTCACTGCTTTTTATTATGGAAAACGAGAAGGAGCTATTGTGGGAGGTCTAGGAGGTTTCATTATTGACCTGATTTCAGGCTATCCTCATTGGATGTTCTTCAGCTTGCTTTTCCATGGTTTGCAGGGTTACTTTGCAGGTTTTAAAGGAAAATGGAAGTGGCTTGGATTAGTTTTAGCAACTTTTCTCATGGTAGCTGGATATGCATGTGCAACTACTTGGATGAAAGGTTGGGGTGTAGCTCTGACAGATATTCCTCACAATTTGTTGCAGAATTTTGTTGGAATGATTGTTGGGTATCTTCTCTATCAGAGTATTAAGAAAATTAGTAAGCAGTAAAAAGGAAGTCTTCCCTCGGAACTATTGAAAAAATTCTGATTTTTTGCTAAAATGAAAGCTATGAAAACACTCTACGATGTGCAACAATTTCTCAAACAGTTTGGCATTCTTGTCTATATGGGTAAACGTCTCTATGACATTGAACTGATGAAGATTGAACTTTCTCGAATCTATGATGCAGGCTTGATGGACAAGCTGGATTATCTTGAAGCGGAGGCTGTTCTTCGTAGAGAGCACAAACTAGAATTAGACTATTTAGAAAAAAATGGAGATTAAGTAGTATGGTAACTTGGGTATTATGGGGACTTGTCGTAGCAATGTTAGCTTGGATGGGATACAACTATCTTCGCATTCGTCGCGCAGCGAAAATCGTAGATAATGCAGAGTTTGAATCTTTGATTCGTACAGGTCAGTTGATTGACTTGCGTGATCCAGCTGACTTCCACAGAAAACATATCCTCGGAGCTCGTAATATTCCTTCAAATCAACTGAAGACAAGTCTTGCAGCACTTCGTAAGGATAAACCTGTCCTTCTATATGAAAACCAACGTGCGCAACGTGTCACAAATGCAGCGCTTTTCTTGAAAAAACAAGGTTTCTCAGAAATCTATATCCTCTCTTACGGATTGGATTCTTGGACAGGCAAGGTTAAGACTAGCTAACATTCTGCAAAAAGTTATTGAATTGTAGTTAAATCTAGCTTTTTGTGATATAATTAATTTGTATTAAATTTAAGGAGTTTTTATTATGCAAGAAAAGAAAAAAGCATCACTTGTTTTAGGTATCCTATCTATCGTCCTTGGTTTGTTATCTCCAATCGTAGGTCTGATTTTGGGTATCATTGGTCTTGTTTTGGCTAATTCGCACGAAAAACAATCTGGACTAGTGTATAAAACAGAAAAAATTCTCAATATCGTAGGTATTGTCATTTCTGTACTTAACTGGATTGCAGCCCTCGTAATGATTTTTGGCTAATCAAAAACAAAAAAGCTTTATGTTTAAAGCTTTTTTTGTTTTATCCACTTTTCTCTAAGTAGTTTTTAATGATTTTCAATTCTTTTTGGCTCAGGGACAGGTTTTCATAGTTCTAAAACTTGTTACCTAATAGATAAAGCCGGTTTTTATGGTATAATGAATATGTAAAAAATTTAAGGAGTTTTTTGAAAAAATGCAAGAAAAGAAGAAAAATCCACTTATTGTGGGTATCCTATCTATCATTCTTAGTTTGTTATTTCCGTTGGGAGGTATTGGTTTAGGTATCGTTGGTTTTTTATATGCTAACGAACTTCAAAAAGAATCTGGATTAGATTATAAAACAGAGAGAATTGTATCTATCGTAGGTATTGTTCTTTCTGCTCTTAACTGGATTATTGGAATTTTCTTACACATGAGTTAAAGATGATTAAAAAAGCTTTATTTTTAAAGCTTTTTTGTTTTATCCACTTTTCTCTAAGTATTTTTTAATGATTTCCAATTCCTCTTGATTCAAGGGCCGGCATTGACCCTCTGCTAGCTCTGAATCTAATGTAAAATCCCCGAACTGAACTCGTTTGAGGGCAGTGACCTTGACACCAACTGAGAGGAACATTTTCTTGACCTGATGAAATTTCCCTTCAGAGATGGTGATGGTTGCTCGGCTGAGGCTAGGGCTTGAAGATAGAATCTCAAGCTGAGCAGGTTTACAAATAGTTCCATCAAGAAAGACAATCCCGTTTTTGAACTGCTGGATGTGATCTGGTGTGAGCAAGCCGTTCACCTCAACTTGATAAGTTTTATCGACATGATATTGAGGGTGGAGAAGTTGAAAACCTAGAGGGCCATTATCCGTTAAGAGGAGGAGCCCCGTCGTATCTCGATCTAGCCGACCGATAGCATAGAGTTGGTCTGATTGGAGGTATTGAGGTAGTAAATCCATAACCGTTGGGAGCTTCTTGTCCTTGCTTGCTGTCACGACACCATTTGGTTTGTGAAGCATGAGATAGGTGTGCTCATATCCTTGGATTTTTCTGCCTTGAAAAATCAGCTCTTGGAGACCTGTATCTATATTTTGTGCAAGGGAACTTGCAGTGAGTCCATCAACTAAGATTTCTTTTTTGAGGAGAGCCTGTTTCATGGCTTTTCGACTGATTTTTTCCTGGGCCAATAAATTATCTAAACGCATACCAGCCTATCTTATCACAAGTCGGGATTTTTGAAAAGAAAATGAATGAAATTTTATCCAATATCAAGCCAAGTGTGACAAATTCGTCTATGTAGTTAATTGAGTATTTTTTAAGTCAATTGAACTAGCTTAATGAATTTTTACAGATTTATAGCTAGGGGACTTTTGAATTTTTATCTTGTAAAGGTTTCTAAAAATACCGAATTTAGTTTTTTGAGTAGGTCAATTCAACGAACTCTTTAAAGAATCTTTAATCCTTTTGATACATAAATTTCAAATCCTATGTATGGTTTTCGTGATTCTAGTATATTAGACGAACCTATCTTTTCTGTTAGACTTGATTTTATAACAGGACGGTTTCCTAAATATAGTAACCAAAGGATGCTTTGTATAAAAATTGCGTTTACAAAGCCAGTATTTGTCTGATATAATAACATTATAGGTGAAATTATATAAAAAATTTGAAGTTTAGTTTATCACTAATTATGATAGTCAGGAAGGTACTTTCTTAACCTAGAAAATAAAAATGGAAAATATAATTTGATAAATAATGTCACAAAACAAATAGAACAAAGGGTACAGCATTTACCATCAGGTAGTAGACAGACAGTTTTTGTTGATATTCGAGGTCAGAAAGTTTCTGATGTTACGTTAAATTACGTTTTTGATACTATTAATAATGAAACTTCAGTTGATGTAGAAGTAATATTTAAGAAAGATTAGAAGAGGTGTTTTATGTCAGTAGGCCTAATGGTAGGTTATAACTGGTGGACAGTAGGAGAAGGGAACTTTTTTAATTCATTCTTTTCGACTATTTATGTTAAGTTAGAGAATAGTAACTGGGGAAGTAAGTACCCAGTTATCATGAATAAGCTTTATTGGGGCGATATTCCTTTAGAAGATATTGAGAGCGGAATAGCAGAGTTGTTATCTATTCAAGAGGAGTTGAAAAAATTTCAACCGCAAGACATTATATGGGATTTTGAAGATTTGTCAGTCACTCCTCCTTGGGGTAATCATATTGCCTCCCATATCATAAATTTATCACAATATTTTATAACTAGTTCAGGCAGTGATTTATTTGAAGTTATGTTGACTTGTTTTAGATTTGCACTTGAGAAAGGTCAAAACGTAGTTGTAAAAAGTATCTAAGGATAAAAACTCAAATAAAAGATTGTGTTTATTATATTCAATTAGCAGATAGTGTTGTACTATTCGATTAATTATAATACAACTAAACCGGTTTTTTTATGTAAAGTCTTCAGGAGATACGATACCGGCTACAAGCCCCTCCTCATATTTGCAAGATTCTAATTATGTTGACGTTGGTAAAAAATGGTGGAGTAGTTCGTTCAGACTTATCTGGAGAAATTTTATATAAACCTCAAAAAAGTCAAAAAGGTGTTACACCTAATCCCAACGAGTAGCAAATAGATTATATTATTCCGAAAACAAAGGTGGTTCTAATAGCTATGCTAATGCACAGGTTCTTTCTAGATATGAGAATCGAATGAAATCTGATTATTATTCAGGAGGTGATTGAGATGTCTTATGCTTTAAATGTAAAGACTTTATATGAAGGATGTTATTTAGCAAGTATTTCTTGTGCAGTTATGTCCGCTAAATTTCCAGAACTATCTTTTGAGCACTCTTGGGACAGGACTAGTTATTCCGTTCAGGATGGTTTTGGCAGTCGAGGAACTGTTACGTTTGAAAATGATGTTTGTGTGTGTGCTATTCGGTCTGATAATAGTGAACGTTTAAGCCGTTTTATTCCTTATACATACTATTTTGAAAATTGTCCGGTTCAAAATTTTCGATTGGCGGAGGAAGAGACCTTGCAATATCTATTGGATGAAAGGAATGGAGAGATTCTCCCAGTTATTACAGCTTGTTTCTGGAATAACGGGAATGAGTTAGAATCTAATGATAGTTGGAAGGATATATTCTCTAACGGTGGGGATATTTTGATTCCTCAACTCTCTTCTTTTGAAATTGGTTTAGAGCATTGGAAAAATTACTATGGTATGAATAAAGCGGAGTTGAATTTAGTTGTAAAATTGTTCAAAGAAAAAGTGTCTAATCCACAACAAGATATCAAACTGACTGATGATGTAGAAATCTTATCTAAATATGGATTAGAGGGATTTAAGCAAGCTAAGGAATTATTAGAAGGTATGTGTATTTATATGGATTAATAGACAATGTATTAATTAACATTAATAAATCTCTTGAAGAATTTCTTCAGGAGATTTTACTTATGGTTCACTATAAAGTTTACTACTAGCTGACTATGTTGATATAAATATCGTTTCTGAGAAGAACTCAGAGAAGCTAGACTACATCTATGATATAGAGAACCGCTTACTTGCGATCAAGGACAAGAAGGGCCGCACTTTACGACGGAGATGATAATCGTGTCTTTACTGCTAGTCGTAAGGAAGGCAAGAACACCTATCAACTATTCCAAGGCAAATCCAAGGATGCTCAATTTGGGGATCAGGTATCGCATGCAGGTATAGACAAGTCAGGTCGTAAGTCGCCATATACAGCCCCAAGTGGGCACTTTTGGAACAGTATCAAAAAAGGCTTGAACTATGTTGAAAAGAAGGCTTCTAATGCTTGGAATGGTGTGAAGAGTTTCGCCTCCAAAGCTTGGAATGCGACCAAGAGTGCCTTTAACCAAGCGACTAACTGGGTTAGCACCCAATACAACCGTGCGGTTAATTGGGGTAGTCGACAGTGGAATAAGGTTCAAACGGCCTACAATAGTGCCCGTGACTATGTACAACAGAAATATTGAGTTGCACCCTAAAAGTTAGATATAAATTCTAATTCTTGGGGGTGTTTTGCTATGAAAATATACTTTTAGCCACACTGAAATCTGTCAAATAAACAAGGAGTACGAGCTGATTTATAGCTACCAATACCATGAAGAATACAACTATTATAAAAAGTAACCAAGTCTGATGGGAAAACCATCAGCCGTACTATTTTTTGCAATATTAGTACATTTGTTGACTATGTCTTTTCTGCTGTATTTCAACTTATAACAGAATAATGATTTTTTGAAAACATTTACACTGACTTGAGTTAAGTCATTTGCTTAAAATTGTGGTATAATTGCTCAGTTAGAAAATAAATTTTTGAATATAACAGAGGAAATCATGACAAAATTAAGAGAAGATATCCGTAATATTGCGATTATCGCCCACGTCGACCACGGGAAAACGACCCTCGTTGACGAATTGTTGAAACAATCTGAAACTCTTGATGCACGTACAGAATTAGCTGAGCGTGCAATGGACTCAAACGATATTGAAAAAGAGCGTGGAATTACTATCCTTGCGAAATACAGCAGTTGCCTACAATGGAACTCGTATCAACATCATGGATACACCAGGACACGCGGACTTCGGTGGAGAAGTTGAGCGTATCATGAAAATGGTTGATGGTGTTGTTTTGGTCGTAGATGCTTACGAAGGAACCATGCCACAGACTCGTTTCGTATTGAAAAAAGCCTTGGAACAAGACCTTGTGCCGATCGTTGTAGTTAACAAAATCGATAAGCCATCTGCTCGTCCAGCAGAAGTAGTAGACGAAGTCTTGGAACTCTTCATCGAGCTTGGTGCGGATGATGACCAACTTGACTTCCCAGTCGTTTATGCGTCAGCGATCAACGGAACTTCTTCATTGTCAGATGATCCAGCAGACCAAGAAAAGACTATGGCGCCAATCTTTGACACCATTATCGACCACATTCCAGCTCCAATCGATAACTCAGATGAACCTCTTCAATTCCAAGTGTCTCTTCTTGACTACAATGACTTCGTAGGACGTATCGGTATCGGACGTATCTTCCGTGGTAGTGTCAAGGTTGGGGACCAAGTTACCCTTTCTAAACTTGACGGAACAACCAAAAACTTCCGTGTTACAAAACTCTTTGGTTTCTTTGGTTTGGAACGTCGTGAAATCCAAGAAGCCAAAGCTGGTGATTTGATTGCCGTATCAGGTATGGAAGATATCTTCGTTGGTGAAACCATTACTCCAACAGATGCAGTTGAAGCTCTTCCAGTTCTTCATATTGATGAGCCAACCCTTCAAATGACCTTCTTGGTTAACAACTCACCTTTTGCTGGTCGTGAAGGGAAATGGGTGACTTCACGTAAGGTTGAAGAGCGCCTTCAAGCAGAATTGCAAACAGACGTTTCTCTTCGTGTAGACCCAACGGACTCACCAGATAAATGGACCGTTTCAGGACGTGGGGAATTGCACTTGTCAATCCTTATCGAAACTATGCGCCGTGAAGGATACGAACTCCAAGTATCTCGTCCAGAAGTTATCATCAAAGAAATCGATGGCGTCAAATGTGAACCGTTTGAACGCGTGCAAATCGATACACCAGAAGAATACCAAGGATCTGTTATCCAAAGCCTTTCTGAACGTAAAGGTGAAATGTTGGATATGATCTCAACTGGTAACGGTCAAACTCGTTTGGTTTTCCTAGTTCCTGCTCGTGGTTTGATTGGATACTCAACTGAGTTCTTGTCAATGACTCGTGGTTACGGGATCATGAACCATACCTTCGACCAATACTTGCCATTGATTCTAGGTGAAATCGGTGGACGTCACCGTGGTGCCCTTGTTTCTATCGATGCTGGTAAGGCTACAACCTACTCTATCATGTCTATCGAAGAACGTGGTACGATCTTTGTTAACCCAGGTACTGAGGTTTACGAAGGAATGATCATCGGTGAAAACTCTCGTGAAAATGACTTGACTGTTAATATCACGAAAGCGAAACAAATGACCAACGTTCGTTCAGCTACTAAGGACCAAACAGCGGTTATCAAGACTCCTCGTATCTTGACGCTTGAAGAATCACTCGAGTTCTTGAACGATGATGAATACATGGAAGTAACCCCTGAATCTATCCGTTTGCGTAAACAAATCCTTAACAAGGCAGAACGCGAAAAAGCAAACAAAAAGAAAAAATCAGCTGAATAAGAGCTAGAAAGAGAAAAAGATGGTCTATTTAATCATAGGGATACTCTTATTACTACTCTATGTATTTGCGACACCTCAAAGTTACGGGATTTTTGCTCTACTATATTTGCGACTCAAAGTATCAAGGGACGGTTAATATTGTAATTCTTGTTTTTGGTCTCGTTTCCCTCGTGATTTTGCTATGTTGTCCATCCTGCAAATCTTTCAGCTACCAACAGAATTTTTATCACAGTAGCCATGCTGGTCCTTACTTACTTTTAGTTTGCGAGATATATCCCAATGTCGGTGGAAAAAGAGATAGGAAAATGGCTTTTGGAGTTCTGCTAGGATTCAGTAAAGATTTTGAGTAAAATATACCATAAGTGAAGTCAGTAAAACTGAGTTTACTTGTAGGTTTTGTGCTTGTATAATCTATGAAAATTTAGGCTCTTTAAGCTTCATCGGCCTCTATGTCATTCCTAAATTTTTATTAAGTGGCAGATAAATAGAAGAACTTCGGATGAAATTACGTTCTTACTGTGAATGTTTACAAAAGAATACGGTTGCTTTTCTTTTCCAAAAATGGATAAAAGAAGTTAGATATAGACTTTTATTATTCAAATCTTTTGTAGGCGTTTACTATTTTTGATATACTCGAAGAAGGAATAGATACGAAATTGGAGTTTATTATGAAGACAACATCACTTTTAAAGCAAAACAACGCTTTTCTTTGAGAAAGTATGCAGTAGGGAACTTGTTCCGTCTTATTGGGAACGAGTTTGTTTTTGTAGGTACAAATGGAAATGCTGTGCTTGCAGAGGAAAAGGATTCCTCAGCTAGTGTCACACTCATGTGGAGGATAAAGATCTTCTGAATCTTTGAAGGCTGAACTACGTTGGTTTGAAGAGAAATGCTATCCAAAGTGGAGAGGTAAGGATTATTACTTTCGTCCCACCGTAAGTCTGCTACTAAGTTACCTGATACTGGCTTGTTTTCAAATGCCATTCTGCCTGTGCTAGGTACAGGAATCTGTCTGGTTCTGACTCACTCTCATTAAAAAGAAAGGGAGAGTCTCTTTCTAGTGACAGTTTTGGCTGTAGGTGGACTGCACTCATCAGCTTTCTGCCTTGAGAACTTAGTGAGAGCTTCGTCCAGCTCTTGTCAAAACAGTTGCAGGAGAATTTTTGCCTAGACCTGAAAAGATTGAGGGTTGTGAACTTTACAGGCTATTATTTTCGTAAGGGAAATGGAGAAATTCTAGAAATGAAAATACAAAAACCTCATTCTCCCACAAAGCGATAGTAGAATCCACCTCAATTCCAAGTGAAGGTCCCAAGTGTGAAGAGGTGAAGCTAGAGCTTGAAGTTGCGACGAGACTCATCGCTTGTGACACTCTTTTATCAGGACGATCCAGACTTGCTTGAGGCCAAAACTCAGTGTCTCTGAGCAGGCGTAACAGGTGAGCGCACTATTTTAATGGAAGTGACGACTCGTAGATGGGAAGTCCGCCAAGTCAAATCAACACTGTAACCTTTGGCGCCAGTTACTGAAAATCATAGCAGTAGGCACTAAGGTAGAATCCACCTCAATTCCAAGCGAAGGAGTGCACAAGTCTTGGTGAAGATAAACCAGAATTGGAAGTTACGACAGAAGCAGTTGCCTATGAAACTATTCATCAGGACGATCCAGACTTGCTTAAGGGCCAAACCCTGCCTTTTACCCGGAGCAGGCGTTGTAGGTGAGCGCACGATCTTAACGGAAGTGACGACAGTCGATGCAAGGAAGACCGCTCAGGTCAAATCCAATACTGTAACTGTGAGCCAGTTACCGAAAATCATCGCAGTAGGCACTAAGGTAGAATCCACCCTCAACCCCAGTGAAGGTGCTCGAGCTTGGTCCAAGAGAAGCCAGAGCTTGAAGTTACGACAGAAGCGGTTGCTTACGATACTATTCTATCAGGAAGATCCAGACTTGCTCAGGGTGAAACCCGCCTTGTCTCGAGCAGGGGCTGCAGGTGAGCGCACTATTTTAACTCGAGGTGGAGGACTGTAGATGGCAAGGAAGACCGCCAAGTCAATCCAATACTGTAACCTTGGAGCCAATTTCCGAAATCATAGCAGTAGGCACTAAGGTAGAATCCACTTCAACTCCAAGTGAAGGTTCTCCAAGCTTGATCCAAGAGAAGCCAGAGCTTGAAGTTACGACAGAAGCCGTTGCCTATGATACTATTCATCAGGACGATCCAGACTTGGCTAAGGGTCAAACCCCGTGTCATCTCAAGCAGGAGTATCAGGCGAGCGTACTATCTTAACCGAGGTGACGACTGTAGATGGCAAGGAAGACCGCCAAGTCAAATCCAATACTGTAACCTTAGAACCGGTTACCGAAATCATAGCAGAGCAAGGTAGAATCCACTTCAATTCCAAGCGAAGGTGTACAAGCTTAGTAGAGGTGAAACCAGAGCTTGAAGTTACGAGCAGAAGCCGTTGCTTGTGATACTATCCATCAGGACGATCCAGACTTGCTTAAGGGTCAAACCCGCCTTATCCAAGCAGGCGTCGCAGGTGAGCGTACTATTTTAACTGAGGTGACGACTGTCGATGGCAAGGAAGATCCGCCAAGTCAAATCCACTACTGTAACCTTAGAACCAGTTACCGAAATCATAGCAGTAGGTACTAAGGTAGAGTCGGCGCCAGTTCCAGAACCTAAGATTGAAACCCAAACAATCTCCTACAAAACAATCTATCAAGCAGATGACAGCCAAGAGGTCAGTTCTAGAAAGACGAAAACAGATGGGATCAATGGACAAGTAGAAACCACGACCCTGATACAAGAGATCAAACAAGTGGACAAATTAGAGGCTAGTACATCACAAAAACTCTGGTGGGAAAAAGGTAGATGAGGTTGTTCTAGTTGGGACCAAACCAAGGTAGAAACAAAGGGTCATCATGCAAATAATACGATATATGAAGTGGACTCGACACTTCCTTATCAAACAGAAAAAGTTGCTGTCCAGGTAGGCAGGAAGCGAAAAACGACTGACTACCTACCAAGTAGATGCTCAGACAGGTCAGGTTACAGAAAGAGATCACCAAAAAGAAGTAACAGCTCCGATTGATAAGGTAGTGAAGGTCGGAAATGTCCAAACCATCGTGACACCAATTCCCATCAAGGAGGAACGTCGTCAGGAACCAACACTTGAGAAGGATCTTGAAAAAGTAGAAAGCCAGGGAGAGCCTGGGGAGACCACCACTACCAGAGTTTATGATGAATCCTCAAACAGGTGAATTGCTCATCACACGGAAAACAAAGTACTGTGACAAAAGCAATGAAGCCAAAGATCATCTTGGTGGGCACCAAAGAAAACAAACCTCATCTTCTTCCAATGAATACGGAGTTAGAAAATGCTATCGATGTACGACCTGCTAGCCAAGGAATGAAGTCTGTGGACCTGCTTTCCAATGCTTATGTGACAAATGCCCTCAGGCCAAATATTTGGGGACGGGATGTGATTAGTAAGAAGATTGAACTCAAAAAGACAAATCCTACTATTACAGATGAAGAGGTTCAAAGAAGTCCTTCGCAAAAGAATATCTAGAGATTATCTATTAAAGACACACTTGGAAGAAACGAAAAAGACCCTAGATACAGACCTTAGTTGTAGCCCATACCTTGAGTGTGCTCGGAAACACAGCAGAAACCAGAGCCAAGGTTCATGCAGATTTGAAGCTAATAGAGGAAAAGATTCTCCTAGGTTTAACTCTATATCAATCGTTTCTACAATATTGATTTTGGCAAAACCAATATCCGTGATATTCTCGCTCATATCCAAGCTCTTTTGGAAAGAAGGTGATGTCATTAGAATGGCTAACATCTCTAGGGTTCAATGAGCTAAAGTGATGAGATGAAACTGGTCAATAGTCCTCGAACATTTGAAACATACTTTGGAAAAAGTAACAGATAAGTCGCTCTATTAGACTTCCCTTGACTATAACCGAACAACCTTTTACAAACATGGATGGTGATACTTGGTTGAAGGATGCTACAAAAGCTATCGTTGTTGAGAAGAAAATCTAAAGAAAAACTAGATGAAAAATGTTAGTCTCTACACGAAGTTGACCTCTGATCCCTGCCAAGTACGGGGCAGAACCTCAACAGATTGATAATCGCAAACAATATAACATGGCTACTCTTCTAGGTCTAGTAAACATCAAGGAACCAAGTATGTGCCATTACAAATATGGCAACTGTCTCTCTTACGGGAAATATCGGAACTTATATGGATAGCCCACTGGCTCAGAGCAATCCTGGTCAATATAAGACTGAACTAGAGCAAAGTGAAGGCTCTGGTTGAATCTGACAGCTGAGCGTCAGGCTGCATGTTGATACGCTTTATAGAATCACTAAAAGACAACCAACTCAAAACTAGTAACCAACCGTTTGATTGCTGGATACTATGAAAAAGTATACTAGCAAGCAAAAATATCAGGCATCAAGGAAAACCTGGTCCAAGGAGTTTTGGTCCAGAGGCGATAAGGGAGTCAAGGACTCATGTCTCCAGATGTGAGCATGTATCTCCGTCCCAACCAGTTGGTGCTGAGGCAAATGAGCGCTGGTGCGTTACTGTTGATAGGGTCTTGGACGATCGAGGGTCAGCAAACCTATTCTCATGAAATGACTCACTTGTTGGATCGCACAGTCCTCTTTAATAATTATGGTCGACGAGATGGTATCTGGGGCAGAATTCTGCGCACGTGGAATCTTTGAAAATTCTCTACACTCCAGAAACAGATACCTACTTTTAACTTGAACTTTGTCTATGACGAGAGTGACAAAGACAGTTTCTACAACAAGACACCTGAGCGCTTTAAATCAGCCGCAGATTTGAAAGAATATATGCACGGTAGTTTGATGTTCTCTATACTTTAGATTATCTAGAAGCTGAGGCGAGTCGAGGATTGTCAGCTGCGATAAGGCAGTCTACTTCAGCAACTCCTGCCGAGTGCAACAAGTCGTTCAAGAACACCTGTTTCTATCCAAATCCATCTGTCAAACCAAGCCACCAGAGCGAGGAAACTGGAAGGCTTTAACAGAGGCAGATGCTAGCAAGCTGAGAGATGTTCATAGCTCCTGATTGACATCATATCGTGGTAAATCGCTATGTCATTAAAAGGATTTACGGCCACAGTGCAAAAGTAGATGCCAAATGGTTATTATACCGTTGATATGTTTGATACGATTTATGGTGTCTACGAAAATGATAAGGGAATGAGGGTGATATCAGCTTTTAGAAAAACAAGCCTTTGAACTCATGGCAGGTCTTTGGCTATTACGAAGGTTTCGTTCCCTTATGTCTCTAATCAGTACAAGCAAGATGTAGAAAAAGAGAATCGTCCTTGTCAGACCAATACATCTTTGAAAAGATCTTAGCTGGTAAGACCCATGCCCAATCTCAAGAAGGAACAAATGAATGAACGGATCGCGAATATCAGTAGTTAAAAACCGATTACCATTGACTACAAAAGGTAAGCAGGAAGTGATTTCCAGTCCTGAACGAATGAAGCAATTGATGGAAAGAAGCGGGTAAAAGAAGAACTTGCTCAGATTAAAGCAGGAAATATTCAGCCAAAAACAATACTGTTTCATTGAAACTCCTGTTCGAAGTTGAAAAAGCTATATAAAAGCCTACCTCAAAGAATCAAATGAGTTTAGAAATTCTATCTATTCTCTGAGAGCAAGATCAGTCTATCTTTAAACTTTCATAGGAGTTTATGCCAATTTTGATATTCTGTAAGCATGATTTACTAGTTAGCTAGGTTCGAGACAGAAAAACACCTTTTGAATGCAAGTTCTCGCAGTTCAAAAGGTGTTTTGTTTATGATGA
>BNJS01003295.1_pt1 | contig 40997 bp, 72 predicted proteins | sample 8540461 | NCBI WGS metagenome assembly BNJS01 (sample SAMD00202454, study PRJDB9452) | human saliva metagenome | isolation source: human saliva | place: Japan
TGTTGAGGCGGTAAGTTTGCTAGTCAAGGAGTAAAACGACGAAGATTAGCATTACTTCCGCCCATGCGATAGCTGTCCGTGATTGACAAGTGCTAGCACGCAGACAGAACGGAGATAGCGAACCGCTGAGTGTGTCGCTCTGCTCGTAAAAAGCTTAGAAACCTTTGAACAGAAAGGGATAATGAAAGCCTTGATTGCAAGGCTTTTTTTGCTTTATGGTGGGTAAGTATCAGAGTGAGAAAAATTTTTTTGGAATGAGTAGAAGTGATAGCTAGAAATTATCAGTTTCTATTTCCATTTACCCTGTGGGTACGTGTTTGTTTCCATTGACAAGGAGTTTGTGGGAATAGAAATGTACCCACCTTGTTTGAATCAAGTGAAGTGTAGTTGAAGGAAATCTGTTGAAAGCAATACTTCATTTTACCGAATAAGTAATAATTTAGGCAACTTCAAATCGATTAAAAAAACTATTTTTAAAAGGTTAAGAGTAGACAAAAATTGTCCACTCTTTTTGCAAACTCAATTTATCAATAAATGAAATGAGGGAATGTAAAATGAAATATTTTTGAGGTTGAGTTAGAAAATCCTGATGAATTTTTAAAAACTACAAACAGAAGATTTTTGTGAAAGCTAATCGCTTGCTACTAAGGAAGATAATCCAGAGCGTTACAGTCTATGAAGAAAACTTCGTCATATCCTTTAAATCTGGCATCGAATTGGAAGTATGAGTCTCATTCCATAACTTTTTATATTGAACATATCATCTTTGTTTGTGTTATACTATAAATTGATATAAACAAAAGATGTAGGAGGAACCGAAACTATGACAGCCTCAATGCGTTTTAAGATAAGCTGGCAATAAAAAAAGCAGAATCTATACCCGATGATAGGCTTTTTTTGTTGTGCTTATTTATACGATATTGAGCATTCATTGAGTTACAGTGAGGATATTGGTTATTTAACTATACCTTTATTTAACTATGTCTTTAATATGAATGTTTCCAAATTGTATGTATGCAGACCAAAAAGCCACATTGTGGGGTTTGGCCTGCATTTTTATTACCTAGAATGCTATTCAAAATAGAAATTCAAGCAAAATAATATGCAGGAGATAATATAAATGGAAAAAAATACAACAATTGGAAACGAAAATTTTTATGCAATATGGGCAGGGCAAGCAGTATCATTAATCACTAGTGCCATCCTGCAAATGGCGATTATTTTTTTACCTTACAGAAAAAACAGGATCTGCGATGGTCTTGTCTATGGCTTCATTAGTAGGTTTTTTACCCTATGCGATTTTGGGACCTGCCATTGGTGTGCTAGTGGATCGTCATGATAGGAAGAAGATAATGATTGGTGCCGATTTAATTATCGCAGCGGCTGGTGCAGTGCTTGCTATTGTTGCATTCTGTATGGAGCTACCTGTCTGGATGATTATGATAGTATTGTTTTATCCGTAGCATTGGAACAGCTTTTCATACCCCAGCACTCAATGCGGTTACACCACTTTTTAGTACCAGAAGAACAGCTAACGAAATGCGCAGGCTATAGTCAGTCTTTTGCAGTCTATAAGCTATATTGTTAGTCCGGCAGTTGCAGCACTCTTATACTCCGTTTGGGATTTAAATGCTATTATTGCCATCGACGTATTGGGTGCTGTGATTGCATCTATTACAGTAACAATTGTACGTATACCTAAGCTGGGTAATCAAGTGCAAAGTTTAGAACCAAATTTCATAAGGGAGATGAAAAGAAGGAGTTGTGGTTCTGAGACAAAACAAAAGGATTGTTTGCCTTATTACTCTTAGGAACACTATATACTTTTTGTTTATATGCCAATCAATGCACTATTTCCTTTAATAAGCATGGAACACTTTAATGGAACACCTGTGCATATTTCTATTACGGAAATTTCCTTTGCATTTGGGATGCTAGCAGGAGGCTTATTATTAGGAAGATTAGGGGGCTTCGAAAAGCATGTATTACTAATAACAAGTTCATTTTTTATAATGGGGACCAGTTTAGCCGTTTCAGAATACTTCCTCCAAATGGATTTGTAATATTCGTAGCTTTGCTGTGCAATAATGGGGCTTTCGGTGCCATTTTATAGCAGTGTGCAAACAGCTCTTTTTCAGGAGAAAATTAAGCCTGAATATTTAGGACGTGTATTTTTCTTTGATCGGAAGTATCATGTCACTTTGCTATGCCAATTGGGTTAATTCTTTCTGGATTCTATGCTGATAGAATTGGTGTAAATCATTGGTTTTTACTATCAGGTATTTTAATTATTGGCATTGCTATAGTTTGCCCAATGATAACAGAGGTTAGAAAACTAGATTTAAAATAATACAATATTGGAGGGAATATTTATGTATCTTATTTTTCATATAACTCTTCCTGCTAAAATCGCAGGGTTTTTCCCTGCATACAAAGCAAATGAAAAGCATGCGATTATAGACAGGAGGAAATGTTATGGAATTAATATTAAAAAGCAAAAAGACATTCGTGTGGAATTCAAAGGACGCGATGTTTTAGATATAAATGAAATTAGAAGTATATGATTATGACCGTATTGGTTTAGTAGGAGCAAATGGTGCTGGAAAAAAAGCACTTTACTCAAGGGTACTTTTTAGGAGATTAACTCCCCAGGATGTAAAATGAATCGTCTGGGTGAACTTTGCCTATATTCCCCAGTTGGACGAAGTAACTCTGCAGGAGGAAAAAGATTTTTGCACTTGTAGGCAAGCTAGGGTGTTGAGCAATTAAATATACAGACTATGAGCGGTGGTGAAGAAACAAGGCTTAAAATAGCACAGGCCTTATCGGCACAGGTTCATGGTATTTTAGCGGATGAACCTACGAGCCATTTAGACCGTGAAGGAATTGATTTTTCTAATAGGACAGCTAAAAATATTTTACAGGTGCACTGTTAGTTATTAGCCATGACCGCTATTTTCTTGATGAAATAGTAGATAAAATATGGGAACTGAAAGATGGCAAAATCACTGAGTATTGGGAAACTATTCTGATTATCTTCGTCAGAAAGAGGAAGAACGTAAGAGCCAAAGCTGCAGAATACGAACAATTTATTGCGGAACGTGCCCGATTGGAAAAGGGCTGCGGAGGAAAAAGCGAAAACAGGCTCGTAAAAATAGAACAGAAGGCAAAAGGTTCTTCAAAGAAAAAAAGTACTGAAGACGGAGGGCGTTTAGCTCATCAAAAATCAATAGGAAGTAAGGAAAAAAAGATGTATAATGCTGCTAAAACCCTAGAGCACAGGATTGCGGCCTTAGGAAAAGTAGAAGCTCCGGAAGGCATTCGCAGAAATTCGTTTCAGGCAAAGTAAAAGCATTGGAGCTCCATAATCCATACCCTATAGTCGGTGCAGAAATTAATAAAGTATTTGGGGATAAGGCTCTGTTTGAAAATGCATCTTTTTCAAATTCCGTTAGGAGCAAAAGTGGCGTTAACTGGTGGTAATGGAATCGGAAAAAAACAACTTTAATCAAATGATCTTAAACCATGAAGAAGGAATTTCTATTTCGCCTAAGGCAAAAATAGGTTACTTTGCACAGAATGGTTACAAGTACAACAGTAATCAGAATGTTATGGAGTTTATGCAGAAGGATTGTGACTACAATATATCAGAAATTCGTTCAGTGCTAGCATCTATGGGGTTCAAACAGAACGATATTGGAAAAAGTTTATCTGTTTTTAAGCGGTGGAGAAATTATAAAATTGTTGCTTGCTAAAATGCTCATGGGTAGATATAACATCCTAATAATGGATGAACCCAGTAACTTCCTTGACATACCAAGTTTAGAGGCTTTGGAAATACTAATGAAGGAGTACACCGGAACTATCGTGTTTATCACCCACGATAAACGATTACTCGAAAAATGTAGCAGATGTAGTTTATGAAATTAGAGATAAGAAAATAAATCTGAAACATTAAATTTAAAGGTAGTCGCTGGTCAGTATAGTCTGTTCTGGTTGGCGACTCCATTGTTAAAAAGTATAAAGACTTTAGATTTTATGAATATTAAAAAAATAGGAACAGTCAATTGAACTGCTCCTATTTTTCTGCTAAATATATTGTAGTTTTCTTATATGTATAATGATAGATTAGCGGATTCTCATCTACGGTACTTACTTCAAATATGAAGAAGTGATCGCGGTTATCTCTGGACTTTTCCTTATTGAGGACAAAGTAATTCTTACGTGAAGTCGCCATTGTTTTTAGGATATCATCAGTTAGGAAGGTCAATGGAATATTCATGTTAGAGTAGCGGTAGAAGTCACGTTCAAAAATCTTGGTAGCTCTCGCTATAATAGTCCATTTGTAGGTGATTACGCTGAAACTCAAGCTGATTCATAGAGCACCTCCTCGACAAGTTCAATACTAATAATGTCTTTTAATTTCAAATTGATGTGACCTGTTGTAGTTTTTATCAAAATGAAATCTTTGGTCAGACTTGGTATTGTTCCAGTGTAGGAAACACGCTTGTTTTTTTCAATCACTTGAATGCGTGTGCGTAGCTGCCCGGCGTATACTTGACTGAGGAGTAATAATTTCTTCTCTAGTGATAAGTCAGACATGTACGTTACTTTGTTTGTATCATCAGAGTGCTGATGCATGTTCAGATAGGGAAAAAAAGCCCATCCATTTTTGCATCTTTGTATCCTGGTACTCTCTTGCTGATTGAAATGGTAAATATGAACGGTCAATCATATCAAATCCTTTCTATGCAGAGGCAAGGGTATTTTTATCAAATTGAATCGTAAAACCTTGAATTCCCCCACCTGTGTAACATTCTTTAAAAGCGATTGATTACCTCAGTATAGATTATCACAGATGAGCTTGTTGGCTTAATGCTAAATGTAAATTCCAATGGTAATCGGTTTTCAGATTTAGCATGTACTAGTCGTATCGATATTTCAGTTGTTTTGAGTTTTTCTCTGACGAAGTTTTGAAGTTGCTGTTTCAACGATTCCATGTAAAAAAATCTTTCAAGCATTTCAATATCATTACATCCTTTGCTACGGATTTCTGAAAATTGTACTGTATTTTTTTCTTGTTTCATTTTAATCCCTCAATCCACCCACGGAATGACCACCGATAAGTTTACTGCGTTCAATATTTCTGGAACCTTCAGTTAGGACGGTTCCTTTTTGTATAGCTAAAAAAACCAAACTGTTCTCTGACAACATCAATAGCTGTCTGAAGTCTATTATCTTTTTCAATTTGTTCTACATCATCAAAAGAGTGATAGTAGAGTATAGCTTTCATCTACAGAAGCCACTATAAGATACACCAATTTGTCTCACTGCACCAGAGGTGTATTTTTTTCGGAATAATACAAGTACATGACTCACCATTGTTTTTGGGGAGATTTGCGGGTTCAATTTTATTCTGAGCATTTATAGATTTTTTTCATCTCAGTCCTAGAATAGCCAATATGAATAGAAACGACAGTAGTCAATACTAGGGCTACTGTTCCGTTCCACAGTATCATTTAAAAAAATCATTTTCACACCCTTTCGTCTATTAGTATAGAAGAAAGCTCTCAGCACACGTGGAGTGTGTTGCTCTGCTCGTAAAAAGCCTAGAAACGTTGGAACGAAAGTGGTTAAGAAAAGCCTTGCAGGTAAGGCTTTTTCTTGTGTGCTGGGAAGTATCAGAGTGAGAATACAGTTGAGTATCTTGATGTGATAGCCTGATAGGCTGTCAATCTATTCCCATAAACCCTAGGGGTACGGGTTGTTACCATAGACTAGGCGTTAACAGGAATAAACGTATCCCCTATTAATGAAACTCAAGCAAAGTTTGATCCAGGGAGATAAATAGAAGTAAGATGATACAATTTTATTTAGGAGTAGATAGATTTCAAAAGAGTCATCGTTCAAAAATGTAAACGTTAAAATGCTATTAAATCGTTAGATAATGCGGATATACTTAGGTTTAAATGTTAGCGTTTTTCGTGATATAATATCATAAGAAAAATTATTGGAGAAACTGAATGAGAAACGATATTCAACCGGCCTTACAAAACAATAAAATCTTATTTTTGAAAAATCAGAGTTTTATATTCCCACCTATCAGAGACCCTATGCTTGGCAGAGTATCACAATGTGAACAACTCATTGAAGATATTAATCTTCATATGGAAAAATTTCGATGATAGTTCCCAAGACAATTATTTCTTTTGAGCTGTTCTCATTGCTCAAGAATCTGGAGAAGAGCATGAAGTAACCTTGATTGATGGCCAGCAAAGAACAACGACATTTATGTTATCTTAAGGCACTCTTATTGAAGATTGATAAGGAGCTTGAACTTCAACCGACTCTAGATACTGATGCACGCAGATTAGTGAAAACGTCTTAATGGTCTTAGAAGAGCAGATTGTCACAATGCTTTTCAATGTTTCAGATGACGAAAAGATGATTTCGTTGATGGACTATATTATCCTAGCGATGATAGAATAAAGTATCTAAATCATCTCGATTTCAGAAAAATATGCTAGTGAGATGACTACTATCTTGCTAGGTAAAGATTTTATATCTATTAAAGATAGAGTTCATCAAATCTATCGTCGCCAGAAAGACAACCGCTATACTAACTTCTATAAAAACTTTAGATATTTTTACAATATTTGTAACGAATTGAATGTTTTACCTTATCAATTTTTGCTAACCACTTTATTGATAATTGCCAAGTGATTACTATTACAAGTTATAATACTGATCAGGCAACAAATATTTTCAATTCTTTTGAATGGGACTGGTGTTCCATTGACCCCAATTGAAGTAATCGTATCTAAGACCACAGCAAAACGCATCAGATAGAAAAACTTCGATTGGCAGAGATTGTACAACGTACAGATTCATCTAGATTAGACTTAAAATGCGTTAATTACTCACTATATTTTCGTAAAACTTTCAGAACAAAAACAGTGCAGATCGAAGAAATCCTGGTATAAGAGCCTTTTTTCTCAAAAATAAACATCTATTGAATGAAGATGTTCTGTTTACTGCTGAACTAAATACAATCTTAAATAATTTTTGAACGAGTATCTGATACTATTAATGGTCAATTGATAAACAAATTAAATGGTAATTTACGACCTTTTGTTAGTAGTTATCTATTTTTCAGACAAGACAAACACATATCTGGAATACTTACTTAGACTCTGGAGTTTTTGATTGAATTATCTGAACTCGTATAGCCATAAACTCTTTAAAGGCTTCCTAGAAGAAATAAATTTGTTGTACAGTCAAGTCGATTCAATTTCAATTGACGAACTTATTTCAAAAATAAGAAACCATATTCATGACAATTTTGTTTATGAAGACGTTAAACAAACTTTGACTGAAAGTGGTGTTTCAAATTCTATTCTTTACGTAAATGAATTCCTATTTTCATTGGAAAAAAGGTATGGACTTTAATTTAAAATGGAAATATTGATATTGAAACATATTATGCCACAAAGTGGTTTGAATAGAGAAAATATTATGTCAGATGCTGGAATAGAAAGTCAGGAAGAATTTAGAGATTATGCTGAGAAGCTTGGTAACAAGATTCTCCTTGAATCCGAAATTAATCGTGGAATTGGAGATGCTTGGTTTAGAACAAAAAGAGAGAATACAATCACAAGTGGTCATGGATATATAGGTAGTAAGTTCCCAATAGCTAAATCTCTTGTTAATTATGTAAATGATACTTGGACTAAAAACTGACATTGAAGTGGCAACAGAAAAAGCTGCTAAACGAATTGCTGATTTTATTTTTGATTAAACTAGAATGATAGAATTGAGAGGTAAGTTATAATTATGTCATTAAATCAAGTTACTATAGAAATTCCATTGAATATTCAGAAAGGATTAGACTCTGGAATTTATAAACGTTGATGGTTCAATAATCAGAAATTCATCCGGTCATATAGTAAAGCATCTAAAAGAAGTAAAGGCAGGAGAACCAGCTCAACAGGTCGTTAAAGGCCTTGCAAAAAATAAATATGTGCTAGTAACAGCTATTGGTGCAACTGTTCTAGCTGTTGTTGGTGTTGGTTATTATGCATTTATTTCAAATAGATATAAGAAGATTGTAAAGAAACTTATAGAAAAAGCTAGTTCATTTTATTCAATTAGCACAAAAAGGAGAAGTAAGTGAAGAAGAGGTTGATAATTTCTTAAAATTTTTACAGGATAATCAAAAAGAACTACTTTCATTGAAACTAGACTCTGAAATAGATGAGTTGTTTCGATCTTATATATGATTATACAATTCAATTTGCTAAAAGTAAATGGGTTTGAAACTGATACTATTTCAGAAGTGGCAGAAAATAATAAAAGTTATTAACTTGATGGATTATCTAAATCTTCAAAAACAATATATCGTTCTGATGCAGTTTAAGAAGGCGAGAATTAAATTTCCGGATATAAAAAAGGAGCAAATTAGTTTTTTGCTCCTTGATTTATATTTGTCACAGTTTTCTGATAGGAGTACTTCCTAGTCAACTTACTTTCTTTCAGGGATTCAACATTAAAAATGAAGTAGCGTTTCCGATTTTGTACTGCCCCCAAAAAGTTAGACATAAAAAATCGATGCTATCCACTATTCTGTCCGTGATAACAGCGTATATCATCTTAGGTATTAATACTGAGGAAAAAGAAGTGCTACAATACAGGTAGGTGATAATGAAAAGTTCAAAATACTGCCTATCTGTACTAACTGAGCTTAAAAATAGAGGAATAAAGGATATCCTTGTAATCTGTACTGATGGTCTTACCGGTATAAAGGAAGCCATTGGAGCAGATTTTCCTAAAATAGAATACTAAATATGTATTGTTCATAGGGTTCGTAATACATTGAAATATGTACCTGATAAAGACAGAAAAAGCATTTGCGACAGATTTGAAGACCATTTACCAGGCTTATTTATACCACTAACGCTATAGAATCGCTTAATTCTACATACTGTTATAAACGTCTTTTCCTTTGAGAAATATTCTAAAGTTTTACGTAATTCCCATGTAATATGATTGCTTTTTGTCTCATTTTATTTTTACAACTCAGGGAAAAATGATGTTAAATTATGTTTGGACAGTTTAAATACAGCTGAAACAGTAGCTGTATTAGAACGAATGAATTAAGGAGGAAATATGAGAGGATTTTATTTTGTTATAGCATGGATTTCGTTAGCGTTAGGAATTATAGGAATTGTACTTCCTGTGTTACCAACGACACCATTTTTGATACTGACAGTAATTTGTTTTTTTCAAAAAGTTCTAAAAGATTTGAAGAATGGTTTGCGAAAACAAAAATTATATCAAATTTATGTAGCAGATTATTTAGAAACAAAATCGATAGATCGTTCACGTAAAAAGAAAAATTATTATTTATATTTACATTTTAATGGGGGTTTCTATTTATTTTGCTCCAATTATTTTTGTAAAAATTGGACTAGCTTTATTAACGGTATTTATTACGTATTATCTATTTAAAGTTATTCCGGATAAATAGTACATAAAAACGCATCTCGTCTTAGAATGAGATGCGTTTTTAATGATTGAATAATCGGTTGATGTTTATAAGAATAATATAACTGAATCGTCATTGGAATCCAAATAAGTGGTTCACAGAAGATGACTCCCATATATCCTGTTGATGGAATAATGAATAGCACAAATAATATTTTTTTCCAAATAATTCAATGAAACTTGAAAATTAAAAGGGGTAATTTTTGTCCTAATCCTTGCAAACTATTTCGTAATACTAGTAAAACGGCTAGTACAGGATAGAAAGTAGAACTAATTCGATTATAGAGAGATGCATTCGAGATTAGTTCAGGATCAGTTGAACCAGAAATTAATTCATTCAATGCAGGACTTGCAAAAAATAATGTAATGGCGATAAAAATTGTCCATATAATTGCAACCATACTTCCTAAATAAATTCCACGTTGAATTCTTTGAGGACGATTAGCTCCTAGATTTTGAGAAGTAAAGGTCGTTAAGGATGAAGCAATGGCTGATACAGGTAGCATCGAAAATGACATAATTCTTCTAGCAGATGTTTGTGCACTAATAATGGTTGCTCCTAGCGCATTAATTGAAGTTTGTAACGTTACTGTTCCGATAGAAACAATCGAAGTCATTAATCCCATTGCCATTCCTTGTCCTAATAAATCAAGATACAGTTCTTTATCCCATGTAAAATGTTTTTTTTGAGGAATAAGAAAATCAGCTTTCTTTTTAATGTAAAAGAAACAAAGGACAGCCGATAACCCTTGAGAAATGATGGTAGCTAAACCTGCAGACTGTACTCCTAAATGTAATTGAGTAATAAAGAAAATATCTAATATAATATTAATAATAGCAGAAAAAATTAAAAAATATAACGCAGCTTGACTATCGCCTACCGCACGAAGTAATCCAGCACAGAGATTATAAGCAAATGTCACTCCTACACATAGGACAATCATATGAATATATTGATAAGATAAATCAATAATTTCAACGGGAGTTCCTAAAAATTCTAATAAAGGATACATTCCAAAATGTCCAACGGTGGAAACAATTAAACTTAAACCAAGACCAATCATAATCGTTGACGCGACAGCGTGTTTTTAATTGCTCCATGTCCTTAGCACCGAAACATCGAGCGATAATGACGCCCATTCCATTTCCGACACCAAGAGCAAACCCAACAACAAGTTCGAAAATAGCAGCAGTTGCTCCCACGCCAGCAAGAGCGTTAGGGCCAAGATACCGACCCACAATCATAATATCTGCTGTATTATATAATTGCTGAAAAATATTTGAAATTAAGATGGGAATGGCAAAAGCAATAATAGAACGTAAAATTGGTCCATCAATTAAATTTACAGATGTTTTCTTAAACATAACCAGATAATGCAACTAGGAAATTATTTTTCCAGTTGTTGAACATTTTCCTCCTTATCTGTAACGAAATTTTTGATAGCTAGTTTTAACTCATTATTTAGAGCGATAAGTTCTCTAGTTTTTTCAGTGTCAAATCCTTCAACAGAAGAAAAACAAGTTCGTAAATATTCTTCTAATTCAGCGTGAACTCTTTTCCCATTAGCGCTAAGACGGATGGTGAGTTGACGTTTATTAGCTGCAGGGCGTCTACGGATAATTAGTTTCTTATCTTCTAATCGTTTTAAGAGAGGAGTTAGCGTATTGCTTTCAAGTCCAACTCTTTCTCCAATTTCATGCAGGGAAAGTTTTTCATCTTCCCATAGAGTTTGCATAACGATAAATTGAGTATAGGTTAATTGATAAGGTGCTAAAACTTGTTGATATAATCTGTGTACTAGTTTTTGTGTAGAGTAAATCGAATAACAGAGCCTATCAGATAATGGATAAGTAGTTTTCATAGTTAATCTCCAATCATAGTTGAATTTCCCCATTTTTATCAAAAACATTATGTTTGACAATGGTTATAGTAATATTTATTATAGTTAAAAATAATAAAAATTACATACATTAGAAAAATTTATAATGTCAATTACAACAATTATTTTTAGGAACTTTAGTAGCTATAGAGTTCTTTTATATTTTTAACTTAGAAACAATTGCTACGGTATTTTCTAATACAGCACGAGTAAAATGGAGAAGAAGAATTAAGACGTCCGTTAGTAAACTACATTATTTAAAAATCAAGGAGTGTATAATGGACTGATTGGGGTATTAGTGCTAATATCATTATTTTTCGCACCAAGCGTAACTTGGTTGGCTTTATTATTATCCTATATCGTTTTAGTAGCATTATATGCTAGTTTAACTAGTGATAAAAATGATTCTTTTTGAAAACAAGGTGGGATTAGCAATCTTAACATTGATAACTTTATTATAAAAAGAAAAAGCATGAAAGCTATAATTAGTTTTCATGCTTTTTTTATAGTCTAACAATAGAATGATCTACGAAATGTACGGAAACACATCATCTGTTTGTTGTTATAAGAATCAACAACTTTTAATAACATTTGGAATGCACTTCTCCCTAATTCTAATGTGTGAATATTGACGTAAGCAGTCATTGGAAGTAATGGGGGGGTTAGAGTCAAAAGTAAGAACCGGTAGAGAAAGTTGATGGTCATTTAGGTAGCGTAGTGCACCTTCAGTAATTAAAGCATCGGTTGTTACAACTCCGTCAATAGATTCTCGTTCAATAATAGTCTTCATCGTTTGATATCCACGTTCTCTAGTAAATTCACCAACATGTGAGATTAAACCTTCTCGAATGGGAATTTGATAATGATCTAACGCTTTCTTATACCCAATTAAACGATCTTGAGAAACGAATAATTGATGACGACCGCTAATAAATGCAATGGATGAGCAACCTTCTTGAATCATAAATTCTGTAGCATCAAATCCAGCCTTTTCATTATTATTATCAACAAAGGATATAAATGGAGATAAAGATTTTCCAATTACTACACTTGGAAATTCTCTTTCAATCGCTAATTCAACTAAAGGGTCATCGGTTTCTCCATATAAGAAAATAATTCCATCTACACGTCTGCCTAAAATAGTGTCTTTTAATATTCGTAAACGCTGTTCATCATCTTTACCCGTACATAATTGAATGAGGTAATGATGATCGGCCGCAATTTGAGAAATTCCTCGAATGACCTCTGGGAAAAACGAGTTTTGATAAAATGCATCGGTATCTTTAGGAAGAACGACGCCGATAACATTTGTTTTATTACTAGCTAAGCTACGAGCGTTAAAATTTGGGTGGTAATTGAGAGCTTTCATTGCTTGGCGTACACGTTTTTTTGTTGCTTGACTAATGCTTGGTTTATCTTGAATCACTCGAGTAACTGTTGATGGTGATACTTCTGCAAGTCGTGCAACATCTTTAATCGTGGCACCCATTTGTGTTCCTCCTTTTTTGTTTTGAATGTAAATAAAAACTCTGGGTAAGAAAACAATGTTAACCAACCCAGAGTAGAAACTATCTTAAGATTTAATAGCTCCGTCAACCATACCTTTCATGATATGTTTTTGAGCGATTAGGAATAGGATGATAACTGGTAACATAATTAATAGAGTTGATGTTAAAATCATATCCCATTGTTTTGTAAATGATCCTGCGAAGTTAGATACTGCAATTGGAAGTGTTTGGATTGCATTTCCTTTACCTAATAATAATAGTGGTAATAAGAAGTCGTTCCAAATCCAAATACCATTTAAAGATTAAAATTGTTACATAGATTGGTTTTTAAAATTGGTAATACAACATAGAAGAATGTTTGCATTTTATTACAGCCATCTAATTCAGCAGCTTCTTCAATTTCTAGTGGAACACCTTTGATAAATCCATGGAACATGAATACAGATAGAGACATTCCAAACCCAGTATAAGCAAAGATGATACCTGGATAAGTACGTAATAAACTGAATCCAAATAATGGATTTGTAATTGTATCACTTAAAATTTTGAACCAAGTTACTAATGGATACATAACAACTTGGAATGGAATTACCATTGATGCAACGAAGATAAAGAATACAACTGTTGAAAGTTTAGAACGATAACGAACTAATCCCCAAGCTGCTAATGCTGAGAATAATGTAATTGTTACTAATGAGACAACAGTAATAATTGTTGAAGCAAAAAATGATGAAGGGTACTTAATGGAAGGGTTATTCCAAATTGTTACCGTATTTGTCCAAAGTTGTCCGAAACTTTCAGGCCATGATAATGGACTTGCTAAGATTTCAGCAGAGCTTTTAGCTGAGTTAATCACTAATAAAAGGATTGGGCTTAAGAATAATAAGAATAAAACAGCTCCAAAAAAATTTCTAAAAGTAATAAGCCGATTTTTTGGTTTTTCATTATAAGTCAATCTCCTTCCGTTTAGTGATTGTTGTTTGAACAATACTGATACTACTAAAGATGAAGAATAAAATAACTGCACGAGCTTGTCCTTGTGCCATTAAGTTATCTCCAGAAGCAGTGTTATAAATATTCATTGTAATAAACTCTGTACTTTGGATAGCTTTATCATGCCATAATAGAGATGGGCCGCCACCAGTAAGTGAGAAGTTTACATCGAAGATTTTGAATGAGTTTGTAATGGTTAAGAATAATGATACCGTAAATGCAGGCATTACCATAGGAATAATAATATGTCTTTAATCTTTGTAAAGCATTTGCACCATCAAGAGAAGCAGATTCTACTAAACTTGAAGGTACATTTTGTAATGCTGCAAAGTAAATCATCATAATATAACCAGCATATTGCCATGTGTTTGTAATGATTAAAGCTAGTACAGCTAATTTAACATCTCCTAAAAATAGGTTATCCACTAAAAATTGACTTCCGATAGCTGAACCTAAAGCAGGGAATACAGAGTTATAAATGAATTGCCAGATATACCCTAATACAAGACCCCCGATAAGGTTAGGAATAAAGAATCCAGCACGGAAAATATTACTTAATTTAATTTTACTTGCTACAAGTAAGGCTAAACCAAATGATACCACGTTTACCACAACTACGTTAAATAAAGCAAAAATAACTGTAATCATTAATGAATATTGGAAACGAGTATCAGCAAAGCTGTCTGTAAAGTTTTTCAATCCAACAAAAGTTAATTTTTAGTTTGAGTAACACTCTTCCAGTCTGTTAGAGAATAGTAGAAACCTAAGAAGAAAGGTACAATAATTACGAGTGCGAAAATGATAAATGCCGGTAGCACAAGCCAGTAAAACGTACGTCTTGCGCGATCGTCACGACTAAGAGCTTTTTTATTCTTAGACATGTTAGGGTTCCTCCTTTTATGTATTGCTGAGGTATTAATAAGCAAAACCCACAACGACCGTTGTAAGTAGTTGTGGGCCTGTGTTACATACTTAATTGTTATTTTTTTGAAGTAAGCTTGGTACTTCTTTGATTTGATTTGTGATCAATTCTTGGAATTTAGCTTTGTCGATTGAACCTTGAGCGTATTGTCCGAAGATTGGTCCTAATTTACCCATTAAGAAGTTATCAGGCATGAAGTATGGGTTATCAAATGAGTAAACTGGTTTTTTAGCTCCAACCCATTCAGCTAAGAATTTAGATAATGGAGCACTTGGCATTTCTTTAGAAGTAGAGAATGCTGAAATCATGTTAGCTTTATTTACAGTGTAGTCTTGACCTTCTTTAGTATCAACTAAGTCAGCAAAGAACTTGTTGATTGAATCTAAAGCTTTAGTATCTTTGTTAACTACATAGTAAGATGGAGCACCGATGAATAAACCATCAGCATTTTTATCTTTACCTAATGTTTGGTAAGGGATGAATCCCATTTCGAATTTAGCATTTAATTGTTTTAAGTTAGGGTCTTTCCAGTTACCTTGGTGTAAGAATGCTGCTTTGCCGCTAGCAAATGCAGAGTCCATATCTTCTTGAGTACCAACAGTTAATAATTTTTTCTCAGTATGTTTGAATAACAATTCAACCCAGTCAGCATAGTTAGATAAACGAGCTTTATCAGTTTCACCTTTGATTACTTGTTGAGTGATTGTACGGTCACCATTTGGTAAACCTGAACTTAAGTAAGCAGCGAAGTCATGGATACCCATGATCCAAGTTTCACCTTCTTTAGTAGCAGTTGCTACAACTGTAGATAAACCTAATTCATCTTTTTTGCTTTCTAATGTATCCATTGCTTTTTGAACTGCATCAAATGAAGTTAATGAAGCAGGGTCGATACCAGCTTTAGATAAAACTTCTTTATTGTAAGCTAAACCGTAACCTTCAACAGCTACAGGGAATCCATAAACGTCATTACCTTGTTTAAATTCGAATTCTGTTTTGTCAATCCAGTCACCTTTAAGTGGTTGTAAGTTGTCTTTCCATAAATCGAATCCAGCTTGTCCTTCAATAACGAATACGTCTGGAGCAGTTCCAGCTGTAAATTCTGTTTTTAATTGGTCAGCGATTTTACATGAACCAGAACATGTTTTAATGTTTACTGTAACTCCGTTTTTATCGCCCCATTCTTTAGCGTATGCTGTTAAAGCATCTTGAATTTCACTCTTGTTACTATATAAAGTGAATTCTTTTTTCCCTTCAGCAGCTCCTCCTTTTTCAGAGTTGCTAGATTTGCTGCCGCAAGCTGCTAATGCTAAACCAGCTAAACCAACAACGAATGATTTTTTTAAGCCATGTGTTTGCCATTATTTTTTTCCTCCCTTGAGATATATTCAGTTAACGCAAACGATTTCTTAACTGGCTTTAGTATACCTCTTTTTAGAAATCGTTTGCAACAGTTTTTTTGATAAATTTTAAATAAAAATTTTAACGGTTTACATTTTTAAAACGGTATCTAGTTTATTTATAAAGATGATATATATTAATAGGTAGAAAAGTTTTTCGTATTATAAATACATATTTATTTAGAAAATGTTTTTATAAAAATTTGAAAATTTTACTTGCATTTTTTATTTTTTCTAATAGTATTAAAGCAAACGGTTGCGTAATTTTTAAAGATCTACGTATCTAAATTAGATGATAAAGAAAAGAGGGTAATATTTTTATGACAGAAAGACAATCTGGTGTGTTAATGCATATTTCTTCCTTACCAGGAAAATATGGAATTGGTTCATTTGGAAAATCTGCTTATGATTTTTGTAGATTTTTCTAGTACGTAGCAAACAAACTTATTGGCAAATTCTTCCATTAGGAACAACAAGTTATGGAGATTCTCCATATCAATCATTTTTCAGCATTTGCTGGAAATACACATTTTTTTAGATTTTAGATCTATTTTGTTTCAGGAAGGTCTATTAAACGACTGAAGAATTGGCAGGGTAATTGGGGAGAAGATTCTACAACTGTTGATTATGCTTTAATTTATGAAAGAAGAAGACCTATTTTAGAAAAAGTAGTTCAACGTTTCTTAGAAAAAGGAGATTTATCAGATTACCATCGTTTTGTAGAAGAAAAAGCAGAGTGGTTAGAACCATTTGCAGAATATATGGCGATTAAAGAAAGTTTCGATATGAAGAGTTGGACTAATTGGACGGATGAAGAAATTAAACGTCGTCATCCAGAAGCTTTAGCAAACTACCGTGAAAAATTAGCGGACAAATTAGAATATCATCGTGTCACTCAATATTTATTCGATAAACAATGGAAAGCGTTGAAACACTATGCGAATGAACGCCATATCCAAATTATTGGGAGATATGCCAATTTATGTTGCAGAAGACAGCGTTGAAATGTGGGCAACACCTCACTACTTCAAAACAGATGAAGTTGGTAATGCGGCTTGTGTAGCGGGATGTCCCACCAGATAGTTTCTCACCATTAGGACAATTATGGGGAAATCCAATTTATAATTGGAGAGCGATGAAATTAGATGGTTTTTACTTGGTGGATCAAACGATTGAAAGCTAGTTTTGAATTATTTGATGTTGTCAGAATTGACCATTTCCGTGGTTTTGCTGCTTATTGGGAAATCCCAGCTGGTGCAACAGATGCTACTGGTGGTCAATGGGTAAAAAGGTCCAGGTTATGACTTTGTTTGAAGCAGTAAAAAAATGAACTTGGAGATTTACCAATTATCGCTGAGGATTTAGGGATTTATGGATGATGCTGTTATTGAATTGCGTGAAGCAACAGGGTTCCCAGGAATGAAAATTTTAGAATTTGGCTTTTATGGGAGCAGAAGCAAGTAGCACAGATTTACCACATTATTATCCAGTAAACTCTGTTTCTTATACGGGAAACGCATGATAATGATACAGTTTTAGGCTGGTATGAATCTGCAACAGATGAAGAACGTGATTTCTGTAATCGTTATTTAAATCGTACAGATGAGCCAATTAGTTACGCATTATTAAGAAGTTTATATGGATCTGTAAGTAAGATGACGATTGCAACGATGCAAGATTTATTACAATTGGATACAACAGCTCGTATGAATATTCCAAGCACTCTTGGTGGAAATTGGGTGTGGAGAATGCAAGAAGGAGATATTACACAAGAAGTGGAAGATTTCCTATTAGAGATTACAGAATTATATGATCGTTCAAACGAACAGTTGTAGGGTTAACAAGTAGAAGGAGAAAAACAATGCAAACATTAAAACAATATGTAGAAAGTAATTACCAAAAATCATTAGGAGAATGTTCAAAAGAAGAAGTATATGTAGCTTTTATTACATTATACAAAAGAGAAAAAGTGCAGCATTACCAGTAAATGAAGGAAAGAAAAAAAGTTTATTACATTTCTGCAGAATTTTTTTAATTGGTAAATTACTATCTAAATAATTTAATTAACTTAGGAATTTATGATGAAGTAAAAGAAGAATTAGAAGCTGAGGGACATACTTTAGCAGAAATCGAAGAAATTGAATTAGAACCATCATTAGGAAACGGTGGATTAGGTCGTTTGGCAGCCTGTTTCTTAGATTCGATTGCAACTCTAGGTTTACCAGGGATGGGAGTTGGATTTAAATTATCACTTTGGATTATTTGAACAAAAATTCAAAGATAATCAACAAAATGCAGTGCCAAATAACTGGTTAACTCCAGATAGTTGGTTAGTTCCAACTTCTGTTTTCATACGAAGTGCCATTTGCAAACTTTTACATTAAAATCAAAAAAATGTTCAATATTGATGTATTAGGGTTATGAACAATCTCATAAAAACCAATTACATTTATTCGATGTAGATACAATTGATGAATCATTAGTGCGTGACGACTCAATTGCATTTGATAAAAACAAAAAAATTGCTGAAAAACTTAACATTATTCTTATATCCAGATGATAGTGATGAGCAAGGTGAATTATTACGTATTTACCAACAATACTTTCATGGTAAGTAATGGGGCTCAATTATTATTAGATGAAGCAGTTGCTAAAGGAAGTAACTTACATGACTTAGCAGAATATGCAACGGTTCAAATTAATGATACTCACCCTTCAATGGTCATTCCTGAATTAATTCGTTTATTAGTCGATCGCGGAATTGAGTTTGATGAAGCAGTGGAAATTGTTCGTTCAATGACAGCTTATACAAACCACACAATTTTAGCAGAAGCGTTAGAAAAATGGCCTTTACATTACTTAGAACAAGTTGTACCTCACTTAGTACCAATTATTAAAGAATTAGACGCTCGAGTAAGAGCTCAATTTCACGATGCAAGTGTAGCGATTATTGACGAATATAACCGTGTTCATATGGCAAATATGGATATCCACTATGGATATAGCGTGAATGGTGTAGCGGCATTGCATACAGAAATTTTAAAACAAAAGCGAATTGAAGAATTTCTATGAAATTTATCCAGAGAAATTTAACAACAAAACAAATGGTATTACATTCCGTCGTTGGTTAATGCATGCGAACCCAGAATTAGCAAAAATTATTAGACCGTACAATTGGAAAAGAATATCGTCATGATGCAACGAAATTAGAAGCGTTAAAAAGCTCATACACATGATTTAGAATTCCAAGAAACATTAAAAGGTATTAAACGTAATAATAAATTACGTTTGAAACACTCTTACAAGAACACCAAGGTGTAACTGTGAAAGAAGATTCAATCTTTTGATGTTCAAATTAAACGTATGCACGAATATAAACGTCAACAAATGAATGCATTTATATGTAATTTACAAATATTTAGATATTAAAAAAATGGAAACATTCCTGCAAAACCAATCACAATTATCTTTGGAGGAAAGCTGCTCCTGCTTATGTTATTGCGCAAGATATTATTCATTTAATTTTATGCTTATCTGAATTAATTGCCAATGACCCAGAAGTAAGCCCACACTTACAAGTTGTAATGGTAGAAAAACTACAACGTTACTGCAGCAACTCACTTAATTCCTGCAGCGGATATTTCTGAACAAATTTCATTAGCTTCAAAAAGAAGCAAGTGGAACAGGAATATGAAATTCATGTTAAACGGTGCGTTAACATTAGGGACATTAGACGGAGCGAATGTGGAAAATCCACGAATTAGTTGGAGATGAAAACATTTATGTCTTTGGTGAAGATAGCGACACTGTTATTAAACATTATGAAAATAGTGACTATCATTCACATTCATACTATGAAAGAGAAGCGATTCGTCCATTAGTAGACTTTATCGTAAGTGATGCTTTAGTTTCATTAGGAAATAGAGAACGTCTAGAAAGATTATTCAATGAATTAATCAATAAAGACTGGTTCATGACTTTATTAGATTTAGAAGACTATATCCAAACAAAAGAACGTATGTTAGTAGACTATCATGATCGTGAAAAACTGGATTGCAAAAAGTAATTACAAATATTTGCAATGGCTGGTTTCTTCTCAAGTGACCGTACAATTGCAGACTACAACCGTGATATTTGGAAATTAAAATAATAGAATAAATACGAATAAAGAAGCGAGAAATGATGTGAGTTGTTTCTTGCTTCTTTTTTGAGTTAAAATAAAAGAAATCAAAGGAGGAAAGGAAGATTCGATGAAAATAATTATGTCTCCTGCAAAAGAAATGGTAATTGATTTACCTGTACAAAAAGATTGGAAGTTAACACAAGATAGTCAAGTGATTGTATCTAAATTAATGACCGTTACTAAAGAAGAATTGCAGCAGTTGTTAAAAGTGAGTGATGCCTTTATTAGAAGAAAATTGGGTTAAAAATCCAAAAATTTCAAAGAACATGTTACATATCATGCGATGGATTTGTATCAAGGATTAGCGTTTCGAAGTTTTAAGCAAGTAGCGGATTGGACAGAACATCGGGATTATGCGGTGAAACATATTAGAATTCTTTTCGGCATTATACGGAGCTATTAGTCCAGAGGAATGTGTGAAGCCGTACCGATTAGATTTAACGATGAATTTAAAAGGTTGAAGGTCTAACTTTAAAAAAATATTGGAAAGAAAGAATAACAACATCTTTTTGAAAAAGGGAGAGTGTGTAGTCAATCTCGCAAGTAGTGAGTTTTTCTTCGTTATTTTTCTAGAAAAGATTATGATTGGGTAGACGTTGATTTCTTTGAAAAAAAGAAGGAGTGTTAAAACAACATTCTACCATTTCAAAAAGCTAGAGGAAAATGGCAGCTTGGATGATGAATCATCATATTCAAGATAAAGTAGCATTGCAAACATTTTTGACTTAGATGGGTTTACATTTGATGCATCACTTTCAAAGAAAAATCACTATAGTTTTTGTAAAAGAGGTTTCATGATTTGGTATAAGAAAAACAAGTAGGAGTGTTTGAGGTATATACAAAAACTATAAAAATGAAATAGCCATCACCCATTGACGAATTTGAATAATTATGTTACTATGTCAAAGGTGCTTTTATACCTGATTCCTGATTAGAAATCATATCAGTCGTGCTGACTGGTAAAAAGGCCACTGAGAGAGACATTTATGTGTCTTTTAATTTTTACAAAAAAATGGACCGCCAGGATGTGTGGACCAAGAAGAACCCGATAGGGAAGGAGGAAGAGCTAAATGCCAACAATTAACCAATTAGTCCGTAAACCTCGTAAATCAGCAGTTGAGAAATCAGCTTCTCCAGCGTTAGGTAAAAGGATATAACAGCTTTAAAAAATCACAAACGAATACAAACTCTCCACAAAAACGTGGTGTATGTACTCGTGTAGGTACAATGACACCTAAAAAACCTAACTCAGCGTTACGTAAATATGCCCGTGTACGTTTATCAAACTTAATCGAAGTAACTGCGTACATTCCAGGTATTGGTCATAACTTACAAGAACACAGCGTAGTATTAATCCGTGGTGGACGTGTAAAAGACTTACCAGGGGTACGTTACCACATCATCCGTGGTGCATTAGACACTGCTGGAGTTAACAACCGTATGCAAGGTCGTTCTAAATACGGTACAAAACGTCCTAAAAAATAATTTAGGGTAACAAAACAAAAAATAATAAATAACTCAACATGATGAAAGGAGGATTATAAATGCCTCGTAAAGGTCCTGTCGCAAAACGTGATGTTTTGCCTGATCCAATTTATAATTCAAAATTAGTTACTCGTTTAATCAACCGTTTAATGGTAGATGGTAAACGTGGTAAAGCAGCAACAATTTTATACAATGCATTTGACATCGTTAAAGAACAAACTGGAAATGATCCAATGGAAGTGTTCGAACAAGCTATGAAGAACATTATGCCAGTATTAGAAGTTAAAGCTCGCCGTGTTGGTGGTTCTAACTATCAAGTGCCAGTTGAAGTTCGTTCAGACCGCCGTACTACATTAGGTTTACGTTGGTTAGTAAACTACTCACGCTTACGTGGTGAAGACACTATGGAAGTTCGTTTAGCTCGTGAAATCATGGATGCTGCGAACAACACTGGTGCTGCTGTTAAGAAACGTGAAGACACACATAAAATGGCAGAAGCAAACAAAGCATTTGCTCACTATCGTTGGTAAGATTCAAAAAGCCCTCGGGCTTTTTAATCTATGCATAAATTAACTATTAAAAAAGAGGTGTAGAACGAAGATGGCAAAGAGAGAATTTACTCTTGAAAACACGCGTAATATCGGTATCATGGCTCACATTGACGCAGGTAAAACTACAACAACTGAGCGTGTACTTTATTACACTGGTAAAATCCATAAAATTGGTGAAACTCACGAAGGTGCTTCACAAATGGACTGGATGGAACAAGAACAAGAACGTGGTATCACTATCACATCTGCTGCTACAACAGCACAATGGAAAGGTCACCGTATTAACATCATCGACACACCAGGGCACGTGGACTTCACAGTTGAAGTAGAACGTTCTCTACGTGTATTAGATGGAGCTGTAGCGGTACTTGATGCACAGTCTGGGGTTGAACCTCAAACAGAAACTGTATGGCGTCAAGCTACAACATATGGTGTTCCTCGTATCGTATTTGCTAACAAAATGGATAAAATCGGTGCAGACTTCTTATATTCTGTACGTACAATTCATGAACGTTTACAAGCAAATGCTCACCCAATTCAATTACCAATCGGTGCTGAAGATGAGTTTTCAGGAATCATCGATTTAATTAAAATGAAAGCTGAAATCTATACAAATGACTTAGGTACAGATATCCAAGAAACAGATATCCCTGAAGATTTACAAGATTTAGCAGAAGAATGGCGTGAAAAATTAGTGGAAGCAGTAGCTGAAACTGATGAAGAATTAATGGAACGCTACTTAGAAGGCGATGAAATTTCACAAGAAGAATTAAAAGCAGCTATCCGTAAAGCTACATGTGCTGCTGAATTCTATCCAGTATTATGTGGATCAGCTTTCAAAAACAAAGGGGTACAATTAATGTTAGATGCAGTAGTTGACTACTTACCATCACCATTAGACGTACCAGCTATTAAAGGGATTGATCCTAACACTGATGAAGAAACAGAACGTCACTCTTCAGATGAAGAACCATTCTCAGCATTAGCATTTAAAGTTATGACTGACCCATTCGTAGGTCGTTTAACATTCTTCCGTGTGTACTCTGGTACTTTACAATCAGGTTCATACGTTAAAAACTCAACTAAAGGTAAACGTGAACGTGTAGGACGTATCTTACAAATGCACGCTAACTCACGTCAAGAAATTCCTGAAGTATTCTCTGGAGATATCGCTGCAGCAGTAGGTCTTAAAGATACAACTACTGGGGACACATTATGTGATGAAAAAGCAGAAGTTATCTTAGAGTCTATGGAATTTCCCTGATCCAGTTATCGAAGTAGCGATTGAACCAAAAATCAAAAAGCTGACCAAGATAAAATGGGTATTGCTTTTACAAAAACTTGCAGAAGAAGACCCAACATTCCGTGCTTACACTAACCAAGAAACTGGTGAAACAGTTATCGCAGGTATGGGTGAGTTACACTTTAGACATTATCGTTGACCGTATGCGTCGTGAATTCAAAGTTGAAGCTAACGTAGGTGCTCCTCAAGTATCTTACCGTGAAACATTCCGTGCTTCTACTCAAGCAGAAGGTAAATTCGTTCGTCAATCAGGTGGTAAAGGTCAATACGGTCACGTATGGATTGAGTTTGCTCCTAACGAAGAAGGTGCTGGATTTGAATTCGAAAAATGCTATCGTCGGTGGGGTAGTTCCTCGTGAATACATCCCAGCTGTAGAAGCAGGATTGAAAGATGCTATGGAAAAACGGGGTATTAGCTGGTTATCCATTAGTTGACATCAAAGCTAAATTATATGATGGAAGCTACCACGATGTCGATTCATCAGAAACTGCCTTCAAAGTTGCTGCTTCAATGGCATTGAAAGCTGCTGCTAAGAAAGCACAACCAGCAATTTTAGAACCAATGATGGCTGTTGAAATTACAGTTCCAGAAGAATACTTCGGAGATGTAATGGGTCACGTTAACGCTCGTCGTGGACGCGTTGAAGGTTCTGAAGTTCGTGGTAACGCACAAATCGTTAAAGGTATGATTCCTTTATCAGAAATGTTCGGTTACGCAACTACATTACGTTCTGCAACACAAGGTCGTGGTACATTCTCAATGACATTCGACCACTACGAAGATGTTCCTAAGAGCATTGCAGAAGAAATCATTAAGAAAAATGGCGGAAATGGCGAATAATGAATCGCTAAAAACGCAACATCATCAAAGAAGCTAGGTCAACTGGTTACCTAGCGTAACCAGTTGATTTTTATAGGTATTCTTTGGTATAATTTAAATCGGTAGATACTGTTATAGAATCTAACAAAAATACTCAAACATTTAGGAGGAATTATTTAAAAATGGCAAAAAGAAAAAAATTTGACCGTTCAAAACCACACGTTAACATTGGTACAATCGGCCACGTTGACCACGGTAAAAACAACTTTAACTGCTGCTATCACAACTGTTTTAGCTAAGAAAGGTTTCGCGCAAGCTCAAGATTACGGTTCAATCGATAAAGCTCCAGAAGAACGCGAACGTGGTATCACAATCAACACTGCACACGTTGAGTACGAAACAGAAACTCGTCACTATGCTCACGTTGACTGCCCAGGACACGCGGACTACGTTAAAAACATGATTACTGGTGCTGCTCAAATGGACGGTGCTATCTTAGTAGTATCTGCAGCTGACGGCCCAATGCCTCAAACACGTGAACACATCTTATTATCACGTCAAGTAGGTGTACCTTACATCGTAGTATTCTTAAACAAAGTTGACATGGTTGACGATGAAGAATTATTAGAATTAGTAGAAATGGAAGTTCGTGACTTATTATCAGAATACGATTTCCCAGGAGACGACACTCCAGTTGTTTCTGGTTCTGCTTTACGCGCTTTAGAAGGCGATGCATCTTACGAAGAAAAAATCTTAGAATTAATGGCTGCTGTTGACGAATATATCCCAACTCCAGAACGTGACACTGACAAACCATTCATGATGCCAGTCGAAGACGTATTCTCAATCACTGGTCGTGGTACTGTAGCTACAGGACGTGTTGAACGTGGACAAGTTCGTGTTGGTGACGAAGTAGAAATCGTTGGTATTTCTGAAGAAACTTCTAAAACAACTGTTACAGGTGTTGAAATGTTCCGTAAATTGTTAGACTACGCTGAAGCTGGGGATAACATTGGTACATTATTACGTGGTGTTACACGTGACAACATCGAACGTGGACAAGTTCTTTTCTAAACCAGGAACAATCACTCCACATACAAAAATTCAAAAGCTGAGGTTTACGTATTAACTAAAGAAGAAGGCGGACGTCACACTCCATTCTTCTCTAACTACCGTCCTCAATTCTACTTCCGTACAACAGACATCACTGGTGTTTGTGTGTTACCAGAAGGTACTGAAATGGTAATGCCTGGTGACAACGTAACTATGGAAGTTGAATTAATTCACCCAGTTGCGATTGAAGAAGGTACTAAGTTCTCTATCCGTGAAGGTGGACGTACTGTAGGTGCTGGTATCGTAGCTAACATCGAAAAATAATTTTTAATTAAATTGATTTTTCAATCCTCCCTTTTGGGAGGATTTTTGTATTTGAACAATTAAAACCCTAATTGATAACAGTTCTCAATATAGATTGCTAATTTTGGGTAGAGATTATTTAAAATTTTATGCTACTCTATATCAGTAAAATTATAATGAATGAATAGGAGGCGTTTGGAATGATAGAACTGATTGCAACAGTTGAATCGATCCAACAAGCGCAAGCACTACTAGAAGCGGGAGTAGATGTATTTGTGCTTCGGTGAAGATCTATTTGGTTTAAGATTACCAATGTCGTTTTTCACGTGATGAACAAAAAGAATTAACAGAATTGGCACATCGCTATGGAAAAAGTAAATGTGGCAGTTAATGCAATTTTTCATAATGAAGGAATTGCACAAGTTCCGGAGTATTTACAGTTTTTTAAAATCAATAAATGTAGATATGATTACAGTAGGGGATCCCTGGAGTTGTTCAAATTATGAAGAACCCAGATTACTTTATTCCTTATTATTACGATGCAGCAGTATTAGTGACAAGTAGTCGTCAAGTTAATTTCTGGGCTAAGCGTGGAGCGATAGGTGCAGTGATTGCTAGAGAAATTCCAAGAGCAGAAATGGAAATTTTAGCGAGCCAAGTGGAAGTGCCAATTGAAGTGTTAGTTTATGGTGCAACATGTATCCATCATTCTAAACGCCCATTATTACAAAAATTATTTTAACTATATTGAGAAAAAAGAAAGTGTTGAGAAAAAACGTGGGTTATTTGTGAGTGAACCTGCAGATGAAGATTCGCATTATTCAATCTATCAAGATATTAATGGTACACATATTTTCGCGAACAATGATGTTTCTCTTGCACCTTACTTATTAGAATTAAGTCAAATGGGTGTTCCTCAATGGAAATTTGATGGAGTGTTAACTCCTGGCGAAAAACTTTGTTAAAGTAGTTCAATTATTTGATAAGGCTCGTAAAGAAATTGAAGCAGGTACTTGGACAGTTGAAAAGAGTGCTAGTTTAGAATTACAAGTAAGAGAACTTCATCCAGAACAACGTGGCTTAGATGCAGGATTTTATATTTTAAATCCAGAAGATGTGAAATAGGAGGAGACAAATGGGAAGAAAAATTTTGAAAAAACCAGAAGTTCTTGCTCCAGCAGGAACACTTGAAAAACTAAAAAAACAGCGATTTTATATGGTGCAGATGCGGTATTCTTAGGAGGAGAAGCTTACGGACTAAGAAGTCGTGCAGGAACTTTGATTTTGAAGAGATGAAAGAAGCAGTTGAATTTGCGCATAGCCATAATGCTAAAGTATATATTGCAGCAAACATGGTTACTCACGAAGGAGACGAAAAAGGTGCGGGAGAATTTTTCCGTACAGTTCGTGACCTTGGGATTGATGCAGCGATTATTAGTGATATGGCATTAATGGATATTTGTGCTTCAGAAGCTCCAGGATTGCCAATCCACCTTTCAACACAAGCTTCTGCAGCGAAACTGGGAAACTTTAAACTTTTGGAAAGATGAAGGTTTAGAGCGTGTTGTGTTAGCTCGTGAGGTTTCTATGGCAGAAATTCAAGAAATGCAAGAAAAAGTAGATGTTGAAATAGAAGCGTTTATTCATGGTGCAATGTGTATTTCCTATTCAGGGCGTTGTGTATTATCAAATCACATGGTACGTCGTGATGCGAACCGTGGGGGATGTGCGCAATCTTGTCGATGGAAATATGGTTTATTTGATATGCCGTTTGCTAATGAAAAAAATATGGTTGGTGCTGGTGAAGAAGGTATCGAAGAGAAATTCTCTATGAGTGCGGTTGACTTATCAATGATTCATAATTTACCAGATTTAATTGAAGCTGGAGTAGACAGCTTGAAAATTGAAGGACGTATGAAGTCTATTCACTATGTTTCAACAGTGGCAAATGTATACCGTGCTGCAGTAGATAGTTATTGTGAAGATCCAGATAATTATGTATGTAAGCAAGAATGGGTAGATGAATTATGGAAAGCAGCTCAACGTGAGTTAGCAACAGGATTCTATTATCAAATTCCTACAGAAGAAGAACAATTATTTGGTGCACGTCGCCAAATTCCACAATATGCATTCGTTGGTCAAGTGTTAGCATATGACCCAGATACTCAAATTGCAACGATTCAACAAAAGAAATAACTTTAAAGTTGGAGACCATATTGAGTTTTATGGGCCAGGTATGCGTCATCATGAAGAAGTGTTAACAACTTTATGGGATGAAAAGGGTGAAGAAATCGAAGCAGCTCCTCATGCGATGATGATTTGCAAGATGAAAAGTAACTGAACCAGTGAAACCATTAGACATGATAAGAAAAAGAAGGTAAAATAATTAAAAATAAAGGAGACGGTTATGTCATTACCAAATTGTCCAAAATGTAGTTCAGAATACACATATGAAGATGGTGTATTATTAGTTTGTCCAGAATGTGCTCATGAATGGGAACCAGGACAAGAAGTTGAAGAAGACGGAATAGTTGCCATTGATGCGAATGGGAATCGTTTAGAAAATGGAGATACTGTAACAGTTATTAAAGACTTAAAAAGTTAAAGGTGCTCCAAAAAGATATTAAACAAGGAACTCGTGTGAAGAACATCCGTATCGTAGAAGGCGATCATAATATTGATTGTAAAATTGATGGTTTTGGTGCGATGAAATTAAAATCAGAATTCGTTAAAAATTTAATGAGTTAAAGAAGCTGAGGAGTATCTCTAGCTTTTTTTCTTATTCTTTAAAAATCTTCAAAAATATTTCAAAAAGAAGTTTGACGGAAAAAAATTTTCAGCGAATATAATGAAGAGGAATACGAATTAAAGGATGGAAAAAAATTTACGTGACTCAACAAAAATGGTGCAAGAAATCAAAGGAAATCCGAAAAATAAGCGTGTAGGCTCCATTGATGGATTAAAAGGAATTATGATTCTTGCTATTATCATATATTATTATTTTTCAAAAATTATTTACCGGGTGGTTTTTAGCAGTTAATACCTTTTTGTAATAGGAGGTTATTTAGCATTTCGAGATAATAAGCACTTATTTCATAAAAAGCCTGTTGAATTAAAACTGTCTTCAAAACTTTCTCGTTTATGGCTTCCTATGTTATTTATGATTGTAGGAGTTATCGCATTTTTATTTATTGCATTGCCGGATCAATTAAAAATATACGGATGATGTCACTTTCATCATTAGTGTTTTTTTAATAACTACTATCAAATTATTAATCAGCAATCTTATTTTATACAATCGATTAATCCAAGTCCGTTTGTTCATTTATGGTATGTATCGTTATATTTACAGTTAATGTTACTGGCAACGGTAATTCGTAAAAATTTTTTTAATCGATTAAACTTACTTCGAATGCAGGAAAGTGTTGTATTAATGGTATTAAGTATCTTGTCAGCTATTGCAATGACCTTGCTTTATGTGATTCAACAAGATCCTTCTTATCTGTACTATGCAATTGGTACTCGTATATTTGCATTTTTATTTGGGGAGAGTGCTTAGTTATTTTACTGAAGGAAAATTATCCCTTCCGTTATCAAAAATCAATAGTTAGTATCGTAGTAACTCAAATAGTTGGGTTAGTGAGTTTTTCTAATCATGATATGGATGATGGTAACGCTTAATGGGATTCAAGCGGAAACCTATTTATATGGAATGCAATTATTTGCTCTAATATCTACCCTGTTTCTATGGGCAGGCTTGTATGAAAATTCTTTAATGAATTTCTTCTTAAGATTTTAGAGGGTTTACAATTTTTGGAAGAAGAAGTTTTTTTCATACTATTTATGGTTTTTATCCAATTCATATGTTTGCCCCTTATTTCCAAAAAGGAAGATGGTTCTTCTGTAATTCATTTAGCTATTCAATTTATATTCATCATTTTATTAGCAGAAGTAACTTATCGAGTGTTTGAAAAAGAAATCATGGAGTATTCCAATAGGTCAGTCATTTAATTTGATTAAGTATTCCAGAATTTCTATCAAAAAGAAATACAACCAACTAAAAAAATTATTAGGAATAGGATTTTTCTTTTCACTTATGTGATTTTAATAGGACTTGCAATTGTAGGATTTTTTTCCAATCTTCTACAGAAACAAATTTAGTCGCTCAACAATTGGAATCGGTCATTAAAAGAAATCAAGAATTAATTGAACATACGACAGCAGAAGAAAGTACTACAATTAATCCGAATAAAGAAATCGAATTAAAAGAACAAATTGCTCAGGAGTCTGTAACTTTTGTAGGAGATTCGATTTTACTAGCGGCTGCGGATAAAGGTTCAAGAACTATTTCCAAAAGCAACGATTGATGGAAAGGTTGGAAGACAATTATATTCTAGCCCTGCAACATTACAAGAATTGATTTGCTAAAGATAAAATGGCTAATCGAGTGGTAACTTTATTAGGGACTAATGGTACATTTTCTCAAAAAAACAATTAGATGAATATATTCGTATCCTTGGAGAAGAGAGAGAGTTATACTTTGTTACGATATTCGCGCCTGTAAAAATGGAATAATGAAGTGAACCAACAATTATTAGAGGCAAAAACACGACATGCAAATGTTCATATTATTGATTGGTATGAATTTGCAAAAATCATGCTGATTGGTTTTATGAGGATAAGATTCATCCGAATAATCAAGGAGCTGAGGAATTAGCAAAGGTATCTATTAGATTCCATTACTCAAATTAAAATGAATAAATAAGAAAAATATTGTAGAAACACTTTTTGAAAGGCATTTCTTTGTTTTTAAAGGTGTTTTTCCTTTGTTTTAGAGAAAAATGGAAACAGCTGTGAAAAATGTGTACTTATTCTATATAAAAAGCAATGTGATGAAATGAGCTAAAATACTTGTGGAAATGCAAACGGTTTGGTATATTAAAGGTAAATGCAAAAGGAAAGAGGAAATTGTTTGCAAAGTGCTAGTCACAGTCTTCGATTAATGGGGGCGTCTATTACATTAACGATTTTTCATGGGAATGCGCAACAATTATTGTTACAGAGTGAACAACTGTTGCATCTCTATAAAAAAATCGTTTTCAGTGCGAAATGATGCTGATTCTGAACTAATGGCGATTAATTTACAAGCTGGAAAGAAGTCAGTTCGAGTTCATCCGGAATTGTTTGAATTAATTGAGTTAGGAAAGAAACATAGTATTGCAACGAATAGTCATCTTAACATTGCGATTGGACCTTTAGTTCAAACGTGGAGAATTGGTTTTTCGGATGCTAAACTCCCTTCAGAAAGAAGAAATTCAAACTTTATTACAAATAACGAAATCCTGAGGATATCGTATTGAAATCACTCAAAACAGGAAGTTTATTTATCCAAAAGAAGGAATGAGAATCGATTTAGGAGCTTTAGCGAAAGGATATATTGCTGACAAGTTAAAAGAATTTTTGGTAGAACAAGGCGTTCAATCAGGAATTATTGATTTAGGTGGAAATATTCTTACGATTGGAGAAAATCCAACATACCAAAGACCGTGGAGAATTGGAATCCAAAATCCAATATTAGATAGAGGCGAACACGTTGCAGTGATATGCTATATCGGATGCTTCTGTGGTAACTTCTGGAATATACGAAAGATCAATTAGTGGTGGATGGAAAAACTTATCATCACATATTCGATCGAACAACAGGCTATCCAATGGAAACAGAAGTAGCAAGCATTACAATTGTTGCTGAAAAATCAGTAGATTGCGAAATATGGACGACTCGTTTATTTGGACAAAATCCAAATGATATTATCGAAGAAATCGAACAACAACCTGGACTAGAAGCATTTGTGATTACAAAAAAATCAAAAAAATGATGTATACATCTGGAATTCAATTCGTTTAATCAGAGATGTATAGAAAGGAATTATTATGACAAAATTTATTGCACTTGTAGGAACAAATTCACAACGTTCTACAAACCGTACTTTATTACAATATATGCAAAAACATTTTTGCAAAAATAAAAGTTGAAATTGAATTAGTGGAAATTAAAGATCATTCCATTATTCAATAAACCAGCAAACAAACAAGTTCCAGAACTTGTAAACAGAAATTGCTGCTAAAATTGAAGCTGTCTGATGGAGTAATTATTGGAACTCCAGAATATGACCACGCTATTCCCAGCTGTATTAATGAGTGCATTTAGCATGGTTATCATATGGCATTCATCCATTATTAAATAAACCAGTTATGATTACAGGAGCATCTTATGGAACATTAGGTTCATCTCGTGCTCAATTACAATTACGCCAAATTTTGGACTCTCCAGAATTAAAAGCAAATGTAATGCCAGGATCTGAATTTCTTTATTATCTCACTCACTTCAAGCATTTTGATAAAAAAGGTGATTTAATTGATTTAGATACAATCAAAAATTAGATGCCCTATTTGATGATTTTCGTTTATTTGTGAAAATTACTCAAAAAAATTAAGAAGTGCTCAAGATTTATTACACAAAGAAGCAGAAAACTTTGATTGGGAAAATATTTAATACCAAAATAAGAGAGGAATAGACATTATGAAATTTGTAGGACTTGTAGGTTCAAATGCTGAACTATCATATAACCGTAAATTATTACAATTCATTCAACGTCAATTTAAATTAAAAATTTGAATTAGAAGTTCTTGAAATTGATGAAGTTCCAGTATTTAATCAAGATGAAAAATGGGATGATAGCTTTCCAATTACGTTATTTATATAACAAAAATTACTCGTGCTGATGGTGTTATCATTGCAACACCAGAACACAATCATACCATTACAGCATCACTAAAAAAGTGTGTTAGAATGGTTATCATTTAAAGTACATCCATTTGAAAAACAAACCAGTTATGATTGTAGGTGCTTCATACCACGATCAAGGAACATCACGTGCGCAAGTGCATTTACGTAAAATTTTAGATGCTCCAGGTGTGAATGCTTATACATTACCAGGAAATGAATTTTTATTAGGAAAAGCTAAAGAAGCATTTGATGAAAATGGAAATATCACGAATGAAGGAACAGTGAAATTCTTAGAATCTTGTTTAGATAACTTTGTAAAATATGTGGAGGTCGTTTCTAAATTGAAAAAACCAAAACCAATTGCTCCAGAAGATTTATATTGTACAAATTCAATTGCAACAACAATTCAAGGCGTTGACCCAGATGATCCAGAATGGGTTGAAAAAGCAGCAGAAATCGTTGGTGCAGTATCAGGAGATACTTATGTTAAATTAGACCACGGTATCTTAACAGTAAACCAATTGGATATGTTCTTAAAAGCAATGCCGTTTGAATTAACTTTTGCAGATGACAACAACCAATTCTTATACTATAATAACGCTCATCAAGAACCAAACACAATGTTTGGTAAACGTGTACGTGCTCAAGCAGGTAGCAGATTAGGAACTGTACATGGTTCATTACCACCAGCAAGAATGAAAAACGTTGAGTGGGTTGTAGGCGTATTACGTAATGGTGATCAAGAGTATGTTCGTACAATTGTACCTGGGACACCAGAAGGTGTTATTAATACTCATAACTATAAAGCAATGTACTATCCAGATGGTTCATATGCTGGAATTAATGAAATTATCTTTAACTTCCAACCATGGTTAGATTGGTATTTACAAACAACTGGTCAGCGTTTAGTTGGAGGAAACGCTCCAGCTGCAGGTGGACACGGTTCTCATGGAAGCGCAGATGCAACATCAGGAGCTTCATCAGATACTCCAAGTCACGGAGCAGCTGACGCAACTTCTAGTGCAAGTAACTAATTTTAAAAAAAGGGGCAAGCGAGAGAATCGCTTGCCTTTTTTGTGTTTAATCAAAATATTGCTTTAACAGTTGTAGTTCGAACGGATTTAAAGGTCGATACTCACCTGGAGAAAGAGATTCATCTAGTAGAAATTCTCCAAAACGAATTCTTTTTAAAAAAGTAACTTTAACCCCAACACATAAAAACATCTTTTTGATTTGATGAAACTTACCTTCTGAAATAATAACTGAAGCTTTACTAAATGAAGGTGAAGATTCAAGGATAGATAATGTAGCAGATTTACAAATGGTCCCATCATGAAAAAAACAATTCCGTCTGAAATCTTTGAATACAAGAATTATCTAAAGGACCGTTTGACTTCGACATAATATTCCCTTTTTCAATATGTTGAACAGGGATTTAATAAAGTCGATAGCCTAAAGGTCCGTTGTTTAGTAATGATTAAAAGACCCTTCTGTATCTCTATCTAAACGTCCGATGGGATAAAAGACCCATCAACGTTTTCCTGTTGAAAACAAATCAATAACTGTTGGAAGATGTTCATCGGTAGTTGCAGAGATAATTCCACTAGTTTATTTCAATATAAAATATTTTTGAGAAGTTAGTCTCGATTTCGATTTTCCTTGAACTGTAATGACTTGAAGTTTGTGGATCAACATTATTACTCACATGAGTTGCAGGGGATTGAATCGATAAGAACTTCACGGAAGAAATCAATTTTTCATTTGCTTTCGTGAAAAATCAAAAATGTTTCATCATAAATGTTCAAGACGCATAGAAAACCTCCTATTTTGATAATCGGAAAAAAATTATAACATATTTTTTATGAAAAAGGGGTTGACGATGACATATATCTGTGATAGATTTATTAAACGTTGTTGCAAAACAACAAAGAAATAAGTCTGAAACAATTTTTCAAAAAAATGAAAAAACATGTTGACAGTAAAAAAACACCTATGATAATATATAGGAGTTGTCGCGATAAGCGACGTTGACCTTTGAAAACTAAACAAAGAAGACAAACCAAATGTGTAGGGACTTCACGAAAGTGAAGAAACAACAATTTCTTTTTCTCTAAGGAGAAAAAAACAATAAGTCAGTAATTAAAATGAGCTTTCAAAAAGCTTATGAATTTTTTCATGAGAGTTTGATCCTGGCTCAGGACGAACGCTGGCGGCGTGCCTAATACATGCAAGTCGAACGAGAGCGACCGGTGCTTGCACAGGTCAATCTAGTGGCGAACGGGTGAGTAACACGTGGGTAACCTGCCCATCAGAGGGGGATAACATTCGGAAACGGATGCTAAAACCGCATAGGTTCTACAGTCGCATGACTGAAGAAGGAAAAGAGGCGTAAGCTTCTACTGATGGATGGACCCGCGGTGCATTAGCTAGTTGGTGAGGTAACGGCTCACCAAGGCCGTGATGCATAGCCGACCTGAGAGGGTGATCGGCCACATTGGGACTGAGACACGGCCCAAACTCCTACGGGAGGCAGCAGTAGGGAATCTTCCGCAATGGACGCAAGTCTGACGGAGCAACGCCGCGTGAGTGAAGAAGGATTTCGGTTCGTAAAACTCTGTTGTTAGAGAAGAACAGCGCATAGAGTAACTGTTATGCGTGTGACGGTATCTAACCAGAAAGCCACGGCTAACTACGTGCCAGCAGCCGCGGTAATACGTAGGTGGCAAGCGTTGTCCGGATTTATTGGGCGTAAAGCGAGCGCAGGCGGTCAATTAAGTCTGATGTGAAAGCCCCCGGCTCAACTGGGGAGGGTCATTGGAAACTGGTTGACTTGAGTGCAGAAGAGGAGAGTGGAATTCCATGTGTAGCGGTGAAATGCGTAGATATATGGAGGAACACCAGTGGCGAAGGCGACTCTCTGGTCTGTAACTGACGCTGAGGCTCGAAAGCGTGGGTAGCAAACAGGATTAGATACCCTGGTAGTCCACGCCGTAAACGATGAGTGCTAAGTGTTGGAGGGTTTCCGCCCTTCAGTGCTGCAGTTAACGCATTAAGCACTCCGCCTGGGGAGTACGACCGCAAGGTTGAAACTCAAAGGAATTGACGGGGACCCGCACAAGCGGTGGAGCATGTGGTTTAATTCGAAGCAACGCGAAGAACCTTACCAAGTCTTGACATCCTTTGACCACTCTAGAGATAGAGCTTTCCCTTCGGGGACAAAGTGACAGGTGGTGCATGGTTGTCGTCAGCTCGTGTCGTGAGATGTTGGGTTAAGTCCCGCAACGAGCGCAACCCTTATTACTAGTTGCCAGCATTGAGTTGGGCACTCTAGTGAGACTGCCGGTGACAAACCGGAGGAAGGTGGGGATGACGTCAAATCATCATGCCCCTTATGACTTGGGCTACACACGTGCTACAATGGATGGTACAACGAGCAGCGAACTCGCGAGGGTAAGCGAATCTCTTAAAGCCATTCTCAGTTCGGATTGTAGGCTGCAACTCGCCTACATGAAGCCGGAATCGCTAGTAATCGCGGATCAGCACGCCGCGGTGAATACGTTCCCGGGTCTTGTACACACCGCCCGTCACACCACGAGGTTTGTAACACCCAAAGTCGGTGAGGTAACCTTACGGAGCCAGCCGCCCTAAGGTGGGATAGATGATTGGGGTGAAGTCGTAACAAGGTAGCCGTATCGGAAGGTGCGGCTGGATCACCTCCTTTCTAAGGATAACATCTAATGTTTTGACGTTAGATGAATACGGAACCCTACAGGTTGAAATCTTTGTTTAGTTTTGAGAGGTTAACTCTCAACTCGACCTTTGAAAAACTGAATACTATATCACAAATTTAAACCAAAAAAATTTACCGAGAGTTAGAAATCTAACGAAAAAAAGAGTTTTTTAACAAGAAGCAACGCGACCATAATGGTTAAGTGAATAAGGGCGCACGGTGAATGCCTTGGCACTAGGAGCCGAAGAAGGACGGAACGAACACCGATATGCTTTGGGGAGCTGTAAGTAAGCTAAGATCCAGAGATTTCCGAATGGGGGAACCCAACACCCGTGATGGGGTGTTACGCATAAGCGCAGGCTTATGACGAGGTAGACGCGGGGAACTGAAACATCTCATTACCCGCAGGAAGAGAAAGAAAAATCGATTCCCTGAGTAGCGGCGAGCGAAACGGGAGAAGCCCAAACCAGTGTGCATGCACAGTGGGGTTGTAGGACTTTCAAGAACGTGTATGACAATCTGTAGCAGAACCCTGTTGGAAAGCAGGACCAAAGACGGTGACAGTCCGGTATGCAAAACAGAAAGTTGGCACAAGAGAGCACCTGAGTACGGCGGGACACGAGGAATCCCGTCGGAATCCGCCAGGACCATCTGGCAAGGCTAAATACTACCTAGTGACCGATAGTGAACCAGTACCGTGAGGGAAAGGTGAAAAAGAACCCCGGGAGGGGGTGAAAGAGTACCTGAAACCGTGTGCTTACAAGTAGTCAGAGCCCGTTAATGGGTGATGGCGTGCCTTTTGTAGAATGAACCGGCGAGTTACGTTAACATGCGAGGTTAAGATGAAGAGTCGGAGCCGAAGCGAAAGCGAGTCTGAATAGGGCGGCAGAGTATGTTGACGTAGACCCGAAACCAAGTGATCTACCCATGTCCAGGTTGAAGGTGCGGTAAAACGCACTGGAGGACCGAACCAGGGCACGTTGAAAAAGTGCTTGGATGAGGTGTGGGTAGCGGAGAAATTCCAATCGAACTTGGAGATAGCTGGTTCTCTCCGAAATAGCTTTAGGGCTAGCCTCGGAATGAAGAATCGTGGAGGTAGAGCACTGTTTGGACTAGGGGCCCATCTCGGGTTACCGAATTCAGATAAACTCCGAATGCCATGTATTTATGTCCGGGAGTCAGACTGCGAGTGATAAGATCCGTAGTCGAAAGGGAAACAGCCCAGACCACCAGCTAAGGTCCCAAAAATATCTGTTAAGTGGAAAAAGGATGTGGGGTTGCACAGACAACTAGGATGTTGGCTTAGAAGCAGCCATCATTCAAAGAGTGCGTAATAGCTCACTAGTCGAGTGACCCTGCGCCGAAAATGTAACGGGGCTAAACAGATTACCGAAGCTGTGGATTCAGTTTTGAACTGAGTGGTAGGAGAGCGTTCTAAGGGCGAAGAAGCATGACCGTAAGGACATGTGGAGCGCTTAGAAGTGAGAATGCCGGTATGAGTAGCGAAAGACGGGTGAGAATCCCGTCCACCGAATGACTAAGGTTTCCTGGGGAAGGCTCGTCCTCCCAGGGTTAGTCGGGACCTAAGGCAAGGCCGAAAGGCGTAGTCGATGGATAACAGGTTGATATTCCTGTACTTCTGTTAATTGTTTGAGCAATGGAGGGACGCAGGAGGCTAAGTTGAGCGTACGAATGGAAAAGTACGTCCAAGCAGCGAGTCCGCTGATGAGTGAAATGCTTGTCACGCACGGGGTGAGCTGTGATGGGGAGCGAAATATAGTAGCGAAGCAACTGACGTCACACTGCCGAGAAAAGCTTCTAGTGAGATTAACAGAACCCGTACCGCAAACCGACACAGGTAGTTGAGTGGAGAACACTAAGGTGAGCGAGCGAACTCTCGTTAAGGAACTCGGCAAAATGACCCCGTAACTTCGGGAGAAGGGGTGCTGGTAGAAATACCAGCCGCAGTGAATAGGCCCAGGCGACTGTTTATCAAAAACACAGGTCTCTGCAAAATCGAAAGATGACGTATAGGGGCTGACGCCTGCCCGGTGCTGGAAGGTTAAGAGGAGAGGTTAGTCTTTTAGGCGAAGCTTTGAATTGAAGCCCCAGTAAACGGCGGCCGTAACTATAACGGTCCTAAGGTAGCGAAATTCCTTGTCGGGTAAGTTCCGACCCGCACGAAAGGCGTAACGATCTGGGCACTGTCTCAACGAGAGACTCGGTGAAATTATAGTACCTGTGAAGATGCAGGTTACCCGCGACAGGACGGAAAGACCCCATGGAGCTTTACTGTAGTTTGATATTGAGTGTTTGTGTGACATGTACAGGATAGGTAGGAGCCGAAGAGATGGGAACGCCAGTTTCCAAGGAGGCAATGGTGGGATACTACCCTTGTTACATGAACCCTCTAACCCGCACCTAGAAGCAAGGTGGGAGACAGTGTCAGACGGGCAGTTTGACTGGGGCGGTCGCCTCCTAAAAATGTAACGGAGGCGCCCAAAGGTTCCCTCAGAATGGTTGGAAATCATTCGAAGAGTGTAAAAGGCAGAAGGGAGCTTGACTGCAGAGACCAACAAGTCGAGCAGGGACGAAAAGTCGGGCTTAGTGATCCGGTGGTACCGAATGGAAGGGCCATCGCTCAACGGATAAAAGCTACCCTGGGGATAACAGGCTTATCTCCCCCAAGAGTTCACATCGACGGGGAGGTTTGGCACCTCGATGTCGGCTCATCGCATCCTGGGGCTGAAGTCGGTCCCAAGGGTTGGGCTGTTCGCCCATTAAAGCGGTACGCGAGCTGGGTTCAGAACGTCGTGAGACAGTTCGGTCCCTATCCGTCGCGGGCGTTGGAAATTTGAGAGGAGCTGTCCTTAGTACGAGAGGACCGGGATGGACACACCGCTGGTGTACCAGTTGTTCTGCCAAGAGCATCGCTGGGTAGCTATGTGTGGACGGGATAAACGCTGAAAGCATCTAAGCGTGAAGCCCCCCTCGAGATGAGATTTCCCATCATTATAAGTGAGTAAGACCCCTGAGAGACGATCAGGGTAGATAGGGCTAGGAGTGGAAGTTCCGTGAGGGATGGAGCGGACTAGTACTAATCGGTCGAGGACTTAACCAAGGTTGAAGGTAGATTGAGGAGAGATAGGATATAGATTCAGTTTTGAGAGGCGAGAGCTTTTTCAAGAGAGAAGTGTGGTGACGATGGCAAGAAGGATACACCTGTTCCCATCTCGAACACAGAAGTTAAGCTTCTTAGCGCCGATAGTAGTTGGGGGTTTCCCCTGTGAGGGTAGGACGTTGCCACGCTTTTCAAATTAGAAGGAGAATTTCTGGAAGGAAATTCTCTTTTTGTATACTATTTCTATAAACGATAATGGAGATTATAAAATGAAAAATAAATTTATGGATTATATGTTTGTTAGGAGTAATACTTACAGCTTGTGGTGATGTTGCTGAAGATAAAGATTTTCCAAGAACAGTTAACTCAACAAGAGATACAAATTCAAAATTATCATGTCACTTTAAAACAAAGTGAAATAAAGAAAAAAGATACAACAAGTTCAACACAAGTAATAGCCAAATGCTTCCGTATGGAGCGATGGGTACAGGGATTTGGTACTCGAATTGATAAAACGAATGGAAAAGCAAACAATCAAATCGAAGTGATTAGTGAAGGCAGCAAAGCCGCTATTCGTTATTATCAAGATCGTTGGGCAACCAACGCTTTCTGCACAATCGAGTTTTACATAAATGTTGTTGGATTTTTCATATCATAGTGTATTACAATTAGCCCAGGAGCTATCTTCTATACTTCATGGAAAAAGATGGAACTTTTGACTATCAAGGAAGTGATACTGCGGTACGTTTAGCGTTATCTTCTATGAATATTCAAGTGCATGAAAAGTACAAAAATTATAATTAAGATGAAAAGCAAATCGTAATTCAAACTTAATTCAAAGTTTTTCTTTAGTATTAAATGAAGAAGATGAATCAATACAAAAGACTTACGAAGTTATTTTTTAACGGAATGAAATCAACAACATATGAAAAGAATTACCATTATAAATTAATTTGAGATTTATAGAAACTATTTCACATTTGCATGCAATATATGGATTTCTTTGAAAAGACTACTCATATTCCTGTTTTTGTTACAATAGGAATGGATAAATTAAATGAATTGCGAGAAATGGAAAACATTTTGTAGACATGCGAGAGGAGAATGCTTGCATTCTCCTTTTTTTATGAAGATTGGAGGTAAGAAAATGGGAAGAATTATTTCAGTTGCGAATCAAAAGGGTGGCGTTGGTAAAACAACAACAACTGTGAGTTTAGCGGCTTCTCTAGCAAAACTTGGTCAAAAAGTGTTAATTATTGATAGTGATCCTCAAGGAATGCAACAAGTGGATTAGGGGTGCAAAAAGCAGAGTTATCCTATGATATTTATGATGTTATTGTAAATGAAGTGAATGTTCATGAAGTTGTTGTACCAACTAGTCGAGAAAAATTTAATGATAGTACCTTCAACGATTC
>BNJS01001787.1_pt1 | contig 40996 bp, 38 predicted proteins | sample 8540461 | NCBI WGS metagenome assembly BNJS01 (sample SAMD00202454, study PRJDB9452) | human saliva metagenome | isolation source: human saliva | place: Japan
TTACTATTATAATTTAGATGAGGGTGTATCAAAATGTAAATATCATTTTTGATGATCTTTACAGTTTGATATAATTCTTTTTAAATGTAACTTCTGTCTACTTGTTAACCTCGTCAACTAAAATTCTGTGCTATCTATGACCTTTTAGGTCTCTGAGCGTTTCAGCAAGCAAAAAGGCTCTGTTCTTTCTGTTTATCTGTGAACTCTGTGAGAGAATGCACCGCAACATTAAGATTGAAATTTTGAACCTCTCACTTTGAAATATTATTACAATTTATTCGATAAAAAGGCGAAGAAAAGAAGTAAAACAAGCATTTTTAGCATCGCTGTAAGTAACTTGCTATCAAACAGTTGTGAGAGTGCATTTCCAAAAGGTGCTTAATTGGACTTCAAAAAGGGCGTTAGTAAGACCTCAAAAGGGCATCTTTTGTAGTTAAAAAGGGCGTTAATTCGAATGGAATTAACGCCTTTTAAATTTTAACTTCTGAATTTTCTTTACAATACAAGAGAAATATGGGTCTTCAGTAATTTGGAGTGATAAAGTTTGCCACTTGTATTTAAAGTTTGAAGTAATGTCACACGGAGAGCACAGAGGTTTTATATAGTAGAAATCGTTAGGCACAGAGGCACCGTTGGTGCGTGGAGGAACAGAGGATATTACCAAAGTTATCAGCAACACGTACACCACGCTCTGTCGTTTTATGCTTCTGGCACCTCCGTGAGATTGTTTGCTTTCACCTCCGTGCTCTCCTCTCTGTGTGCCTTTTTATATGTAGTAGGCTTACTTTATCACTCCATATTTCGGAAGAACCTTTTTTTATACTCCACTGGATTCTTCTTTTCTCTGTGTACCTTTATGTCAAAGTTCTATACGTAAGAGGTAAACTTTATCACTCCAAATTACTGAAGAGCAAAAATACCTCCAAACAAGAAATCACTTCTCGAATGGAGGTAAAAGAATTACCGAATAAAAATCAATCAGGTAATAGTCGCTGCATCACGCAGCGAACGAGTTTATATTTATAATCAAATATTGTATATCACATCTAAGGGAAAACCCTTCAATGCATCAAAAGAAAAACCTCTAAGCCATTAGAAATCTCCCTGCTAATACGTTCTCGTAAGTCTCTAACACGTTAGAAATTTACTTGCAATGAGTTAGATTATCCCTTATCCTTCCTTTATCCCGTTAGGCTCCCTCCCCTTTACTTCCCTTCGGTCAGTGACCATTGGGTCGGGGAGGGTCGGGGTAGGGTTTCCTTCAATGAGCAAGCGCAAGGACTACTTAAACTCGCCGACACTGTAAACCCGCTACTGCGGGTAGTGTTGTACAGTGACGTAAACAAATAGTCGAAGGCTAGGCGGTACGCGGTGGTGCTTGAATATATGGGGTTAGCACTTGACGACCAATAGGAACCGCCAAAGCAAACGCCATACAGTTTACCAGAGTCGTAGGAACCCAAGGCGGGCAGGAAGAAATAATTACCAGCATCGGCAGCAGAAGGAGGAGTCGTAGATACTGACCATCCATCGTTTTTACTTGTTCCTCGCCAATCACGACCGTCGAAAGCGGTGTTGCTGTTGTAACCGCTTATGTTTGCCTTCTTCTTAAACCACATGCCAGCTTTATATAAATGACCCATAGTTGTCCATAATTCATCTCGGTCCCAACGGGGATCGCCCTTGGCAGCATACCATGTCATCTCGTTCACGTTAGGAAGAGTTGCGCAACTATGAGTAGCGTTGAAAGATGAACCGTCACCACCCTCGTAGTACCAACGAGAGTCTGTTTTGCTCTTGGGGTAATTTCTGATTATTGGCTGTCGTCAAAACGTTGGCTGCCATGGATTTTGCACTGTTCCCATTCGTGACCTGACCAATAATTTTCTCTGGGCATCCCACATGTAGTATTTGTCGCCATCGTAATCCTTTCACATTGAGCTGTAGCAGTCATATCGTAGTAGGTGCTGGAAGTCGCATGATGTGGATGGATATGTCCTTGTAATTGCTCCCCTCAACGCCTGTTACCAGGTCTTTTACCCAGTAACGTACCTTTAAAGTATGGGTGCCTGGCTTGATTACCATGTAAGCTCCATTAGTAGCTACGCTGGCAGTATTGTTGGTTAGTGGAAACCGTTGTAGAAAGTGTTGCCCTGATAGTTGGGTCTTTTTGCGTTACTAAAGACTATCTGTTTGCGCTCTGTACCATCTATAGCCTGTCAAATTTACCAGTAGTTTGCTAACTACGTATATCGTAGCTATATCATTATCAGAACTTACCTCTATCTTTGTTAGAGTAACAGTTATACAGACCTAGTGTTACTCGTGTAAGGCTGGAAGACTAAAGATAAGCAGGCTGATGCTCTAACGCAAAAGCAAAAATTGATGCTTACCAGCTAAGCTCTGTTGCAGTTGCTGTACCATAGTCGCCTGCATGTACCAAAATGAGTAGTAGTACTAGGAACAGTTTGACTCTGCTCAGTCGAGATCGTCACCATCCTACCATTAGCTATTCTTGCCCAAGTAATAAACCTTATAACTTGCTACTTTGCAGTAAACTTACCTGGAACCATATGCTTAAAAAGATGCTAAAGATGATAGCTTTTCGATCTGGAGCATTCTTACTCTTTTTGCAATACGCCATTGTCATCCATCACGTAGATATAGTCGCCTGCTCCCTAACAGAAGTTACCGCTATTGTAATCTAATGAGGTGCGAGTCGTAGCCTCGTCACCAGCAAAGAAAGCCGTAAGATTCTTGTCGTTATCGCTCTCTGCACCAGTTGTATTCTGTGCTACGTCTTCGTTTGCACAAGAGCTAAAAAGCCAAGACAATGCCACAAAAAGCAGCAAGAGACAAAAAGCTGCGTCTTAAATAAATACTTTTTCATTGTTCGTTTTTGTAATCTTAGTTCTGTTAAAACTCTTTCTTTCTTAATCTTCCCATGAAGAAGAACTACTACCATTCTCCGTTTCTTCAAAGGCTCATCCCATAAATCATCAGACTTAGCAGAAGCTGCAGGGCCAGATGCCTTGTTAGCCTTCCTGTAGCTGACTAGGGAAAGACGTTTTCCATGAGATAAGTCGTTTCACTCATCTGAACTATCAAGCACACTGGTGCAAGATAGGTTTCTCTTTCTTTGTTACCATTATTCTTTTAAATTAAAAATAGTTATAATTTCTACTCACAAGCAGCTAATCCTTCGAAAATTACAGCCTCAATAGAGGTCCACTTTACAGTGAACAACAAAAACGTTTGTGCAAATAAAAGTTAGACATGCACATAATTACCTACTAAAACTTTTTGATAATTAGCGACTAGTGTGTGTGTGTGTGTGTGTGTGTGTGTGTGTGTGTGTGTTGCAAAATATCTGAAACAACCAAATATAAAAACACTAAAAAGGCAAAGAAATCAAAGTTTCTTTTGCTGCGCTATAGTCGTTTTTATATGTCATTGCTAATACATCCACGTTGCAAAGGTATAACTCTTTTATTAAACTTAACAAGAGAACTAAAGAAAATATAATGTAGCTCTAATAAATAAAAAGAATAAAGAACGATGAAAAACAAAACTAAAGACAGCTCTGCAACACTACAAACACCTATTAAAACAAGTAATTACACCAAACAGCTTATCATATAGCAAACTGATTTTCACCCTATCTTCAGAAAGGTTATTAGGCTTTTAAAACAATCACAAGAACCTATAAGTTTTGTTGTAGTAGTAAAAACATTACACTTTATTTCTTATCTATTTCTTTTTATTTAATTTTTATTATTAACTTTGCACCGCAAACACATAATTAACTAAAATTGTAGATGAATTAGAATATAATAGTATTTCTTAAGTATCTTACTCTTTGACATTTTTAATGTTTGAAAAACTCTTGCGAATACAAAGACTATTTCATTCTTGCTTTCTCACTTAGCTGAGTTTATAGTGTTTTGAGAAGTCATTATGTAATCTCCTTTTCACTGATGCCTAGAGTATCTCGAAAAGAACGTGGATTAATTTCTCTGTGATATTTAGAGTTTTATTCTACTATTCACAATGACAATTAGAGAATAAGTTTGATTAATTAACAAATACTAAGTTTTATGATCGAAGAATTGTACTATTAGATTATGTTAGCTCATGTATAAAGGTGGCTAAGATTGAGTCTGAAGGATATCTCCTAGCAGGAAGTCCACCTGTACGCCCTGGTGGTGGTGTGGTACATCAAACAAAGGTCGAGTTAACGTTATTGATGGAGTTGAGGAAGATGGAGGTGACAATGACATTCTTGAAGGGTAACTGCTCTAAGTTGACAAGGTGTTCGTATATGAACTTAACATGTTAAGATAGAGTATTTCTATCGAGTTGAAAGTAGCATGCTCTGGTTAATGACATATACACTCTTGATATTGTTATTTATCACTCGATATACCTTTCTTACATTTCACTTCTTAAAAGATTAAACAATAACAAACAGAAAAACTTACAAACAGAATTTCCACTTTTTCTTAAGTGCAACCTTATATTGTGAACCTTTAGGCTTATCAGTCTGTTCACACTTTTCTCCTTAACATTAGGAGATTGAGGGCGGGAATTCTTCTTTTAAAACTTATGAACAAGTTATTTTATTATGCGTGTACAGCTTTTCTTGCTGGTAGCGCAGCGTTAACGGCGGTATCATGTGCCGAGGACGATTTGAATAATTATGGCGGAACAGACAATGGAGACCTTGTCCGCTTTAGTGTAAATGATGTGCAGGAAGATGTCATCAGCGGTGGTGCGAAGACTCGTGGAGCGATTACTCCAGGCTTGGGAAGCAGTGATTTAGCTGGTCAGAAACTCGAAGCACAGAGTAGTAAAAATCTTGATGTATGTCTTATAGAGACTACCGTTGAAGGTGTTAATCCAGTAAAGGCTGATGCGCAGACACGTGCCGATATAATCAGAACTTCTACTCTTGGTGATTTCTCCTCTTCGGCAATTCGCGGCAAGCAATATCTTAGACTTTTCCCAGAGTGGTTCCACGCAGAGAAGACTAGACCTGACGGAACACTTTGTTCAAAGATCTACTGGTCAATGGACAACCCTAAGGCTCGTTTCTTTGCTGTTCACCCAAGTATTGATAAATATCCAAAAATGACTATTGGCAAAACTGATGTTACTGGTAGACCTGCGGTTGACTTCACAGTAGACCCTGACGTAAAGAAACAGGTTGACTTGATGACAGCTTGCACTGGTGACGTAGAGTACACAACACGTGGCGTTCATCCTACAACCAACCTTGACTTCCGTCATGCCTTACGGCTATCCGCTGCAGTAGGTCAAAAATCTCTCGTGGAATAAAACTATCGACAGAGTAGAACTCCGTAATGCTGTGATGCAAAGTAGATACTACCTTTCTAATAAGCTTGATGGTTCTAATGCGGGTTGGGACATTACTAAGGATGTTCGTGGCACAGCTGTTCTTTCTAACGTCAGTGTCAGTACAAATGCAAACCCTAACGTTACTATTATGGGTAACGATGGCGACAACTACACCTTCTATATGATTCCTATGAAGAATCTTACTGGTGTAACAGCTTACATTCATTGCACTGATGGTACTACTATTACCGTACCTTTGAAGGGAGAATGGAAGGCTGGTACAACACGTACATATAAGTTGAGTCAGGTTAACTCAACATGGACCTACGTGCTTACTCCAACTAATCCTAGCCGTGCAGCTAATTATAACGAAACAATTTCAAAGGCTTATAGTGTCACAAGTTATCGTATAGATCCAGTAACCAAAACTCAGCAGGCGGTGCCTTGGAAGGTTATCGGTTACAGTGTTGACTATGGTGCAACCTGGACAACTCATAAAACCTTCTTGGCTGACTTCACTCAGCAAGGAAAGTAGCGATGGTGAAGTGCTGCTGAGGAAGGTTGTACAACTTTGGGAACCCCTACATTGATTGATATGCTTGCAAAACGTAACAAGGCACTTCAGGACGCACCAGCCTTAGGTTCTACAGCTGCTCCTTACGACCTTTCAACCAATGGAGGTCGCCAAAATCGTAGTACTGCAACTCTTACCTTTATTTCCGCTCCAGGACGCCATAGAATTCCTCTGGTTTGTGGTAACGCAATCACTAAAGGTGGATATAACACTAAAGCTTACCAGACAGGTAACACGGGTAGTTATGTCTTAACAAACTTCAAGGACCATAATGGCAATAACATTACTAACCCATGGATAGAGACAAGCAACGGTGGTACCAACTCTGGTATTAACGGTGCTGAGGTAGTTTGGGCAGATGCAGCTAATCTGGTTCATCTTCCTGCTAATCCTATCGTACGTGAGAACGGCTTTGCTTACCTTGAGTTTGAAGTCAAGAAGAGCGATATCCAAAGTGGTAACGCTGTTGTTGCCATAAAGAAGGGTAACACTGTTGTTTGGTCATGGCATCTTTGGTTTGCCCCAGAAGATGCGCTCGATCAGATTCCAGTTACTAACCATCAGGGCGTAACCTATAACTTCACTAAGGAGAACTTAGGTTGGAAGCCTACAATGTGGAAGGGTACTGAATACAAAAGTCCTCGAATGGTTAAGGTTAAGGTTGAGCAAACTATTGGTAATAATGGTAAAAAGCAAGTTGCCGTTATTAATATTATTCAGAATCCTGGTAATCAAATACAAGGAGTTAATACTTTTTATCAGTTCGGTCGTAAGGACGCCTTCCCTGGTGTAGCAACCAGCGAATTAAAGAAAGGTAGTATTATTCTGGAACAATATGATAGCAACATGTCTTTAATGAAAACTATTCAGAACCCTAACAAGTTCTATACTGAGAATAGAGGCTTAGACAACCCAATTGCTTATTATAACCTTTGGTCAGCTAATAATACACAAAGAGTTCCTTTTGAACAGGGAAATGACAATCCTGTCGTTAAGACTGTTTATGACCCATGCCCTGTTGGCTTTAAGATGCCAGCTAGTAATGCGTTTACTGGCTTTACAGAAAATGGCAAAAATAGAGGTGTAAGAAATGCTGTAGGAATAGAAGATCCTTCAAATTTCGATCTAGACTTTGGTTGGAACTTCTGGACAGATAGTAATAAGAATTCTACTATTTTCTTCCCTCGAACAGGTTACATAGTGACACTGGCGATTTGTCTAAAAGAAATTCTGGTAGCGTTTGACAGTGATTCCGAATAATACGCGTCAGGCTACTCGTCTGTTCTTTGATGAAGGCTACTAGACCCATTAAATTATTACCCTCGTCAGTTCGGTTACTCAGTACGTCCGGTTTCTGAATAATTTGGTTAATAGGTGATGGATTTTATTTCGTCAACTATTTTGAAACCAATGAGCCTATAAAGGAATATTTCTAAATTCAAGCATCCTCTCCTATAGAGTTTATACTTTATGGGAGAGTCTTCGAAATATGGAGTAATAAAGTAAGCCTACTACTGATAAAAGTGAGAAGTTTATTTTCTCCACAGATGTCGCAGATAAACGGATGATACAGATATACGTTTTGATTAGCAATAATGCTATAACTCTGTTTATCCTGTGAGAAAAATATTTTTGATTATACGTACTAATATTTAAAGAACAAAAGGTTAAACGGACAACTGATAAGGTTCAATGTTAAAACCACAAAGGTCAAAGGCAATTGTTCAAAGAACGAATCGCTGTAAAGAAAAATTCACAACCCGGCAATTTTAAAGAGCATAAATACGCCTTCAATTAACGCCCTTGGCTTGCAAAAGATGCCCTTTAAGCCCTTTACTAACGCCCTTTTTGAAGTCCAATTACATCTTTTGAAAATCACCTTTTGGTAACTACTCTGATAACGAAAAACTTACAAGGATGCTCAAAATACTCATTTTAGCCCTTTCTCTTCGCCTTTTCTTCGAATATTTTGCAATGATATTTCGTAATGTTAGGTGGATAAATTATCTAGAGTGACTCACCCCTCCAAAGGAGGGGAGCTACTAACGGAGTGATGGAGAAACTAAATGAGCCTGCTGCATATCGCCTTACTCTTCAAATCTTTTATCCGTCATAACTCCTCCTTTGGAGGCTGGGGAGGTCTCATGCGTCCTATGGATCTGTTCTTCTGTAGCCATTCAGAGAAAAATAAAACAAAAAGCTACTCTCTATCGTGCTATCTCTCTCACAGATGACACAGATGAACAGAAAGAACAGATTTCCTTTTGTACACTGAACGCTCAGAGACCTAAAGGTCGGAGAAATCACAGATTTATAGTGAACGAGTTGACGAGTTAACAAGTAAAACTGAGTTGCTTGTAGACAGGGTAATTGAAGACAAAGTAACATGGGAACAAAGTTCTTTTTGGTAACAAGTTAGTAAGTGAACGAGTTGCTTGTACTGGATTTTGTGTTTTAACGTTCTGTGTCATCAATAACCTTTAGGTTTCTAGTGTCCTATGGACCTGTTCATCTGTGTGTTCTGTGAGAGAAAAATATTATAATTCAGAATCCATAATTATGATTACCGATATTACTCAAAGGTTAAACTCAAATCATAAAGTTCAAAACTCAAAGTTCAAAGTTCAAAGAAAAATAATTCATTATTGTTCTAAAAATTTATATCATTTATGTTTCTTATGTCATTATGTCTTTTCATGCAGATTTATTGTTTCTTTCGAAATTTATGTTTAACTTGCAAACAAATAGAATTGTATCCAATTTGAGATATTTGATATTTGTGATAAAAGAGAAAACTACATCAAGATTAATTAAGGTACAAGTCGTTATCTACTTTGTAGACAATAACAGTCTTGTTCAAAAACTGATTTGAGAGGTTTGATTTTGTACCCATAAACATTTTGACGATTATGAAGAAAAGTTATGAGCGTCCCACATGTGGGATTGTTAAAACTATGGTAGAGATGTCACTACTCGCAGGTAGTGGTAACGGAGTAACTAAGAATGATCCACATCATGGTGGAGAGGACAATCTCTCTAAGTCAAATCCTTTTGGCGATGACGAGAATTCTGGAGTGAAAGGATGGGAAGATTAAAACTAAAGAAATTAAGCGTAAAATGAAAAACAGAGTTTACAATTCCTTTATGGCGCAATCGCTATGATGGGACTTGCAGCCTGCAGCGATACAAACGATGTGGCAGGTGATGTGACACAGCAAGAGGGTTATGTCACAACAATTCAGGTAACAGCAGGTAATGCAGCACAAGCTGGAACACGCGCACTCACCCCTGATGCTAATAACAATATTGTGTCAGAGTGGAAAAATGGTGACAGATGTTTATCTCATGACATTGCCGGATAACGACAAAAGTAACGAACCTAACTATAGCTTAGTGACAATGGCTGCTAACAACAGCAACAAGAAGAAAGCTGACTTCACGGGTAAGGTTAAAACCTTAAGCCCTATGAAGACTACGGACGACCTTGCTTTCTTCTATCCTGGTACGGCAGTAGAGGATAAGAAAACTGTTGAGCAGATCCAACACCCTCATCACGAAAAAGCAAGGAGGAGTCTCAAAATATCATGCCTAGAGAACCCAAATACGAACCAGAAGTACGGCATCCGCAGTACTGTTTCTCTTGACATGAAGAAGCAGGATGGTACATTAACAACTATCGACCAGAAGTTTGATTACAACTGGGGTAAAGCTAAGCCTGTAGAAATAAAGAATGACAACGGACAGAAGATTGTCAAGACAGAGGTAACACTGAATCGCAAGGTAACTATCTGGGGTATGAAGTTCAAGATAGTTAACGGTCCAAGTAGTACTGGTTTCATTGAGGACATTGATAGCGTAAAAATCAATGGTCTTCGTTCATACGATGTACTTAATCTTAAGGATGGTACCTTTGTAGGTACTTCTGATGAGAAGGAGTATATGATTACTGTAGCCAACAAGGATCAGTCAAAGATTAAGTTGCAGAATGGCTACGTGTGGGTGGCTTTCTTGGCTGAGAATGTATCAACCAACTTCACACTAACTGTTTATACACAAAGTGGTATCTACACAAAGACTGCTTGAAAAGCTCTTTAACACTGGCTACGACTACCGCTCAAACATTAACGTTGAAAAAGATTACCCTCAGCCATACGTTACAGTAAACAATGTCACATGGGCTACAGGTAACTTCATACACTATAAGCAGGGTTCAAAGGAGTACTGGGGTATTGCGCCTGCACAGTGGTGGATTAGTAACTATGGCGATAATCCATCAGTTGACAACAGAGTGGATAACAAAGATATTGTAAAGGATGGAGTAGGTTCACAGCACTGGTATATTGATAACCATAATGGACGTTACACTCAGACTCTGGACGACTTAGACCTCTTTAGATGAGATATTGCAGAGGCTTTGAATTTGAATAGCAGTGCTTATCTCGGTGGAACAGGATTTACCATGAATGGGAATTACTACAAGAAAAAATTACTTCCAGGTAGCTTGGGCAACAGACCTGTAGACAAAAATCAAGCTGTATATGGTGATATCGTAAGGTATCATACCGAAAAGACAGGACGTAGTTATTATTATAAGTATCCTACCTTAGAGCAACTCGAAGGTTTGCAGAATAGTGTCACGAAGGTACCAGCATTCTGTTATACCGATAAGAGAAATAAGATTTATGGAATTTACTATAGCGACTACGCACTGACTGGTCAGCATGCCAAGTTCCCTTGTAGCTTTGGAAGTATGAAGACGTAACGGGTCTTGTACTTCTAACCGAGGGTCTGTTCTTGCCTATCACAGGACAACGTAATGACAATGTTAGTACAACTGTTTACCGTCATGTTGCTGAGGGTAGTAATTTCATGTCTATTATGCTGATCGAGCAACGGCAGCAAGTACTTGTAAGGGCTTATTCTTTGGTTCTCTTAACTATGGAATGACATTGCCGCAGAAGCAGCAGGCTTGTGCTATCCGCCCAGTCTATGTTGGTTCAGCCATCACAGGAACTCCACCAGTTACTGATGCAGCTAAGTTTGCACCATTTAGCAACATCATTGATGCTAACGGTCGTAAGTACTAAACGGCTAAGAGAATAGAATCTTATTAGATACATTAAATCTGCTTATCCTCTATTGAGGGTAAGCAGATTTTTTATAGACCAACACCTAACTTTTAAGGCACCTTACGTATCTTATACCGCCTAATTGATTTTACTGTCTTTTTGTTAGTTTTATTTAAAGAAAAAAGTTTTGCATTTGAACATATACTGCACTATCGGGTTTTACCTTTGCAGCAACCTCACGAAACAGTCTTCTCCCCAGTAGACTGTTTCCATAGGGGGACGATGCGAATGCCACCCGACGACTTCTCCTACTGACCTACACTGCGTCACGAATAAAATAAGGTGGTAGATGATTAAAACCATTATTCTATAACAAAAAAAACTAAGACCAATGGATAAGAAAGTTAATATCGTAATAAAGGCTGCTCAGTTCTGGACACAAGAGGAGGAAGACCGACTGATAAAGAGGATTGTAGATAATTTCTATGACTTAATCATATGAAGCTGAGAGGAAGGATTGTATTGGACGGGGTTGAGTGTGACCTCATCGAGCTGGCGACATGGTTTGGGAGAGTGGTACGCTAAGAGATAGAGTGGTCGACTGATGGACTTCCAAACAATAGTTCGCCATATCTGCAGAGTACTTCATGTCGTGAACTTTCGTAACCCTCATCAGTTATCTCATCAGTCCGCGCACGAAAGAATGTAAGGGTCGGTCCGCCCGTAGACGCTACTTGCAACTCGATCAGTAAGGCAATATACAAGACCCAATGAGGTTGGAGATAAGAAGGAAATAAGAGTTTCACCCCTTCCCTCCCCGAACCAGGTCACTGACCGAAGGAGAGTACTGGGGAGGGGAAAGCCCCACCCTTCCCAACTGGCCCCACCTCTTACCCTCCCCATAGGGAGGGGAGTAATCAGCGAGATACCCCCATTGGTTAGGAAAACTTTTAGTCATTCTTTAGCGAACTGTTGCTAGCACTCCCCTCTCTGTAGGAGGGGTTTGAGAAAGCGAGGCTGTACATGCCCTGTCCTCTTCAATACGCCCCATGTCTGCAGCTCACCCTTTATCGCCTTCAGGTAACTCTTAAAGAGGACATAATACATTATCCAACGATAGAAGAAACGTTGAGGGATGACCCACAGAAGTATCCACATACGCTCGCCCTCGAAGATATAAGCCATGATTGACACACTGGCGTCAATGATAAGGAAGATGAGATAATAAAGGAATACTTGTAGAGCATTGCCGGTAAAGAGTCCGATGAGCATCATTACGTCGGCTAATGGTGAGGAAGGTAGGAAATGATATACTGGAAGATAAGCATATTAGGCATAGCCCAGAGTCCAAAGCCTTTCTTAGAAGGTGCGAAGAGAGAGGAACGATGCTTCCAAAAGACTTGCATCACACCAAAGCACCAACGGATACGCTGCTTCACAAACTGACGGAGCGTCTCTGGAGCTTCGGTCATTGCTACTGCATAGTTCTCGTTTTCGATGATATATCCATGCTCGTTGATACTCATCGTCAGGTCGCAGTCTTCTGCTAAGGTATCGGTTGTAAATCCTCCCACCTCTTCAATCACCTCCTTTCGGAAGGCGCCGATAGCTCCGGGCACAACGGTGACAGCATTGATATTAGAGTAAGCCATACGGTCGAAGTTCTGACTGCTCGTATACTCAATAGCCTGCCAGTAGGTAAGCATATTTCGCTGATTACCCACCTTCACATTACCAGCCACCGCACCGACACGCTTCTCTGTGTCAGCGATGAAGTGTTTCATCAATCTACTTACCGCATCATTCTTCAACTGGGTGTCGGCATCAATACAAACAACATACTCTGAACGACAGGCAGCAATACCATAGTTGAGGGCTGCAGTCCTTTCCCACCATTCTTCTTAGCAAGCACAGTAACCGTATCATCATTGTCGAGATGCCTCATGCTACACGTTCGAGTGTATGGTCCTTACTACCATCATCAACGAAGTAGATATGCAGGTTAGGGATAGTCTTGTTGCTTAAGCGTAGTGATGGTACGGACGATGTTTACTTCCTCGTTATAACCCGGTACGATGATAGAAACTGCTGGTGCTGTGCGGCATCAATAGGAGCATACTACGTCGGTTCTCCACCCGCCTCTCTTATCATCAACACATACATAAATAGCAGGCGCATCACTCCCAAGGCAAGGAATACAAGGAAAAGAGCTGTGAGGAAGTCTGAGACATGATGGATCATCTGCTAACAGAGGTTGGGTCTGCATCGCATGAGTATGCCTTACCTTTATTAATCTCAGGCATCAGTGTTTGCTTGTTCATACCTAAGTATTGTTCGAGGAGATAGACTGATCAACCCTCATGTTGCAGGGTCTCTCATGATACGAGGTAGGGCATCAAGGGTAGGCTTTCGAGAGCTACCACCCGCATCGTGTAGCAAGATGATATGTCCGTCCCTCATGATGCTTACACCATCTACTGACACGCTGATGATCTGGTCGGCTGTAACGTTTGCCTGCCAGTCATTAGGGTCGATAGACTCTCCCACAAAGAGGTAATTCCTTCGACTTGCCACAATCATTGGCCATATCTCTTCATGTTCCGTTGGGTCGGCATCAGCATTATAAGGCGCACGGAAGAGGATAGTACTATGTCCTGTCACACTCTCTATCAACATTCTTGTCAACTTCAACTCTGCATAAGAGCGGCGGTCGGAGTTCTGAAACTCATGTTATGGTGGGTGAAGTGTGGTTACCAATGGTATGACTCATCTTCATATACTTGCTTTACCAATGGCAAATTCTTCTCCATCTGCAGTCCCACCATGAAGAACGCTGCAGGGACCTTATACTTCTTCAGCGTACTTAACACGGTAGGAGTCCAACGGCTGTCTGGTCCGTCATCGAAGGTAATAACAAGTTGCTTATCCTTACATTTACCTAATCGTTGGATTGTATAAGTAGAAGGCAGGGCGCGATAATACTCTTCCGAGATAAGGCGATTGTCCTTATCTATCCTTATCGAGATGTCTCCAGGGTGAGGTTCTGTTGTCACTTGGAGCACTTCACCAGAGCCAACAAAGTTGACATCATCGGTTCCGTTAAGTTGCATTAGCTTCGCAATAGACATCCTTGCCACACTTTCCCATGACATATCTTTGCCATAGAAACGCCATATACGCTTGTCCTCTGTACCCAAACGCCACTAGCCATAGCCTGCAAGATGATATTCTGCACCAAAGCGCATGATATTAAAGGTAGTGGCAGCATCGGTGAAGAACACGTGATGAACCTTTTTATCGTCGGTATTCTGATAGGAGAAGTTTACGTTATAGGTGTCATCATCGAACTTTACCTTTGCATCTGCATCTTGTGCAATAGCCATTGTCTGGTCGAATGACACGGTTGTACCGCTTTCTCCATTTGCCCAATCATAGCCATAGGTAGCCATACCGAGCACTATCTTATCATTCGGAACATTCTTTGCAGCCCAGTCGGTAGCCTTTTCTACCCATCGCTGCGAACTAACCGCTCCCGGCTGACTCTCAATGTTATGTTCATCATAAGCCATGAGGAAGAGATAGTCGTTATACTTCGCTAACTCCTGCATGTTATAATCCTCATTGAAAGGGGCTACGGCTTGTGTTACATAAAGCCCATTCGCATGGAAAACACGTGAGAAGTCTTTGAGCAATTCGACAAGAAGGTCGTTATCTTGAACATTAAGTTCCTCTAAGTCGAGGTTGATTCCTGCAAATCCATAGCGCCGACACGTCCCAACTATCTCGTTGATGAGTGCCATACGCTCTTCTCGTCACGCATGATACGCCCTATCGCCTCTGGATGGAAGTCGGAGTTGTAGTTATTGGTAAGCATAGGAAGAACCGGAATACCTGTTCGACGCATCAAACGCAGTGCTTGCTTATCAATCCGATACTCCACCTTGTCGGTCTTAGGATTGATAAAAAACCACTCTGGCAGAACCATATTCAAATGCTTGATATTGTTCTTCAGAGAGATATAAGCATGTTTATCCCAGTTTACATACCATGCCGAACGCACACTATTCGTGCATCGTCCCACCTACGAAAGTATTTCTGTGTCAGACTATCTGCCTTCCAATAAATCGTTGTTTCTTAATCGTAGCCTTCGCATAGTTATTGTGCATCTTCTTCTCCTTGAAGAAGTCGCGAAACGACTTATAAAAGCTTTGCCGTCTTGTTATCCTTGGTATAGGTGATGACGCTGTTACTGCATTCCGATAATCGTGACGGAAAGGCATCTGAGGACTTCCTTCAAGGCAAACATTGCCAGAAAACGATTCCCTAACAATGAGAGAATCGTAAGAATGACGCGTAAGGTCCACTTAAAAATAACTCCAGCGCTGACGGGAGTCTGTCTGAAAAACTTGCTTGCTCATTGTTTCTTTTTCTATTAAATGAAAGCAATAATTATTATCTATAGACATTCTACTATAGATGATTTCTGTATCTCTAAATCTCTTTTCGGGCTTTTGTCCCACTATCTTATTCCTTAGATATAAACGTGGGAGTGGGTTACTTCCTATCATAATAAGCGGATGACTTCTTTCACCTATAAGAATATAAAGGTTCTACGCATAAAGTGACAATCCGTCGATTGTATCTAAGAGCAAAAATGTTATCCTTTCTCGATCTTACTTCCTGTGTTTTAAGCTGTTTTTGTTTCCTACATAGAATATTCTTTTACGCAAAGGAACGCACCGTAGTACTGTTCTTCAAAACGATTATGCTCCGCTTCACAGCCTGCAAGTACTCTCCAATCTGTCATAACAAAGTCCTAATACCTTTCAGGAAGATGGAAAGGGCAGAAGGATTTGCCTATTACAAGTGCAAAAAGTACAATATTTCTTATAAAGACAAACACATTTATATGAAAATAATAAGCTGCTCCTGAAATATGGAGTGATAAACTAAACGTCTTATATAATAGGCACACAGAGTTACGGAGGGGACGGAGATAAACGCAATATTACGAAGGTGCCGACGGCACAAAGAGCGACGGAGGTGTAGCGTACAGATTCTTGATAACTATTTTGGGGTAAACGCTTTGTGTATAAATTACTAATAGAATTGGCAAACAAGTTCCGTCACTCTATGCCCCGACGGTGCCTCCAAGTTACTTCCATTGCTTTATTTTTAATAATCCTCCGTTCCTCCTGTAACTCCGTGTGACATTTCATTTAAAACCCTAAACTTAGGGCGTATCCTTATCATTTCAAAAGTCTGAAGAACCAATAATCAGCTTCCACTAACAAAGCCTCCTCGCATTTGCTTGCCTATCGACCCACCCGACTCTATTCACAAAAACAATAGGATTCTTGCGGTATTCAAGCACATTACATAAAGAAAACATACCCTCAAAAGGTCAACTTTACACTAATCATCGCCTTTTGATATATATCAAGAAACAACCGATAGAATGATATTTTTTCATCGTTTAATTTTGATAATCTGAATATTATCCATACTTTGCATTGTAATTCAAGAGAAACATATCTGATTACAAGGTTTTTAGACTTTACAGGTATTTAAGATTGCTCAGGATTATTATTGAAAAAGAAGATTTGTTTAGGTTAGTAATAGATTTAGGTTTTTAGTTATATTTTAGGTAAAAGATTGTAGAAATATTATCGTCGTGAGACGGTGGTTATTCGGAGATAACGGAAGAGCAATTGCTCTGCCGTTTCTTTTTTATATACCCCAAGTATAATTCAGAATCCTCTGTTAATTCATAATTCATAATTCACAATTCATAATTATGATTACTATTTTAATTCATAATTCACAATTCATAATTATGATTACTACTGTTAACTGAAGTTTATCGCTACAAGCAACTTGTAAACTCGTAAACTTGTCAACTCGTCAACTACCCATATCATAAAGTTCAAAGTTCAAACCTCAAAGTTCAAAGTTTTTCAAAGCTAATACATGCTTTTTTAGCTTCTAAAAGACGCCTAATTGACTTGCAATAGATGCCCTTTTGGCGTCTTATTAACGCCCTTTTGAAACACAATTAGCACCTATTCCCTGCACTACATCATAATGAATTGATTTACCGCTTTTACAAACAGGGACTTTACACGTGTTTTTTCCTTTGTTTATAGGTTTTTTACCCAATTTTATGTCATATTTTTTCAAACCATTATCCACGCAAACTTTAACCGACTACGAATTCCACTAATTATGTAAATGCTTATTGCAAAGCTCTTCGTTTCATACGTAATCGATAGAAATCATGTGCTCATCAGTACGTCATAATTATAATTACCGATGTAGAGAAAGTTCAAAGATACAAATCATAAAGGTCAAAAGTTCAATGCTCAAAGTTCAAAGGTAAAAGAGTTCAAAGGTAATTTTACGGTTCTTCCGAAATATGGAGTGATAAACAAAAAGGTCTTATATAATAGGCACACGGAGTCACGGAGTGGACGGAGGTAAACGCAATGTCACGGAGCTGCCGACGGCACAAAGAGCAACGGAGGTGTAGCGTACAAATTCTTGATAAATACTTTGAGATAAACGCTTTGTATATAAATTGCTAATAAAATTAGCAAACAAGCTCTGTCGCTCTATGCACCGACGGTGCCTCCAGTGACTTTGCATTGTTTTTGTTTTTAATAATCCTCCGTCCTCTCCTTTTCTCCGTGTGACATTTTCCTCAAGCAAACCTTAACGTATGGCAAAACCTTATCACTCAAAAATCCTGAAGACCCAATTTTACACCTCAAAAAGGGCACCTTTTACCACGTAAAGGGCATCTTTTTGCAATGCAAAAAGACCCTCATTAAAAAGCAATTAGGAAATTAATTTACAACAAGGAGGATAATGCGCCCTCCTTTTTATCTATTCCTCTATTCTACAAGACTATACAACTGAAGGGCTATCCTTCCCTTTCAACTGTCTTCTAACCAATAATTTCTCATATATTTTTCACTAATACATTATTTTTTTCGTATCTTTTGTAGCCATAATATATGGTTTCTAACCACCCGCCAAATCCGTGATGTAGAACCCATTTTTACTCAATATTGAATCATATGAAAAGATAATTATAGACATTCATAAGTTCGGACCTTTACAGGAAGTATCATTCCAGGTAGCACCATTCATGGTGTTTACGGGTATGTCAAAGCTGGGAAAGAGTTATGCGAACTATCTTGTTTATTATCTTTTCACAAACTTATTGGATTTAAAAGAGCGCACAAAACTAATTGAGTCTTTGATAGGTTAGGAATCCTCAGGCTCTTTTACGCTTTCGGGTGATTTCCTTTCAACATATCTTCATGATAATGTAACAGCATTTATGCGCGCATTATTAGGAGATCCGACCATAGATTGTGACGTAAATTCCTCTTTCCAGAGTTTGGTGAGCCCCTTCATGTCACATATCAAGAGGTAGTAGCAACAGAAGAGGAGACAGAAAAGAGATTGGGTAATACTCTAAACATCTCAATTAATGGTAAAGAAGCAAGCAGAAATATCATTAGAAATACTGCGCTGACAGTAGGAGGATATAGTCTGACGGTACTTTCCCACAGATTACTTGAAAACTTTTATGTCGCTAATTTAATCTTTCCACCTGCAAACGGAGCTTTGATTAATGCCAATTATTCCCTTACCAGCTCCATAAATCCAGAGGAATGTATGGCAGGTTCTTGTTGATAACGACTTTTTGTACTTCAATATGGCCTACTGATGAGCAGTCGCCTTATCTTTACCAGATTAAGAAGATAACTGATGGGGATGTTGTCAAGGAAGAAGGTAAGGAAATTCTGGTACTTGATGGAGGCGGACACGTAAACATGTCTGCCGCAGCCTCCTCTATAAAGGAGATTAGTCCGCTTTTGTTTCTATTAAAGAATCACTCATGGCAAAAACGCAGCAATAGTCTGAAGAGCCTGAAGAGACATCTGCATCCATCCATGCAGATTCAGGTGTGAACCTGAGTAGATCGCATCAATAATGGTTTCTTGTTCCATATCACGACACATAGCGATTATTTTATGGATAGATTGAACCAGCTTATCAAGTTAGGTAATATCCGTAAGAAGAATGAAACAACCTTTAAAGAGTATTGTGCTGCAAATGGTTTATCAGAAAAAACATTCCTTGATGGCGATAATGTGAAGGCGTATTTCTTCCATAGAGATGATGAGACAGGTAAGGTTGTGATAGAAGGACTGCCTGTGGAAGAAGGTGGAATACCAATGAGAGACCTTCTATGAGACGGTAGAAAAGATGCGTAAAACAGGATGAACAGATTGATGAAATGTTGTACTCCCTTAATCGCTTCTGACCAATGATAGACTTCTCTGTCCTACACAATTGCCTTTTACAAGCCTGCTTTTTTAAACGACATGATGATCAAGTAATAAAAACTGAGAACCAAAGAAGAGCCAACAAGCTTGAGCAAGTTACCTATGAACATGCTGGAGAAATAATAGAAATAGAGAACCATTTGCTAAAGAAATGCAAGGACTCTTTTAACAGTAAAGCCTCAGGTTGTAGCTATCAGTGCGACTGTGATGGTAGTATCTTTCACTACAAGTGGGAGATAAGGACTATATCGTCTATTCTGAAATGAAGTCAGATTTTTTGATGAAAAAGCCATCTGGCAGATTAGTAGTTCAGTCGTAAGAACCAAGTTATTGCTTAGCTCTATAAAGGATTTTGGCTTAGAAAATTATCAGGAATTGGGGATAATTATCAGTTATCCTATTCCGGTTGAGATAAAGATAGACGATAATGATTCCTTGAAATCCAACAAAAAGGAAAATGATAAGCACTTATGATAGCACAATATATAGATGTAAGCGGAACTTAAAAGAAAAGAGTACCACGGTAAATGGCTCCTGATTTTCTCTATGTTTGATGCTCATATTGCAGAACAATACCAACTGCTAACAATATGATTATCAAGCATGTAGAAGCATCCCTAAGGAATACCTCTTGCTCTGTAAATATAGATCACCCTCATCGCGTCATTATAACGTTATCAAGACGGAAGGCATGTTCTGAACTCCCCTTCCATCCATTTACTTGAACTTACTCAAGGACGATTACACTATTAATAACACACTAAAGGGACGTTGCTTAGCAGTCTTTTGTGCCACAGACATATCCACTCGCATGCTACACACCCTACTATTTCACTCCTATTCATAGCCTGCAGTAAAGAGCTATTTTTCGCTTTCCTTTAATTAATCTCGCATAAAATCATCTCACAAAATAGTAAAAACTGATTATTAGAAGTCTGAGAAGGATATGTGCAAAGGCTGAACTGAATAAAAAGTTCAAAGGTATTACTAAATAATTTGTGTCATTCAAGAAATTCGTAGTTCAGAGAACAGGAACACTCTCGAGTATTCCTTTTGTGATTCCGACAGGATTCAAACCTGTAACCTCTCGATGCAGTCAAGTGCTCTATTCAGTTGAGCTACGGAACCATAATTATGGTCGCAACAGATAATAACTAAGTTGTCATTTTCTCGATTTTGCAGAGTGCAAAAGGTATTAGCTTTTATCTCGTTCCACCAAATGTTTCGCAATCTTTTTATTATCCATCATCTTGCAACGTAGGGAGATGCAGATAACCCACTGCAATAAAACGAATTAAACAGATTGTACGGAATGTAACAATAACTGTTATCAGGAGCGATAAAAACCGTAGTGAGAAGAGTGCCCAATAGATGAGTCCGCCACCCATACACTTGCCACGGCATGGATCTCTTTGTGGAAGATTACGGGATATTGTTCAGCAATACGTCACGGATAACACCACCCGCCACACCAGTGATACAAACCCATGATAACGGCTACCCAGAAGGGATGACCCAATGCGATAGTCTTCTGAATACCCGCATGGTGAAGAGTGCTAAGCCGAGCGTATCGAAGACAAACCACGCATTGTTAAGGCGTTGAGATCCACCTACGTGACAAGATAACGAGGAAGAGCGCAAGACCCGTGACAGAGAACGTAGCAGATGTTTGCCGTCCAGAATGGTCGCACTCCTAACATAGTGTCACGAGATTGTACCGCCACCAATAGCGACGGCAAAGCCACAAACATAACCTCCGAACCAGTCGAAAGTTGTTTCTGTGCGGCATGGCGGATGCCTGATAGGCAAAACCGCGAAACGTTCCGAGAAACTCCAGTATCACCCGGTGTCGTACGGACAAGATGTGCATCGATGTGATCATATTTGAATAAAAGAGAAAGCCTCCCCTAACCCCTCCGAAGGGAGGAGTGCAGATAGCAAAATGTCGCCCCAAATCCTCTGGAGCCAATGGTTTGACCGAAGAGGGAAGTAATGGAGGAGGTAGATAACTGGGTGGTACTCTAAGTTGATGTAGCCAATGAGCATAGCACATGAGAGGGTTAGGTAATTATAATATGTAAATCAAATTTCTTTATTACTCCACAATGAGGAAGATAGTTTTATTAGACCTGACAAAGGAAATAGTCTTATTCTCACCAAGAACATACAGCGAACCTTATCCTATGTTTGCCTCCCTCCCCTTTCGGGAGGGTCGGAGTGGGGCTTTGGCCTCTTCTATCACACTTCACGTTCTGTGGTTCTCCTGCTAAACTGCTTTAATACTTCTCAACGCAGATTGTCATTAGGGCGTCTCGCGTGCCTCACGTAGTGCCCATGCAATATGTGGAGGATAAAACGTCATTTTGACTGATGGAAGAGTGGATTGTCTGTGCGAGGAGGCTCCCGCAGTCAGCACGTCGGCACACATACGCACCGAGCTGACCACTCTCAAGGCATCGGCAACAGCCTGCTCGTCGATGAGATCCGCCACGTCCGGTATTGATAAGGATGGTACCACGACGTACGCTCTTCAGTGTCTCACGTTAATCATACACAGCGTTCTCCGCCGTCAGTGGACAATGCAAGCTGATGACGTCAGACGTACTGAGCAAGCCCTCAAGGGTTGTCTTACGAATACACTCTGGCAGGTCACTGCTATTCTTACTGGTGCAAAGCAGAGATAGTCCATTCCCATTGCATGCGCAATCATAGCCACCTTCTGACCAATATTGCCCCAAAGCGCTACGATACCAAGTGTTTTGCAGCAAGTTCCATGAGTGGTGTCTCAGTGGCAGAAGTCGTTGCTTGCTCCATTCACCACGGCGTACAGCGTCAGCATAATGGCCAATACGTGTGGTAGCGTTCAAGGGAAGGCAAGACGGTAGCGTGCAACGCTATCCCGTGCTATATGGGATGTTGCGTACGACGATGCCGCCTCACGTGCTCTCAGCATCGATATTGTTATATCCTGTTGCTAACTCACCGATATACTTCAATCGTGGCAATTATCGAGGCACTTCATGAGTGATATTAACCTATTAATAAGGATACCGTCCGCATCCTTGCTCGTTCAACAACTTATTTCCTGACTTGTGCGCTCATAGATAACGCATCTGCTATTTCCTTATCGGTCTCCGCATGAGGAGGTCACCTGCTGACTGCATGGCGGTCCAAGAATTACTATTTTCATGTTTCTTTTTGGGTGTTAGGACCTTCCCCAACCCTCCCCAAAGGAGGGTAGCTAACGAGTACAGTTTGGTAAGTTTGAGGCCTGAATTTGGTTGTTTGGGGTACAATTTGAGTGAACTTTTCCTTACATACTTACTATCATAAGAGAAACACAGGGAGATAACACTCATTAGGCACTCTTATTACTATCATAAGAGGAAACATAGAGATAACACTCCATGGGCACTCCCTCCTTTGGAGGTTGGAAAGTACCAACTCATCGGCACATACTGCTGTTCGACATAATGTCGGATAATCGCGTGGATACTCATCCATCGCTATAACCGAGGTCTTTCATCAGTTTGTTGGTGCAGTAAGATGAAGGGAACAGGAGGTTGCCTGTCTGTCGCACCAACTCTATCGCTTTATTGATGCCTACGTATGCAGAATTATCCTTCTTCGAGCGTGCTAAATAGACTACCGCCTCAGCCAGTGAGGATTTCGTCAGGCCCAACCAATCTTCGTCACAGCGTCAAAGGCTGCATTCGCTAACAATAAAGCGTTAGGATTAGCAGGTCGATATCTTCTGCCGCACTGATTACGACACGTCGCGCAATAAAGCTTTGGGTCTTCGCCACCTTCTCATCGTACGTGCGCATCCAGTGAAATTGCTGCATCTGGGTCAGAGCCACGAATCGACTTGATGAATGCGAGATAATATCATAGTACATCTCGCCGTCCTTGTCGCATACGCTAATGGATTCTCCTGCAGTCGTTCCTCCACCATCTTATCAATGGTATAGCATCGTTGCCCGGATTCGGCTGAGATAATCAAGTCCGAGGAATATTCAGTAGCATGCGCATCACCCCCACTGTATCGCAGCAGAGCACTCGTCTCACGCAGTTCGATATTCCGACTTCTTCAGTTCCACATCCTCCGTATATGGCTCGATGCAACAGAGCACAGCAAACTCGTCTTTCTCCAACGACTTCAGCGTATAGAGTTGACAACGAGAGAACGCGACGAATCACGCTGAACGATGGGTTCTCTGTTGTTGCACAATAAGCGTCACCGTTCCCTTCTCTACTGCCCAGAGCGAATCTTGCTGCGACTTTTGAGAAACGATGGATTTCAGTCGATAAAGAGAGATCGAGTGAGCGGAATTAAAGAAACGACCACTCTGTGCTCTTTCGATAACGTCGCGCACATCCTTCACACCACTCGTCACAGCAGAAAGCGTATAGAATGGTGTTTCTAAGCGATTAGCGATAATCTGTGCTAACGTAGTCTTGCCCACTCCCGGTGGTCCCCAAAGGATAAACGACGCAATACGCCCCGAGTCAATCATACGTCGGACACAGCCCCTCACCAACGAGTGTTCCTGTCCGATATAATCGTCGAGGCGTGCGTGAGTCGCAATCGTTCTGCCAATGGTTCCATATCTTTTCCTTTCTTTGTTGTTACAAAAGTACTGAATTTATCTCTAATAACAAAGAATGAAACGAGCTTCTTCCGAAATATGAAGCAATAAACTAAAAGGCTTATATAATAGGCACACAGAGGTACGGAGCGGACGGAGGTAACGCACAATGTCACAGAGGTGCCAACAGCACAAAGAGCAAAATGAGATAGAGTGTGGCTTAATTAACACTTTAGAATTGTTTTTCTACTTTTCTTATCCCGATTATTCAATGATATATGAACTGACAATGACAAAGAGAAGTAATATCTTCTTTCACATATATTAGCCCTTAACTACATATCGTTTAGTCTAAATACAGCTTGAATTTTCCTTACAAAAACAAAGGATAAATACTCCTCAAATCATCTAAGGATAGTCATTTTACACATCTTTGCAACTAACAGAATATCAGGTTATTATAAAGTCGTAATATTAAAGGTATTTTATAAGGACTTCAAAAGGGCGTTAGTAAGAGCGCAAAAAGGGCATCTTTGCAAGCCAAAGGGCGTTAATTCGAATGGAATTAACGCCCTTTTTATTTTAAGGTTTGATTTTTTATTTACAATACGGAGGTGGTCAAAGGAAAGAAGTGAATATTATATTAGGCAAAAGAAGCAAATGTAAACGGTGTTGTCTTAACTCCTCTAACTCCATTTAACTCCTTAACTCCACATCAAATCCTCCTAAACTTCTCAAGTTCCTACTTCTTCAGTACAGATCTTGTAGCCTGCGAAGTCCGTAGTAAAGGATGAAGAGGAAACAAGGAACGCTGACCCAATAAGAGGTCTGAAAGACGTTGCATCCTGTACCACACCACACGCAACCCGAGGCATCACAGCACCACCAGCAATCGCCATTGTCAGCAAAGAAGCACCCGACTTAGTGAACTGCCAAGGTCTGCCATTGCAAAGAGCCACAACGCTAGCCACATCAATGAACAACCTAATGCCATCAAGAAGATGCAATAAACAGAGATAACTGGATCTGGAACGACTGCTACAGCCACACTACCCACGAGGGCAATGATAGCACAGATACGCATTGCAGCTGCCTGAGAGAGGTAACGTGGGATGAAGATTACACCACAGATGTAACCCACAATCATACCCACAGAAGGGATAAATCCGTACTTATCACCCTCCAAACCTAATGACTGTGCGTAACCTGTTGCCGTAGCGAGTGAGATAGTCTCTACACCCACATAGAGGAAGAGTGCCAAACAGCCCAACAACAAGTGTGGGAACTGCAAAAATACTTGTCTTTACCCTCAGCGTATGAGTTAGCTGCTGCCTCCTCACCGTCCTCGCTATCGTCCTCACCTGCTGCCTTTACGTCTGGCAGTGGAGCCATCAAAGCGATAACACCCAAGAGCAAGAAAATACCGATAATAATGGTGAATGGCATATAAAGGTCGCTGAGCTGTGTATCGCCAATACCCTTACCAATCACCAAAGTGATGAAGAGGGTTGTCACTGGCCAAGCCAATTTATTACTGATACCCATGCAGGAAATACGACGTACAGCCGAGTCCATAGGGCCGAGAATGGTCACGTAGTGGATTGACAGATGCCTGTAAAACGGCATTGGCAGCACCACTCCACGAAACTCGCAATGAGGAACCATGTCAGAGTTCTGCTTTCGCTGCAAGGATGAAAAGTCCGAAAGCTGCGGCAAGGATGGCGAACGACAAAGCCATCGTGCGCGCTGTAACCGAGTGCCTTAATACAATGGGTTGCAGGAATACCGAACAGAGGAACGGAATAAAAGTCGCTGCAAGCAACAGACTTGAGCCGCACCAGAGATAATGCGTGACTTCTCTAATACTAGCATCAAGTAAGAGTTGATACCAAGGCAAAGCCAATAGAGAAGAAGAATAAGCCAATAATGGCTAAAGGAAATAGATAGTTATGTTTCATAATAAAGATATGTTTTTATTTACTACTTCATAATAAGCATTTAAGCGTTCTCTCTCCCTTTTCGGAGTTATCGCTTGTCTACGTGCTAAAGCCTCCGCACCAATAGTGTTTACCATCCGCACGCCATGTCTAAGCCTCCACACAGCCATTGACAACGGAAGAGGGGTGCATTATTATAGTGTGAACTTACTTTATCACTCAATATTCGTATTTTGGTTTACCAGTGGGATTCCCTTTTAAATCCCAATCGGTCATTAGACACAAAATGTTTAGACACTTATAACCGATTTGGATTGAATTGTAAAGACGCACGAACGTACATCCGTGCGTCCCTACCCTACTATCAAGTCTTTCTCACTTGAAACAGTAGTACTTAGTTTGACTATAACTTTACCACCCTGAATATAAAAGTCCTTTGGCAGGAGAGCTCAGGGGAGTCTACGACCAGAGAGGTCGTAGACTTGTGTAGTTGTTGTCGATGGATTTATTACGGCAGAATTCCGTTTGCGGTATCATCTGCCAGCTTTCTGAGGATGAAACGCACGGTGTTGGTGTGTTTCTTGCCCTGCTGAACCTTATACTCATTCAATGGGCCAGGACCACATGAGCCGTTACCCACACCCTGCTGGATAGCATCAAAGTGAGCTACGGTGCGATTGCTTGCTGGCAACTCCCATTCGTGGCGTGAATCGCGTAACTCTCTTTCTGTCCAAGGCGTCAGAGAGAAGGCTACATCGCCCGCTGTCTCAACCTTCACACCATTGCCCTCGTTGTTAGTGAGGGTGAACCAACGAAGACCAAGGCGGTTGCCGTTGCTCTGTGGGTGTGCGAATGGCTCGTACATATCCTTTACAGAGGTCTCATAGATACCAAAGTCGGCATCGAGACGGTCAACATAGTTTGCCAACGGTCCACGTGCATAGTAGCGTACCTTTGACAATTCGCTTGGGAAGCCCAACGCGAAGCCTAAACGTCTTGCACCATTGCCCTGCGCCTCATACGAACTGGTGAGGTCGATGGTTCCGTTAGCATGGATAGTGTACTTATAAGTAGCTTTGCAGTAGTTGCCGTTCTGGTTAACGTTCACTGTTGCTGTCTTACCATCGCCAGAGAGCTGGAAGGTTGCAGTCTGTGAAGTTACGCCATTGTCGGTTGGACCATTGTTATAAGCCTCCATCGGACCATCATTCTCAATCCAACGATAACGCTCGAAACGTGGACCTTCATTTGTGACAAAGAGGTTCTTACCATCGTATGACCACTCAGTGATATTACCCTGCTTGTCGAATGTCACCTTCTGCTTGCCGTTTGCATAAGTGTAACCACCGTCTGCATTATGGGTTGCGTGGAGTGCATCCGCCTTAGTATTATCAACCTCAACAAAGGTTTGTTGCGCCAGCTGCTAACTCATGCTTCTGGAACTGAGCAACAGGATAATCACGGTCACACCAAAGTGTTGCATCCTTTGTATAAAGACCGATGTTGAGGAAGATTTCCTTACCTGCATAGGCAGCATGTTATAATTCAAATCAACAGTCTGTGTAGCACCTGCAGCACAATTCAACTTCTTGAAGGTACCGTCCTGTACTGGCTTACCATCAACAAGGAGTGTCCACTTAAGATAGAACTGGTCGAGGTTGCGGTCAAGATACTTATTAGTCAACTTCACCTGACGGCTTGTTGTATTCAAATCGAAGGCTACCCACTGGTAAACACACACCACCTCGTCTAACTCAGCACTCCATGCACGGTCAGCATTCACCAAACCATTGTTTACGAAGTTATACTGGTGAGGACCCGGACGGTCGAAACCAGTGATGTAAAGCAGGAAGCCCATTCTGTGTCAACTGATTGTTGCGAATAGCATCGTATGAGTAGATACTCTGGTCAACAAAGTCCCAGATACAGCCACCAACACCCATCTGAGGCCTTCCACTAGCCTCCCAATACTCGCGCAAGTTACCCACAGCATTACCCATAGCGTGTGCATACTCGCACATGAGTAAGGCTTATTGGTGTTTGGATGGTTCACATCAGAAATAACAGGACCCGTTGTTCCGCTACGCCAGTCGTGCATTGCAGGGTACATGACAGGTGAATATCAGTGCCCTCAGCCTTGATCACGGGTTGAACCCTCATAGTGGACATAGCGGTTGTCGAGTTCTTTCCAGCGTTGTAAGCCGCCATGATATTCAGACCAGAGCCACTCTCGTTACCCAAACTCCAGAAGACAACACTTGGGTGGTTGCGGTCGCGGAGGGTATACGTACGTTACGGTCAACGATAGCACCAGTCCAATCTCTGTTATTGATAATTGTCTTTACGCCATCCCAGTTCTTGTGAGGCTCCATATCAGCCTCATCAACAACGAAGAGACCATAGTGGTCGAACATTGCCATCATCTTCGCCAGCGTGGATAGTGGCTGGTACGGATGGTATTCATGTTAGACTTTCTTCATCAATGTGATATCCTTTAACATGAGATCGAGTACCGAAGGTGCGACCATGCAATGGGTCAGTGTCCGTGTGTTAGTACCCTTGAGGGTAAGTACGACGACCGTTCACCTCAAGATAACCCTTGCTAGGATCGATCTTTCTAAAGCCATACTTTGTAGAGAAAGCCTCCTCTTCCTTGCCGTCTTGCGACTGGGTGAAAGTGAAGGTGTAGAGGGTTGGGGTCTCAGCTGACCAGAGTTTTACGCCAGAGAGCGTTCCAGAAGTCAACAGTCTGTGTCTTCAGCTGTCGCCAGCAGCAAAGACAAAGTCAGACTTCATCTTCTTTAATTCCTTACCAGATGGGTCGAAGAGCGCTAACAGTAACGGTCTTCTGTGCTGCTGTCTTATCACGATTGCAGACGGTAAGTTCTACGGATGTAGCTGCGCTACCCGTAGCAACAGTGGTAACACCCGTGTAACAGTAGACTTGATATAATGGTCTGCCAAGTAAGTCTTGGTGTAGCCACGAGGTAAACATCACGATGAATACCACTCATGTGCCACATATCCCTGCCCCTCAAGATAAGAGCCATCGGTCCAACAGAATCACCTGTACGGCAACATTGTTCTTACCAGTGCGAACGTATTTGGTAATATCAAACTCGCTGACATTGTTTGTCTCCTTCGGTATAACCAATCTCATTGCCATTTACATAAACGTAAGCAGCAGAATAGATACCATCAAAGTGGAGGAAGACACGCTTGTTCTCCCAGCCCCTCAGGCAAGTTGAAATCGCGACGATAAGAACCCACTGAGTTCTTCAAACCTGCCTTCATACTTGAATGTATGGCTGACGATCCTCAAATGGATAGTCTACATTCACGTACATTGGCTCACCATAGCCATTCATCTCCAAACAAGAAGGAACATTGATTTCGTTCCACGCAGAGCCCTCAGTGCTAACGCCATCGCCCCCAAAAGTCATCACTTACCAAGCAAGACAGGCTTAGGGACCCTCGCTCCAACGTAACTTCCATGTACCATTGAGGCTAAGGTAGTTTGCACCCGTTGGTTCCAACCAAGGCTTGTCATAACGCTGACCGTCTGCCTTCATTGCCTTAGTTGAAGGGTAAGGCATATAGGTTGCGTGTGCACGCTCCTTGTTGCGCTCATAAATCTTAGCATTCTCCCAGTCGCCTCCTCAGGAATAACAACCGCAGGCACTTCCTTAAACTGGAGTGTAGCAGCAGAGGCTTCCTGTTCTCATAACCACAGTAATATCCGTTGACAGAAGAGATAGAACCCGTTGTTATGTAATAGGTCTGACCGTTCTTTGCTGATACCGCACTGAGGACGATAACCATTGCCATTCTTTGTGATATAGACCTGCTGATTAGGATTGGTGATGGTCTGACGCCACAAACAAGGCCATCCCCAAGTTTTATTTGGGTCGTTGAGTGCCATGTCAAGGGCTTCCTCACCATCAGCATTCACAAACTGATAGCAGTCAGACTTACCAGCAACAGCAACGAGTTTCCACTTCTGTGAGTCGTTGCCTCAGTGTAAGTCTGGAACGCAAGTCCCGTGTCCCTTAACCAAGAATACCTGTAAGGTGTGAGCACACTATTGTTATCATACCCCAAAGAGATAAGATAGGTCTTACCGTGTTCAGGCTTCGCACCCCATGTGCCAGCCCTTAGCACGGTTGGTGCTAAGGTCAGTAAGAATACGAGAAGACCAATGTTTCTGATTGTTTTCATATAATTGAAAGATAAATATGATGCTGAGTTGAACCCACACCTCAACCAAAGCCGAAGTGTGGGTTAAATATATAACGTAATTAATTGATTACTTTTTTAGTACTTGTTGCACCGTTGCTATACTTCATCTGCTTGATACGTACACCACGCTTCTGTGATGAGCTTGCCTTTGTACCGTCAAGGCTGTAGTAGTCTACTGAAACAACCTTTCCGTCCTGACTGCTCTGAACAGTTGAGATAGCGTTTGCGGTGTTAGGAACAAGAAGATATGCACCGCCCTTCACGGTTGGGAAGCTGATTTCGTCATCGCTGATGCGTGTCGCAGCCACGGCATTGCCGTCGGTAGTTGTCACCTTATAGTCCTTTGCAACACCTGCATACTTCACAACACAAGTGGTACCCATGTTTGAAACAATCTGCACCTTTGTTGCCTTTGTAGCATCCCAATCGATGTCAACAGTGAAGATTGCCCACTGCCTTCAAGCCCTTCACTGAGCCTTTCTGCCAGAACATTGTTGGCAAGGCAGGGAGGATAACGAGCTTATCATTATGACTCTGGAGCAACATCTCAGCTACACCCGCTGTATAACCGAAGTTACCATCAATCTGATAAGGTGCATGAGCATCCCAAAGGTTCTCATAGATACCACCCGCAGCCTCGTTTGTTCCAGTCTCCCAAGTCTGCTGCAAAGCTCGCTTGATAAGGTTGTGACAGTGCTGACCTTCGTAAGCACGGGCATTAAGATTAATCTTATGACCGAGCGACCAACCTGTTCCGTGACCATCGCCACGAGCAATCAGGGAAGCACGAGCAGCCTCAAAGACTGTGTTATCAACGTCTTCGCTGATCTGTGTGCAAGGATAAAGACCCATGAGATGTGAGATGTGGCGGTGTGCCTTATACTCGTTTACACCAATCTTGCTTGGATTATTAAACTGTGAAGAGTACTTCCACTCACGGAGATAAGTCTTGCCATCGGCTGGATTAACCTCTGTATGACAACCGTTATCGAGCTTTTCAAAATACTTTGCAAGCTCATCGCGGAATGTCTTTGACACTACGTCATTACCGAGGATATCGATTGCCTTGCGGGTATTGTTAAACAAGTCCCAAACCAACTGCTGGCTGTGTGCGGTAGCATTCTCTGTTGGTCCGTGCTCTGGTGACCACTCATTAGGACACTCATAGGTGCCATCAGCAGCCTTCACGAGCTTCTTAAACCAATAGTCAACAGCCGACTTCATTGCAGGGAACGCCTTTGTGCGAAGGAAGTCCTTATCCATTGTGTAGGTATAGTGCTGCCAGAGGTGCTGGCAATACCACGCATTAGCAACGGTATAGGTATTGGCAAAGGTAGTACCAGAGCCATAGATGTTATTCTCTGTTGGCAAAGTCCAACCTGTATTCACGTGACCCATGTCCTGTGCAAAGCGACGCCATGTAGGCTTCACACACGCCTCACGATAGATATAGTCGAGGAATGGGCGGTGAAGTTCAGAGAGGTTGGTTGGCTCAGCAGGCCAGTAATTCATCTGAACATTGATGTTTGCATGGATATCAGCGTGCCATGCTGGGGTGTTATTGTCGTTCCAAATACCCTGCAAGTTAGCTGGGAGCGATACGCCACGGCTTGAACTGATAAGGAGGTAACGACCATAATTAAAGTAGAGTTCCTCTAAGAAGAGGTTGTCATGCTGGTTGTTACGATAGTTGCTGATGAGCTGTGGGGTTGGAATATTATTCTTAATGTCACCGAGGGTCAGCTGACAACGCTCGAAGAGTGACTTATAATCGGTTTTATGTGCTGCAAACAAAGCATCGTAACCCTTTGTCTGTGCGCCATTAACAGTCGCTGTTGCACGAGCTGGAAGGCGGTTAGCTCCAGACACATACTCTGGTGCTTCTGGGTCGAAGTCGGTCAAACCACGAAGGTAAACAGTCATGCTGTTAGCCCCATTCACCTCAATAATGCCCTTTGCGTTCTTAGTGATTGTACCGCCATCGGTCACGATGCGGGCTGCACAATAATAGCTCTCTGGTGTTGTTGCACCATAATCATTCTGGCGACCTACCTGACCATCAAAGGTTATCGTTGCCTGATTGTTATTATCAACAGTATAACTTACGTTACGTCCGTTCTGATTCTTCAGTGTAAGTGTTGTATTGATTTTACCATTCTGTGAGGCTGTGTAACGAACTACCACACAGCTATCAGGGTTGCTTGCGAAAGTAAGTACGATCGTACTCTACGCCATCCATCGTATATTTCACACCTGCTACGGCATCGTTGATATCGAGGTAACGAACATAGTCTGTCACCGTTGTCATACCACGACTACGAATATAAAAGATTACCAAAGTTAAGGTAATAGCCATAAGCAGAGTGCTATGTCAGACCACCGAGCTTACCGCTCCAGAGGGTCTTATCGTTAAAACTGTACGTCGTCAATGGCAACATCGCCCATCAAAGTGGCACCAAACTGACCGTTACCGATTGGCAGACAAGAGGTCATCCAGTTCGTTGCGGGCTTTGTGTACCAAAGCGTATATTTGTTGGCTGGGTTGAATGTAGCAATACCTGTTACTGGTACCAACTCTTCTGCTGGCACAAAGCGAACCACATTACCACCATCGCCTAAATCCCAGAAGCTGATATATTTGCCATCACCAGCACCTTGGTACATATTAAAGAAGTTACGTCCATAGGTAGACTTACCAATCTCGAAGCCACCCAATGAGTTCTTTGACTCAACCATCGTAAAGAGCGTATCCTTCACGTTGCGAGTCTGTGTAGCGTTGACGTATGAATCGCTGATATAAAGAATCTTTCCACTCTTGCTTACGAAAAGAGTATTTGCCATCGGTCTCTGACACACGCCACAGCATATCGTCAGGGTTTCCAGTATGCAATGAGGCTGTCTGGCAGGTAGCCTTCTCGCCCTTAGCACTCAGAAGCCAGTTACCAGTCTGGAACTGAATGTAATAATAAACAGGGTTTGCAGCTGTTGAAGTCGTAGGGAGATAATATGGGAATACCATCTCATCCTTGCTGACAAAGGTCAAGACATTGTTGATGTCGCCCTTATCCCATAGTCCTATTTCCTGTCCAGCCCTAATCTCTCCCACTTGGTTCATCGCGTGACTGTTAGTAGAGTCTGGTGCCAACTCGAACGAAGCCGTACCAAAGCTGTTGTTCATGCTCTGGAAAATATGGAATGAGGTAATATCTGTTGCATTCGTAGCCGACATGAAGCGTGAGCTATAAGGATTTGTGCCATTGACATAAAGGGTACGACCGCTCTTGCTTATCAACTTATATTTCTTATTGGTAGCGAAACCTTCATCAGCAACTACCTTCCACAACTGTTTGTCACTACTCATGACTTGTGGAACAGCAGTACGGCAATTTACATTGTTGCCCTTTTCTTCTAACACATTATTAGAACGAAGATACTTAACGTAATACCAATGCTCATTGCCATTGGTACTGATGCGAGGGTAACCTTGTGCAAAAACTTGTCCGACACTTACGACAGACAAGAGGAAAGCAGCACAAATACTCTTACAGATATTCATAGGAGTAAAGGAAAAGATATTGAGATAGTTTAAATTATAGAGATTTCTATTATAAGACAAAAAGGGATTGTATCAAAATTGTGTCAGTGGCAAGTTGTAGAAAAACACGTGTCGTGTATCTATCCTTAGCCTGCTGGCGAGCGCACGCACTTGTGCGCCCTTGCTTTTGATACAACCCCTTAAATTATTTATTGCGAATTACTTCACAACAACCTTCTTACCATTTACGATATACAAGCCCTTAGCAAGACCATTGAGGCTCTTAGCTACCATGCGACCATCGAGGGTGTAAACATAACCGTCAGCCTGCTTCTCCTGTACCTTAACGTTAGAGATACCAGTAGCTGCGTCCATAGCTGCGATCTGCTCACTGGTCAATACATCAGTGATAGGAATGAACTTGAGAGCGTTGTTAGGGTCGTTAACCTCCCACTTACCCATGAAGTGGTGCCATCCTACGTTACCCCATGCGTTAAGGAACTCTCTTTGTGTTCTGTCGCTACTTACACCGATAGAGTAAACCTCGCTACCCTTATTGCTATCGAAGATGTAAAGAGTCTGTGGCTCAGTAGTAGCCATGAAAGCACCTGTCATCTTACCACCACCGCTCTTACCGTTGCGTACCCACTCGTCAGCATCGTTCTTCTTATACATATCGTTACCACCAGGCATCTCTGCTGCTAAATCAGTGTACTTGATGTACTGACCAGCCTCGTTTACAAGAACAATCTGATTGGTAGCAGCATCGAAGCTTGTTACGTGCCATACCTTATTACGGAAGTTTACGTCGTTCTCTACGAGAGAGTCAGCGATCAATGTATCGTTATCTACAGAGAGAATCAACTTGTTACCAGTAAGACCATTCAAACCAGTAGGACCAAATGTTGGGTTGTTTGCTGCTACTCTATTGAACTGGATGAAGTAACGAGATTCGTTGTTGTTCTTGTCGAAGATAGTGAAATCATAGTTCCAGTGTGGAATATCTACCTCAGAAGCCTCGATAAAGTAAACCTTTGAACCATTATCGCCATCAGACCAAGGACCATATTCTTTTCCTAATCGCTGACCACCATAGATGTTTACGTAAGAGTTTGCTGCCTCTTCAGCAACCATCTTGATAGCACCATAGGCTGCTGATGGATCGTCATCATGAGCTACAATAGTGTAATCCTTGAAGTTCTCACCTGGATTTGTACCAGCTGCAAGACGCTTACCCTCTGTGGTGAACATTGTCCAAGTCTCGCCTTCTACTGAAAGAGTGAATGACCAAACATCGTTCTCACCCTTTGTACAAGTCCAAGCCTGCTTTTCAACATCACCCTGAGAAGCTACCTTAGCTGTCAACTTCTCGCCATCACCATTGGCTGTGATGTAACCCACCTTGTTGGTACCAACAGCGATGTAGTACTTCTTTCCACTCTCAGGAGCTGAAACCCACTGAGCGAAAGTTGTCATTGCGACCATACACAATGAAAGTAGAGTAAAGATTTTCTTCATAATCTGTAATAAATAATTGGTTTTTTTGTTTTTATTTTTTTAAATAGTTGTTTATTGTCTACCGTTAGGTTTTTATTTTTTTAGGTCCTATTAATAAGGAGTCGTTTACTTCATAAAGTCGACAGCAAATATAAACATATTCTTTCGAATATTCATTGTTGCAAAATACAATATTTAATATTTTTTTAACAATTGGGTGACAAGTTGACGAGTGAACGAGTGAACGAGTTGACAAGTTGCTTGTAAAGAAGACAGAGTAACAGAAAGACAAAGAAACAAGTTGCTCATAAAAAGACAGAGTAACAGAAAGACAAAGAAACAAATTGCTTGTAAAGAAGACAGAATAACAGGAGGACAAAGAAACAAATTGCTTGTAAAGAAGACAGAATAACAGGAGGACAAAGAAACAAGTTGCACGTAAAAAAGACAGAGTAACAGAAGAACAATAAACACAAATAATAAAAGAGCGGTCATTATGTATATTCTGACTTACGAACTTTTCCTTTTGTGTGCATAATGTACATGATGACTGATATGCATTATGTGTGGTTCTTCCGAAATATGGAGTGATAAACTAAAAGTCTTATATAATAGGCACACGGAGTAACGGAGCGACGGAGGTAATGCTATGTCACGGAGGTGCCGACGGCACAAAGAGCGACAGAGGTATAGCGTACAGATTCTTGATGACTATTTTGAGGTAAACGCTTTGTATATAAATTGCTAACAGAATTGGCAAACAAGCTCCGTCGCTCTATGCACCGACGGTGCCTCCGTTACTTCCATTGCTTTGTTTTAATAATCCTCCGTCCTCTCCGTGCCTCCGTGTGACATTGCTGCAAACTCTAAAAACAAGTGGAAAACCTTATCACTCCAAAATCCTGAAGACCCTTATGTGTATTCGGTCTTATGCTCGTTCCGTCTTATGCGTACACGCTGTATTGTAAATATAATTCAAACATTAAAAAACAAAAGGGCATAAATAGCATTCAAATAAACGCCTAATAGGCTTGCAAAAGATGCCCTTTAAGCATCTAACTAACGCCCTTTTCGAGACCCTTACTAAGCACCTTTTGAAATGCCCCTCTATAATGTCTTGATAGCTAATAACTTACAAAAGCATCAAAAATCACTTAATTTTTAGCCTTTTTACCAATATTCATCCTCATTTTTTTGTAAGGATATTTCAAAAGTCCTCACCTCCCAAACTCCTATCAGCCTCACCATCTCTCAGCCTCACACCCCCTCTCCTTCAGAGAGGGGAGTGCTGAAACAATTTGCTACAAAGAATGACTAAAAAGATTTCCCTAACCAGTAGGGGTATCACGCTAATCACTCCCTTCCCTATGGGGAGGGGCTAGAGGGGTGGGGACAGCTGGGGTGAGGCTCTCCACTCTCCTCCCTTTCAACTCCCATAGCTTTTGCCATTCACAGCGCGGCGATGGTTAGCAATGCTATCATATTCCAAAGGGACAACCTCGTTGCCCTAGCTTATCTATGAAGCCCCACTTACCTCCAACAGTATATTCATGCTCTGGGTCATCAGCTGGTCGCACTTCCTTACTTCCCACTGCCACAGCTGCCAAACCGTCATGATATGGGAAGATTGCATCATACTTCGGACTGACAACAACCTTGCCTTGCATATTCGCAATGCCCATCTTCTGTCCGCTCTCATCTAAGATTCTGAAAAGCCCATCAACAGGACGGTCATTACCATTATCCGCCATGTAGACCCTAAACAGCTCCTCACCTTTATTATTGATAGCAACACAACCCACATTCGACTTAAATACAAAGCCAACAGTACGGATTGTATCAGTATAACAGAGTGGGTAACGCTTATAAGGCACTACCGTCTCGCCCTTTTGGTTAACGTAACTATACTCCTCATACTTTTGAGTCGTATCGACTTGTAAGACTAAATATGAATCTTTATCATCGGTAAATGACAAACAGGGTACTGTCAAACAGCAAGCTAAAATGGGAATAATAAACCTTAATTTCTTCATCGTAAGATAATAGTTAGTTAGGATTAGTCATTTTTTTCTTTTCAAAAAGTAATAAAATAACAAATAACAAGCAAATATGCTACAAATCTTTTTAATTTACTATAACATATCGTTGAATGGTTACACAAGTTAACGAGGGGACAAGTGGACAAGTGACTGGTTGACGAAGAAACCAAATTTCATCAATTCTTTCCAATCACAAACATTGGAAAGAATCTTGTCAAAGAGAACTTCCTCCAATCCCTTGAAGATGTATATACAGAGATTTCCTTTGGGTTTAGTAAACAAAGTTAAAACCCTTTGTTTCAACAAATTATCGCACCCCATAAAAACTAACTTCAAAAACTTGGAATTAACCTTTTAATTTTATATTTTTGCAGTATTAAAAGCATCGCTCTGCTTTCTTGCAGAGTTTTAGCCACTTCCGAGTGGCTTTTTTATTTAATCTACATACTATGCCAAAGAGAGTAACATTTTATTTCGATGGTTTCAATTTCTATTTTGCATTGAAACGCAAAAAGAAGATTTCCCCTGAATGGAAAGATTTTTATTGGTTAGATTTAGTGCTTTTCTGCGAGAGCTTTCTTGGTCGACCAAATTCTTGAAAAAGTGATTTACTTACAGCCTCTCACTAGCCCACAGAAGAACAGTCGTCAAAGTGCCTTCCTCAATGCAAACCGTATTCTACACCCAGATAAGTTTGAGGTTATTAGGGGTAAATACATGTCTAAGCAGATTGAATGTCCCTATTGTAAATATTCGATATCGAAACCTGAAGAAAAAAGGACCGATGTAAACATCTCAGTCCGTATGATGGCTGATTGTGTTCAAGATAAAACAGATGTTATTGTACTGATAAGTGCGGACACCGACCTTATCCCTCCATTAAATTTTATACACAAATTATCCTAATAAGAAGGTCAAGTCTTTTCCCACCAGGCAGTCATGCTCATGACTTACGTAACCATCTCAACGCTTTCCGCAGTAAGTGGGTGTTCCTTGAAAATAACGAACGCCGCTTTCGCAATGCAGTCATGCCTCCAACCATAACTATTGGCGACCAATCTATTTCAATACCAGAAAAAAATGGAAATAGTTAGAAGGTATAAAATAGAATCATCCCAAATCGGTCATTGAGACCACAAAACAAAAAGACAGAGTAACGTTCGTTTGTGCTACTCTGTCTTTTTTCTATAGGGGTATCTCGCATTTCACGCCCCTCCCTTTGGGGAGGGGACAGGGAAGGGCCAGTTGGCTGATGCTTGGGCTACTCTGCTTACCACTACCACCTTCTTACCACCAACAACGTAAACGCCGTTAGGTATAGCCGTTGAGGGGCTGTCTCAGCGTCAACCTTGCTGCGAACGAGGGACACCATAGATGCTATGACATCTACCTTGCCACCGTTAGCCTGAGCCGAGGAAGGTCTTGATACCTGTTGGAACAACGCCTGGATCGACCTCAGAACCATCTGAACCTGAGCCTTAGTAACTGATATTGTTCTGTGCATCCTCCATCACCTTCTTAGGAATAGTGAAGGTCTTGGTGTTAGCAAAGTAGATAAGATTGTCACTACTGTCGTAAATCTTAGAAACCTACAACGTGGCTGTTCTTAGCCTCCATGGTATAGGGTGCGCTTACCATTAGCATCGCTCTGAGACTTAATGATAGCATAACCCTGACCGAGGCTGTCTCTCTTGAACTGATCCCATGAACCGAAGTCGCCCATAGTACCAACACGTACAGCACCATTGAAGTCCTCACGCATTGTGCCAAGAGCAGCACCAGGATAGATAGCTGGGGTAGGACGGATATGATCGTCGATGAGATCAGTATGTTTGCAGGGCCCTTAGGGAACTGCTGCACTGAACCTCTTAGCCTCCATCCACTGTACTGTGGTGTACATGGTTGTACTGCTGTAATCACCGATAACATAGAACCGTTCACATTATAGAAGTGGCCCCATGCCTCGAAGAGAGCTTGAGAGGTCCTGCTGAGCTGCAAAAAGAACAAGCCTTAGCAAAGAGCAAGTAGTCCTTCTGACCCTGACAGTTGGCTGTTCCCTGACCCTCAAGGCGGTTCTTACGGAGATAATCAAGACACTTGTTCCAGAACTGATCGTCAAGACCAGTCGAATGGAACATCATATAGAGCTTGTAATACATCTAGGTTGTACCCCCATGTACCATATTCAAAACCACTTCTTCTTGTTAGCAAAGCGGTCAGCGTAAATGTAGCAGCACTCTCATAAACACCTCTATACTCCTTACCATCCACGTCAGTATAATTACAATGCTCTGAACGGCTGGTTGCGACCAAGAAGTGACACCATGTTGAGTTGCATATTCACTCGAGATCTCAGTCATACCTGCTGTATTGAACGAGCTGCTGGTGGTTATGACCGAACTCGTGAGCAGGACCCCAGAGTGTACCATTACCCCACTTCATCTTGTCGTAGTTGAGTACGTCGCCCAAAAGTGTTGTAGTTATAATAAGTCACCACCAGTTGTAGCATACATATAACCATGGTCAACGGCAGTAGCATTGAGAACGTTGTTGCACTTATCCTATGCTTCGCAAGGCACGAGCCCATGAGGTCGTCCTCACGCTGTACGATGCTGTTCCAGATTTCAACAAGTTCCTTCATGTTATTAGAGGTATACTAGCAGCAAGCATCACTTGGCATGTTCATAACAACCAGTTCTTCATGTTGAAAGCCTTAGCCCAAAACAAGACCGTCAGACTGCATCTTCTGCCAATCCTCATTGGTCGTGACCCTTTGTGAGGTCGAAGTAACCATTCACCTTACCACCCTCAATGTGGATGTTCCCATATCCTTATAATCTCTGAGGGTACCCACCGTTGTTGTAGGGGTTACGACCGATATAGTTTTACGAAAGACGTTGTTCTCACCCTGATTGAGGATGATGTTCAAACCCTTCTTTCAAAGTCATAGTACTTACCCGCACTACGTGTACCTAATGGCGTACCAACTCAATCTGTACCAGTTGCATTCTGTGGGATGTCATCACCGAGGATATGAAGAGGTCTTCGCCATCGCGAGCAGTGATACCAGTTGGGTTTGTCATGCTACCTGAATCGTAGCCGATACCCATTGAGATGCGCCCAAGCATTATAGTTATTCTCGCTATAAAGGCTTGCAGGCGGCGATAGGAACTCTTTCTCGGTTGCGACCACTTGTATAGCTTGTCCAGCTCTGGTTCTTAATCTTCAATACAACATCCTGCAAACCCTGTGAGCTTATCGTCATTCATCTTGCCTTCAATGCTACATCAGACATATTCTTCACATCAGCAGTAGCCTCCAGTAGCTGTGCTGTTAGTGAAATGCTTTGCAACAGCTGTCGCATACTTGTCTACATTCTTAGTCAAGTCAATGCGTGCCTTGTAAGAGCTGCTGCTCTCTGAGCTTTTGCCTGATCGATAGTAGCCTCCTTAAAGATCACTTATTAGCATCGTTGTTGTTGTCCAACCTACTGGGTGATAGCCTGACTCTCAGCACAGTGAATACCGACGTTGTAAGCATCAAAGCATCTCAAAAGCCAGCAGCAGCAGCGGCAGCGGGCGCGGAGGCAGGCGGGCGGTGAGGCGTGGTGGCGGCGTGGCGGGCGGGCGGCAGGCAGGCTGAGCGGTAGCAGTGAGGCAGAGGCAAAGCGAAGCAGCGAAGCGGCGTGGCGTATGTGTGTGTGTGTGTGTGTGTGTGTGTGTGTGTGTGTGTGTATGTGTGTGTGTGTGTGTGTGTGTGTATATGTGTGTGTAATGTGTGTATTATGTATGTATGTATG
>BNJS01001276.1_pt1 | contig 40991 bp, 39 predicted proteins | sample 8540461 | NCBI WGS metagenome assembly BNJS01 (sample SAMD00202454, study PRJDB9452) | human saliva metagenome | isolation source: human saliva | place: Japan
CAATAAGCACTAGAAAAACTATCTAAAAACTAATCTTCTCAGTTTTAGAGGCTTTAAAATCCCTCTTTTCTGAGCCTCTTTCACTAATGCCTGATGTCTTTTGTAGAAAAGGCAGACTTATCATAGAAGAAACGGACATGCCCTGCGTCCCCATCAGTATACTTTACTCCAAGGAAGAATTGGCTTATTCTCTGCTAACTTTTCTACTAATCCATCCTCGGCAATTCCTCCATTCGGCAAGCAAGTGCTGATCGGCAGTTCAGAAGGCGATACAAAGATTGATTCTGGTCATAGGCATTTTGTAAAGTAAAAAGAAAACTACTCCTTCGATTTTCTGTGATATCAGAGTAGTTTTCCAGATTCAGTTTAGTCTTGTCAATTTTCAGAGGTTTCATGATTTTCTTCTTTCTCTTCCTCAACAGGCATATCGAAGAGTCCTCATTCAGATTTTTCTGATCTTTTTCCTCCTTATATTTAAGATTCTCAGACTTCTCTTCTCGAGGGACGATATACAACATCGATCTTTTTGATCTACTATCTTGTAAAGAGGTGTCTCTGGCTCATCAAGAGAAATATCATTTGGAATGAAGAGTCTTGAGCGATCCATCAGAGAAAATCTAATTCTGACTGCACCCTTCAATGATTGAAATACCTCTTCAAGCTTTTTCATTGCGTCATTACTACTTGTCCTTTTCTTGCTCTCGCAGTTTGAGATCTTCGAGAGAAAGAAGTTTTACCATTCTTGTCTGAATAGATGAGAATAAACGGTTCATCAGTATGCAAGAACATATTGGCTATCTTGATCTCATTCTTGAAGCTCGATAGCCTTGACTCCACTGCTACAGTTTTCCCCACTCAGGACGGATTTCATCAGATTATGAGGCAGCATTCGTCCTTGCTGAGACAAACTCCTACATTTCTCTCAGTCCGAAACTGGCAACACTTTCAGAATCTCCTTTTCAAGTCCATAATCGTTGTTGGGAATTTTTGAAACTCAAAACAAGTTCTTTTTGATCTTTTTGATACTGTTTTGATTGGTGAGGAAATACAAGGTAGTCATAATGGAAATGCAAAGTTTTTGCGAAGACAATCACCTTTAAGTCAAAAAGTGCTGCTTGATATCGAGAGATTGCTTTGCCATAGTAAACTGACCAAAGTCTCGAGTCTCTGCACCACTAGCCTCCTGATCGGTAGATGACCACAAGCTGATCTTGATTGTGAGTATAGATAAGATCAAGCGTTTCATCTGGAATATTTTGAATTCTTGTCTGATAAAAAGTACTCTGAGGAAAAAGTCATTTCCAATCCAGCAAATCACATCTCTTGAGCCTATCTGCAGCCTTTTTGGAATTCTTAGAGACTTCCACTGATATTATACACTGAAAGATCGTTTGAAAGTTCAGTTCTTCTCTCATCTCCGTGTCTTCATATAGTCAAATTCTTCGAGCTACACTGATCAAGTTTCTCTCTGGATCTGAGATGATCGCTCTCCAAATATTCAATAACTCTGATCTTTTCATCGATTTCATCTGAGATTTTTGGATTTCAAGACCAACGAGTGATTGTAACTCATCAAAGGATATATTCAGCTTGTTTTCTGAGAAAACCAAACTTATCCATAAGGTTTTGACAGGCATCATTTTGGATTCTGAATGTTTGATCGTATCAGTACTCATCGATGATGTCGATCGCTTTTTGAGACCTTCGGAATATAAGTCTGTCTTTTGCCTTATTGAGCTGAAAAACTGATCTACGGTATACAACTTCCTTCTAGAAAGTTACGAACTCCATCAAAAGATCCTTGATGATAGCAATCTTGGCTGAGTTCCTCCTCTATAAGAGAGACATTGATTGAGGTTAAAGTTGGTTTGCAAATCTGTAAACTTATAAATCTGCATAAGAATAGCCTCAGGATCTACCCTTTTCAAATGAATTGCAATTCTGATTCTATCTCTATTGGATTCATCACGGATATCGTTAATTCCTTCGATGTCCACTGAGGTTCTCCAATCTTGGAAACAAAGGCTAGATTTATTGACCAAATAGGAATTTCATCAACAACAATGACATGTGCTCCTTCATAGATTTCTTCATGCGTCTTTCACGGACGATGATTCCTCACTTTCCTTTTTGTAGACTTCAAGGATATTATTGCTATCAAAGATCATTCCTCCTGTTGGGAAATCTGGACCTTTGATAATTTGCATAATCTCTTCAATAGAAACTGAGTAAGGCTTTTTCATCTCAGCTCCTGATTCATCATAAGCGATAATATCAGATTTTCCTTCTTTTTGAGCCAAAAAGAAGTGAGGCATCAAGGACTTCATTAAGGTTGTGGAGGAGCCATATTGGTTTGCCATACCTACCGCAATTCCCATCGTACCATTACAGAGGTGATGGAAATTTTGTCGCAAGCATTACTGGTCTCCTTGAGAGATCCATCAAGTTATCTCCAGTCGATAGTATCTTGTTCGAGATCTGCAAGCATTTCTTCGACAATCTTGGTCAATCTCGCCTCGGTATACCTCATCGCAGCAGCTCCATCACCATCGATCAGATCAAAGTTTTCCCTGCCCATCAATCAATGGATATCTCATTGACCATGGTTGAGCAAGTCTTACCATTGCCTCATAGATAGAAGAATCTCCATGGATGGTATTTACCATTACATCTCCGACAGTTCTCGCAGACTTTTTATGCTTTTGGTTGTAGAAATTATTATTTTCATACATTCCATAAAGAATTCTTCTCAAAACTGGCTTGAATCCATCTCTGTATCTGGCAAAGCACGAGCTACGATCACAGACATCGCATAATCGATATAGACTGAATAATTTTTCCAATAGGATGATGATTGATCTCCCAACTGTAAAAGCTCTTCCTGATTGCCGTCATATAAGAAAAGATAAAAAAGATAAAGTCAGTTGCAGTTTTATTCAAATTGAGTTATTTCTTCAATATTTTAGAAATCCAGTTCTGATTGCAAGGAGAATCATTTCTTCTTTTTTCATATATTGACTTTTAAAAACATTATATATAATATATTTATCTATTTTCTAGATGAAGTTTTCAGCTTATAACCAAAGAATCTCTCCTCATAAAAAACACACAGAAACTTGATTTAAGGAACAAAATCTCTATTATTTATATATTAAATAAAATATATAAAACATGACTAAAGAAAGGTTTGAAACTCGAAGGCAACCCTACGTGCGCTATGTAAATATCCAAAATAAGTTGTTGAGAAGATGGTAAAGTACTATCCAGTACAATCCAACTCTCTTAAACAATATAAGGAAAAAGAAATCCAATGAGAAGGGCTTTTAGGAAGGAGTTAACTTCAAAATGGATCCCTCTTTTATTCACCAAATAATAGGATTAGGACACTCCTGTGATCCCTCGAGAACGTGATAGTTTACATAATTTAGGTAACTACTAGAAAAACAGGATATCTCTCTGGGTAAAAGCTCTTTCTCGTTTCGTTAGGCTTTTCTTTTTTGTATTTTTAGTTTTAAGTAACTTTCTCTAAAGAAGGCCTTGATATGTTAATAATGATATTTTTCCCTGTTCGGAGTGTCGTCACTCAATTGCTCAATCAAGTAAAACTTTGCTAATCATGAAAGTGTAATCGCCCAAAAGCTTTTTGATCTGAGAAATGCAGACACCTAACTTCAGTCTTCATCTACTCCATAAGGTCAACCAATAATAAACACGGTTTCCCTTTGCTTTAAGATTTTGAAAGCTGAATCGTATCTCGTTTTTCTCATTCTTTGATCATCAGGATTTTTGAGCCGAAGAATACTTTTTGGACAAGACTTCAATCAAACTTTTGTTTCTTTTGGATTACAAGATATGATTATCATCTTTGAATGGCTTGTGAGATTTCTCTATCTTTAAGATCCTTTACCCAGTCTTTTACAATACTCTTCGATAGCTGAAGAGAAAATGCTTATCCAGAATCTGCAATGGCTACAATAGTAAACATCCTAAAAACTAGATAGTAGCACTATTTCCTTGGCATTTGCAATACTATCATAAGCGGTCTCATTTGCTCAAGTCTATCTGGGTTTTTAGCAATCTTAATAGCAGCTGCTGCGATTGAGGTAACAGAATCGCCTTCTGCTAGAGAAAGTCTGACACCTCGGCAAATACTGACATCTGTCGTCCCTACGAACTCATGATTGTCTAAATCCATCTCCATCTAGCGTAGCTATACGCTTATCTCAACTCTTTCACTCTACAACATTATACTGATATGTAGTCAGGTCAGCAGAACCGTTAGAATGAACATGTCAAATCCAGCGGTAACCGCATCTACAGAAGCCCGTACCTGAGACTTGTTGCGCGAGTAAGAACTCCTGACAGTGCTGCAACCGTTGCCATGGTAGCTACTGCTTTTTGAGGTGCTGTTTTGCTTTTCTACACCTTTTACAAGATGCTCTTTTACATTAATTCATGAGTATATTGCTTAGAAAATAAATACAGATTTATTATACTTCTTTTGGTAGCAAGTGCGAAATCTTAATAGAGAATATATTTGTCATCCTCTCTCATAAATAAACTCTTGATTCTCAATACATCTCCTTTCATCAATCCTTCATCTTCCAAAAAGCTGGATAAATCCCCTACTTTTGCATCTGAGGCTCGGAAATAACTTTCTGCCTCATCGTTTTCCTCGAGGAATCAGTAAATACCATCTTGGTAATCTCCACGATTTTGGATGTATCGGACTTTTGAGAAACGAGATTCAGTTCCTTTATATAACCTTCCTCAATCAGCATTGGCTTTTTCTTCTTCAGTAATTTCAGTAATGAGTTCAGATTCTTCATCTTCTCCCTCTTGTAACTGCAGAATAATCCTGATGAAAAAGCTCGAAATCATAACTTGATGCGGTCTTTTTGATAAGTTCAACCAAACTTTCTAGCGAATCTCCCCTACTCCATAATACGTTCCTGCAGAAGTGAGAAGATATTCTTCTCCAAAAGTTGAATATCTAATACTTGGCAGAGATTTTGCTTGAGAGGAATTCATTAACTCGATCAAAAGAAAACTTTTGTACTCAGCAAGAATCTCCTCATCATTGATAAGGTCTCGCTTATTAAATATAAATAAGATCTTTTGGTAAGGATAACTTCATCATCTTTAGCAACTTCAAACAGATTAATCATTTTCTTCTCTAAATACAAATGACAAATCGCCCTCTCTCTTCAGAAATTTTTGGTCAAATAGATCATAATTTCTTCAATAAGACTGCACAGTTTCCTCAATTCCCGACTCAAATCTTGAAAGGTCCGCAACAAACACAAAACTTTCTCGACTTGAGAACATGCCTAAGGAAAGCATTTCCAAGTCCCTTTCCATCACTCAGCTCCTTCAATCAAAGCTGGAATATCATATAACATTAGGGCAATCAACTGAAACCGAAGCCAGATTTGGAACTAATGTCGTAAAAGGATAATCTGCAACTTTTGCCTTTTACATCTGTCATACAGTTGATCAATGAAGACTTTCCTACGCTTGGATTACCGATAAACATCTACAAAAAGCTGGAGTTCAAGGGTAACTTCCTTTTCATGTCTGGTTCTCCTAATAGGTAAAAAGTTTAGGATACTGATTGATAGAATCTTTGAAATGAATATTTCCTTTCTCCTCCCCTCCTGAAAGGATCTCGATTTTTGTCCGTCATACTCCATCTGAGCAAGAATTTTTCCAGTCTCAGTATCATAATCATTGTACCTACAGGGGCTACTAATTCCCAATTGGATCCATGAGCTCCGTACTGATCCTTAGTCCTTCCTGGTTCTCAGGCTTTGCTTTAAAAGATCTTTTTATACTTATGGTCGATGAGGCGTATTTTTCATCTTTAGAAGCGCGGAAATAAACACTTCCCCATCTCCTCAATCTCCTCCTGAGGTCCTCCAAAAGGAATTCCATCTCTCTTCTTCCTGAGGCTATCATCTCCATTTCCCTGATGCGATAAAGATTTTGACTTCGTCCGTAAAACTGCATAAGCTTAAAAAGTATAAAAATCCTGATGTATAATAATGTTTTAGTAAGTATAGAGTTTGGCTTGTATTTTGCAAGAAATAATTGATTTTTACTCCAAAATAGGAAAGAAAATTCTATACCTTCTCTCTTATCCTCTATAAAAACAAATATATCAAACTAGCTACAACAGAATTTCACTCCCCACTCAGAGATCTGCACCCATCAAGTGATTCCAAAATTTGATCCATCATGATCTCATCTTCCTCATCGATTTCTGGGCAATGCAAAGAAAGGACGCACTGCAAAGCTCGCTCTCCCTTGCTCGTGGATCGGATATCGGTTATCGTTCAGAATTTTTCTGTGTCTTTTTGAGCTTCTTGCCTAGCATCGTAAAGTGAGGTAACGAGTTTTGGCTTCAAGGAAACGGGAACGAATCAGTTTGTCTTCGACTTTATCAGGAAAGAGCATTTGAGGAGCAAGCGGCTCATCATGGTACTCAAAGAGTGCAATATTATCAAACCAATCTTACCTATAAAATCCATCAAAAGTCTGAAGTCCTCCTCAGTCTCCCTAGAAATCCGACGATAAAATTTGTTCTGATATAATAATTTTCAAAATTCTCTTTGATAAAAATGCAGGAGCTGAAGTGTCATTTTCATGATTATAAAATCTGCCCATAGATTTGAGGATTTTGGGAGAGGCATGTTGGAGTGGAAGATCAAAATACGGAATAAACTTGCTGAGTTGAGTCAGTCTTTCCAAATGTTTTTTGGTCAGAATATCAGGATAGAGATACAAGACTCTATAACGAAAATCTCACGGGATTTGATCAATAGCTTCCAAAAAGATCAAAAGTCTGGCTTTACCATAGCAGATCAACTCCATATCTGGTAGAATCTTCGCAATCAAGATCAACTCTTTAACTCACTGAGCGATCAGATTTTTGCCTCTTGAACGAGGGTTTCGATAGAGAGAGAAGTTTGTTTTCCCTCTGATCTTTGGGATAATACAAAAAGCACAAGGGATTGTTGCATCATTCAGCGATTTTGAGATATTCAAAACCTAGGTCAATATTGGTATAGGCTCTGGTATTCTCTGGCCACTCAAAGTTTTCCGTTACAGGCAGATCCTTTACTCTTATCAAGCATCTCTGGAGAAAAATGTGCAAGTTGTCCTCGAGAAAGAAAAAGATACATCAGGATGATTTTTGAAAAGTAGTTCGTTCCTGAGTTTCCTGGTCGAGAGTTTGGCTTCAAGTGCAATTTTCAAAAATATTGAACAGCGCACCTAAAAAGACAGACTTTTTCTTCTTTCTCAAAAGTTTCTTGATTACCTGAAACATTTCATTTCTCCCAGAGCTGAGTGAAACCACAAGTATTGAGGAAAAACAAGCTCGACTTCCTCAGAATACGGATCAACTCCATAATAAAAACTCTTCTGGGTCGTTTCTCAAGGATTCTTCCTAAAAGGAATTGGGTATCTACAAGATTTTTGGTACATCAAGATTGATAAAAAGAAAACATCTGCATACAATGATAATAAAATACAGCTCTAGTCTATAGATCTACTCCTAAAGATTCAAGTGAGAAAAGCTTATCCGAAGATTTCCTTTTCAAAAATCCACAGAATGTGCGAGATTCAATAATTATTATTGACTATAATAATTTCAGAGCGTCCTGAATCGCCTGCATCAATTGAACGCTGAGCCTCTCGAGACAAAAAGCTGTTTTGCTTTAGTTGGATTTGCAACAGAAACCGCCACGTCTCCATCTCTTCTTTCTCACATCTCAACTTGAATTTCTTCACCAGTAATATTTTTGCAGCAAGGCAATCATTTCTTGAACAGACTTTCCAATTCCGTACCAATGTTGAAAACTTCAAAAGACTAAAATCAGATTTTTCTTCTTGGTTTCTTCTTGTTGAGCGAGAAGGTATTCAAAACTCATCAAAGATGCTGCTTGAGCGAGATCTTCAATATGAATATAATCTCTAATACAGGTTCCATCAGGGTTGGATAGTCATTACAAAACCGTAATTTTTCAATTTCCTGGCTACTCTGAGCAAAAACGGAAGCAAGTTTGTAGGGATTCCCTTTGGATTTTCTCAAAGGAGTCCAGAACTATGAGCACCAATTGGATTAAAATATCTAAGCACTAGAGAACGAAATTGTTTGTGCATAACCATATCTTTGAGGATATACTCCATCTCAGTTTGAGTTTGTTCCATAAGGATTGGTCGTATTAGTACAGTCTGTCTCTAGTGAATGGAGGAATGTTTTCTCTGCATCATAAACTGTTGCTGATGAAGAAAAAGAGAATATTTTTAGTCCAACATTATTCATTACTTCAAGGAGATTGATCGTTCCCTGATATTGTTTTCATAGTAGAGGAAAGGATCATGACAACTCTCTCCTACTGCCTTTTTGTCTTGCGAAGTGGATCACTCCAAGAAATTCATGTTCTTCAAGATGAGCAAATCTGCATCTCTCACATCTCACTCATACAGAGGCAACTCATGTCGAGCAAAGAAAAGAAATCAGTTTTGAACCTGATCTTTATATGCGTTTGAAAGATTATCGAGAAGGATTGGCTCATATCACTGCCTGTGCAAAATAAGCGCTGTATGAGACCCAATATATCCCTAATCCTCCAGTAGTCAAAGATTTTGGAGATTCATCAATTAGTGATATAGGTACATGTCGTGATACTATACTCATTATACTATCAATGTCAGGCGAAAGATTAGCGTCAACAGATTTTGAGTCATCTTTTACAATTGAGAGCAATATTTACTGAGAGCAAGTGACTCATCTATCTAAAACACCGCCTTGACTTTAGAAATTTCTACACTTCCAGTTTAAGAATGATTATTTCTTTTTATTATTAACTTAAATACCTTATGATTCGACGCTTGTCCTAATGTTACTCTTGATATGAGGGACTAAGTTTGTGCAGCCAAGTGCCCTCAGGCCGAGATACTATGATGATGACTATTTTGATGATGATCACTACCGAAAATGACTATGATTGTGGTGAGCTATCTGGGAGGGTAAAATACGAGAGAGGCGTATCTTAGAGCTCAAAGACTCAAATACAAAAACAGAGAGCGCAGCAAACCTCCTGCTTACAAATAACACTCCTAGAGACAAACTCTGGAGACACCTTATCTCAACTTGCCAATACAGCAGATCTCTTTGATGCACTGTGAAGAATCAATGGAGTACCTTGTTTCCTTTGTCCAAATTGATAAACAAAATCAAATTATCTCTCAAACTCAATACTTCGTGACTTTTGAGATGTGAATGGTTTCTTTCGATTTGCAGCGCTCTTTACAATTTTTGGAGGACTTATTTCACTTGCGGGATTTATCTTTTGCTTCTTAGTCTGGATGTAACATCAGTCTCTTCAAGTATCAGAGAAGAAGATACGGTTGCTTGGGCGCTATGTAATTATCTTCGTCCACTCATATGGCGATCCTCTCCTCTATTACTTTATCCTTCAAGAGATCAAGGAGCTAAAACTGAAGAAATAGATACCACTTCAAAATCTTCTCAAAACATCCAATAAAAATTCAGAAATTGACCAGTGTTGACCTAATATGTGAAATAACGCTTCAACGATTGGGGGCGTTTTTCTACTAAAAGAGGAAAAGTCTGACTCTCTCTTTAAGATTTATTCTTTTTCGTCTACTTTTAACTGACTTTTGAAATTCAAGTCCATCTGCTGTTTTACGATATTAATAATTTGGCAAAACGATGGGCTCATTTCTCTCCAGCTTGATAAAGGGTTTATCACTCCCATCTATAAACTAAAGAATATTCGTGAATTTCTAAAATCCCATACATAAAGCGTCTCTCACAAGAGCATCAGATTTTTGCTTTTTGTCCGATATGAGCTGTTGATCTCGCTTCTCCCTTTCTAGCGCTTAAACTGGACTTGAGATCGCAATTTTGAAAATGAGAGATTTTTGTGCCAAAATCAGACAAGATTCCTAGCTGTCCTTCCCTCCATCAAGATAAAAAGATCTGAGGCCAGTCTAAGTCTGGGTTTTGCTCATTGAGCTTAAATTCTCTTGTCAAGACCTCTTGCAGTGCGAGATAATCATCATTTTTGACAGAGGTGATCTTATATTTACGATAAAGTCCTCTAAGCCACCGATGATACATGGCAGTCATCAGCTCGTATAATCTCACCTGCACGAGAAATATCCAAACACTCAATATGATAAGGAATTTCTACTCAAGTGATAACGCGATTGCAGGGTTCTGAGAAGATCATTTCCATTACACTGTCCGCCCTTCATCGTCTGGAGCAAGTACATACGAATCAGGTTGTCAAAAAGCTGATCTAAACGAGTATTTTTCCTCTTTTGTAAATTTGCAGGACATCGTTGCATAGTAAGTTCCTTGATCGATGAAGTCTCAGAAATCTGATGCAGCTCGCGATCATAGTTCCTTCATCGATATCGAACTATCCTGATGGTGACGAATCCATCTACCAGCTTGCCCTCTCGAAAATTAAGAATAATAAAACAGGTTCGTGCGCCAATTTTACGGATTTGAAGCAAATATCCAGTGATCGACTAGCAGACTCAACCGTCTGCTTTTCGACAAACTGATCAATCTGATAATAAATATCTCTAAGCTTAGCGACTCGTTCAAAATTTTGAGTATTAACGACTTCTAAAATCAGATTTTAATCTTTTCTTTCTATGAGGTTTTGGTATTTCCTTTGAAAAAGAGACAATAAGTTTATTGTAATCAGGAGCTGGTAAATCTGATTTTGCACATCGCCTTTACATAGCTGAAAATAGTAGTCACTACAAAAGTTTTGATTGAACTGAGCGAGAGGACATGTTCTATACTGGATAATTTGCCTGAGATATTGGAGAATTTTTGAGTTCTTTAGTATTATGCTTTGGTCCAATATAGGTTGCTCCATCATTGAGCTCTGTAATGAGGGATTTGAGGGCACGGATGGCGAGTAAGTTTGATATAAGCATAGGCGTTCGCTCCTTTGAGCATATTATTGAGAAGGAGGAGATCGTCATGATAAGATTAGACTCTAGATAGGACTTTCGGATTCATTTTTCTACAACGATAAAATCAATATGATCTGCCTGTGCAAGCATATCTTGTTTTCGCACCGATCATGGAGTAAAATATTGAAACTCTCTTGTAAAGATTTTTGCTTCCGATATGAAATTTCATCTTTGGAAGTTTTAAAAGATAGACTCAAGGTTTTGCAGGGATATGTGTGATATCAAGCGGTTTGCTATAGATGTGAATAAAAAGTTGAAATCTGACTTTGTTGTGACGATTTTCAAGCAAAAACAAGGGAAAGATCAGATTTTATTTTACAATCTCAAAAATTATTCAAAGCAAAAATTTTATTCCTTGACTTTTATATAATATATATATATATTTTATATATAAAACTAACAAAAACTTATAACAAATATGGAAAGGAAAGACTCCAAAGATTGGAGCAAGTAATCAAGAAACTGCAGAAATTTCAAGAAGAAAAGATATTTCTCAACATTGGAGAAAGTACTTTTTGTCTGGTTCTAGCAGATACTCTTTTATCTCGCTATTGTTTCATATACTGGGTGATAGTGCTTCCTCGATGGATAGCAATGCGTTCTTACACGCATATAGCTACCGCACACTTCGCTAGCTGTTGCAATGATAGTGCGATAATTGAGGATACTGAGTATTCCATCCACTAGAGAGAGATTCAATGGTAAAAGCCTCTCTCTATTTGAACTGGAAAATCTTACTCAAGTCGAGAATTTATCCATCAGTCGTTTCTCTCTCAGAAAAGGATCCTCACTATCACAAGCTTATAAAACTCATCTTTCCCGATATAGAGGAAATGATATAGAAAGCTAGCATGGTATTACAGAATTCAGTATTCAGGTGATAGATAGCAGAAGCCTAATTATTCTTTCAAAACTTATCGGTTTTAAGTCTGATCGAAGTCTCTAAAATGGGCCTTGAGTCCAGAAGTAGCAACTCTGGAGGAAGAGTGAAAACCAGTATCTCCAAGAACTTTTCAGCATTAGAAGAAATTCTTTGCAAATCTCATAACGAATAGAGAGCCGAAAGTCCTTCACAAGGCACAACAACGAGACCGGACTCGCAACTGCAATTCCGGTTTTGTGATTTTAATTTCCCTTCTAAAGTAACGTTTCCCATTAATCAAAACTGACTCCACAGGAATCAGTCTTTTTCTATTACGAGAAATATTATTCTTCATCCATTTTCTTAACTTTTCCAGCTCTTTCTTCGATGATCTTCTTTTCGATCATTCCAGGAACTTTTCATAGTTAGAATTCCATTGAGAAAGCGACTGCTACATGGAGTATTAGATCTGAGGTCAGTAGCATATCCGGGACATCTCAGATGGAACTTTTACGACTAGTTGCAGTAGCATTTCCTCTAGGAGTTTGTCCAGGATGATACCTCTTCTAGACGAAAGATCTCCCATCCTGTACCTACATATTCTTCTGGAGTTGCCGATTTCACAGACATGATAGGGTTCAAGGATAGCTGGTGAAGCCTTCATAAACGCTTCTCTAAAGGCCTTGTAGTAGCAACTTTAAAAGGCAACTTCAGATGAATCCACATCATGGTAAAGATCCAAATCACAGGAACACCCTTAACACTTGATAATAGGAATCACACAAGCACACCTTGTGCCATAGTTTCTCACTCCTTATCAATAGCTGGATAAATTCGTTGAGGGATTACACCACCCTTAATCTCAGATACAATTCGTGATTCTCTATCTTCAGGAAGTTTTTCGATTCTAAGTTCTACATCACAAATTGTCCTCTACCTCCAGACTGCTTTTTGAAGATTTCCTAGCTTGTCCAGTAGCGAAAATTGCTTTCTCATGTAAGCTATCTTGAGGTTTTTCAGTATTTACTTCTACTTTATGTTCTCTTCTAAGTCTATCTACGATTACATCAAGGTGAAGTTCTCCATTCCTCCGATCACAGTTTGTCCACTTTCTTCATCAGAATGAGCCTTGAATGAAGGATCTTCTTGCATAAGTTTTGAAAGTGCAAGACTCGAGTTTTCTTGATCGCTTTTTGATTTTGGTTCAATATGATATGGATCACTAGTTCAGGAATTCCATTTTCAAGTACAATTGAGTTTATACGATCACAAAGAGGTGTGTCCTGTTTGAGTTTCTTTTTAGACCAAGGAAAGCACAGATATTACCTGATTTCTGAAATTTCTTGTCTCTCTATTTGCAGTCCATAAGCAAAAAGTCTTTCAACTCTCCTTTCCGTTATCTGGATTGAGGCAAAAGTATCTCCAGACTAATAACCTCCGAATATACTCTTACGAAGAGTCAAGTACCAACAAAAGGATCAGTCATAATCTTGAAGGCAATAGCAGAAACTGGTTCGTTGATATCAGCCTTTCTTACTACTTCTTCTTCCTCTTTATCAGGATTATAGTCCAACCATTTCTCCTCATCAGAGTGGAGATGGCAAGAAATCAATTACGTTAAGAGCCAACTGTACTCCCTTGTTTCCAGAGCTGTTCCACAAGCATAGGGTGAGTTATTTGAGATTACTCCTTTTCTAATTGCTCTTGATAAGATCATTTGAAATTTCTTCTCCTCCAGAATTTTTCTGCCAATTCATCATCAAACATAGAAATTGCATCAATCATAGCTTCTCTCTATATTCTTCTGCTTTAGCTTGCATATCGCAGGGATTTCTCCTTCTACAACATCAATTCCTTTTTCTCCTTCAAAGTGGTAGCTTTTCATAAGTAATCAAATCGATTACTCCCTCAAAAGTATCAGCCTTTTCCAATAGGAAGTTGGATAGAACTGCCTTGTTTGAAAGTCTCTGAGCTACAGATTCAATAGACATATAGAAGTCTGCACCATCTTATCCATCTTGTTTACGAAGATAAGTCTGGGTATCCATACTTATCAGCCTGTCTCCAAACTGTTTCAGTCTGAGGTTCTAGCACCTTTGAGAACCATCAGCAATGCTACAGCACCATCGAAACTCTCAAGATCTCTCTGCTTCTACAGTAAAGTCCACGTCAAGGGTATCGATCACATTGATTTGATAGTCATGCCAAAACAAGTAGTCGCAATGCAGAAGTAATAGTATCCTCTTTCTCTTTTCTTGTTCCATCCAGTCCATATCAAACGACACCATCGTGAGTTTCTCCGATCTTGTGCTTACCAGTATAATACAAAAATTCTTTCAGTTGTAGTGGTCTTACGCATCGATATGCGCCACCATAATACCAATGTTTCTTACCTTGTCCAAAGGTTTTGTCATCGGCCATAGTTAAATATGTTGAAATATCATATAACCGCCTTTACTATATATAGTCAGACTTTTTCAGAGATTTTGATCAAAAATGTCAAGAGCCTTTATTTTAAAGGGAAAAAGCATCTGACTCCTGAGGTGAGTCTCAGAGTCAAATTATTCTATTTTATAAAATAAGAACTAGATTTATACTAGAACACAGCCTAATTGTGAGGCATTGCTATGTAGAGATTCAACAGCTTTTTGTAAGCTAGAGAACCCATACGATTTAGGAGAATCTGCTCCCACTGTTCAATATTTTGCTTGATTGCCATGTTTCTAGGTCAATGCTTGAATCTGAGGAACCTGCATCCAGCTCAATAAGTTTTTGGAAAAGGCATCTTCTTTTCCATCAGAAAGTTTCTGCAAGTTTTGGTGAGAGATCTCGGAGATGATCATAATATCTTTCAATACTACCATAGTTTTGTACCAAGGTCACGTCATGCTCCTTTTAGGTCAGATCCAGCGACTCCCTTGATATTATCTGCACTATCTCCAATCAATGCAAGATAGTCACAATTATGCTCTGGTGAAAATCCCCATTCCTGCTGAAAAGTCAAAGCGTAGTAGTCTGATGACATCGGTAATAACAACATTAGGCCTGCAAAAAGCTGTTTTAAGATCCTCGTCTGAACTCACAACCTCTAAGGTAAGATCAGATTGATATTCTCTCTACAAATGAAAAGATAATATCATCTGCCTCTGTATCCTGGAGCTTGATAGGCTTTGCAATTCTAGCTCTTCAATCAGCTTGTGTACTTGTAGAATTTGCTGTTTAAAATCATCATCAATCTTTGGTCTAGTTCCTTTGTAATCTGGATAGAGTTCAGCCTCTTGGTGCTTGACTGGGCTATCTCGTGCAGCATAAAATAATCTGCTGATGTCTCGTCTATAAGCTTGAGAATCATGGACGAGTGATCCAGTAGCACATTTGATTGTTCCTAGGCATTGTTGATCATAGAGGAAAATGCAAACCATGCCTAAAAGGTCCCGAACCATCAACAATAACCAGTTTTCATCTTCTTATTTGAGGAATTTTAAACAGTCCTGATTGGATCTGAGCTTTGATTTCATTGATATTATCTATATTGCTAGAATCTAACTGAATCAAGAAAATCTAATAGCTGTAGTCTGATTTCCAGCTTTTGTTTTGAGATCAAATTTTAGAGTTACTGATTCTTGTTCTCAAATAGAGCTTACCTCATTTCCACCAACGAGAAAAAGTCCTACAGCAATTCTGGGATCATTGTGAAAATTGCAAAGTGCTTTTATCTTGATTCCTAAGGAGATTTTGAGATAAAATCCCTGCTCTGCTAAGGTTCAAAAGCTGCGCAATAGCTCTTGCTCTAGGAGCATTTCCGCACTCAAAAAGTGGGATATGAGCTTTTGCTCCCAATACTTCTCCATCTTTTCATCAAATTTTTCCATAAGCAAAATCAGAAGATCAAAGCTCAGAAACTCTGCAAGACCATCAGGAACTGCAAACCTTCTGTCAGTCCATAAACAAAAGTTCATCACTGCCTTTTTCTCACTCAGACCTCCAATTCAAAGATGCTTAAGCTTTTGATTGAAAAGAATCAATATTTTTAGAAAACGAAGGAAGAAAAGGTCATTTTTGTCCAGTCTCCTCATCAAAAGGCATGAAACATTGCTATGTCTTCTCAAGAATTTCTTTATCAAAAGACAAAAGAGGTAAAAATCTGACTTGAGATAAGCGACTTTGCATCCATCACCAAGATTTTGAAAATTGATAAGCTTTTCGAGCTCTTTTGTAGTAAACAAAAATTTTCCTTATCAAAACTAGAAAAACTCCATCCCACTCAAAGTATAGTGATAGGGCTTGGAGCTGAGCGAGTGAGGGGATTTAAACTCGAGGAGGAGATGATTTTCATCAGAAAGAAATCAACATTTTTGAGCTTTTTGGAGTAAAAATGAAGAAAAAACAAGAGCACATCTAAGCTAAAACTCAGGTGCTAACTCTTATTTATTGACTGAGATCTTTGTAAATGAAATGGGCAAGCTGGATAAAGTTGATCATAGCGCTGTCCTCCATGACTCACAAAAGGCAGCGTAAGACCGTGTATTTGGAGAGTATTCAAAGATTTACACCCAATATGCACAAATACCTGGATGATCAACAATGAAATTAGCCAATTCCTACAAGTCTTAAAAGTAAGGATCTTTTAGTTTCTTCTAAAGCCCCTGATTACATTTATAGAAGACAAACCAAAGTACGAAACAAGTACATAAATTTCATAGCAAATCCAATCTCTTCTGAGAAAGGCATCAAAAATCATATCCGAGATGAGCTTCTGGAATGCTCCCATTTTTGCAAACCTTTCCATACCCTTGTCCTCAGAATCCTCATCACTCAAACTGCCATTATTCACTGTTTTAAGCTGCCATCATTCATGCTGTTCTTGATAGAGCTTTTTGTTGAGAGTCTGTTGTCATAAAGGGTCGTCAGTCCCTAATCAAAAGCATAACTATACTTACTACTAAAAGAGTCAAATAATTACCGAACCTATGACGAGTACAACCATTGCAATCGCAGCTAGAATTCAAATTTTTTGATCAGTAAGTCCATCAATATCGGCTCATATCGTTGCCGTAGCTCCAAGGATAAAGATCGTTCCAAAGTCTGGGAATTGACAAAACGAAGAAATACGACTCCATTGATCACAGCAAATTGGGTCAGGAAATGAGTTGTTGCAATAATCTCCTTTCTTTTACTGATCAATACGCCATAAAAAGATATATCAATCTTGAAGAACTCGGAGAAGGTTGCATATTTGGAGTCCTGGATATCTATCCAACCTCTCAGCTAGTTCCATATCTGGCTTCTAGAGCAGGGACAAAAAGACCAGAATTTGAAAGGCCGTCACTCCAATGATCATAGCCTATTGCTTTTCTTATTTTGCAGATAGAGACTGGAATAAAATACACAATCACATGAGAGAATCAAAGGCAATAATCAGACTTCTTACCTGGTTTGAAAAAGTATTTGTAATTGTCTTGTGTCTTGACAATTTTGGTTTTAGTACCTACAAAGTTTACTTTCAGTACGATCCTCTCACTTTGGTCAGATCCTCTGATGGCATAATTACTTTATCCTATTCGCACTCTGCATCTCACAACGTATCTACTCCGGTTGAAACCTTTGGGCGTCTTCTACCAGTTCAGATATGTCGGTGGGAGTAAGCAAAAGCTATTCTGTGAACTCACTGTAGTGTTTTATTACTTCAGTGTTTTGACATAGTTCAACATAGGTATCAAAAGCCTTAACCGTATCAATATTTTTGTAACGATAGTGACTTTTTGCTCCTGAGTTGAAAGGACTTTTCGGATACTCATGTACTATACACACCGCAAACAACCCAAACACTGTCAGCAAAGACTCAGAAATCCAGACATATTTTGCGTTTTCTCATTAATTTTCAGATATTTAATGCTAAACATAGCAATGTGCATTTTGTGACTGCGATTTTTATTTTTGATCTGATGAAAGTGCGAGTTTGATTGCTTTTCTCACAAGGGCAATCTCTTGCATAAGCTGTTCATCGATATATATGCACTCGCAAATAGCTAAGCCTGAAGGTGGATAGAATTCAGATTTTTGATCTGTCTGAACTAAAAGTCTCTAATTGAAGCCAGATATGCTCAGTAACAAACGGCGTAAATGGCGCCATCATTTTCAAGTAAGTAGTCAATACCTCATAAATTGTCGCATATGCTGAGATTTTTATCAGTACTTAGTCCATTTTCTCGGAATCTTCTCCTACTTCTACAGGATATCGATTACTAAGTTTTTCAATAAAAAGTCAGTTCCTGATTTAATCGCGGAGTCAATTGCATAAGCTCTCAATCCTCATCTACATTGCAAGAGACATTCTGCACGAAATCCACTTATCAAGATCCTTGTAATCTGAGTAAGTCGGAGCTTTGAGAATCTCTTTTCAGAATCCTGCAATGTAATATTTTTCAAACACCATACGTCTTTGAGCCAAATCTTAGTAACTCTCACTGAGAGTCAAAAGCAGAATAGTCTGACCTCCATTTTGGTCCAAATGAGTCAAAATACTGAGTCTGAAACCTCATTTATCATCAGAATTTTAGGCTTTTTATTAATACCCTGCTCAGAGTCTGCATAGGTATTCTGCTTTTCGTGTGCTAGATCATCTTGTAATGATAATATCTGGATTCACTCTCTGCAAGTGTTTCCAGATCTAGATTTGATTTTCTGATGCAAGGAAACAAACTGGTTCCGTCGGTTTCCATCCATCAATTTTGGCATAAGTTTCACTATACATTTTCCAGAGGAATATTGAAAATCTGAACAGCTGTCCCCCTCTTTCTGCAAAATCTCATTGGTTCCAGATCTTACCACTGGACTGCTCAAAGTATAGAGTCTAAACGCATCTGCACCTCGCTTTTCGATAAGCATTCTTGGATCTGGATAGTTTTTGGGCGTTTAGACATTTTCTCCATCCTCTGCAAGGATCAGGTCCATTTTCACAACAACATTTTTGAAGCATTTTGCATCCTTCATGGCAGTGCCCTACGACATGGAAGAACGGAACCAACCTCTGGTTTGAGTCAATCCCTCAGCAATAAAGTCTGCTGGATAACTGTATTATGATCTACTTCTCACAAATAATGATCCTGTCCAAATGGCATAGACCCGACTCAAAACCAACAATCCAAAACTTCAGAGGTTCTCTTGTAAGTTTTCCATTTTTGGATTCCTCGATAGTTATCTACATATGGCTTATGAAGATCAACTTCTGCATTTCTATCATTATCCCAATAGTGAACCCTTAATTTCTGCATTTTGGGAAGGAAAATTTTTCTCTGCTTTCGCATAGTCAAAATTGCGGAATACCTGTCTTGCTAGACCAATCGTATCCACACGAAAACAAAAATCAAAGTCTGACTGCTTATTATTCCAGTACTTCAAGGCATTTTTACTCTTGAGGAATTCTGGGTAATAGTTTCTCCATCGATTCCATATGAGTTTTAGATGGCTCTTTTCGGTTGAGGTCACATGGTCTTACTGTTTGTTGATCTGCGAAAGAAAGATGGTCAGTCAATCTCAATCTACAAAAATCTGCTCTCCAAGTTGAAAATACCACTTGATCATCAGCACTCTCGAAGTCTTTCTTGGGCGATCTATCTTCAGCTGACTCTGTACTGTTCCCGAAATAGCATAATACTGAGTTTTCTCGAGCGCTTTACCTCAGATTCTGAGAATCGATCAAGCAAAAGTTAGGTTTGATCGTTTGTCAGAGTCCTCTGAAGTGGAGAGAGGACGAAGATAAGTTCAGATTTTTCTGCTTTTAAGGTGTTCAAGCTTTGCAACTAGATTTTGAGATTGTTCTTGTCCAAGCTCAGTCAAACTGAAATCTAAAGCATCTACTTTTTCTCATCATTAAAATTAGTTCTTCCATGACGGATAAAAGTATTTTAGTCAGATTTTTGGAACCTGTTTTGTGAGGATGGAAAAAGCTCATCAAGATTTGATACTCATTTCTATCCTCAGGATCTGCAACATTCTCCCCAAATAGGAATGTGAGACCTCGATATCTATTTTCTTGCCACATTCCAGTCATGGGGCAGATGCCAATCCATGTAAAATCTATCTACACTTGCTGGGTGCGAGTGATTTGCTCTGCATCAGCTCAAGTCTGAGCATTCATCTCTTTTTCTTTGATAAATCAGCTTGACGTTGCCTTGTAAATAAAGTCTTACATCTTCGACAATGAGGATAGAGTGATTGATGATGACTCAGCCTTCACCAATTTTCCTGCAGATTTAAGATACTCAATAATCGTTTTATTTGAGTCCATCCTTTCATCCCTGCAAAGTCTGGCACAAGATCGTGAAAAGTTCCGTACTCATCTACAGGCATAAAGATCAATCCCTTTCAAATTCTCAACCAAGTCTCTGCAACGGCTCAAAATCGACCTCTCCAAAACTTGGAGCGATGTACACAATTCCTGTTCCATCTTCGGTAGTTACAAAATCCCCAGAAAGGGCTGATCTGATCCCTTATAGGGATATTCAATTTGAGAATTTTGGACATAGGGAAAAGGAGGTGATAAGTCAGATTTTTAGGTTCTTTTCCTTTTTGACGATAGATGAAACGATACTGATCTGGAATTTAAAAGTATTTTTCAAAAGTTTTTCTGCCATCACGAAAATACTACTCTGTGAAGCAGGATCATATAGCGTAATATAATCAATCCATCTTCTCGTGCTAGATATACATTACTTGGTAAGGTCAAGGCGTTGTTGTCCATGCAGAGAGTTGAAAATTTCAGTCAGTAAGTCCCTTTTCTTGAGGATCAGAACATTTCTAAAGATGAAAATCAATAAAATCATGAGTTAGTTCTTTCTCATCATCGATAATATTCCCTGCAATGTGAGCCAGAAAACCAAGAGCATTTTCAGATTTTTCTGCTTTTTACCCAGACAAAGCGTTGTGCTTATCTTGTTCTTGGATAGTTGGAGTTCCCTTCTGTTGTAAGTTCAAATCGATTACACCCTATATATGGCTTTCCGGATCACGATTTTTACCGCTCAAGATAGGCTTTTTTCCTCAACATCTACGCCTACTTCCTCTTTTCATTTTCTCTCTTAGTGCTGAGATAAACGAGATTCTCCTGCTCAACCTTTCCTCTGGGAAAAATCGGAGATTTTCCTTTGGCATGATGTACCATAGCATAAAGCTCATTCCTCTCGTTTTGAGTACTCCTGCCACTACATCTAAAAACCAATCTTCTGAAGCTCTCATAACCTGCAGTATTTTTATTGAAAGTGAAAATTTGACCATAATAGCAGTATCTTGACGATCTTCATATCCTTCTGAAAATTTCATTGTTTGCAAGCGGTGTCGCTGCTTGGACAATACTTGTACCTTAAAGCTTTCATAAACCTTATTTTTGACGATAAATAGAAGAAAAGCAGTACATTACGCTTTCGCAAAATCCAAATCCATTGTAAAATACAGTTCTCGATATCTACTCATCTTCCTGTATGATCTACAAAGCCAATGCCAATCTAGCGTAGTCTGATTTACATATGCTCTACACTTTTCAACAAAAGTCTCAATTCAGATTTTCTTCGTACTCCTTTTTCCATCGATTCCGAGGCCTTTTCTAGCAGCCTTTTCTACTGGTAGCCTGGCTGACAGTGCCCTCGTTTCTCTTTTAACTAGTATGCCTCTCATCGCCATATGTCTAGGAAGGACATCCTTGATACTTCCCAGTAGGTGCATAATGAGGGGTTCCACTTGCAAACAGGAGTCCATCAAAACATGTGCTGAAGCTGGTCTTTTTCCTCAATAGATCCTTTTAAAGTATTATCTTTCTTCAAAAAGGCAAAGGATTGACTCCATAAGTTTCAAAGATTTGACATCAAATAATGCAATAATCCTAAAGTCTAACTTTGTTTATACACAATGCTTTCAAGCTAAAAGAAAGATCAAATTTAAAGATTGATCAAAATCAGAAACAGTTTTTATGAGGAGCACCTGTTTTATTTCCTTTTCCAAAATAATAAAAAGTGAGGAATGATTACAAAAAGCTTACTTATCAATTTTACAAAGCTGAAAATTCTAGGGATATTTGTAGCAAAATCGCTTGCATGTTGGGCATATATATAAAAGAACTTTGGTTTTTATCCTTATAAACAAACATTGACACAAAACGAAAAAGACTCTCGGGCAAAAGGTAGATGAAATGACTAATAAGATATCGAGTAGAGTTCAAGAACTTGGAGAAGTTTGAAGCTCAGAAACTCAAAAATTGCTCATGGGTTGAAAGAGTGGCGAGTTCGTGCTAGTATCGAAACTCTGCTGATTACAACTGTGTTGAGTGACTCTATTGATTGCAGTTGCATTTTGGAACTTGAGAATGATCCTTTGGCGACTCTTGCTCTTAACATTGGTGTATTCTCTCTCTAGCTGGAGTTTTCAATGGTTTGTATAAGTGATGCTCTAGAATTTCTTAGGGAATGAAGCTCAATGCAAGCATCAACTCAAAGAAAGAAGAATCTGAAAAATAATTCAGATTAGTAAAACTTTTGACACACAACTCTTTTTACTCAAAAAGAGGTTTTGTGCTTAAAATTTATATCAGTTTTACCTAGAAAGGATGACGTAAGCGAGGAGACACTCCAAAGAAAATATAAGTTGATTATTGAGATAATCCTATTAACAACTTGTTTTATTTATCTGGGTCAAAATCGCGCTGAAAAGATTGCACTCTATTCAAGCTGATCTTATTTTCAGAAAATTGAGGTAGCTTTACTTTTAATATTTTGGGAAAGATGGAGCTCTCCTTGACCAAAAGTACAATTTGGACAGTATTTAGACTTAATTCATCTAGCAGAAGAAATGATGTTCTAATACTCAATTTCTCCCTGAACCTAAACACCACTTACCAAAACCTGCTCTCCGAATGAAAAGAAATATAGATCAATATATTGCTAGATATACTCTTCTAGGAAGGCTTTCAAAATGCAATTGAAAGCGATAATTGCGAGACATAACTTTTTATTTGAAACAAACAGAGCATGAGAATGAGAATTGATATTGATGAAGTACTCTGCAGAGACGATCGGACTATACATTAGCATTTTCAAAACTACTAAAATTGCTGGGATTCCGATCAAAAGATCAGATTTTTACTGACTATTATATCAAAAATATCTCTTGATTTTGAGCACTTAGATCAAGAAACCACCATTAGTTTTATGATGCGATTAACGCTCTAGAAGAGGATCTATGAGCATGAACCTGTGCAGTGAGCATTACAGTCCCTAAACAAAAGCTAAAATCCTGACATCAACTCTATGCAATCAAGCGAGATGAGATAATCGTAAAAACTGCGACTCTTGAACGAATCAATCAGCACTTCCCTGATCTTTTTGAAGAGGTGATTTTGTAATTATCATGAACGAATAAGATCAGCAAGAAGAGGTATAGCAAAAATTTAGGATTCAAGTTTTTGTAGAAGATAATTTATACTATGCGCAGCTCTTGCACAAGAGGGCATCAAGTCTTTTTGCTGGCTAAAGAGCGAAATACGACCTTTAAAGCTGAAGAAAATCCAAACATTTTCAGAGAGAACCGAGATGCTGTGGACTTTGATGAAGCGGCATGAACAAATAATTCTGCTAAAATACTATCTAACGACTGCGATTCCTTATATGAACTGAGCTCCTCATGGCAACATGCACTCGAGATGTACAGCAGATGCCCCTTGCCGAATGCAGAGGTTTATTGCTAAGGAGGTAGTATTTTCAGACTGGAAGTGATGATCACGGAATGAAGAACCGAAATACTACGACAAAAGAAGGACCTCAAGTAAGAATTTATCAAAATGTCATCAGCTTTTTGTCTCTCATAAACAATTAGATATTAGCTATCCGACTTTATTCACACTGGTGACGAACAAAAGCATATCCATGAGCCCAACTCATGCGAAAAAGACTTCAAGATGCAGGTGATATCTATATAAAATCTTGTGAGGCTTTACTGTGAGGATGCGAAGCTATGAAACTGAAAAGGACTTTAGTCATGGACACTGTCCTGATCATCCAGAAACAGCTTCAAGAGATTCAAGAGGAAAACTATTTTTTCACTCTCTCTAAATATAAAGATCAAATCAAAGATCTGATTGAATCGGACGAATATCGTATTGAACGAAATAAGAAAAAGAATGAGATTCTTGCATTTTTGGAAAAAGCAGAGGATGTTCCTTTTCTCGTCAGAAAAACAAAAATGCTAGTGAGAATTCCTGTACCATGAGGATGATGAACATGTGATGTATGTATGGTGTGATGCACTTGACTAACTACAGGACAAGGATTTGGTAGAAACGATGATTGGAAAAAGTCTTGGCCAGCAGATTTGCATATTGTAGGAAAAAGATAGTTTTTGAGGTTTCATCGGCTTTTGTGGCCGCAATGCTCCTGAGTGCAAAAATTACCATTACCAAAGACACTCTTGGCTCATGGACATCTCACGCTCAATGGAGAAAAAGATGTCAAAACCACTGGAAATGTAATGACCTAGTGAAGTGATTGAAAAAAGTATGGTAGAGATGCATTGTAATTCAACCTGCTCTATGATGTATCACTCAATGCTGATGGAGACTTTTCAGTTTCAAGGCTAGATAATGTGTATAATAGTATGCTGATCGGAGCCTGGGGAATCTGGTAAATAGAGTGATTAGTCTCTGTAAAAATATGGAATTGAGAAAGGAATGTTTGCATAGCTCTATCGAAAAAGAATGGAAAAATCTGACCAAAATCAGGATTTTGAAACTTTTGCTATTGATCAAAATATCTCACAAAATTTTGATCTTCAGTGCTATTTACAAGAGCGATATAAATACGTCAGAGCGCAAAATGAACTCATCACCAAAGAGGAACCTTGGAAAAATACAAGATGAAGCTAAGAGACAAGCAATTCAGACTTTTGGGAATTTTGTCTTTATGTGGTGAAAGAATTTAAGTATTTTGTCCGCACCTATCATTTTGGACTCAAGGATTTGACAAGATGAAAAATATTTTGGGATATGAGGAGATGAAACAAATTGACACTAGCTGAGAGATCTTGATCCTGAGCTAGTAGGGCCAAGGCGCTTAAAACAAGAGAATTCACAGTAAACCTTGAGCCAGAAATCCTCTATCAAAGGGTGAGAATTATAAGGTTGAGATAAAAATGAGAAATGCTGATTAAATTCAGCTTTTTCTTTTACAGAAAAAGAAATTGCTTTTTATCGAGGGAATCAATATAAATTGGAATGTTTAGCTCATAATTTAGCTTATCTATAGTCAGAATCTAGAACAAGGAAGTATTAAAGACCATGGACATCTCAGACCCAGATCAAATCCTGAAGATGATAAGATATTTTTATGGATATTACCCGTGTGAGTCGGGGAAAAATGAACCTGCTCTCGTGGAAGGGTGGATGCGTGATCGTTAGGAAAGGGAAAATTGTCTAACCTGATTTGTGCATGCACAGAAGGAAGTCTAGGCACGATCAACTAGAAAGGAACATCAAATGCGAACCATCACTACAAGGATAACTGAGAAACCACTCAACATTGTATGAGAAATTGCTGTGCAGGCTTAGTGCAATCTGCTCAGCGATCTCGTCAATGAATTAAGCAGTGGAGCGACACTCTACACAAAAATGACTCCTTGCTATGAGACGGTGCATTTAATCATAAGTAGCGGCATCAAAGAGAGTGGTCTGCGAAAAACATTTTCATGACGCAAAACTTAGCGAAGAACTTCTGAAAAATGCTGGAGTAGAACTCTGTTATTTGGAAGATGGTATTGAAAAACTATACCACAGACAAGAATGGAAAATAGATCAAAAGTCTGAATCGTTCAACTAGAGTATTGTACAAAAGAAAATATAAGCTTTCATCTGGTGCGACATACTTTAACTTGCTACATTATAAATCCTTTTTAGAATCTTAGTAAAAACATGTCTAAAATGAATAATAAAGGAAAGTTTTTACTCACTCCCTCTCAAATCAAAACAATTAGTACATAATGATTTTTATAGTAAAATCACCTCTCAGCTCCAAGATGACTCTATATGAATAATCTGATCTACAGTGAAGTGGAAAAAGATTCTATTGGAGAACTTTCTTTTGATGAGAAGGATATAATCCAAGAAACAAAAAGATACGTCTGAATCTCAAAGAGCCCTGTAGATGTAAGTGGTGACCTCACTAAAAATTGACATTCTCAAAACTAAAGATCTAGCTTTTTCATTTCATGACGAACACTGAGATATGGATAGTGAAGAGAAAATAAAGATAAAAGTCTGCTATCAGAGAATTTATCTCACGAAAGATTTCTCAAACCTCAAAAGAGCCCAAAAAGAAAAGGCTTAATAAAACTCTCAAATACGATTATTTTAAACATAAAATAAAAACTCGTAGAGGAAGCTAGCAGAAAGATGATACCGTCCAGAACAAAAAGAACTTTATAAAATACTAGCTACATTCTTTCTGGTATTTTATACAAAGCAATCCCATAACTTTCAATGAAATGGAAGTTAATGAAGAAGGATTAAAATTTATTAAAAGGTATTTCTAAGAGCGATTAAGCATATTCATCACTAGAATCTTCTAAAAGAGTTCGTACATCTTTTCACGATGGAGATTTTCACTTTTTGAGAGTAGAAAACGGAGATGAAGTCAAAAGTAGCTACGTTTGATCATTATATTAGAGCAATCATGTATCTCATGAATCAGGATTGATTGAATCCTTTTGGATAGGATCGGATGGACAAAAGAGAATGGAATAATTCAAAAATAGTTTTTCTTAATAATCTTTACAAAACCCTCTCTTATACTGAGGAAACAAAAAGTTTCCCAGATAAAGAGGCATCATTACAACCTCAATAATCAATGGGTAGAAGCTCAAAAGAAGATACTGCATATTCACAATACCGAATCCCTGTCAATAGATACAAAAACAGAAGCCTCTAGACTTAGTAAACTTGCATCTCAGTGAATCGGTTCTATCACTGATGAATCTGGCTTAAGATCAACCTATTATGGTGACAACAAAGATAAAAGAACAAATATTTGACCATATTGATACAGTCAGTATGAATTATTTTGGTGATATCAAAAATACTCCAGGTATTACCATCCGTTCAATCTCAAACCGTAGGAAAAATGAAACTTTATCAGTTCTGATCAGGAAAATGATCTCTATAAATAAACTTAGAGGAGTCAGACCTCCCCAAATGATCAAATACCAGAAATTGGGAAAAAGACAAAAGCTGAATGACAAGATCTTTTACCTCTTATTGAAAAGGTTGCTCAATCTAGCCTGACATGCCCTTTCTCCTGCTCAAAAACGTGCATATGAACTTGCAAGTGATAAAATTGCAAGAGGAAGCAATAGGGACTATCAAGATTTTAAACTAGTAATTAATCTTGAAATTGATAAAAAGTGAATATCAAAAATGAGGAACATCTTTATCCACTAATCCAAGATGAGGCAAACAAAGCACAAAAACTATTACCCTATCCCAAGAGATTTCTTTCTATCCAATAGACAATGATCTCAACATGGGGAACCATCATTTCCTTTGATCTTGAGAAAAGAAATTGATACAAGAGTGAGCAACATGAATGACTCTAAACTCGGTAGAAAGTATCAGCCTTGACAGACTAAGATGGTTTGTTGAAACCACTATCAAAGATATCAGTTTTGGATATTGATCTCTATGAAGAGAAAGTTAAAAAGGCCTATTAGTCCCTCCAAGAAATGACACCATAAATATCTAGAGTTGATGGGAAAAGAATCAGCCTTTAAAGATCTTTGATTTCTAGAAACATGCCGCAAATTCAGAGAGATTTGATGATTTAATTTGTCATGTTATCAATTATTTTATCAAAGGGCAATAAACTTGTATATAGCAATATGGAGAATACTTACTTTTGGATTGGTTAGTCCCTATCCTCTATAGAGAACTGGGAAGCAAAAGTAGAAGATTTACTATTCCAAAAGTTTTTGGAAAACACTGCACTTACTCGTCATAATCAAGATCCTAATGAGGAGCGAGAGCTTAGTTTTTATCAAGAAGGAGTCAATGATACCAGTCCAAACTTTTGCAACAGTAAGTTTTAAGGATCTCAATAAACTCTGCAAAATTGAAAATAACATCACCAAAGATCTCAAGTAATCAAAACAGTTTCCGATTAAAAGAAATTTTACTTTTTATAAAATAATTAAAATGTATGAGGAGAGAGAGAGAGAAATACAGTTCTCAACAGGGCTTCTACGCTGGTAGAGATGTTAATCGTGGTGATTATCATCTAGTATTCTGAGTGTCTGATCTACTCAAACAGCTCACTGGATATATGGCAAGAACAAGAGATGGTAAAGGCATATGGATCTCAGATATCGCTACTGCGATTGAACTATACAAATCGAACAAGGGAACACTGCTCTAAAATTTATAAAGACAACAAAGTAACCTCGCATTTTGCGAAGAGCCACATCGCTGTTATGAATCAAGGAATATATCAAGAGCATTCCTCAAAGATCCTAGTAACTTGTTTGTGTGGAGATAGTAATTAAACGTACTAGAGGTGATCGGCTCCAGTAATGGAGATTATCTTTATTTATCTCACAAGAATATGGGTGCCTACTTGGAGGCCAATGGTGCCTCTCTATTTTCTGCGTAGAAACTCCTGAATATGCAAAATTATATCAAAAGTTCATTCAGATCAAGTACTTTGGACGGGACATCGCTTCCCTTAGAGGAGTGTTTTTGGGAGGGCAAAATTTTCAACTGAAAACATGACGCTATCCGCTCAGTATCGACACTTGTGCCTGCCAAGAGTTTGCTCTTTTGTACGAAAGAAATTAGCAAATTGCACTCCATGACAAAAATGAGGATGGAACTATAAATTGTACCTACTCAGATCCAAAAACAGCTTTTATTATATTGTCAAGATTCAATAGCATATATTTTATCTCATATATGATATACTACAATGGAAAAACTAAAAGATAGAACCTGATTTTGAGAAAGATTTTAGTAAAAGCGACTAGATCTGCCTTTACGCTTAGAGATGCTAATTGTAGTTATTATAGTGGGTATCCTGAGTCTTGTGATCTTGCCAAGGCTCACTGGATATATGGCAAGAACTAGAGATCTCAAAAGACAAGTGGATCTGAGAAATGTAGCAATTGAGATGTATAAAGGGGATAAGTGAGAACTTCCTTTGGGAACTCCTCTTAGAAGTTATAGATGCTTCTAAAAACTTAGAACAATTTTGTTATTGACGTGCAGATACTCAAAACCTCTCCCCTGTGACTAGATTACTCTAAAAAGACTACATCAAAGAACTCCCTCTGATCCCAATAATCAACATGTTGGAGTACATGAGCCTTTAATGGTCAAAATTGAGCCCTCGAGGTGTTCGATGAAAATAGTCGATTCCAAGAGAGAATATCTTTCATCAGCAAATGCCAGTACCAGGATCAACTTTGTCAGGGAGGCGATTGCTGATAGCAAAGACTGAGTCCCCAGATATGAGTAATTATGTTTTTGATATGAATGCTCACCTTTTTGTGGAGGATTTTGGGAAATCGTTTCCCTAGGGGGCCTATCTTTTTGTAATCATTCACTGGTCCTGCTTGAGGAAAAACCTATAGAATTTAATATGAGATAAAATCCGTCTCTGCTCACGTATTGTCAAATCAAATATGAGCAAAAGAGCTGAATATAGAATGAGATGATTCTTGTACCTACTCAGATCCAAAAGAGCTTTATTATATTATGTTAAAAATTCAATAATTTTATTAAAAATCAATTTATCTATTTTATTTATCATGATGTTTGTCAAGAGCGAATACCAAGAGATTGTTTTAAACAATTGAAGAAGTAAAAGTAGCTTAAGATCTGCCTTTACTACTGTAGAGATGCTAATTGTAGTGATTATAGTGGGTATTCTGAGTCTTGCAATCTTTACCAAAGCTCACTGGATATATGGCGAAGAACCAGAGATTTGCAAAGGCATATGGATCTGAGAAATGTCAGCTACTGCGATTGAACTGTACAAATCGAACAAGGGAAAATGGCCTGCAAATTTGTATGATGAAAAACAACAAAGTATATCTCTGACTTTGCCTGGAAGAGTCATCATGGCTGCTATGAATCAAAGAATATATCAAGAGCTTTCCTAAAGATCCTAGTAACTTATTTGTGTGAGAGATGATGCATCCTGATCATCGAAGAGGTAGGACAAAGCAAAACTTTCTCGGTGATGGAGATTATCTTTATTTATCTATAAGAGATGTAGGTAGCCTACTTGAGGCCAATGGTGCTCTCTTCTATTTGCAAAGGTAGAAACTCCTGAATATGCAAATTATATCAAAGTTCACTCAAATAAAGTAGTTGGACCGGACATCACTTCCTTAGGAGGGTGTTTTATGGGGAGAATTACATCCGATAACAAGAGGCTATCCTCTCGTACCACCATATGTTCCTTCCAATATTTTTCTCTTTTGTACGAAAATTAGCAAATCTGACAAGCCTTCCATGACAAAAAATGAGGATGGAAGTGTAGATTGTACCTATTCTGATACAAATCAACTCTATTATATCGTCAAAGTAGATAATAAATAAAAGAGCATTTTAACAGCTCTTTTTATGAATAATTCAGAGTACCTAATGCATCACTGAATAGGTCATATTGCAAAATACAACCAACTGTTGAGAATCCAAGAAAACCTGGTGCAAAAATGCAAAATATCGTAAATAAGAGTAAAAAAGAGAAAGTCAGACTTCTCTTTTTGTTTATCCGTCTACTTTAACTAATATAGTAGAGTTGCTCTGGATCTGAGTAAGTACATTCACCGTTCCATCATCTTTTTGTTCATAGTAGGTGCATCAGCTTTCTTGACACTGGTACAAAGGTGTAAAGCATTGTGATCAATATGACTGGGGTTGAGAAGGCCCTGTTGGACTGTGGTTTGCCTGCCAAAAAGACTCCTCCTAAGCGGTTTCTACTATCAACGAATGCGTTTTGGATAAATTCTGATATAATTAGCATATTCTGGGGTTTCTACTTTAGCAAATAAAAAGTGCTCAATTGGGAATGGTTTCATTTTCATTACTCCTTGTAGAGATATAGAGGTAATCTCACTTATCTAATAAATATTCGTGTGCGATGAAGTGAGTCAATATGCATTGGATGTAAGATATTTCATACATAAAAGATTGCTCGGATCTTTGGGAATCTCATTAATGTATTCTTTGATTCAGAGGAGTTGACTTGCTCTTCTGCAGATTTTAAATCAATTCTAGGGAAAGTTGACCATTTTGTTGCTGTAAACTTCAGTCGAGTTCCTTTGTTGGATTGGTACATATTGATTGTCATGGCGATATTTCTCAGATCTGCTTGTCTCTTGAGGTCTCTTGTTCTTGCTATGTAACCTGTGAGTCTGGGCAAGATCGCAGACTCAGAATACCCACTCTGATTACCACAATTAACATCTCTACAAGCGTGAAAGCCCTATTGAGAACTAAGGTCTCTCTCATTTTATATCTTGTATTAATTTTATTCATGATAACATAGTCCAAAACTAAGACATGAAACTGACCAAAAATTCAGCCAGATTTCTTTTTGATTCTTCTCCTTATTTTACCATATTTTGCGTTTGCTCCAAGGTTTTCTTTGAATTCTCAAAAGTTGATTGTACTTTTGCAATACTGGTCAGTTCTGGATGCTGATCCTGTTTTGATAAATCCAGTATTGAGGGCAACTGCCAAATCTGCGATGAAAGTATCTTCAGTTTCTCAGATCTATGAGAAGAAATTGATCTCATTCCGTTTTCATGAGCCATATTGATAGCATCAAGCGTTTCTGAAACTGAACCGATTTGGTTAAGCTTGATAAGGATTGAATTTGCAATTCCTTTTTCAATTCCCATCTGAAGTCTAGAAATATTAGTCACAAAGAGATCATCTCCTACGAGCATCATCTTGTCTCAAGTGCATCAGTGAAGCTTTTTCCATCCGTCAAAAGTCATCTTCTGCATACCATCTTCGATAGAGATGATAGGATATTTACTTGCCCAATCTTGATAAAGCGCTACAAGCTCATCAGCATTGAGTTTTCTACCTTCTCCTGCCAAGTCGTATACTCCATCTTTTCGAAGAATTCTGATGAAGCGACATCAAGAGCAAGAGAAATTTTACCAGTATAACCTGCCTTTTCGATAGCTTCCACAATTACTTGCAAAAGCTTCTTCGTTAGATCCAAGATTTGGTGCGAACCCACCTTCATCTCCTACTGAAGTTACAAGACCTTTGACTTAAGGATAGATTTGAGGTTATGGAAGATTTCAGATCCCCATCTAAGACCTTCTCTAAAATCTGAGCTCCTGTAGGATAATCGTCAAATTCTTGAATATCTACATTATTGTCTGCATGAGAACTCCATTGAGGATATTCATCATAGGGAATGGAAGGGTATTTCCTTTCCTCTCCAAGATATTCAGTATGCCATTTCTTTTCAGTTTGAGCACATCGCTACTACAAAAAGTGCCATACTCACTCCAAGGATTGCATTTGCTCCAAGATTTGATTTATTTGCTGTTCCATCAAGAGCAATCAATACCTCATCGAGTTTTCTAAAATTTTCAAAAGTCTGACCTTGAATTGCGTTTTGCGATAGTAGTGTTTGCATTTTCTACTGCTTTGAGTGTTCCTCCTGAGATATCTAGACTTATCTCCATCTCTGAGCTCCAAAAGCCTCATGAATTCCTGTAGATGCTCCAGAAGGAACCAAAGCTCTTCCCATAATACCATTATCAAGAGTGATTTCCACTTCTACAGTAGGATCCTCTAGAATCGAGAACTCTCTCGCATGAACTTTACTAATTGTGTATGACATAACTTATAATAAGTATAAAATAAAAACCAGCATAAATTTTAGTTTTTTCTCAAAAAAGCAAGATTAAAAGTATTTTTATCAATCCATGAAATGTAAAAAGAGAAAAGAAGTCTGATTTCTTTTTCTTTTTAGCTTAAAAGTAAATAGACTTATTTTACAATATTATTTTATTGTGATAGTCATCTTACGTTAACTCCTATTCTGTGCTCACCCGCTCTAAAATTATCTGTTGCAAATACTACGCATATTGCCATTTTCATCTCCTAAAATTGATCAAAACAGACTATAAGTATTTTTGATTAAAAGCTCCATTATATCAGATTTAGTAATTAAAAATTTTATTAACAACCTTAGATTATTGAAAATAACTATTCTCTATTTAGTAAGTACAAAAATCAGACTTTCTCTTGCATTAGGTGATACTAAAATCTCAGATAAGTTTTAGTATTCACGATGGAAGATGGACTTTATAGGAAGAGGCATTCTCTCACATATTCTTGCACAGGCAATGCAAAGAGAACAACAGCGATGTAGAAGTAGCAATCGGACCTGCAATTGATAACGGGTTTTTATTATGATTTTTGTTCTCCCAAGATAAACAACTCAAAGAAGAGATCTCAAAGAATTCAATCTCAAATGGAAAAATCATCAAGGAGAATCAGGATTTTGTTGGTTTTTCTTTTGCCAGATGCTGAATCACAAAAAGCTTGTACTCGATCTTATGAAACAGCAATATAAAGAGGAGATGAGATCTGAGTTTGTCAGACTTGGGGAGGAGATTACTTTTTGGGCAAATACCATTGTAGAATCTGCAAAAAGATGCTTTGTTAAAAGGTATTAATCCTGATTATATCGCATATTATCAGACAGTGACAGATTATTTACAAGCTCGTTTCAGAACAGTTTTGCTGGTAAATTTGTGACTTTTTCTTGATATGTGTGAGGAGGCATGTTTCATCTACTAAGGAAATTGATCCTCGCATTCAAACTTGAAAAAGCTTGCTGGAGCTTACTGGAGAGGAAACTCTGATAATGTAATGATGACCAGAGTCTATGGACTGGCTTTTTGATACCAGAAGAACTCCAATCATACATTACTACAGATGGAAGAGGCAAAAAGAGAGATCATAGAATTTTAGGACAAAAACTTAAACTTTTACTATTTCTCCATTGGTTGGATCAGGTTTGCCACTTTTTGTAGCCTCATGGAATGATTATTAGAAAAGAAATCGAGATTTCCTTTGGCAACTTCACAAGGATAAGGGATATCAGAGAGTTTGGACTCCTCATCTTGCCAAAGAAGATCTTTACAAAAACCTCAGGACATGCTGAGAAATTCTTGAGATGAACTTTTTAGAGTAAAGGGTAAAGAAGAAAACTTTTGTATGAAGCCAATGAACTGTCCTCATCATATATGCAGATTTTTGCGGATAACCAATTTAATTATCGTGATATGCCAGTTAGATACTTCGAGCCTGCAACGGTATATAGAGATGACCTGACAACTTTCTGGGTTAACTCGTGTGAGATCGATCACTCAAGATGATGGGCATCTTTTCTGTCGGTGGATCAGATTATGCAAGAAGTTGGAACTATCGTGGAAATTATCAAAAAGTTCTACTCAACTCTTGGTATGATCAATGATTATTGTCTCGTCTCCAGTTCGTGGACCAGAAGGAAAATATCTCGGATCTGATGAAGTTTGGGAAAAGGCTGAAGGAGCACTCAGAGGCGCTTGTGAAAAATTTGATCTTCCATTCAAGATTGGAATTGATGAGGCGACATTCTATGGCGACCAAAAGCTTGACTTTATGTTCAAGGATGCAATCGGTGAGAGCGACAGCTTGCACAATTCAGTGTGATTTCAATCTTCCAGTTAGGGTTTTGATCTATCTTTTACCAATGAGCAAGGGGAAAAAGAGAGACCAGTAGTAATTCATAGAGCGATTTCCAGGTTCTCTGAGAGATTTATGGGAGTGATGATCGAGCACTTTGGAGGACGTTGCCCACTTTGGCTTGCTCCAATTCAAGTTCAAATTGTTCCTGTAGCAGAAGTTCAATGATTATGCATTTCAACTAAAATCTCAGCTCAATCAGCTTGATATTAGAGGCTAAAGTTGATGACGGATCTGATTCTTTCTCAAAGAAAAATCCGTACTGCAGAACTGATGAAAATACTATATACTCTTATCGTAGGAGAAAAAGAACAAAATTCTGACTCTGTTTCAGTTCGTGAGTTTTAGATCAAAGGCGCAATATGAGAAGTCTGTGGTAGATTCTATTGCTCAGGTAGCATCTGAAAAAGATGAGAGAAAACTCTCTCGTTGAATAATATACTAAAAATAAGAGCTAGTTTCCTTTTAGGGATACTAGCTCTTTTTCTTTATCAATAGGAATATTAAACTCAATACAGATAAACTATATCAGTTGAAACCTTTAGAGTTATATGTTTAGTCATTACCACCAGATTATCTTAGTACCATTTTTCAAGGTAATCTGCTAATAAACTAATAGGTGTTCTTCTCCAATATCAATAGGAAGAATCTTGTTTTGGGAAAATAATCTTTGAAATGGTAGGTAAATCTGATTTTTCAATCTCCCATGATTCTAAACTTTGTACTCAAAGAGTATCAATTTCCCCAAAGGAATATCACATCTTTTTCAATCTTTTTAATCCAGTGAAACGGAAGGTGCCACCCTCTTGGAATTCTTGTACCTTTTAGTGATGATTTCAATATTATCTAAAAAGCAGGTACTCATAATTACTTCCAGGTAACGTAATATTTTGTAAAGATTTTTAAATTTGGTAGCTCTAATGCTTGCATTTCTTTAGGAAATATCATTTCTCCCTCAATTTCAGAAAGATTACTATAGAAATTTTTATAGTTTGAGGGAAAAAGTACTGATTTTGGTCGAGATTTTATACTATTACAAGACAAAAAATCTTAATCATTCTCGAAACCGTATTTTTCTGGCAGTGATTTTAATGATTGATTTGATAATAATTTATTTGAAAATTGGTGAAGGATCAATAGCTCTTCTATTCCAATAGTTAGCTCCTCTAAATTTCTGGGAGAAATACTGTGTGTTAGGGTATTCTATACCTGGAAAGATTAAGGCCTGTTACTCCAGATCAGAATAGTTTACACCTTCAGCCGAGCCACTAGATTGGGAATGAAAGTCGTACCTTTTCAAGTGTTTTGGGAAATGGAAAACCCTCTAGGAAGTTTGCATGCATGCTGTAAACTGAATCTCATCATTCTTCTGGATGTTTCAAAAATATCTGGCTCAATGCTATCTGATTTTCAGGCTTATTTTTGTTCTTCTGCACATAATCCATACGAGAAACAAAAATTCTCAAGCCCATAAATCTAATCTCTTCTTCTTTATATGATTCTGCGTTTAATAGCTGTACAAGATCCTCTGACGTTTTGCTGAGATTTCTTTGAGGTTGTTTCATCTTATTATTTTCTTTCTTTCTTGGTGAATCTCGATGGTGGATGAATTTCTCCTTATTTCGAAACATGTTAGATAAACTTTCCTTTATTATATTCGTCATCCATTCTAATTAGTCAATTTTTAAAAAGAGCATTCAATAACCCGGCATTTATAGGAAAAACATTATCTATAATGATAGAGGTGTGCTCATTAATAAGAAATCTTATCAAAATATCTGAGTAGAATAACCCTTGCTCGATTTAATGTTTATAATAATTCACGCAACTTATATATTTAAGGGATATTATGTGAACACCAGACTACTTATCATTGTAAATGAGTTTATCTTTTAGTAGATAATAAGGGAAAAATTGCAGTCTATCTCTACTATATTACCTTTGATGGGCATATTTGCCTACGGCTTCAAAGAATTTTCGCGCGTGATAAACCTCACTATTAAATTACATTGCGGTATGTGTGTCTATGGAGGTAGCGGCTGCCTTATTCGCTTAGCTAGTAGATGAGGCACAGCATATGATGCTCTCTTTTCAAAGGCGCTTAAAGCACACGCCCTTGTCAAGGGTGCACATGCATATGCTATAGCTGAAGGCTTCCTCCGCTGCATGCTGATGCTAAAGACACGATAGCACATGCTGCTGCCAGGCGCTCATGCTTGGTGCCACTGCACAGGGTGCATATGTGCTTATGCTGAGATACGTTTCTCATAGATACTTATGCTATAGGAAGGTTCTCGGCATGTCGGCGTGATCGGTATAGCATCAAAGGGCCTATGCTGTACATATGGATCATATGCATGCTGGCGGATGGAAGAAGCTGCTGCATATGCTATGCAGAAAGTATAGTGTTGCTTACGCAATGAAAAACCATACCCATGCGTACGCACGATGAAATTATGGATCTCGTACTTGCCTACGCTGGAAGCAGAAAATTCATATGCTTAAGTGCAGGTTATGAAAGGAGTTACGAGTTATGCCGTGTAACAAATAAATCATATGTTTACCTTTGTAGCAGAAGATGCTCATGGTTACAGTCTTGCTACCAGGAGCTTCCTGTTATAAATACGAACATAACGATTGCCTATGGGAATAAGTATGATAAGATTTCACTTTAGTCAAAATTAGCATACTATCGAAACATTTCCTCGTATTTCTAGTGGATGTAATACTCTCCTTAGTAATATCTAAAGAGAGTTTTATAATAATTTTGCTCCGCACGTGACATAAGCATCGTACGAAATTTGGGCAAGACTTTCTCTACCTAGAAACTAAGAGACCCTAAGTGATTTCCTTAGGTCTTTTAATATGCTGTCTTGATTTTGTCTGAGCATACTTTGTTCGCATAAAAGAGTATCAAGATATTGTGGATGAGCTGCTTTCCGGGCGTTTTAGGGCGTGGCGACCTCCGCGGATACGCTCTACACTTGAGACTCTGATACATGTTATATATAGTTTTATTATCTCATAACTCTATAGAGTATTGCTTCAAGGACCTTTACTCTTATTACATCACAAAAGTAGTAATCTTGTATAATTTCTAAAAGCTTAGATAACCTCTTTCATGTCGTGCAAAATGGCATGAAAAGGCATTGATAGGTGGAAATCTTGACTTAGGAAAGCTATAATGCTATAATTGAGGCAGGGACAAATACAGATAAAGCTTTTATATGCAGTTCAACAGATACCATAAAAGCTGCAAAGAGTTTTAACATAAAAGAAATTAAAATACATTGAAAATATTTCTATGTATTATGGAGCAATGTAGCCAAATAGAGTGTATCGATATTGGAAGACAATTATTGAATCTGTATATGAGTTTTCAACACAAAAGGGTTGCCTTGACATTTTAATCTTGCCCTCTAGCAGGAAGTGAAGGTTCCGAAAAGCTGAATCATCTCTCTTCAAAAGTAATAATGGAAATGTTGACTTTCTATAAAATTCCCAGTAAGAATTGAAGCAGTTTTTGGGAATCTGTCAAAGAAAAAGCTCTCTCTCTTATTCTGAATATACAAGAAAATAGAAGGAAAAGAACTGAGTGATTTTTCTGGGACTTATGAGAATCCGATAAATCAGCAGATATACGACGAGGCTTTTGCCTACTAGATACTGACTTAATTTCAGCATTTTGGGAACTCTGAGTTCAGGGCTGCAGCAAGAATCGAACTCCGCGACGCGCGCGGGCTTTGGAGACCTCGCTCTACCACTGAGCTGCAGCCCCATAATTGTGTGTCGAGTGAGGGACTCGAACTGGACAGCGGTTCCGAAGACCGATGTGTTGGGCCCAGTCTGGCACCAACGCCCATGTATTTGTCAGTCCAATAAGCCTGGTCTCCTTGTATTGAGATATCTATTTATCTAAGATCACGTACTGAAGCGACTCACTTTGCACTTTCAAGTCAGACTTGACAAAACTTGCGAGGCCTTACGGTTTACCGCTCACCGGCCTATCAGACTGATTGAGTGTAGGTAGTTTCACTACCCTACTGTTTCTGCTATATTTCAATGGGATAGTTTAATCTCTGTGGCACTTTCGTTTGCACGCCAACATGAGTTCCAGCATCCATTCAGATGATAGCCAGTTTTTCGTGCCAGGACTTTCCTCACCACAAGTGGCGTAGTATCACAGACTGACAGTCTCTACTATAGTAAAATGCATTTTAAATACAGGCGAAAATTGAAGATTTTGCTATACTACTTCTATTGTATAAAAAGCATGAAAATCTGAATTAGTTCTTCTTTTGAAGGGTGCATAAATGATCAAGGAAAATAATACCTTTCCGGTATTTCAGCTCCAGCTGGATAAATCCCTTGAATATTGTATTGAGAACCTTTGGTAAATTGTTGGATTCTGAAGCATCAAAGGATAACCACCAACATATAAAGAGAAAATCAAGCATCATAATATATCAAACGTAAAACACACCGAAATACTCTCGGGAATGAATGAAATTATTCAGTTCTTCTTTTAGCTTTATTTATTCTCTTTGGAGGAGCTTTCTTTGTGGAGCGTCACTGTTGCGCCAACTCTCAAACAGTATAATTGCTTTTCTACAAGAGCAGTTCTTGTTCAGCTGACCAATTGATCTCTACACCCAAAGTCCTAGCAACTTCATTGAGAATAAGAACTTTCAAGACAATGGCGTGGTAATTCCATCAGGGAATTCTCTCTAGCCCTTTTCTTCTACTCAAAGCTGTTTGAAATACTGTTGAACTCTATCTTCTCCTCCATTCTTTCATGATTCCTGAACTCCACAACTTCTTGATCTACCAGTTTTGGTACAAATTGAGATTCCCTCTTGACTCTTACATCCCATTTACATATTTTTTCTACCAGTATTTACAGGTCAGATTCAAACTTTTGTTTGATTTCTTTTGGATGTATGCTCTAAGTTCCCATTTGTTTTACTTCAGCATCTTTTCAAAGTTTAACAGTATCTCATCTGTTTAATTCAAGGAAGTACACGATTTCCTTCCATCTTGAACAGTAACTACAAGCTTATAGCTCCACCTTTTTAGACTTAGTACTTCTGGAAGCTTTTCTCATCATATTTAGTTCAATAGTATCAGATTTTTTGCTCCTTTGGTTTTAAAACCTCTTCAACAAATTTCAGTTTCTCCAAGATAGAGTTGTTCCCTTTTCGATACTTTGTCCTTCTGCATCAAAAGAACTCAATCCAAGCTTTGAAATAGTAAATTATGAGTGCGATATTTCAGCATCCTTGTAATCTGCATAGTTTTTCTGGATGTTGAGGAAGGCATCTTCTACTTCTTTTCATTAGCTTCAAGGTAAGCGCATCCATTTTGGATTCCTTTCCAGAAGCCTGTGCTTCAGGGTAGTATTATCGATAAAAGTTACAGTAGTCCTGATCTCCTTCAGACTTTGTCTCGTGTGGGCTCTCCGATAAATTTAATATCTGCATTTTCTGTTGAGCATTTTCATGCATAGCCTTGTTGATAAGATGCTCATTGAGGAGCCATATCAAGATATCAACGTCTACTTTAGCTTCTACCATTTGCCAAGGGCATGTCCTGGTCTAAATCATGCAAAATTCATATCCTTTGCAAAATGCTCAAGTATGAGGTTTATGAGCAATTTTTCTTCATTTATGTAACCGTCAATTGGTAATTTTGACTGGTGTTAGATTTCTTTCCACTAATTTATCAAAGAAAAAAGATTAAAAATTTAATCCTGATTCTGAATGTTGATTTGCTCCTTTTCCAGTCCAGAATTTGTCTCGCTTGACTTTTTTATGTAAAATATATAAAATAATCTACTAAAACAAAATGTTATAAATACTTTGTGTATCCAAAAGAAACAATCACCCATAAATACTTACTACTGATGTGATCAGAACACGTTCCCATCAACACAGATCAATTGAAGAATCTCAATGCTTCTTGGGATGCATGAGCACTTAGGGTTCCCTCGTCCTTTCCATGGAGTTTGGGAACGATCTGATCGAAGAAGGATTTCCTCTACATCACAGGCAAAACCAAATGTAACACGTTTCTATTTCATAAAAAAAAAAATTTAAATAGCTATGCTTATAAAAAGCATTAGGCAACCCAAACATCCTAATCTCTAAAATTAAAACTCGATATATCTCTCCTTCTCAAAGGAAGATTCTCAGCCAAGTTGCTCCAACTTCTTGATCAATAGTCAAAAACATAAATGAAGGCGGAGTTCCGTCTTCATTTTTCCCTTCAATCTAAAATTTTTCATATTTAACATCCAAATATGTCCATGTG